>Ga0209098_1000247_pt1 | contig 61704 bp, 53 predicted proteins | sample AD_JPNHW1_MetaG_FD_184429 | JGI IMG/M metagenome (GOLD analysis project Ga0209098, IMG submission 184429) | Active sludge microbial communities of municipal wastewater-treating anaerobic digesters from Japan - AD_JPNHW1_MetaG (SPAdes) (version 2) | ecosystem: Engineered > Bioreactor > Anaerobic...
CTTTAGTACATAACTTTTTCGCACTTTTAGTCTTGCTGTTTAAGTTTTATCAAGAACTTTGCCCCGCTCGCTTTCGCTTACGTGCAAAAATTATCTTATCATGCCCCTTCCTCACTGTCAAGCGATTGTATACAGATTTTGTTCTATAAATGATCTGGAATATTTTGTTTATTTCCCTTTGATTAATGGATATACGGGTGTTTTTCCGTTGTCATAACCGACATATGTTTCAGGCACATCTCCTATTATTATAGTTTCTGCCAACGGTACCGTAGTTGATACCTGTAATTCTTCATCCAAAAATGGTACTGCTACTTTTACTTTACTTTCAATTTCAAAATAAATTAAATGACGGGTTTGATTTATTCCGGCACTTTCAAATTTATTAAGTACGTTCACATAAACCTGGCCGACCGTAATTACTTTAACTTTCATTTTGGGGCCATATCCTGCCAGTATTTTTGAACCGGTTATTTGCCCCAAAGGGACATCAATGCTTTTCTCTGACAATTGGTCTAAAGCATGTGTTATTTCTATTACAGAATTAGTCATCATCTTATTAAGTATTATAGTGTTGGGTTGTATAAGTACTATCCTGTCTTCTTTATCTTTATGAATATTAACAATATCCTGATATTCAATCTTGGTGACGATCTGCTGGTTGATTACTGAATTTATATTTTCCGTAACTGTAATCTGAGCTTTTGCTTTGGCTATTTCTATTATGCTGGCTTTTAATCTATAATCTAAAAAGAGCAAAGTGAAGATGATCAAAAGCAGTACCATCGCCAATAAATAAGGATAATAGTTTATTCTGCGGCTAAACATCACAACCCCCCTCCGCATTGTAAGTATATGAAAAACAACACCATTTGGTGACTACTTTTAACAGCGCCACATTTTTATTCTCTGTAATTCTTTCTTAAGGGGATTATTTCAAGTAAAATATATTTGTTAATTATATAGGAGTGATGCTTTTTGTCCGCTGTTAGATTGCGTTTTGCCCCCAGTCCAACCGGGGAACTGCATATTGGAGGTGCGCACACCGCTTTATTTAACTGGATGTTGGCCAGAAACCATTCGGGTTCTCTTATACTGCGGCTGGAAGACACTGATAATGTGCGTTCTCAGGCAAGCTATGCTGCCGGCATTCTGGAAAGTTTACGCTGGCTGGGTATCGACTGGGATGAAGGGCCTGTCATTGGAGGCCCTTTGGGACCTTACTGTCAAAGTGAACGTTTGCCGGTCTATCAAAAATATATAAATCAATTGCTGAATAACGGGTGCGCTTACTATTGTTTTTGTACAGCAGAAGAATTAGCCCGGGAAAAAGAAACTGCCCGGCAAAATAAAAAGGATTATCATTATTCAGGCCGCTGTAAGAATCTTACTCCCGGAGAAATCGACTCGTTATTGGCACAGGGAATGCATCCGACAGTAAGAATTAAATCTCCCCAGGCAGGCATAACGACTGTAAATGATTTGATCAGAGGTCCGATAAATTTTGATAATAATTTATCGGATGATTTTATTATTGTTAAGGCTGATGGCTGGCCTACTTATAATTTGGCGGTAGTGATAGATGACCATACTATGAAAATCAGCCATGTCATCAGAGCGGAAGAACATCTGTCCAATACCCCAAAACAAATTTTACTCTATCAGGCGCTTGGGTTCGACCTTCCCCAATTTGCTCATGTGTCAATGATATTAGCCCCGGATAGAAAAAAACTTTCGAAAAGGCACGGTGCTACGCCTATAAGAGAATTACGTGAGCAGGGTTATTTACCGGAAGCTCTGATCAGTTATCTGGCTCAGTTAGGTTCATCCGGCAACGATGATGCAATACTGACCATGGATGAATCGATTGCCGGGTTTTCTCTGGAAAATGTATCCCGCTCACCAGCTATATATGATATTGATAAATTGACCTGGCTCAATAACCATTTTTTGAGCAAATCAAGTAATGAGAGAATAATAAATGATCTGGCTGATAATCCTCAGGTATCAGCATGGATAAAACAGAGCGGGATTACTTATTGGAATAATGTAGTTGGACTTTTAAAAAGTCGGGCTAAAACACTCCTTGATTTAGTTGCAATGGCAGATTACTTTTTTAATGATATCTTTGAATATGATGAAAAAGGCGTAGAAAAATATTTTAAAGCTGCTGATACGATAAATTATTTAAATGGACTTTTACTTTTAACGGAGTCGGCTCAATCTTTCTCAGCTGATGAACTGGAAACTGAAATCAGATCCCTGGCGGCGCATAATGGACTCAAAGCTGCGCAGATCATTCATCCTGCCCGTTTAGCCTTAACCGGCAGAACAGCTACACCAGGCCTGTTTGAAATTATGGAGTTGTTGGGCAAAGATAAGTGCGTAACAAGGTTAAATCGAGCAATTATTTTCATTAACAAACTTGAGATTTAAGCCTTTGACAATAGTACTTACCTGTATTATAATTGTTATCGCGCACAAATAAAGTTGGTAATGCCGATTGGTGTAGTGGTAGCACGACTGACTCTGGATCAGTTCGCCAGGGTTCGAATCCTTGATCGGCAGCCAATCTGGCCCCATCGTCTAGAGGCCAAGGATGCCGCCCTCTCACGGCGGAGACAGGGGTTCGACTCCCCTTGGGGCTACCAGAAACAAACAGAAAGCTTCCTGCTTCATATATTAAGGAAGCTTTTTTTATTATTAAAAAATCTTATGCTCCCAGAGCGAACCAAGCCCCCTGCCTATGTAAGCAGGGGGCTTTTTCTTGCCCGGCATGGGTTCGCACCCGCCTGGGACTGCCAGCAATACTCGTTTTCTTTTACATTAATGAATCTTCGGCAATATCGATAGAACTGGTATCTGCATTTTTCATGGCTTTTTCGAAGCCTAAGACTTCGGGAACCACGTTCATGACATAGAATCTGGCGCTGGCGATCTTGCCTTTGTAGAAGTTAGCATCAAAGTGGTCTTCTCCCAGTTCTGCAAGTTTCTCAGCAGCCATGACTCCCTGATCCAATATCAGCTTGCCGCAGTATACCCGGGCGGCAGCATGTAAGGTACGGGTGGCAAACAGCTGTTTGAGCTGCTTGTTGGTGGCTGTCCAGCCGGCATTCATGTCAACAATGTTTTTAAATACGGCAACTGCTTCATCCATCATGGCAAATTCATCTGCAAATTCCGGGATTTTTTTAGCAGCTAAGAAATCTGTGATCTCTGCTACCCATTTCCTGAAAGGCTCGCCGTCTTTCATGGTGAATTTGCGACCGGTAAAGTCCTGGGACTGGATAAAGTTTGTTCCCTCCCAGATTGAGTAGATCTTGCAGTCTCTGGCTAAAGACGCCGGTGAGTATTCTTCCATGAATCCATAGCCGCCATGCACCTGCATTGCTTCCTGGGTCAAGATCCAGGCCATGTCGGAAGCATAAGCTTTGCACAACGGATTGTTAATCATAAACATGTCCTCGGCATATTCTCTTTCAGCCGGATCATCTGCTTCGTGGGACAGGTCTACATAGTAGTATGTTTGATAAATTAAGGCCCGGATGGCTTCCATGCAGGATTTCTGCAGCATCAGCATGCGGCGTACGTCTTCATGTTCAATGATCCTTACCTGTCCGCCCTTTGGATCGGTGGACTTCCGGCCCTGAACCCGGACTTTGGAATAATCCAGGGCTGAGTAATAGGCTGCACCTATACAGCCTAAAGAGAATGTTCCGGTGTTGAGTCTTTCTTCGTTCATGAACCTGAACATCTGGGCCATTCCTTTGCCGCGGCCTTCTACCGGCACCTGGTCTCCAACCAGCCAGCCAAAGCAGTTGTTGTTTTCTCCAAAGGCTAAGGTACAGGTCGCGGAGCCGTGGATACCCAGCTTGTGTTCGATGCCGACTGTGGTTACATCATTCCAGTCTCCGGCTGAACCATCATCATTGATCATATTTTTGGGTACGATGAAGAGTGATATCCCGGCAGTGCCGTCTTTGGCTCCTTCAGTCTTGGCCAATACTAAATGGATGATGTTTTCCACGCAGTCATGGTCGCCGGAGGTGATGAAGCATTTTTGCCCCTTGATTTTGTATAATCCGTGGGTATCGGTGGCAAAGGCTTTGGTGGCACAGTTGCCAACTTCTGATCCGGCTCCGGGTTCGGTAAGGCACATGGAACCGCCCCATTCTCCAGTGTACAGCTTGGGCAGGTAAAGTTCTTTCTGCTTTTCTGTGCCTTCAAACTGGATTACGGTGCTGGCACCCTGGGTAAGACACCACAGCATTGGTATGGCCGGCGAGGCACCTATCTGCATTTCCAGTATCGGTGCGTACCATGCTAACGGCATACGGCCTTCGGATTGGCGGTCTCCGAATTGGGGCCCTAATCCGGCATCCATTATGGTGTTGTAGACGCTCTTGTATATTGCCGGGCTTTCTACGGCTTTTTCAGTACCGCCTACAAATTTCATGCCGATTTCATCGGCGTCTTTGTTGGCAGGACACATTACGTCCCGGCAGATTTTGTAGTTGACATCTAAAAATCCGTCGATGTCATCTATTCCATAGTAGTCTTTGTAACCTTCGCTTGATAAGAGCTTGTCCATATCAAGCCATTCTTTCATCTGGAACTTTATGTCCCGCATCTGATAAAGAAAATTGTTGTGTGACAAAATAATTCCCCCCTATAATTAATTATTTTTACATTTCAACTATCATTGAAGTTCCCATTCCGCCTCCGATGCATAAGGTGGCCAGTCCGTATCTGGATCCTCTCTTCTGCATTTCATATAGCAGGGTGATCAAAATTCTGATTCCTGATGCGCCTACCGGATGACCAATTGCTATGGCTCCGCCGTTTACATTGACTTTATCCACCTTTTCTGCCCAGCCCATTTCTCTGGCTACGGCTAATGATTGAGCGGCAAAGGCTTCGTTGGCTTCGATCAGGTCCAGGTCATCTACGGTGAGTCCGGCTTTGGCCAGGGCTTTTTTACTGGCCGGTATGGGGCCTAAGCCCATTACTTTCGGATCTACTCCCCCGGAAGCATAGCTTACTACTTTGGCCATGGGTTTGATCCCCAGTTCATCTGCTTTTTCTTTGGACATGACTATTATGGCTCCGGCTCCGTCATTGATCCCAGATGCGTTGGCAGCGGTTACACTGCCGTCTTTCTTGAAGGCGGGCTTTAATCCAGCCATCTTCTCCAGGGTGGTCTGGCGGGGATGCTCGTCAGTATCAAATACGATATCGCCTTTCTTGCCTTTTAATACTACCGGTACGATTTCATCTTTAAACCTGCCGGATTTAATGGCGGCAGCTGCTCTTTCCTGACTCCGGTATCCGAATTCGTCCTGATCTTCTCTGGTGATCCCATATTGTTCATTAATATTTTCGGCGGTGATGCCCATATGGTAATTATTGAATGCTTCCCATAATCCGTCTTTGATCATAAAGTCTACCAAGCTGCCGTTGTTCATTCTATAGCCTCGGCGGGCTTTTTCCAATCCATATGGGGCATTGCTCATGTTTTCCATGCCGCCGGCTAATATAATGTCAGCATCCCCGGATTTGACCAGTTGAGCGGCCAGGCTTACGGCTCTTAAACCGGATCCGCATACTTTGTTGATAGTCATTGCGCATACTTCCTGGGGTATTCCTGCCTTGATCATGGACTGCCGGGCCACATTCTGCCCCTGTCCGGCCTGGATTACGCAGCCGAATATTACTTCGTCCAGCTGTTCTCCTTTGATCCCTGCCCGCTTTAATGCTTCTGCCATTACGACTGCTCCCAGATTTGCTACCGGCTCATCCTGTAATGTTCCGTTAAATGTGCCTACCGCTGTCCGGCATCCGCCTACCAACACTACTTCTCTTGTCATTGGTTATACCTCCCATTATTTTTTCTGCTTAACACCCTTATTTGAAAATCAAAAAAAAATTAATTGGTTTATTCTCACTGATCAATGCCATAACCTTTAGCAATATCTTAGCTGCCGGAGCTATTGATTCTTAAATTCTGCCGTTCTTTTATCTAAAAAAGCTTGCATACCTTCTTTCTGGTCTGCAGTTGAGAAGCATAGTCCAAATGCATCTGCTTCAATGCTCATTGCGGTGTTTATATCTGCTTGTGTTCCGTTATTAACAGCAGCTTTGGTAAGTTTCACAGCAATCCGGCCTTTACTTAGAATACGTTCAGCAACAGCTTTTACAGTATTCATAAGTTCTTCCGGCTCCACTACTTGATTTACCAGGCCAATGCGCAAGGCTTCTTTGGCATCAATAACATCAGCAGTAAATAACAGCTGCTTGGCCATTCCTTCTCCGACCAGACGCGGCAAACGCTGAGTTCCGCCAAACCCCGGTGTTATACCAAGTCCTACCTCGGGCTGTCCAAATTTTCCCTTAGAAGAAGCAATACGAAAATCGCAGCACATAGCCAGTTCACAACCGCCGCCTAAAGCAAAACCATTTACAGCTGCTATAACCGGTTTTTCCATGGCTTCAATGGCCATAAAAGTTTTTTGCCCTAATACTCCGAACTCTCTTCCTTCAATTGCAGTAAGCTTTTGCATATATGCTATGTCAGCACCAGCAACAAAAGCTTTGTCTCCGGCCCCGGTTATTATTAATAATTCTATGCTGTCATCATTAGCAATTTCAGCAATTGCTGTGTTCAGTTCAGTTAGTGTATCACTGTTCAATGCATTCAGAGCTTTAGGTCGGTTTATATATAAAATTGCTAATCTATCTTGTTTTTCCAATATTAAGTTTTCAAATGGCATTATCGAACCTCCTTTCCATAAATTTAATTAATATTCTTAATAATACTATTTAAGCGTTTAGCTTTACAATATTCCTGGCAAATTTACCATAAATATTTTTTACAATAAATTTTGTTATATGTAATCTATATATCGGTAATTTTTTCTTTAATTCTTTATTTAAACAGGGTATAATAAGCATCGACATATATTTGAAAACAATATGGAGTGAATACTTGAAATGCGTACTCTGGTCGGTACAATTATGACTAATGCCAAAGAAAAAAATATTTACTGCAAAGTCAGTAAAGTAACAGAATCTCAGTTAAAAATCATTCGCGACATCAGTCAGGCTGAATTAGAACAAATCGGTTTTACCTTTATTAAATTGATTTCACTTGATTACCCGGATGTCAAAGCCCAGGCTATTTTTTTCGAAGGCCACCTGGATGAAATGAGCCGGTCTTTAAAAGAAATGAAAAAATTTTCTTAATTGCACACAGTATGGTTTTAAAAAATTAATGCCGGGTTTTTTACCCGGCATTACAGTTTGTCAAAGAAGTTGGCAGACCGAAGAAAAAAAGTGAAGATCGAGGCACGAGCAAGCCCCACGATTGAGGCGTACTGAGGTACGGCGACTGAGCGGGGCTTGTGATGTAACAATGAGATTCGCTTTTGTTGACGGTCTGAATGCCGGGTTTTTTACCCGGCATTATACTTTAGTTGGTTTTAATTATTTTAATAAATTTTCGTTTCCCTATCTGAATCACCATATCATTTATTAAAATCAGATTTTCTTCTTCTTGTTTTTGACCGTTAACTTTGACAGCATCCTGCTTGATCATTCTTCTGCCGTCACTGGTTGATTGAACCATCCCCTGTTCAAGTAAAAATTTAGGTAACCAAACTTCCCGTTCGTTCGTTTCTATTTCAGGGATATCATCGGGTAGGTCTCGCCTGGAAAAAATCAATCTGAATCTTTCTTCTGCTTTTTCAGCTTCTTCTTCATTATAAAATATTGTTATAATTTCTTTTGCCAACTTGATTTTGGCATCACGTGGATTCAGGTCTCCCTTGGCCATCCCGGATTTAATATCATTGATTTCATTCATGGGAACTCGCGTTACCAACTCAAAATAACGGCAAATCAAATCATCCGTTATTGACATGGTCTTGCCGAATATTTCATTAGGTTCTTCATTGACACCAATGTAATTACCCAAGCTTTTGCTCATTTTCTGTATGCCGTCAGTTCCTTCTAAAATAGGCATTGTCAGAGCAATTTGCGGTTCCTGCCCATATTCCCTCTGCAGATTTCTGCCTACCAACAGGTTAAAAGTCTGGTCAGTTCCGCCCATTTCCACATCAGCCCGAAGTTCGACCGAATCATACCCTTGCATTAACGGATACATAAATTCATGAACACCGATAGGCATTCCTTCTTTATAGCGTTTGCTGAAATCATCTCTTTCCAGCATGCGGGCAACGGTATATTTGCCTGCCAGATTAAGTACATCAGCCAAATTCATATTCTCCAACCATTCGCTGTTATAATGAATAATAGTCTGGTTTTTATCCAGAACTTTGAATATTTGTTCCTGATAAGTAGCAGCATTTATTTTTATCTGTTCTGCTGTCAATTGCCTGCGAGTTTCCGACTTGCCGCTGGGGTCACCTATTCTTGCGGTAAAATCTCCTATTATAAGGTGCACTTCATGACCCATATCCTGAAACTGTCTCAGCTTGTTCAAAACTACCGTATGTCCCAGGTGAATATCCGGGGCAGTTGGATCGAGACCTAGTTTTATTCTCAATGGTTTATTATTCTTTATTGAATTGTAAAGTTTGTTTTTCAATTCTGTTTCAGGGATGATTTCTACAACGCCTCTTTTTATCGTATCCCATTGGGCAGCGACTTTCTCATCTATACTGTTAACCATAATATAACCTCCTTGCCATAAAAAATAATAGCATATCGCCATTATTATGTGCAATAATTAGAGCCATAAGGCCGTATATAATTGATAAATAATAATTTATCTCAGGAGGTTTATATTTTGTAATGACAGCAAATACAACGAGCCGCACCGGGTCAAATAAAACAACCGGGTCCAGGGAAAAATATAAAACCATTCTAAAATTTATATTTTTGTTGGCTGTAGTTGGTGCAATAATAACAGCCGGTCTGGTTATTTATGCAGCCCGCAGCCTGCCTGACTGGGACCCGCAGCTTCTTACCGGTGCTAAAACCACTTTAGTATACGATGACAAAGGAAACGTAGCCGCGGAACTCCATGCCGAAGAAAACCGTACTGAAATTGCTTTTAACGAAGTACCGGAAGAATTAAAACAAGCGTTTATTTCTACTGAAGACCAGGATTTTTACAAACATCATGGTGTAACCATAAAAGGTATTTCCCGCGCTATCTTCCGTAACGTACAGTCGGGGGACCTTACCGGTCAGGGTGCCAGTACGATTACCATGCAATTGGCCCGCAATGCTTTTCTTAACTTCGATAAAGAATGGGAAAGAAAAATCAAAGAAATGATTTTAGCTTTTAAAATCGAAGCTAACTTTTCCAAAGACGAAATATTTTCCATGTATTTGAATAAGATCTACTTTGGCAGCGGTGCTTACGGTGTTCAGGCTGCAGCTCAAACTTATTTCGGAAAAGATGTAACTGAATTGAACCTGGCAGAATGTGCTCTCCTGGCGGGATTGCCTCAAAACCCAAATGTCATAAATCCATTTATGTCAGTAGAAAAAGCTGAGGCCAGGCAAAAAATCGTTTTGAACAACATGGTTGCATGCGGTTATATAGACCAGAAAACTGCCGATGAAGCTTCCCAGCTTGAACTGGTTTTTAATCAGAGCACTGCTCAAAATGTTAAGTATGGCTATTTCACTGACGCAGTTATTGAGGAAGCAATAGCCATATTAGAAGATCTGGAGATATATGATGACTCCAACAACGCCATTTATAAGGCCGGTCTGAAAATTTATTCCACTATGAATTCCGATATGCAAAATTATGCTGAATCATTATACCAGAATAATGCCAACTTCCCCACCGAAAGTAAAAACGGTCAATTGATACAATCGGCAATGGTATTAATGGACCATAGCAACGGCGATATAAAAGCCATTATGGGCGGCAGGAAATATGAGCAAAAAAGAGGTTTTAACCGGGCAACCAGTGCTTACCGTCAACCGGGGTCTTCTATTAAACCGCTTACCGTCTATTCTCCAGCATTAGAAGCAGGCATAATGCCTTATTATGTTTTAGATGATTCACCGATTTCTTTTAAAATTGGCAATTCTGTCTGGTCACCAAAAAATTACGACCTCAGTAATCGCGGATTAATTACGATGCGTACTGCGGTTCAGTATTCCATTAATACTTATGCGGTGCAATTACTGGACCAGGTTGGCATTGGTACCAGCTTTGATTTTGGTAAAAGTTTAGGTTTGGAATTAGTTGATTCACCCGGAACCAATGATTTGTCGCTGGCTCCGCTGGCACTTGGAGGTTTGACCAAAGGAGCAACGCCGGTACAAATGGCTGCTGCCTATGGTGCCATTGGTAATGGCGGCATGTATGTCAAGCCCCATTTCATAACCAAAATAGTTGACGAGAATGGCAAGGAACTTTACAATCATGAATTAAAACTTAAGCGCGCCATGACCGATCAGACTTCCTGGCTGATGACCAGTATGCTGCAAACCGTAACTGAAGCCGGTACCGGAACCAATGCCAAAGTGCCAGGTGTTCCTACGGCAGGTAAAACCGGTACTTCAGAAAGTTATATGGATTCATGGTTCTGCGGCTTTACTCCTGGTTACTCTGTAGCTGTCTGGATGGGCTATGATGAACATCTGACCATGAACAGTGTTTATGGCGGCGGATATCCGGCCAAAATATTCCGCGCCATGCTGCAAAAAGCTCACCAAATCAACAATCCGCCTGCATTGAAAATGCCAGGCGGAATCGTACAAGTACAGGTATGTTCCAAATCCGGTTTGCTGCCTTCAGAAAATTGTCCCGAAGAGGCAATTATTAGTGAATATTCCCGGAAAGACTGCATCCCCACCGAAACATGCGCAGTTCACGAAATATTATATATTTGTCCTGAATCAGGCAAGTTAGCCAGCAAGTACTGTCCTAATCCGGAAATGAAAGCTATGGTTAAAACCCGTGAAGGAAGTGTTGATGAAGATAGAATCCCTACTGAAAAGTGTGATATTCATACCGAAGCTAATTTTTCTGGTTTGACTGGCGGTGAAGTTTACATCTGTATGGATGAACGCCATGACGGCAAACTATACCGCGCAAATATTGCCAATCCATTGCAAACCGGCGGCTGTCCTGCCGATAGCATTATTTCAGTGAAATTAGCACCCGGGCAGAACATTCCTTATTGTGATATTGATGAACATCAGGTCAAGAATAAAAAAGTCAGACAAGTAATCGATGATATTGTCAACTGAAACCAGAAAACTTGATAAGACTACATCAGAACGAGCAAAAAGGCCTTCAACAGGCCTTTTTTTATTTACTGTTTAATTTTATTAACGCTGACCTAATTCATATTGATTATGAGTTTATCATTTTGAATTAATGTAGTCGTATCAAGCTTGCTGCAATAACCAGCTATTTTTTTCAGCAGTGTTGCAGCCTTGGATCCAGTCAGTATAGCTGGCTGACAGTCACTGATAAGTACAGGTGTTATGGATGCTTCTATAACTTGTTGTTCTGCCAGTTTTACGTCAAGTATCATACTTTGCCGCATATAAAGCATACTTTTCTGATCAAAGATAAAATTGCCCAGACTGTAAGCTATAAGTCCATTCTTGTATCTTTCTACACCCTGTATCCGATGCGGATGATGGCCAAGAATCAATTCCGCGCCGCCGTCGATTATATCATGAGCCAGCTTTTGATCAGAAGAAGTTGGTTTATCTTTGTATTCTTTTCCCCAGTGTAATGATACTACGGTTATATCAACCTGTGTTTCCAATGCTGCCAGATCCTCCATTATCATCTCTTCATCCAGAGGGGTTACCCCGCATTTGTTATCATCAGCTGCAAAAGATTTTTTTATGAATAAATCGGTGTAATACTTATCTGTATAAGCCAGGAAGCCAACACGCAGTCCATTCTTTGTAATTATCACCGCCTTGCGTGCTTCTTGAAGATCAGATCCGGCGCCAACAGATTTAATGCCGTTTTCGCTGAGTAAAGTTATTGTCTCGATCAAAGCTTCAGAATTGTAATCCATAGCATGGTTGTTGGCAAGACTCATTATGTCAAAACCCTGCTGCCGAAGAACTGCTGCCATTGCCAGATCGCCACGGAACACTACGCTCTTTCCATAAAGAGCTTTTCCCTCATCAGACAATGGGCTTTCCAGATTGCCAAAAGTTATGTCTGCAGCTGCCAGGCGTCCGTCCAATAGTCTAAATGGATAATCAGTACCCTTTGCAGTAATTTTTTTGTCAACATTGCGGCCCAACATTACATCCCCAACCGCAGTTATACTAATGTCCGGGGAAACCTCTTGCCCTTTTGCCTGTTGAGGTATCAGGCACAATCCTCCAGCCAGAACTGTCATAAGTATAAGCAAAACGGAAATCATAGATCTCTTTTTTAATTCAGACACTCTCTCCCTCCTAATATCGTTTTTTATTGGAAACTTGAAATAGTGCCAAGCTTACAGCAGCTATTTTTGGTAAGCTTTCCAATCTTATGACTTTAAGTGAATGATACTATTATTTCCATTTTCTTACAATATATTTTTTCCCCGTCTTTTTGACAATAAAGGGGTATCATCATTAAAATCTTAAAAAGCAGATGCCTTATAATAAATAAAACCGACCTAAAAAGGTCGGCACAGTATTCCCTTTAATTTAATTCAATTCAACTACTGTAACCCCATGTCCCCCTTCTTCCGGGAGACCATCGCGATATGATTTTACATAGTAATGTCCGTTCAAATAATTACGCACTGCCAATCTTAATGCTCCTGTCCCCTTGCCGTGAATGAGCCTCACCGAATCCAGATTTACCAGACGAGCATCCTCCAGGTATCTTTCTATAATTTCCAGCGCTTCCTCAGCATTTTTACCACGCAAGTCGATTTCTTTGGATATATACCTGGCTTTTTCCAAATATGTCTGATGGCGGATTTTTGCAGTTTTTTCTTCTTCCGACTCCGTTTTGACCAGTTCCTGCAGCTTTACCGTCAACTTCAGGATACCGGCTTGAACTATTACTTCCCCCTGCTTGTTGGGACCTTCGACTACAAAGCCTTTTTGTTTAATATTCTTGATAAGTACATAATCCCCGGGTTTGATTTCACCTGGATAATAACTGTCCTGATTTTTGCCTTCTTCTCTGTTTATATCTATTTTCTTTAACTTCTGGCGGGCTTTTTCCACCTCATGCCACTTAGGCGGATTCTCTTTATCCTTAAGCAACTCTTTCAATTCCTGAATAGCCTGATTCGATTCATCTTTTACTCTTTTCAGGTATTCATTGGCTTCCAAACGGGTTTTTTCCAGTATTTCCCCGCGTTCTTCCAGTATTCTCTGCTGCATTAAAGTGAGTTCAGCTTTTTCTTCCATTAATTTATCCCGGGTTACAGCAATTTGTTTTTCTGTATTCTCATATTTATATTTCTTTTCTTTTAGTTCAGTGAGCATTTGTCCTATTTCCATTTCTCTTTCCGGCATTAGTTTTTTGGCACGCTGAACCAGTTGCTTATCTAATCCGAGTCGCTGCGCTATCTGGAATGCATTGCTCTGACCCGGCATACCAATAGTAAGTTTATAGGTAGGATAAAGCTTGATTGGGTCAAATTCAACACAGGCATTTTCTACCCGTTCATTCTGATAAGCAAAATATTTCAATTCACTTTGATGGGTAGTTACAACAGCCTTGACTTTTTTTCTCATCAATTCTTCCATTATGACCCGGGCTAATGCGGCACCTTCTGCCGGGTCAGTGCCGGCTCCTAATTCATCGAGTAAAACTAATGATTTATCATTAACCGCTTCCAGTATTCCAATAATATTTGTCATATGGGAAGAAAAAGTGCTTAAGGACTGTTCAATGCTCTGTTCATCGCCTATATCTGCAAAAATGAAATCGAAGATTGATATCATACTGTTTTCCATGGCAGGGATAAACAACCCGCTCATTGTCATTACTGTTAATAACCCCAGAGTTTTTAAAACTACTGTCTTCCCGCCGGTATTGGGCCCGGTAATGATCAGGATATCAAAATCCTTCCCCAGTTTTATATCGACTGGTACAGCTGATGCTCCCAACAGCGGATGGCGGGCTCTGCTTATATCTATTATGCCCTGCTCATTTATGCGCGGACGGAATGCATTGGTTTTATATGCCATACGTGCCCGGGCAAAAATATGATCAAGAGTACTAAGCAACTGAAGATTCACCGCCAGTGCTTCCACTTCATAAGTTACTGCCTGGCTCAGTTCCCGTAGTATTCTCTCGACTTCCCTTTTTTCCTCAGCCTGCAATCCTCTTATTTTATTATTGTGCTCCACGACCGGCATTGGTTCGATAAAAACTGTTGCTCCGCTGGATGATTCGTCATGCAGTATACCTTTTACGTCATATCGGTGTTCCTGCCTGACCGGCACAACATAACGCCCGTCTCTTTCGGTTACCAGTGCTTCCTGCAAATACTTCTGGTTATTTTCCGAGCGTATAAACTGATTGAGATATTCCTTTATCCGCAAACGGTAAGTATTTATTTGTCTTCTGATAGTATAAAGAACCGGCGAAGCAGAGTCTTTGACCTCGCCGTCTTCGCTGATGGCATCGATAATTTTTATCTCCAGTTCCCGGTTTTCGATCAACTGGCTGCCATATTTCTGCAAAGCTTTGTATTTATTATCATCAGTCATTTTTTTAGCTGAACGGGAAGCTGATAACAGAAAATATATTTCGATCAATTCCTGTGGTGCCAATAAACTGCTTATCCTGGCTTTAGCCAATAATTCATCGATCAGTTTTACCCGGCTTAAAAAAGCCGGTTCTCCGTAGCGGATCAATTCCATTGCCTCAGAAGTTTCGTCCAGCCGGCTTTCAACCACCAGGTAATTATCGGATGGCGCAAATTTCGAGATCTCCTTTTTGCCGCCATCGAAATACGTATAATCCATAAGCTGCGATTTTATTTTATCGAATTCAAGTTTTGCCTGCGTCTTCTCGTTCATATACTACTCCAGAAAATTATTCCGTAAAGGCTTAAAAGAATCAATGCAGCTCATGTTGCTTGCCTCTTGCCACTCTAAGTAAACCGGAACATGGAATTATATTGATTTTCTCTTTTTCCAGCTGATCTAAAAATAAATTCATACCTAGAGAATCACTGGCCATATGTCCGGCAATAATCACATTAATATTATTAGCTTTAGCTGCCTCGCGATGCTTTTCCTGCATATGCATACCAATGATCGTGCCAACACCTGCTGCCGCCATTTTTTCATAGGCCTTTTCAGAACCTGACGTACCGCCGGTCATTTTAATAAATATTTTCCCGGCCCGCTGGTGCTTGTCACCAATAATTATCCTGGGCCCGGCTTTAAGCTCAGCAGCTTTCTTATACTCAGGGATACTATGAAGAATGTCAAGTACATCCTGCAGCGTCAAGTATTCCTCTTCCTCAAACTTAAGCCGCAGAAAATTATCAACTAAATTGTCCGCCGGAGAATGAACACACATAAAAGGAATATCAAGCAATCGTGCCGCATCTACCGATCTTTGATGATTCATGGGCATAATGGTTCGTCTGACTTCAGAAATACGTTCTGCCATCAAAGCCTCGCCAATGTTAATTGGTACACCGGCTTTTTCCATCATATCCGCCTGCACGTGCATCACATCGTAAAGTGCTGCGTAAGCAATTCCTTCCGGATGATGAGCTAAGACCATATCGATCTTCTGCCCTTTCTGATTGAGACGGTCTGCTAAAATAATTTCCGGAGTTTCAATATCGATCCCGCACATAACAGTTTTTATTTCTTCTTCACCGCTGCCGACCAACATTCTTGTATCACTATATGGATTGGTGAGTGTTTCCCGGTCAAAAAACAGTTTTTCTGCATCTGGCAATGTATCATATTCCTTTTGTTTTTCTTCCAATAATCTATTGATATATTCTCCGCGTATATCGTTTCTTTTACCCATTTCAACTGCCAACTCATAAATCTGGCGTAATTTCATTCTTTCTCATCCTCCAATCCGAATATCTGCAGCACAAAGGGGGTAATATCTGTAAGTGATCCAATCATATCATGATTGGTCGCATTGATATTATTATGGATTATTATTGTCGGTACGGGGTTTAATGTATGGGTTTTTAAGGTTAAATCTTCAATATTGCCATGATCACTGACGATAATCACCAGGTTTTCATTCAAATCCAGACAATTCACGCAGGTACCAACAAATGTATCCATTTCTTCGTACATTTGCACCGCTGCCGATATATCCTGTTTATGGCCAATACGGTCACTGATAAAATATTCATACAGAGTGAAATCGTGATTCTGTGCAATTCCAGCCAGGTTTTCCCCGGCTGTTTCCGGAGAAATAATTTTCATGTCATAACCCCACTTTACCAGCAGACTGTTGGTGAAATCCTGGTAAACCGCATTATTTACCGTCAGGTCATCAAGAGTACGCAGTGCCTGCTTTGAACTTAATGCCACCAGAGTAGATGTGGAAAATTTCAGACCCTGTTCTTTGGCTATGGTTAAATATTCTTTACGGTAAGCATTGGCAAAAGTAACTCTTTTCCCTTTTTCATTCAGTACTTTCATTATGCTGTGTGCGGAAATGATGTTTTGTAATTCCTCGGTCGGATAAGCATTTATATGCTCGCCGGCTATTTGTGCTGCATTTTGCCCCGTCCATAAAGTAGTCTGACCGGTTGCGCTTTGTGGGATACCTTCCACATTTAAAAGGCTGTCAGTGGGGATCACTACTGCATTTTCCCGCAGAATCTTTCCGGTTTCCCTATAAAGAAAATGCCCGCCAATAAGGCTATCCAGAAACGGTGTCCTGGCAAAATAGTAAGGGTTGTTTTCATTTATTGATCCCAGGCCAAACCCATCAATAAATATCATGAGTACTTTCATTAATAATTTATCCTCTGCAATATTTTAAATTACCGATCACAGCTTACTGATGATTAATGAAGATGTGTGTATTATTTTTTGTGCAGAAACCTCATTAAACGGTCTTTATTCCAGGTATTAATAACGTCATCAGTTTCCAGCCATCCTCTTCTGGCATTCATTATACCGTACTGAATCAGTTTAAGATCTTCCTTATGGTGAGCGTCACTGTTGACAGCTATTTTCACACCGTAATCTTTGGCTTGTCTGGCAATCTCAGCATCGATGTCAAGCCGGTCAGGATGAGAATTAATTTCCAGGGCCACGTTATTTTTCCGCGCTGTTTCTAAAATTGGTTCAATATTAATTTCATACCCTTTGCGGCGGTTCAATAATCTGCCGGTCAAATGGCCTATAACATTAGTATTCTCATTTTTCATTGCGCTGATGATACGTTCAGTTTGTTTATCTTTATCCAGATTGAAATTACTGTGAATTGACGCAACCACAATATCCAACTCTGACAATACCTTATCATCGAAATCAAGCTGTCCGTCTTTTAGTATATCCGCTTCAATACCTTTTAAAATAGCAAAGCTGTCTGTCTGTTGATTCAATGCATCAATGACTTTAGCCTGAGCAGTCAGTCGTTCTTCATTTAATCCGCCGCTTATGGGCAGTGATTTGGAATGATCAGTGATAGCGATGTAATCATAATTCATTTCTCTTGCGGCTTCCCGCATATCTTCTATCTTAGTTCCCCCATCACTCCAGGAAGAATGCATATGCAAATCCCCTTTTATATCCTGGCATTCAATTAACACTGGAAGTGTATAGGCCCTGGCTGCCTCTATTTCGCCTGTATTTTCCCGCAGTTCAGGAGGAATATAAGGATAGCCCAGTTTTTTATAAACTTCTTCTTCACTTGTAAGGCCCCGCAGATTCTTTATATCAACATTTTTAAATATTTCCTTGCGGTGCGTTTTGCTGCCGGTAGTCCATACTAAATACGGGAAGAAATCTACCGGTTCCACCACGATAACTTCAAAATCAATATTATAAGTTAATTTGCCGGATATCAAATCAGGCTGGGTTCTATTTACAGCAACAAGGCCCGGATACTTGCTGACATGATCATATACAGCAGAAAAATCCTCTGCTGCAGCCAAAATATCAATATCACTTACAAGTGGCTTGCCTCTTCTTAAGCTGCCTACGATACAGGCGTGAGATACTGCTTCTATACTCAGCAGATATTTTTTCAGCTCTTCCGCAAGCGGTTTCGCCATACCGAGGGTAGCTTTACCGGCACTTTGCGCCAGCATTTCCATACCTTTGATAATATTATATTCCGTCTTGCTTCCCAGTCCCGGCAGTTTTCGAATCTCATGTTGCTTCGCCGCTATCAGCAGTTCTTCCAGATTTTTTATCCCCAGATCATAAAAAATAATACGAACTGTTTTATGCCCTAAACCGGGAATAAAAAGCATTTGAAGTACCCCTTCGGGTACTTCATCAAGGAGCCGGCCATAATATTCGCAGCTGCCGTTATTAAGCATTTCTTCAATTTTAGCTTTGACAGCCTTGCCTACACCAGGGATATCACCTATCCGGTCAAGCCTATGCAAATCATTTATGTTCTCTTCCAGTTTGAAAATTGCATTGGCTGCATTGCGGTAAGCTCTGATTTTAAAGGGATTATCGTCCTTTATTTCAAGTATATCAGCTATCTTGGCCAAAACCTGAGCAACCTCACGATTCGTCATTTGGCTATCCCATCCTGTTTTTCTTTTCCTCTTCCAAAGCTTTGATCAGTTCATCGTAATCCTCTTGCAATTTGTTCAGTTCATCAGCTAAATTGAGGGCTGTCAATACTGCCAGTTTAGTATTGGACAAATTCGGATTGCGCTGCTGAATCATCTTCATGCGTCTGTCGACATATGCCGCCAGCATCTGAATATACTCCGGATTTTCTGTTCCTTTTACTGTATATTCTTCGCTAAAAATTTCAACCGTAACCTTATTAATATTATTCTTCATGTTATTCAGGTTGATCGCCCCCTTATAAACATCAATGATAATATTCTATATTTTATCATTATTCCCTTTAAATACTTCAGAGAGTTAAATAATAAAAATATATTAATTATTTTTCTGCTGACGGGCAATTTGATTTAAATCAATTTTCTCTCCCTTCACTGTATAAATCACACATTCACCCAGATTGGTCGCATGGTCCCCCAATCTTTCCAGGTGGCCCGCCACTAAAAGAAGCTGCGTAGCCTGTGGAATATTCTTTTGATCCTGCAACATATAGGATAGCAATTCCCTGAAAGTTTGATCGTATAAATTATCCATCTCAATTTCCATTGGTATAAGATCATTAACCTTATCAACATCTTCTTCAATAAATGCCACCAGTGCTGTTTCAATCATTTCCTGAGCAACATTGGACATACGGGGGATATCAATAAGCGGCTTTATATACTTTTCATCATGCAGTTCAATGGCAATTCGGGCAATGTCCTCAGCATGATCAGCCATTCTTTCAATATCAACTATCATGCGCAAAACAGTACCGATTAAACGCAAGTCACCGGCCATTGGCTGTTTTAATGCAATTAAACCTAAAGCTTTTCTTTCCAAATCAGTTTCCATCTTATCAACCATATCATCTTTCTCGACAACTTCTTTGGCCAGTTGCGAATCTTTGTCTACCAGGGCTTTGACAGACTTTAAGACCTGGTCTGCCAAAAGCCGGCCCATTATTGTAACTTCTTCCTTTAATTTGACTAATTCCTTGGCCAGTGGTTCATTTGTCATTTTTTACTCCTCCTTTTTAACCGAATCGTCCGGTTATATAATCTTCGGTTCTCTTGTCGCGGGGATTCACAAATAAATCGTTGGTTTTGCTGTATTCAATCATATGCCCGTTAAGGAAAAATCCTGTATAATCTGAAACCCGTGCTGCCTGCTGCATATTATGCGTTACTATTACAATTGTATATTCTTTTTTTAATTCCCCAATCAATTCTTCCAGCTTGGATGTAGAAATTGGGTCTAATGCTGATGCCGGTTCATCCATTAAAATTACCTCCGGTTCTACCGCCAGGACCCGGGCAATTACCAGCCGCTGTTGCTGTCCGCCCGAAAGTCCTGCCGCCGGCTTATGGATCCGGTCTTTTACTTCCTGCCAGAGATTAGCTGCTATTAAACTTTTTTCAACAAAACGGTCCAGTTGGCCTTTGTTTTTTACTCCATGTATTTTTGGCCCATAAGCAACATTTTCATATATTGACATAGGAAAAACAGAAGGTTTCTGGAAAACTATCCCCACTTTTTTTCTGAGTGCCACCACATCGATCTCAGTACTATAAATATTTTTTTCATCCAGATAAATCTTGCCTTCGGTCCTGGTGCCTTCGATCAGCTCATTGAGGCGGTTTATAGTTCTTAAAAAAGTTGATTTACCGCATCCTGAAGGACCTATCAATGCTGTGACCCGGTTTTCGTATATATCCATATCGATACCATGCAAAGCTTGAAAATCTTTATAAAATACTTTAACTTTTTCACTTCTTATCTTAATCTTCAATATAAACACCTCGAATCAGCTGTTATTGCCGGGCTACTTTTCTAAGGCTCAAATTAGCCAGATAATTAATAAATATAATCAGAACTATTATTACTAAAGCGGTACCGAAAGCTCTCTCCATTGAAATACCTTCCATAGCCAACATATACAGATGTACCGCCATAGTCCTGGCCGGATCAGTAACACTTAAGGGCATTCCCAGCGAACTTCCCGCCGTCAGTATTACGGCCGCAGATTCACCTACCGCTCGACCGGCAGAGAGGATTATTCCGGTTACGATACCCGGTGCTGCTGCCGGCAATATCAACCTTTTAATCGTATACCATTTTGTGGCGCCTAATGCAAAACTATTGGAACGATATTCCTGTGGTACCGCAATTATAGCCTCCTGAGCAGTTCTGGTTATGGTCGGCAATATCATTATGGCCAGGGTAAGTCCGCCGGATAATATTGACCATCCCATATTCAAAAAGATTACAAAAAAGACAAAGCCGAATAAACCATATACTATCGAGGGTATGCCTGCTAAAGTTTCCGCCGTTAATTTCAGCACATAACCAAACCTGGTGTTTTTCCGCCCGTATTCTTCCAGATATAAGGCTGCCCCTACGCCTAAAGGCACTGCCAGCAGAAGGGAAACCAAAGTAAGATAAATGGTTGATATAATAGTAGTTGATATCCCGCCTTCTTTTCCTGCCCGTGATGGCGGTTGTGTAATAAAGTCCCAGCTTATTACTGAAATGCCTTTGACAACAATATAACCAATTATTCCGAGCAGTATGGCTATAATGATCAATGCCGACAGCCAAAACAAAACGGTTACTATTTTCTCCTTCCCTTTAGTTGCCATCTTCCATCCCTGCTTTCATGGAAATATTGACTGCCAAATTCAATATCACGATAAAAATAAACAGGATCGTTCCCGTAGCAAATAAAGCTGTCTGATGGTCTCCTGCAGCATAACCCATTTCCAGCACGATATTGCTGGTCATGGTACGCACCGGTGCCAGCAGGCTGTCCGGAACCGCCGTTGAATTACCAGTTACCATTAAGACTGCCATAGTTTCTCCGATCGCTCTGCCCAGACCTAATACTATGGCAGTTATGATCCCTGATTTGGCGGCCGGCAGAATAACTTTGCCGATGCTTTGATAATGGGTGGCACCCAGGGCCAGGGAGTTCACTTTATATTCTTCCGGGACAGCTGCAATTGCATCCCGTGAAATATTAATAATGGTCGGCAAAATCATTATGCCCAATACTATTGCTCCGGCAAGAACACTTAATCCTACTCCGCCCAGATGATTTCTAATAAATGGCACGATAACGATCAAACCGAAAAAGCCATAAACAACTGAAGGTATACCTGCCAGTAATTCAACAAAACGCGAAAGTATACCGGAGATTTTATGCGGTGCAATTTCTGCCATCAAAATCGCTGTCATGATTCCTAAAGGGACTGACCAGACCAGCGAAGCTAGAGTAACCGCCAATGAACCGATTACCATCGCCCCAATTCCAAAAGATCCCCTGGTCGGACTCCAATCCAGATTAAACAGGAAATCGACGATGCCAACTTTCAGAATAAGCGGTATCCCTTTATAAAATATGAAAATCGTAATTATTATTATAGCCAGGACTGAGGCCCCGGCGGAAATACGCAGTAATATTTCCACCAGCGCCTCACTTATTTTGTTCTTTTTCATTTGACCACCGACTTTACAAAGAATATCTGCACAACTTTTTAAAACTATTTTAATATTTCGCTGATGGCTCCTTCTTCAACTACTATTGCCTGGCCTTCATCACTTAAAACAAAGTCCAAATAAGCTTTCACTAAACCTGTAGGTTCTTCAGTGGTTATATAGATAAAGGGCCGTGAGATTTTATATTGTCCGGATATTACATTATCTGCAGAAGCTTCTACTCCTTCAATTTTTAAAGACTTGACTTTTTCGTCCGCAACTGCCAGAGAAATATAGCCTATCGCATTTTTATCAGTTTCAATTATGGTTTTCACTGCTCCGGTTGAATTTTGCACGATCGCATAATCTGCTATTGCATCTTCGCCCATTACCAATTCCTCAAAAGCTCCTCTGGTTCCGGAACCCTCTTCCCTGTTTACCAGGGTAATGACCGCATCGCTGCCGCCCACTTCGCTCCAGTTGGTTATATTGCCAAGATAAATATTCTTTAACTGTTCCAAAGTAAGGTCGCTGACCTGGTTGGCAGGATTCACCGCTATCGCTATGCCATCCAATGCCAGGTTGTATTCCTTTAAATTCTCGGCCTTCTCTTCATCTTTCAATTCTCTTGAAACTGCTCCTATATCTGCTGTTCCGGATACAACCGCTGTAATTCCCTGAGATGAACCACCGCCCTGTACGTTTACCTGTGTCCCGGGATACTTAACCATAAATTCTTCTGCCAATACATCACTGAACGGCTGAACTGAAGTAGAACCTGCAATAGTAATCGACCCCGACAGTTCACTGCTTTCTCCCTGACTGTCTGCATCCTGTTTTTCAGACCCGCCGCAGCCGATAATTGCCAGGCTCATTAACAACAAAGCTCCCAATAAAATTAGGCTAAATGTTTTTTCCCTTTTTAATACTGACATATTCTTTCCTCCTTAAATTATCTCTGTAATCAATTTAACAAGGCTATGTTAAGTTATAACGTTTTGTATGTTAAAATTGCTGCTTGCTTTTGTAATAATTGTGTAAAAAAAACCGGCTGCTTAAAATAGCAACCGGTTATTATGATCTGCTCTCTTATTAATTTAATGCTTTGGTAAGATGAAAAAGAATCTCGAGCCTGTTCCGGGAGTACTTTCGACTCCAACACTTCCTCCCATCTGTTCAGTCAAATGTTTGACTATGGAAAGTCCCAGGCCTGTTCCCCCAGTTTTCCTGGAGCGAGTCTGGTCGACCCGGTAGAACCGTTCAAAAATCCGGTTTAAATCTTTCTCCGGAATTCCTTCGCCCTTGTCGGTTACCGATACTATGATCTCTTCAGGTCCTTCTTTCAGGGTAATGTCTATTTCAGCTTCCGGTTCACTGTACTTAACCGCATTGTCGAGCAGATTAATAATGATTTGTACTACAGAATTATAGTCTGTTGACACTAATACCGGTTCAAGCGGTTTGGCAAAATTTATTCGGTAATTATCCGTTCCGGGTTTTTTCTTCACCAGTTTAACGGTCTCTGCAATTACTGAGCCAATATCGACAACTTGCTTTGGAATCTGTTCAGCATCACTTTCTATGCGGGAGAGTTCAAAAAGGCCGTTTATTAAATCAGTCAAGCGCCGGGCTTCATTATAAATTATTTGTGAAAACTCGCGGATCTCTTCCTTATTGTCAACCTTTTCCGACAGCATCGTTTCGGCAAATCCGCTGATACTGGCAATTGGTGTTTTTAATTCGTGGGCAACGTTGGCAATGAAGTCTTTTCTGACTTGTTCAAGATGCGTAATTTCAGTGATATCATTCAAAACAACTAATATACTGTCATTTTGTTTTCCTTTGACAGTAGAAATAGCCAACGCATTTATATCGATAATTTTCGCTCCCAAAGAATAAAGCGTAATTTTTGTTTTTATTGATTGGGAATTATTTCTCAGGCGATCAATGATTTCTATCATTTCATAATTACTGATCACTTCGGCATGTTTTCTCCCCAGCGGCTCCTTATCTGGAAACAACAAGGCTTTGGCTACCGGATTTACATAATTGATCCTGCCGGAATAATCGACCATCAGGATACCGTTAACTGTATTTTCAAGTAAAGCTTCCAGTTGGCTTTTTACTTCACTTATCTGATTTAAATACTGTTCAAGATATTCAGCCATGTTATTGACTGCGGATGATAAACCCTCAAATTCATTATTATCATACTGCCCCGTTATCCTGCGGCTGAAATTACCCTGCGCAATATCCTCCACCGATTCTGTAATCTCTGCCAACGGCTGCGAAAGCCGTCTGGCGATCACCGCACTTATACTGAATGCAGCTATCCCGGTCAAAACAATAGTCAACAGTAATAATGACAACATTCTCAATAAAACATTATCAATTTCGTTAAGGGGTTTTGCTAAACGAACCACCCCTGAAATCGTATCGGTCTTAAAAGGCACTGCTGCATAAAGCATATAAATCTGAGCAGTATTACTGAATCTGATATCCGTTCCTGTCTCACCTTTTAAGGCTTTAAATATTTCCGGCCGGTTCTTATGTGTTTCCATGCTGCTGCTGTCAAAGCCTGAATCGGCTAATACATTGCCCTCAGCAGCATCTACCACTGTGACCCTTACTCTGGCATCCCGGGCTATTTCATTGCTGATTTGCTGAAAATAATCAAGATCATTTTCTTGATAGGAATCGGCAATTATATCAGCGGCTAATAAAGCTTGGTTAGTCAGGTTCTCTTCGATCTCACTCACATAAAAATCTTTAAAGATAAAATAACTGATGACCAGACTGAGGGCTAAAAATAATACGATGATGAAAAAAATATTGCTGGTCAGGCGCCAGCGAAATGATTTATTCATAGCTATTTTCCTCGAATTTGTAGCCCAGGCCGCGTATGGTGATTATATTCCTGGGGTTTTTAGCATCATCTTCGATCTTTTCCCGCAGTTTGCTGATATAGACATCCAATGCCCGGGTATTGGCACTGTCAGGATAATCCCACAAAACTTCCAGTAAATATTCTCTTTTAAGTACCCGGCCTTTATTTTTAAGCAGCATTTGCAGTAACTCATACTCTTTCATGGTTAAATCCAACTTCTTTTCTTTAAGCCATATTTCATAACTCAATGGTTTGACTGTAAACTCCCCGACTTTTATGACCTTATCTTCTGCCGACAGATTATCGCCTGCATTCTGACGCCTGAGAATCGCTCTTACTCTTGCCCCCAGTTCTTTAACGCTGAAAGGTTTGGTAACATAATCATCCGCCCCTAATTCAAGCCCGACAATTTTATCTGTTTCATCATCCCTGGCGGTAAGCATAATAATTGGGGTATCAATGTTTTCCCGGCGTAAATCACGGCATATTTCTAAACCATCTTTGCCAGGCAACATCAGATCCAAAATAATCAGATCCGGTTTTTCACTCATAATCAAGCTCCAGGCCTCGTTGCCGTCATTGGCCTGGATAGTTTCAAAGCCATCCTTATTTAGATTAAAAGTTATTAGCCTTACCAGTGATTCCTCATCGTCAACTACCAGTACTTTGCCTTGCAATGACACCACCCCAATCAGACAATTATGCCGGCAATTCAATTAATTATTCGAAGCAGCTGTTTCCTACAAATTCTCTTAAAATTGAATTATAAGGTATTTCTCTTCCTTCCAGAATTACCGGAGTAAAATAACTTAAAAATTTCTGCAATCGCATTGCTTCTGCATATTCTCTGTTATCAGTCCCGACCTGATTCAGCAGCGGTTCTATAAAAGGCTTTAATACGAACAATTCATAAACTAAAGAAGAATTAAACATAGCATCAGCATTTTCCTGAAAAGGAAAAATATTTTTTTCTTCCCCTCTTCTTACTGAAGGCCATCTTCTAATAGTATTCAGGGCATTATGCCCTCTGGTTCTGTTATCTCTTAAAATTCTTCTTACCAGGCGGCTGTCAGTAGTGGAAATATTATTGGAGTAATCGATATTCAGCTGGGTCAAGGCACTGATATAAATTTTGAATTTTTGTTTGGCATAAATACTGCTTGTCAACTGGTCATTAAGGCAGTGGATACCTTCGAGGATCAGCGGCTGCCCCGCTCCTAATTTTATTTTCCTGCCCTCTGCTTCACAGGTTCCTTTAATAAAATTATAAACCGGCATTTCAACTTCTTCACCATTTATCAATTGCTGCAGATGTTCATTGAATAAATCCAATTTCAAAGCATCCAGGGATTCGAAATCATATTCATTGTCTTCATCAAGCGGGGTATTGCATCGGTCCACAAAATAATTATCCAATGAAATTGCCATCGGTTGTCTGCCGTTGACTTTCAGTTGAATAAATAAGCGCTGGGCAAAAGTCGTTTTACCGGAAGAAGAAGGACCGGCAATAAGAATTATGCGAATATCTTTGTTGCTGCATATCCGATCAGCAATATCCGCGATCTTTTTTTCATGCAGGGCTTCATTAATTCTTATAAGATCATTAAATCCTCCCTGAGATATTATTTTATTAACTGCAGGAACATGTGGTGCATCAAGCATTTCCGCCCAGGCTTTCTCCTCACTGTAGATGCTGGCCAGTTTTTTCTGTTCCACAAATGGCATCAAAACTCCGGGACTTTTTTTGACCGGGGTCTGCAGAACTATGCCGGGCGGGTAGTAAATAAGCCGGAATTGATTTATCTGTCCGGTGTTGGTCAATACCAAACCATAGAAATATTCGTAAAAATCATCAATTTTACAAACATGTATAGTATTCTTATTTCTTTGCTGCAGTAATTCAACTAAATCGGACTGCTTTAAGGCTGTAAATATTTCCAGGGCTTCTTTCATATGAACAATAAACCGTTCTATAGGTATATTTTGGTTTTCTATGTCGCGCATATATTCTTCCAAGGATTTAACTTCAGCAGGTGTTACTTCCTGCTGAGGGAATTCGCAGAATACTCCTTCAGATAATGAGTGTCTTACCATCAGCGTTCGTTCCGGGAACAGGTCGTGGCATGCCTTGAGCAGTATAAGCAAGGCGCTGCGCCGGTATATCCTGACGCCGTCTTCATTGGCGATATCGACCATTTCAACTTTATCGCCATCCTGCAGTACACAGTTAAGATCCTGCATCTCATTTTGTATCAGGGCGCCAACAATCGGCATTTTATGATCTTTATAATAAGCAGCAACCAGATTATTTATTCTGGATCCTGCTGCAACTTCATATTTACCTTTACCTGCCAGCTCAATCGTTATCATCTTTCGGCTTTCTTCTGAACCAGTCATAAAATCCTCCCCCGTTACGGTCATCTTAAACAATATTATATCATTTACCTTTAAAAAGTGCGTTTCCTAAAACAACAAAGGGGAGTTCTGTCCCCCCTTCGTTAGCTTAAACAAATATACGGGTATGATTATCTCAGTAAAGCTCCCCACTGGCTCTTTAATCTCTGCAGAATATCTTCTACTATGGGAGTAACATCATTTTCCGTAAGGGTTTTTTCACTGGACTTAAATAACAGCCTGAAAGCCATACTCTTATACCCGGCCGGGACCTGATCCCCTGTATAAATATCAAATATATCTGCTTCCTGCAAAAGTCCGGACTGGTCATCATTAATTATTGATTTGGTTTCCAGATAAGTAACTGTTTCCGGCAGCACAACTGCAATATCTCTTTTTATCCCCGGATAACGGGTAATTTCTTTAGTCATCCTGATCGGTTTGCTTAATTCATACAAAACGGCTGCATTAAACTCAAGAGCCGCCACCTTTATCTTGATATTATAGTTATCACATACTTCGGGATGAACTTCTCCTATTATACCGATCTCTTTATCACCAGCCCGCACCACTGCAGTTCTTCCGGGATGAAAGGCCGGATTTTCAGTAACGGCAAAAGTAACTTCCTCTATGCCTAAACCGGATAAAAGGTCTTCCGCTAATCCCTTAAGATAAAAGTAATCCATGGGCACTTCATTTTTCAGCCAGTTTGTATCGAAATTACCTGCAACTACGGCACCAACCTTATAAATCTCCCGGGGTAAAGGCTTATTAGTGGGATAAAAAACTGTTCCCAGCTCAAAGAACGCCAGATTTTCGTTTTTCCGGGATAAATTATCTTTAATATTCTTTAACAGTCCCGGCAGCAATAAAGTCCTCATTACCGATTGTTCTTCTGATAAAGGATTTGCTATTTTTATGCAATTCCTCAGTTCATCCTGCTCACTTAAACGAATAAGGTCATATGCTACGGGGTTAATAAAACTGTAGTTAATAACTTCCAGCAAATTTTTGGCCAATATATCCTGTATACGGTCACGGAAATGTTGCTCATAATTGAGCCCTCCCGGCTGAACTGCTCCATATGATAAAGTTGCCGGTATTTTATCATAACCGTGTAATCGGGCAACTTCTTCAATTAAATCTACTTCCAAAGTTATATCCGGCCGGTAAGTAGGTACTTGAACCATTAAATCTTCCCCGGTCTCAGTTACAGTAAAACGCAGTTTATTCAGGCAGGATCTGATTTCAGTATCATTTATATCAGTTCCCAGCAGATAATTTACTCTTTCCGGCCTGAGCAGGATATTTAATGGCTGGATAGGCTCCGGATAAACATCGAATATTCCCTTTACCACTTCTCCGCCGGCCAACTCGTGAATCAGCTGCGTGGCACGATTCGCTGCATATATAGCTCCATTAGGATCAACGCCCTTTTCAAAGCGGATGGAAGAATCACTGCGCAAGCCAAGTTTCCTGGATGTTTTTCGAATGTTGGTGGCTAAAAAATTGGCTGATTCCAGTAAAACCATGGTGGTTTGTTCATTAATTTCTGTATTTTCACCGCCCATAACCCCGGCTAAAGCTATTGGTTTCTCGCCATTGGTTATAACCAGCATTTCCTCATCCAGCTGCCGGTTTGCGCCGTCCAAAGTGGTAAATTGTTCCTGAGCATAAGCCGGGCGAACCAGTATCTGCCTTAAACCACCTAATAAATCATAATCAAAAGCATGCAAAGGCTGATTGGTTTCCAACATCACATAATTGGTAACATCAACTACGTTATTGATCGGGCGGATCCCGGCTTTTTGCAAAGCATCCTGCATCCATTGCGGAGAAGCCATGATTTTAACATTTTTTATGACCCGGGCGGCATATCTTTTACATAACTGAGGATTATCTATCCTAACCGTTATGTAATCTTCGATGGCTTCTTCATTCTCTTTCATAAAAACATCCGGAATAGTTAAATCAGCTCCTGAAAGAGCAGCTATTTCCCGGGCCAGATTGATCCAACCCAGACAGTCCGCACGATTAGGGGTCAGATCGAGTTCCAATAACTTATCGTCATCATCAGTTGTCTCGATACCTTCAATAGCGATGCCTGCCATAGTCAGATTATGCGCTAACTGTTCAGCCGTCTGGTCAATTTGAATATATTTTTTTAATTGGTTTATTGATACTCCCATTATATTCCCCCCTTTAGAACTGTCTTAAAAATCTTTTGTCATTATCAAAAAACAGGCGCAAATCGTTTATGCCATATTTCAGCATAGCTATCCTTTCAATCCCCATACCGAAGGCAAAACCAGTCACCTTTTCCGGATCGTAACCGCCGTATTTCAAGACATTGGGATGAACCATACCCGCACCTAATATTTCCAGCCATCCGGTATGAGAACATACCCTGCATCCCTGCCCCCCACACATTACACAGGAAATGTCTATTTCCACGCTGGGTTCAGTAAAAGGGAAAAAACTGGGCCGGTAACGAACATCGAGATTCTCTCCGAACATCTTCCTGGCAAATTGCATAAGGATTCCTTTCAGGTCAGCAAAGGTTATCCTTTCATCGATCAGCAGACCTTCCACCTGATGAAACATGGGTGAATGGGTTGCATCATCATCATTACGGTACACTGTTCCGGGAACAATGATTTTCACTGGTATCTGCGGCACCATTTTTTCCATCGTTCTTACCTGTACCGGCGAAGTATGCGTCCGCAAGAGGACTTCCTCAGATATGTAAAAGGAATCCTGCATATCCCGGGCAGGATGATGCTTAGGTACATTTAAAGCTTCAAAATTATAATAATCCAGTTCGATTTCCGGTCCTTCCTCTACTGTAAATCCCATTCCGGTAAATATTTCAGTTATTTCTCTTTTTATCCGGGTCAAAGGATGTATACTGCCTTTCTGCTGCGGCAATCCCGGTAAAGTGACATCAATTCTTTCCTGTTGTAATTTGATTTCAAGGTCACGCCGGCTGATTTCAGCTGCCCGGCTGTTTAACTGGGCCTCAAGTTTATCCTTGATTTCATTGGCAACTCTTCCAACTTCAGCCCGCTGTTCAGGTGGCAAATCTTTTAATCCCCTCAATAATGCTGTTATTTCTCCTTTTCGCCCCAGAATCATCACCTTATATTCGTTAAGTTCTTCAATGGTATTTAAAGCTGTAATTTTAGTATGGGCTTCTTGGTCCAATACGGCTAACTTTTCCAACATACCATTTAACCTCCTTGTTTCAGAAAATAAAAAAACCTTCATCCCCAGGGACGAAAGTTACTTCCGCGTTACCACCCTTGTTAACCAAATTCATTCGATCTGGTTCACTCTAATGCCTGATAACGGAGGCTGCCGGCAGGATCTACTTGTCTTTCAATCCCCTGCTCCCAGGTGAATTCATATGCTTAAACCTGATCACGCTTCCAGTCACGACATGATCTCCCTGCAAGGCAACAGCATATTACTGCTCCTGTTCTCAGCATTTGTTTATTGAGTAACAATCATTTTATATAATAAATAATAAATGATGCATCCCGACTTTTCAAATAATTGCCACATGTTTTCGGCCTGGTTTATCATAAAGGGTCTCCCTCCGCAATAAAATTAACGCCGAACCAGGAAAAATTATATCATATATGCACTTTGGTAACAATTATGAATGCTTTACTCTCTGCTGCCATGCTTCTGCTAAGATTATAGCACATGCCACCGCTGCATTCAAAGAATCTGCTTCAGGATTTATCGGTATCTTAAAATTCATGTCACAGGCACTATTACTTTTCTCACTCACTCCCCGCGATTCGTTGCCAATCACAATAATTTTACTGCCTGTTAAATCCTGGTTATATAAATTGTTTTCACTGTTTAAGTCAGAACAGTAAATCAAATAGCCCTGATTTTGTAAAGCTCTTAACTCCTCTAAATTAAAATTTCTATATAAAGGTATATGCAATATTCCTCCCATCGATGCCCTGACAACTTTGGGACTGAAAGGATCTGCACATCCGGGCGTCATTAATATTCCATCTGCTCCCAGCGCCCAGCCGCTGCGGATAATCGTCCCCACATTCCCCGGGTCGCTGACTTCGTCCAGTAAGATCAATAATTTTTCCCGGGTTATATTTTTATAGTCATAAGCGGGTATCTGAGCAACTGCTAATATTCCCTGCGGGTTTTCCGTATCACAGATATAGTTTATAATTCCGGGAGCCAGCTGATAATACTCGATCCCCGGCATCGAAAATATAAAATCACTGCTTTGCTGCCATTGCGCATCAATTAAAATACTGCACAACAATAATTTTTGCTGCAATGCTTCAGCAACGCTCTTCTCACCTTCAATGATAAACAGCCTTTCTTTATCGCGGTATTTTTTATTTTTCAGTTTAACTATACTCTTGATAAAACTGTTGTCTTTGGAAGATAAGTATTTCATCAAAACCTCGTTAACAAAAAGTATGGCCGCAGCCATACTTTATAATCATTGTTTTATTTACTTAAGGTATTTATTGATAATTCAGCCAGCCGGGAAAATCCCTGCGGATCACTTACTGCCAGTTCCGCCAGCATCTTGCGGTTAATATCGACACCGGCAATTTTTAAGCCATGAACCATTTTGCTATAAGTAGTTCCATTGTTACGGGCGGCAGCATTTATCCTGGCGATCCATAATTTACGGAAATCTCTTTTTTTCAGGCGACGATGGATATAAGCATAATTTCCGGATTTCATAACTTGCTGGTTAGCGACCCGGAAAAGTTTTGATTTACTACCCCGGTAACCCTTGGCGATTTTTAATATTTTTTTGTGTCTTCTATGTGAAGTCATCCCACGTTTTACTCTGGGCATCAGCAATTACCTCCTACACTTTATATGCAATTCTTAATAAGGAATTAATTTGGAAATATTCTTGTTCTCTTGTTCGCTTACAAGTCCGGCCTGGCGCAATTTACGTTTTCTCTTGGGACTTTTGCCCCCTAAAAGATGACTGGCAAACGCTTTCGATCTTTTTATTTTACCGGTACCGGTCTTTTTAAATCTTTTGGCCGCACCACGATGAGATTTCATCTTAGGCATTACTGACTTCCTCCTTTACATCTTTTACTTCATTCTTTTCAGCATTTTTATCAATTTTCTCATGTTCTACTTTCGGCAATAACATTGTAACCATATTTCTCCCTTCGATTCTGGGAGCTTTTTCCATAGTAGAAATATCAGATAATTGTTGGGCCATTTTAATGGATAGCTTTTCTCCCAATTCAGGATGAGTTATTTGTCTTCCCCTGAACATAATAGTAAGTTTAACTTTGTCGCCAGCCGCTAAAAACTTCCTGGCGTTTTTGGCTTTTACCTGAAAATCGTGTTCCTCAATATTAGGACGCAGTTTCACTTCTTTTGTGGAAATGGTTGCTTGCTTTTTGCGCGCTTCTTTTTCCCGTTTATTTTGTTCAAATTTAAACTTACCATAATCCATTAACCGACATACGGGCGGCTTGGCAGAAGGAGCAACCTCAACCAGATCCAATCCCTTATCCAAAGACAGTTGAAGGGCTTCACGAATTGGGACTATACCGAGTTGCTCGCCAGCATCATCAATCAATCTTACTTCCTTGACCCGTATTTCTTCATTAACTCTCCAATCCTTGCTGATAAGAAGTCCACCTCCTAAATAAAATAAAGCGAGTTGCATAAACTCGCTTCAAAATCAATAACTATTGGCAGTAGTCAAACTGCCCGTAGATTTAAGTTACTGAATACCTTACGAACTGCAGTTGTAAGGTGAGAAGTCAAGCTTCTGCTTAATCACTTGGGTAGTATAGCATAAATCATTATCCTGTGCAATCTTTAATGTTATAAATTGCCGGTTAAATAGTTTTCATTTTTATTTCCTTGTCCAGCATCAAAGCAAAATCATTCAGACCCATAAAGCCTTTGTCTCCATCTTTTCTATGCCTGACCGCTACCCCCCGGGTTTCGATTTCTTTGTCACCGATAATTAACAGATAGGGTATTTTTTGCAGTTGACCTTCCCTGATCTTATAGCCGATTTTTTCACTGCGGTAATCAACTTCTGCTCTGAAACCGCGGCTTTGCAAATCTTCCACAACCTGCCGCGCATAATCATGCTGACGATCAGTAATGGGCAAAACCCTGACCTGAACCGGTGCCAGCCAGGTTGGGAAAGCTCCGGCAGTGTGTTCAGTTAAGATACCAATAAACCTTTCAATACTGCCATATATGACCCGGTGAATCATGACCGGCCGATGTTTTTCGCCATCTTCACCGATATAGGTCAGATCAAATTTTTCCGGCATCTGAAAATCCAGCTGAATAGTTCCGCATTGCCAGGTCCTGTCCAAGGCATCATGCAAATGGAAATCGATTTTAGGCCCGTAAAAAGCACCGTCGCCTTCATTGATCTTGTAATCGATCTCTTTTTCTTCCAAAGCCTGGCGCAGAGCATCGGTAGCAATTTCCCAATCTTCATCAGATCCCATGGCTTTTTCAGGTTTGGTGGAAAGTTCCACATGATAGGGAAAACCGAACAGACTGTAAAAACGGTCGACCAGATTTATTACTCCCTTGATTTCATCGATTATCTGTTCCGGCAGCATAAAAATATGGGCATCATCCTGAGTAAATGCCCGTACTCTCATCAGACCGTGTAAGACCCCGGACATCTCGTGCCGGTGCACCAATCCCAATTCCCCTACTCTTAAAGGAAACTCCTTATAGCTGTGCAGGTTTTGTTTGTACACCAGCATACTGCCCGGACAGTTCATTGGTTTTACCGCATAATCCTTCTCGTCGATGACGGTGAAATACATGTTTTCTTTATAATGATCCCAGTGCCCGGATCTTTCCCATAATTCACGTTCGAGAATAATAGGCGTCTTGATCTCCTGATAGCCGGCTTTACGGTGTTCCTCCCGCCAGAAACTTTCCAGTTCGTTTCTTAATATCATGCCTTTGGGCATAAAAAACGGAAACCCCGGCCCTTCATCCAATACCATAAATAGCCCCAGTTCTTTACCCAGGCGACGATGGTCACGTTTTTTGGCTTCCTCCAGTTTATGCAGATAATCATCCAGCATGGCTTTTTCAGGAAAAGAAGTAGCATATATTCTCTGCAGCATCGGATTGTTTTCGCTGCCGCGCCAATAGGCCCCCGCCAAACTCATCAGCTTTATATTTTTTAACCTGCCGGTAGAAGGGACATGCGGTCCGGCACATAAATCAAAGAAGTCTCCCTGTTCATAAACACTGATAACAGCATCTTCCGGCAAGTCTTTGATCAATTCAACCTTATAATCTTCATTATGCTCAGCAAAGAATTCAACAGCTGCTTCCCGGCTGAGGACTTTCTTCACTATTGGATAATCAGCCTTAATGATTTTTTCCATTTCCTTTTCAATCAGAGCAAAATCTTCCGGGGTAAAAATATGTTCACTGTCAAAATCATAATAGAAGCCCTTGTCAATAGCGGGTCCTATAGCCAGCCTGGTTTCAGGCCAGAGCCTCTTTACCGCCTGAGCCATAACATGTGCTGAAGAATGCCTGTAAACATCCTTGCCTGCCTCATCATCAAATTTAAATATTTCCAAGGCGCCATTTTCTGTGACCGGTTCATTCCAGTCAGCCAATTTATCGTTAAAAGTCGCGGTAACAGCTTTACGTGACAGCTTTTTATCGATATCTTCAGCTATCTGCATCAAACTGGTTCCCTGCTGATACTCCTTCTGACTTCCGTCTGGTAAATTAATCAATACCATCAATAAAACCTCCTTTTTATGTTTTCTGCTTAACCTGCAGGAAATAATATAATAATTGCCACTTGCACCAAACCAATTATAAATCCTAATACCCCGCCTAAAACCTCAATAAAAGTCAATTCACTGGAAGTTACTCCCCGGATCATTTTTTCCAGCTCGTCCAAATCGAAGGCATTAATTTTGTCTTCAACCATTTGCTCTATATTGATTTCCTGATTTAAGTACTCGCTCCCCGCTTCAATACTTTGTTTGATAATATTTGAGGCCTCCTGGTGTATTACCTTTTCCAGCATGTCGCCAATCAATTTGCCGACTTTGGCCGGTACTATCCGGGGCAGCAGATCGCTGAGCCGGTCCTTTAGAATTGCACTGATTTTATCGGTCAGAACTTCTCTTATTTCCGGTGTATTAATTTTATCGAATAACTCGTCCCACGACAGCAGTTCCTTTTCAACCAGCTGTCCTACACTGCCGGCTATCTGTGCCTGTCTCTTGGGCAAAATACCCTGTACAGAAAAAAAGCCGAGGTTTATTGGTTTTTTGGGCCAAAAAAGCAGCCTGATGGCAAATACATTAGTAATATAGCCAATAAAGGCACTTATAACAGGCAATGCCAATAATTGATAGTTCATATTATCACCTTTTAAAATATACTCAAAAAATATAATAAAGGCAAACCTTGAAATTGTATAAAATAAAAAATCCGGGTTTTAGCCCGGAATAAAAACCAGTTCTATTTATTGATGCAGGTCTTTTTCGCTCAACGCCTTAACACATCGTTCGCAGCCTTCACAAGTACTGATTTTTTCTTTAAATACTTTTTTTATCATCTCCACTGACTGACTGTCAGGCATTTGCTGAGTATTGTGCAGCACTATACGGCGGGGCGCAATCGTTATCAATATACTTATCAGCACATCATCCAGGCTGATTTCATCGGCAAACATGTCCTCGAAATAATAATTCAAATAATTTTCTTCAATTTCAACCCCTTCTCCATCCCAGAGATAAAATACTCCTGTATCATACATCATTAGGTTTATTTCAAACAGTTTGGGAACCTGGCTATCTACAAAATAACGCAGCAAATTGACGAAATCATTGTATTCCTTCTCATTACGCATTTCCTCCCGGGCAAGTTCTACGGCGAACCTGATTTCCCGGTTGTATTCTTTAATACAAAAATTCACGAAACCTTCAATTACGAGATTATCATTACTGTTTATATGCTCGAATAATCTATGGGCCATGCGGTTTTTCCGGCCAAAGCTTATTAACATATTAAGGCTTTCATTTTCATTGCATTTTTTTAAAAAATTATTGGCTTTACAAAATACAATATTTTTATCTGTACTATTTAAGACACGGCAGCTTTTGTTTATCTCCTTCCACAAAAGTTTGGCCTGCCAGTTCCTGACAATGTGTTCCGCCAGTACTTCCGCCATCTGATGTTTAAATATGTGCACTATATCCTCATGCCGGAATATTTTATCAGTCTTCTCCCCTTTTAAAACCAGGGAAATATAATCCATATTCAAGTCTCTGTCACTTTTAACATTGGCAGAAAAATGATAACCCTTTTCGCTTATCCAGCGCAGCCTGTCTTCAAAATCACTTAAAAACCCATTATCACCATGGGCCATAGTTATTTTGAATTCATATATCATAATCGGCCTCCCAAAATAAAAAAGTTAATTTATTATATGTTTGGCCGATTTTCATTATTCAATTCTCCGGCAAAGAGAAATTTTGCATTAAACAGATTATATTCATCAGTTTAAAAAACACAAAAATAGCGGAGTTTAATAACCCCGCTATTACTTTCATTATATGGTGGGCCGTACAAGATTCGAACTTGTGGCTTCTTCCGCGTCAGGGAAGCACTCTCCCGCTGAGTTAACGGCCCAATCTATAAAAGAGTATATATAAATCCCGTCGCAAAATCAATAGCACCATAATTATTTTAATTCATTCTGCTTGAAAATCAACCGGGGGGAGCAATAATATACTTCTGCTTAAAGCCGCTGGGAAATAAGGCATAAAGAATAAATTCTACTAATAGAATTATAGAAATAATTCTTAAAGGTGGTATAGCTATGCCTAGATTTATTGGTTTTTATCAAATGTCTGACAAAGCAAGACTGGCATTGATCAGTCTGGTGGCATTAGTAATTTTAGTCAGCAGCGTAGTTTATGTTCAGGCTTACGGTAAAAAGAAGCCTATTTATGAAATAAATACTGATAAAAAAATCGTTGCTTTAACTTTTGACATCAGTTGGGGAAACAAGACTCCTATGCCAGTAATTGAAATCCTCAAAGAAAATAATGTTAAATGCACTTTCTTCCTCTCCGGCCCCTGGGTAAAGCAATATCCGGAAATAGCCAAACAGATAAAGGCTGACGGGCATGAAATAGGCAGTCACGGCTACCGGCACATCAATCTCAGCAATCTGAGCAAAACCGAAATCAAAGATGAGATAATGAAAGCTCATAAGAATATACAAGAAGTGGCCGGGGTTGAAGCTAATCTGATCCGTACCCCTAACGGCGATTATAATGATCACGTCATCGAAGCAGTCAATGAAGTTAATTACCAGGCTATTCAGTGGGGCACTGACAGTCTGGACTGGATGAATCCCGGAGTCAACACTATTATTGACCGGGTAAGCCAGCGGGCTCATCCCGGAGATATAATCCTCATGCATGCCTCAGACACCTGCAAACAGACTGCTGAAGCTCTGCCAACGGTTATTAAGAATTTAAAGGAACAAGGTTACGAATTTGTCCTGGTCTCTGATTTGCTGAAAGAAGCGCCCAAGGAATAGAAGGTACGAGTGCACTTCACAGGCAATGTCCCCGTATAAATATTTAGAGATATGGCTTATGAAGCCATATCTCTTTTTTTAGAATCTGTTTATTCTAATTTATCCAGCATTTCCATTATCATATCGAAGAAATAACCGATATCTTCTTTATCATTTATCCCTGCTTTAAAGCCTACTTCCGGGAATCTGCCTTCGCTGGTTATTCTCACATTGACCATATACATAGCCTGGTCTATTTCATCTTCAATAGCTTCCAGATCTATTTCCTCTTCCCAATCATCCTCAAGTTCATGCTCTCCCTCTTTGAAAAACTTGGAATGTATTTTAGCGTTGGCTTCCTCATTATTTTCCATGATCTGTGATACTATCCATAGAATATCGGCTGTACTCAGTTCCAGTTCTTCTGCCAGCTGCATAACTTCATTTGCTACTGGTGTTATTCTCAATAAATCAGATAAATTAACAGGTTCACCTTTCCCCCATCGCTTTTTCATACTATCACCTCCGCAACTAGTAGAACAAAATTCTTATTCAAGCATCTGGCTCAATAACACACCTGGAGCCATTTATCTCATTTAATTGTACTCTTTATGTCCTGATTATATGTGAATAAACAGCTGAAAATATATTTGATCTGCAGACTGTTTATTTTTACTCACCCATCAAAATATAGCTGAAAATAATTGAGTTTAAAATATAGCATGCATACTCATTTTTGGCAATACTTATTGGCGTTATTGTTGGCTTGCCTCCATCATTCTATTAAAACGTTCCTGTCTTATTCTTTCAATATCCGGTACCACCATTTTTTTTAATTGGGACAGGTTTTCGCGGATATATTTTTCCAAAAGCTCAGTGGTAACTTGCTTATCATGCCGGCCTAATCTTATACCGAGGCACTGGCTTCCCTGCAGGTAGAAATTGAATTCCGCGTGGATTTTTTGTCCGCAATAATCCAGATATGCATCGGCACCTGCTTTACTGCGGTCTGTAAAGCGGAAATTCTCCAGAGATAACAACTCCATTCAACTAAACCCTCCCAATATGATTAACTTATAATAATCATACCCGATTAATCTTCTGCCTAAAATACATAATCGCTTTTTTATATATATTTAAATTTTTCTAATATTGGGTGAAATAGAGTAGAATATATTCTATCGACTTTTAATTGCATTAGTAGCAGTTAATTAATATGGAAAAGGGTTTTATGATGTTATTCAAACTGTCAGATCCGGTTAAAGGCTCTATATTTGTGTTTATCTCAGCGTTTATGTATGCCACCCTGCCTATCCTGACCAAATATGCTTATAAATATGGGCTGGAGCCCAGTTCAGCTATTTTCTTCCGTTATCTGTTTGCCTTTATAATATTATTCGTTTATCTGAAATTTTATAAAAAAGAGCCGGTGATCAATAAATCATTTTGGGTTTTTGGGCAGGGCATTTTTCTTATTACTGCCAGTGCGACTTACTTCTTTGCTTTGCAGTATCTTGCTGCCAGCATCGCCAGTATCATATTCTTTTCTCATCCCGTACTGGTTGCTTTGCTGGCCATTCTTGTTTATAAAGAAAAATTAAACTCCAAACTGGCAGCAGGATTGCTGTTAGCCTTATTGGGCATAATTTTTGTTTCGGGAGTATTCAGCGGTTCAGTCACAATTGCACCTTTTGGTTTATTCCTGGGGATGATGGGCAGTATTTGTTACGCACTGTTTGCTCTGCTGGGTCAGTTTAATGTTTCCAGGTCATCACCGATATCTTTGACAGCTACATTTGCTTTGGTTGGGATCATAATGATTCCGCTGCTATTTTTCCGCGACCTGGATTTTTTAACTGCTCTCACTTTAAAGCAGGCTTTGATATGTTTAACTATGGCCTTGATCAATACCGTGCTTTCGATTTCTTTTTACTTAAGAGGCATGCAGAAAATAGGCGCCTCCCGGGCAGCCTTAATAAGCAGTCTGGAACCCGTATTAACTGTAATTTTAGCTATGTTATTCCTTGGTGAAGCTCTTTCTCCTCTGGAAGCGGCAGGAGCAACCCTGGTCCTGATCAGCTTGTACCTGGCTGTTACTTCTCATCATAATGTTAACCGGGAGCAAAATGTCTGCAGCGATGATTGAGTAAAATATCTTAATTTAAAAACAACATCTTTATTGGCTTCTAGCCATCCAGGTCATTATCAAACGATTCCCAGTCATGCTTCGGGCCGACATAATATCCCGGATAATGCCCGTTTTTTATTCTGGTGTTAAATTCACTTCTGCTCATTACAACACCGGTTTGTATATCCATAAATTCTTCTTCGTCGTCAAACTTATTGTCCTTAATGCCGTTATCTTTATCATTATTCATTTTTTACGCCTCCAAATATTTGGTTTCTATTTATATTTTTGATTTATGCGAGGCAGAATATACAATTAACCATTATTAATATCAAAATAATATGCAGATTTATACATCCGGAAATGTGGTGTCATATATCACAAAACAATGCGGAAACATGCTTGAATTTTTTAAATCATTGAGTGCCATCGTCCTTTTTTATTGCCATTAATCCAGAGTACAGAGCAACGCCAAATAGTAACCCGGCCATAATTATTGGCAGATACTCAACTTCTCTGAATACATACAATGTAAAACATGATAATATTACTCCGCCCAACAACATATTCTGCAAAAAAATGTTCCAATCCATTACCCATTTTCCAGAGCCAATCCTCTGCTTTCGGAAATGAATAATTGTAAAGTATGCACAACCCAAAATCAACATCAATACCCAGAGAAATATGTTGACAACGGGCGTTAAGAAAAATAATATTGCAAATACTATTCCCCCTAAAATCCGCCATATATTATTCATAAATACCCTTCTCCCTTACCATATGATAGCTTATTATTTAACTATATTTGAATTCTACTTCTAATTATTAACATATAATTAATTTTCTCAGGGTTCAATCCGGTGGTCAAACCAAAAATTGCCGACAAAATACCTCCAGAAACAAAAATACCGAAGGTCTTAAACCTTCGGTAATTCTTTTATATAGTGGTGCCCGAGACCGGGGTCGAACCGGTATGGTGTTGCCACCGCGGGATTTTAAGTCCCGTGCGTCTGCCTATTCCGCCACCCGGGCAGGTCTATATCATATATGGAGGGCGGGACCGGATTTGAACCGGTGAATGGTGATTTTGCAGACCACAGCGTTAGCCTCTTCGCCACCCGCCCTAATCCCAATTATATTGGGTATAGCCACCGCGCGCACAAATTATTATATCAACCTTCCATTTAATTTGCAAGCAAATAAAAATGCAGCAAACAAAAATAGAGCTTTGCTTTGAGCACAATAGTTTTGTGCTCGCTTCGCTCCCAGAAAAAATAAATAGAGCACATCGAATACAATGATTGTATATCGTTTTGCTCCAGATAAACAAATGGAGCGGAAGACGAGATTCGAACTCGCGACCCTCGCCTTGGCAAGGCGATGCTCTACCACTGAGCCACTTCCGCATTGTTATGCCATCCGGGGAATCACACCCGATTGACCACCACATTATAATATTAAAAATTTCCCCTTCTGTCAAGATTTCAAATCTATTTTCTAGGCTTCGCGAAGTTTAGAATTGAAAGGTACTTGCTTTTACTCATTCAGGTTTATTTCGATTCTCGAGAATCATGTTTAAATTGCTGAAGAATTGTTCCCTGGTTGACTGCATTATTTCCCAGCGCGCCCTGGTGTTGATAATCAGCCGTTCTTTGACTCCCGGTCCTCCATAATCCGCCAATTCATCTTTGTATAATTCAGACCAGACGGCTATCATTGCCGGGGTCACTTCCAAATGGAACTGAAGCGCCCAAATATGATCTCCATATACAAAGGCCTGATTTCTGCAGTCCCCTCCCTCGGCCAGCAGCTTTGCCCCTTCCGGCAACACAAAGGTGTCTGAATGCCATTGAAAAACTGAAAACCCGGACGGCATATCCTTAAAAAGCCTGTTGTTCATACCTGCCGGCAACAGTCGCACCGGAAGCCAACCGATTTCCTTTACCGGGTTGGGCATTACTTTTGCTCCCAGGGCACGTGCGATCAGTTGCGCCCCCAGGCAGATGCCCACGCAAGGGATCTGTTTTGCTGCCGCTTCCCTGACCAGTTCCTGAACTTTAAACAAATACGGATATTTTTCTCCCTCATTGGCTCCCATCGGCCCGCCTAAAATAATTAATGCCCGGTATTTATCAAGATGATCTGGTAATGCGCCCCCTGGCAGATCCATACACCGGATATCCAATCCCCATCCTTTGCTGATCAATTCGCTTTCCAATAATCCCAGCCCTTCACAGGTCACATGCTGTATAATCAATAATCGCATAAAATACCTCCTCGCCTGCCATTCCGGCCTTCGCCATAACTGTGTGTTAAAACCCTCATCGTTGGAGTTTAAGTTATATATAAACAATAATCCCTGCTTAATAATGCAGGGACATCATTGTCTCGCGCTTTAATAATTTTCTTTGTCATTCTCTAAATTCATTATAATCCATACTGATTATATAAAAGCAATCGTCTGCCGCAAGGTATTATGTATACTTTTCTGGTGATGCTTTTTTAAAATTTAAAGATAAAATTCCCGCAAATAAAAAAGTATACAATATGCCTGTCTTGAAAAGGTTGTATTATTTAAATAAATGTTTAGTATATAATTCAAATTTAATTATTCCGGACAGACGCAGAAGTCTTTGTAATTACATGGATTACAAGGACTTAATTTTTTGGGCCGGAATGATCAATTAAATAATGACATGGCACTGAGGCCTTTGCTTGATCCTTTTCGAGCAGGGGCCTCTGTCGTATTCAGGAGGTGAAAAGTGTGTGAATCGGCCCTTTCCATTCAGGATGAAACCCGCGGGGAATATCTCTGCATTATTCAATGGCATGGTCATTGTTCACCTCCATTGGATTAAACCAGATTTGCAGAAGACAATTATAAGGAGGCATTGAAATGGTTAAGTTGGAATGTATTTTACGTCCGGAAAAGTTCGAACAAGTTAGAGAGGCATTAAGCGATTTCGGTGTAAGGGGAATGACCGTATCCCAGGTAATGGGATGCGGCCTGCAGAAAGGCCATACCGGATATTACCGGGGTGCTGAAGTAAACGTCAATCTCCTGTCCAAGGTCAAGCTCGAAATTGTGACTACCGAAGAGCGTGTTCAAGAAATGGTAAAAATCATCCGGGCAAAAGGCGTAACCGGCTCGATTGGAGACGGCAAAATTTTTATATCGCCTATCAATGATGCAATTCGTATGAGAACCGGAGAAAACGGTATTGATGCTTTATAATAGTGAAATTTATGGTTTGATAATTGATGACTAATATTAATAAAATTCAATTTTTGGCAGTGACGCCTTTTGAATAAATCAAAAGGTGTTTTTTTATTTGAAAACTGGAACGAACTGTTTAAAAAATGTTAAAGGGGAGAAAAACATGAAGAGAAAAATTCTTATTATAATAACCACTCTGTTAATTTTACTTATGGTGCCAGGTCTGGCCCTGGCAGGCGATGACCCAACCGCAGCCGGTAATGCGATTGCTATTGATACTGTATGGACTCTGGTTGCTGCCTTTCTGGTTTTCTTTATGCAGGCCGGCTTCGCCATGGTTGAAACCGGTTTTACCCGGTCTAAAAATGCCGGCAATATTATAATGAAAAACCTCATGGATTTCTGCACCGGCTCGTTGATCTACTGGCTCATCGGATTTGCCATAATGTTTGGCGTCGATCAATCAGGCTTACTTGGTACGAGCGGTTTTGGGCTATCCGATAGTTTTGAACACCTGGGGTTAAGCATCCCTTTGCCGGCATTCCTGTTGTTCCAAACCGTTTTTGCGGCAACTGCAGCTACGATCGTATCCGGTGCAATGGCCGAAAGAACGAAATTTATTTCGTATTTCATATATAGTATCGTGATCAGCGCAATTATTTACCCGATAGTCGGTCATTGGATCTGGGGCGGCGGCTGGCTGGCAGCACGAGGCATGATTGATTTCGCCGGTTCCACCGTTGTTCACTCGGTTGGCGGCTGGGCAGCTTTGATCGGTGCTTATATGGTTGGGCCGCGTATCGGCAAATATACCCCAGGAGGAAAGCCAAACGCAATTCCCGGCCACAGTATCACGCTGGGAGCTCTGGGGGTATTTATCCTATGGTTTGGCTGGTTTGGTTTTAACCCCGGCAGCACACTTTCCGGAACCAATCCGGCGATTGGACTGATCGCTGTTAATACCAACCTTGCTGCTGCCGCCGGCGCAATAATGGCAATGAGCATTTGCTGGATCAAATATGGCAAGCCTGATGTTTCCTTAACATTAAATGGTGCTCTGGCAGGACTGGTTGCGATTACTGCCGGCTGCGCCGCTGTAAATCCATTCGGAGCTGCGATCATTGGTGTTTTAGCCGGTACACTGGTTGTTTTCTCAGTCGAATTCATCGATAGAGTATTAAAGGTTGATGACCCGGTTGGAGCAATATCGGTCCACGCTGTCTGTGGTGCATTTGGTACAGCCATGGTTGGATTGCTGGCTGTTGACGGAGGCCTTTTCTTCGGCGGCGGTACTTCCTTGCTGGTAACACAGCTTATTGGCATCGCCGCAGTATTTATCTGGACTGCTGTTATCGCCTTTATCCTGTTCTCGATCATTAAGAAAACCGTTGGTCTGCGCGTCAGTGCGGAAGAGGAAGAAGAAGGTCTTGACCTTGGCGAACATGGATTAAATGCTTATGCTGATTTTATCATCAAAAAATAAGGACAATAATATGATCTCTGCTTATTAACAAACGAGCGGCAATATGTTTTAATCGATTAACATATTGCCGTTCTTTTGACATAAAAAATCCCTCCGAACTTCGGAGGGCGCTTTGCTTAAAGTGGTGCCTCGGGGCGGACTTGAACCACCGACACGCGGATTTTCAGTCCGCTGCTCTACCGACTGAGCTACCGAGGCTGATTGAATTTTTTGGTATTAAACAAAAAAATATGGCGAAGCCGAAGGGATTTGAACCCTCGATCTCCGGCGTGACAGGCCGGCATGTTAACCGCTACACCACGGCTCCGCAACGAAATTTATTATAGCATCAGGTAAAAAAATAGTCAACCGATTATAATCTTTTACTGACTTTTAGTTTAAATTAATATAAGATTTACTGTAAGTCGTTATACTAATGGCAGAAAATCTCTGGTTAAACTGCCACACTGTAAAAGAGGTTATTTGGTATGATAAAATACTATGTCCAACTGATTATAAAATCCATGAAGCCGACAATTTTCTTATCAGGCTTATCCGTAATCGTGCTCACTTTCCTTTTATTAATGGCACTTCCTACCGGCAGTTATGCTCTGGGCAGTGAAAATGATTCCCCGCCTTCAAGGAAAGCTTATATTATTTTAGTTGATAAAATGGCTGTTGAAGACATTTCTCCTGAGCTTACCCCTAACATATACAGGATGGTTGAGAATGGTGCTTTGGGACTGGCCACCAGCCGCACATTAAGAGGCCAGAATAATATGGACAGCAGCCTTACTATCGGCTCAGGCAACATTGCCCGGTTATATGCCAAAGGCATTATGGCATATGACCGTGATGAAGCTGTTACTTCTCAAGGCAAGACCGCTGCTGAGTATTACTGCTCCCTTACCGGTTATGAACCTGGGAACAGTGCAGTTCTTTTTGTCAATCTTCCCGAAGTTGTAATTGGCTTAAGCGAAGAGAATGTTTCTACTATCCCGGGTGCCCTTGGGGAAAACCTGCATCTTAATGATCTCGAAGTTGCCGTCTTAGGCAACAGCGACTATGACGGAGAGATGTTAAGAATTGGCGCGGCAATTGGTATGGATGCAGACGGCCAGATTGCGTATGGTGATGTGGGCCAGAATACTCTGACCTATCTGCCCCGCCGATTTATAAATCAGGGTACTGATTATTCGTATTTACAGGAAAAGCTAGCGGCAGTTAATCCCTCAGCCGATTTAATAATACTTGAATTATCTGATTTGGCGCGTTTGGAGAAATCAGTCATGGCCTTTCCCACTTTATACGCTAATGAAAAAGCAACTTGTTTAAGCGAGATCGATCAAATGGTGGGTCATGTTTTAAACGGGTTTGATCCTGACCGCGACCTGGTTTTGTTATTTCCCCCTTCCGCGTCCTCAGAGCAGTTGAAACTTAAAAACAGTTTTCTTCCGGTTGTTGCTTATGGGAAAAACATATCTCCTGGTTCTCTTACTTCAGGCTCTACGCGGAGGAATTTTATTATTGCCAGCACTGATATTGCTCCTACTGTTTTAGATTTTTTCGGTTTAAAAGATCAATTAAATTCCATGATTGGCGTTCCCGTGAGAGTCTCATCCTTCCAGGGTGATACCCTGGATACTGCTGCAGTTATAGCTGATTCGGCCAGTACGACTACCCGTTTACGCACTATACTGGTAAAATCCTATGTAGTCATGCAGATCGTATTTATTCTCTTAGCTGTTTTTGCTATTTTTTGGTTCAAACCGCTCCGTAAGCTGGCAGAACCGCTGGTACTGTCGCTGGTCACCGTGCCGTTAGTATTTTTATTCCTGGGCAGAATACCTTTCGGCCAGGATATTTATTATATTCTTGGCGCTATAGTACTGGTCACACTTGTAACCATCCTGTTTACAAAGATTTTTAAAGAAAACATGTTTTACGCTTTTATATATGTCAGCAGCTTGACTTTGCTGATCCTGATCATAGATACTTTGACCGGCACTTCTCTTATTCAATGTTCAGTACTTGGTTATGATCCGATGGTCGGAGCGAGATATTACGGTATCGGCAACGAATACATGGGCATTATGCTCGGTTCATCGATTATAACCGCAGCAGCCATATTTGAAAAGTATTCTTCCCGGTTGGTTTTAGCTGCTCTGACTTTATTTTTCCTGTTTCTCTGTTTTATTATCGGCAATCCTGGACTGGGGGCCCAGTCGGACGGAATTATTACTGCACCGGTTGCCTTTCTGGTTACCTTGTTCCTGTTTTCAAATCTCAAAATGAACTGGGGCCTTCTGGCCGCTGTTTTTGGTATAGTTATTGCCGCAGCTGCCGCATTGATTGGTTATGATATCCATAAACCGGTCGAACTGCAGTCTCATCTGGGAAGGTCTTTCAATCATATAGTTCAGGGCGGTTCTAAAGAACTCTGGACGATTTTGCTCCGTAAAGCCAGCATGAATATACATCTGATCAGATATACTATCTGGAGCCGGGTCTTTTTAGTAATGTTTTTAGTGCTGTCCCTGTTGGTTTTCAAACCGGTTGGAGCATTAAGACAATTATTACAGGAACGGCCGGTTCTGGTTAAAGGTTTCGCAGGTTTGATCACTGGAGCAGTTATTGCCTTAGTTATTAATGATTCCGGGATCGTAGCCACTTCCACTACTTGTATCTATCTGGTGATTCCTTTATTATTGTTAATGTTTGAAATACAGGAGAATAAATTGGAAGAAGATATACCTTCAGCAGCGGAAAATAATTAATCAGGAAGCAGGTATTATGAAATATTTAGTAATTTTAACTGATGGCATGGCAGATTATCCAATACCAGAACTAGGCGGGCAAACACCCCTGCAATATGCTCACACTCCTTTTATGGATAAACTGGCGAAAACTTCTTTGATTGGTAAAGCAGCTACTATTCCTGCGGGATTCCCGCCGGGAAGTGATGTGGCCAATTTATCTGTCTTAGGTTATGACCCGGCGCTTTATTATACGGGGCGCTCGCCATTGGAAGCCGTAAGTCTGGGAGTAACGCTGCAGGAAAAAGATTTGGCAATACGCTGTAACCTGGTCACTTTATCACCTGAAGATGCTTACAGTGCCAAAACCATGCTTGACTACAGCGCTGAAGAAATACCAACTGAGGTTGCCCATCAGCTGCTGGAAACGATTCAGTCAGAACTGGGGAATGAACAGTTCGCTTTTTATCCGGGCATCAGCTATCGCCACCTGTTGGTATGGAAAGGCGGCTATAATAAAAAAGTTGACCTCACCCCTCCTCATGATATTTCCGAACAGAAGATCATGCCCTTTCTCCCCAGTGGATATGACGGGAATTATCTGCTTATGTTAATGGAAAAAAGCGCTGAGATTTTAAGAGATCATCCGGTCAATCAATCTTTAACAGCTTCCGGGCATCTACCAGCTAATTCCATATGGCTGTGGGGAGAAGGAAGAAAGCTTTCCCTGCCCGGCTTCGCTGAAAAATATGGACTTACCGGTTCGGTCGTTTGTGCAGTTGACCTGGTTAAAGGGTTGGGAATCAGTGCCGGTCTTACACCTGTTACCGTAGAAGGTGCAACCGGCAGCGTAAAAACCAATTTCAGGGGCAAAGCTGAGGCAGCCATTAAAGAACTGGAATCAGGCAAAGATTTCGTATTCCTGCATATAGAATCCCCTGATGAATCGAGTCACCAGGGGAGTCTGCCAGGTAAAATCTGGAGCATAGAGCAAATCGACAGCCAGGTAATCGCTGCTGTCATTGAAGCAATAGACAGGCTTGCGGATATTAAAATAATGATTCTGCCTGATCATCCTAGTCCGCTGTCAATAAGAACCCACAGCAGCGACCCGGTGCCTTTTATGATTTATGACTCCCGCCGGACTTTTAACAGTGTTGGAGTATATGATGAAATACATGCTGAACAGGGACCTTTTATAACGCCCGGTCATACATTGATGGATTATTTTATCCGGCTTTAAATGAGCTGCTCAGAATGAACATCTCTCTGCTTCCCCGCACCTTATCCCGGCAAATTCAGCAAAGACATCAGCGTATCAGCCATATGTTCACCGGAGCATTCGGTCTTATGTCTGATTTCTTTTTCCTGCAGCTGTTTGATGGCTGCCGGTATATTATTACCCGTAATATCAGCCAACTTTTGCAGTATAACAAATTCGTCATCATCCTCCACGGCAAACAGTTCTTCGGCAACACTTTGCCCGAATTTAAAAGGGCTGGCGGTGGAGGCAATAATTGTGGCCGTTTTATCCCCTGTGATCTGCTGATATTTTTCCCATACATTAACTGCAACTGCCGTGTGCGGATCCAATAAGTACTTCTTCTCTTCCCATATTTTCTTTATGGTAGTCCGGGTTTCATCATCACTGCAATATCCGGCCCAGAATTTATCCTGGATCTTTTGCCGGGACTCATTATCAACCGTATACTTTCCGTGCTGCTTAAGACTTTCCATCCACTGGCTGATCAGCGAATGATCATGTCCGGTTATTTCATATAACAGCCTCTCCAGGTTGGAGGATATCAGAATATCCATGGAAGGTGAAATGGTTTTGGCAAATTCACGCTTTCGGTCATATGTTCCAGTCTGGATAAAATCAGTTAAAACATTATTGGCATTGGAAGCACAAATCAACTTGCCTACCGGTACTCCCATCAAGCCGGCATAGAAGGCAGCTAATATATTGCCGAAATTTCCAGTAGGAACGACAATATTGATCTTGTCGCCGGCATTGATATGTTGCCCTGCAGCCAAGTCCAGGTAAGCAGAGATATAATATACTATTTGCGGCACCAATCTTCCCCAGTTGATCGAATTGGCCGAACTAAGCTTCATATTATGCCGATCAAGCAGCGCACTTAAATCCTGGTCGGCAAATATCTTTTTGACCCCGCTCTGGGCATCGTCAAAATTTCCTGTGACCGCTGCAACGTGTACATTATTCCCCTCCTGGGTGGTCATCTGCCGCTGCTGCACTTTGCTCACCCCATCCCGGGGATAGAAAACCACGATCCTGGTTCCCGCAACATCTTTAAAGCCTTCCAATGCAGCTTTGCCGGTATCGCCGGAAGTTGCTACCAGGATCACTATTTCACGCTTTTCCCCGCTTTTAACTGCACTTAGTGTCATCAAATGCGGGAGCAGCTGTAAAGCCATATCTTTAAAAGCACTGGTCGGACCGTGCCACAACTCCTGGATGAAAAAGCCCTCATCAACTTTAACCAACGGTGCAATGGCAGGATCATCAAATTTATCCGCATTGTAGGCCTGGTCAACACAGTCAGCTAATTCATCACCGGTAAAATCAGTCAGATAAAGGGCCAGAATTGCTTCAGCTCTCTGCCGATAAGTCATATTGCTCATAGCGGTAATAAAGTCACTTTTCAGCTGTGGGATGTAGTCGGGGACAAAAAGCCCGCCATCAGGCGCTATTCCCATAACAATGGCTTCTGCTGCTTTAACTGCACATACCTGCCCTCTGCTGCTCTGGTATTCCAAAAAAAGACCTCCTTAATTTATACAATGTCTGGTATGATTGGCACTATAATATATAGATTTATTCAGACATAAGTGTGATTTTAATATTTTTATTGTAAAATAGAATATACCATAAATTATAAGAAAACAATTCATATAGATAATTATTGTCGCCTAATGAGGAGGTTTTTTATTTTGCTGCAAGCGGTTTTCGTTGTAGTCATGCTGATCATAGGCAAATTGATCTATGATAGTTACATGGAGCAGACTTCCAATCGGCCTAAAAAGGAAAAGAAATCCCGGAAAGGCGATATAATAGACCTCAGTGAAGCATGGGTCTCACTGGACAACTTGCCTTTTCGCAAGCGCGAAAATCTTTTATCCGCGCGTGAATTAGGCCTTTTTAATCTTTTCAGCCGGCTGTTGGAAAGCAGTTCCTATATCGCTGTACCCAAACTGCGCATGTCAGAAATTTTTTATGTTGCACCTGATGCTGACAAAAGACAGGAATATCAAAACCGCCTTAAGGATAAAACCGTTGAACTTTTGATCTGTGAATTGCCTAATTTCAAACCGGTATTGATCGTTTTGGCTGATAATGAAACTGAAGCCAGGAAAAAGCAGCTTTCCGACCGTTTTATCAAAAGCGCAGCTCAGGCAGGAGGACTCCCTTTACTTAATGTTACTTCTGACCTTTGGGAAGATGAGTTATTACTCGTGCAGGAACTGCAAAATCTGGGTATAATCGTGAGAAGATTACATTAAAAATAATTTGCAGGTGAGGTTTTTTGTTATTACGGAGATTCTCATTGCCACTTATAATATAAGACATGGTGTAAATATAGCGGGTGAGCTGGCATTAGATGCTACCGCTTCGGTTCTGGCGCAGATCGATCCTCAAATAATTTCCTTGCAAGAAGTTGACTGCCTGCGTCCCCGTAGTGATTTTGTAAATCAAACCGCTTTTCTGGCTCAAAAGCTGGATATGGAATACGTCTTCGGGGCATCGATCCGTTATCATACCGGTGCTTATGGAAACGCTATTTTAAGTAAACTCCCCATAATAAGTTCAACTAATCATCTTTTACCTTCAATTATGGAAAGCAGGGCCTGTTTAGAGGTTAAAATCATTATTGACAATAGTATTTTGACCGTCTTTAATACCCATCTTAGTTTGAACAATCAGGAACGCAGCAGGCAGTTAAATGATATCATCCTGCCGCTGGTGATGAAGCAAAAAAATCCTGCTGTTTTATGCGGGGATTTTAATGCCCCGGATTCTGCCGAAGAAATAAAATCAGCAGCCAAGCAATTACAGGATACTTTTAAAAACAACACCGGTCTTATAGTCAACACTTATTCTGCCGCTGACCCACAAGTCCGGATAGACTATATCTTTATTAATTCTCATTGTCAGTGCCGAAGTTTCTATATAGTTGATTCCCTGGCTTCTGACCATTTACCGGCCGTTGCATCTATTAGCATATAAAAAGACGAATTATCCTTTTGCCGTTGTTCTGGCAAATCCAATAGATTTCAGTTCCTTCTGAAACCCGGCCTGAACGTATTTTGCTCCTCTTTCAGTTATTCTATAGAGGTTCGTTTTGTGGGTTATTCTCTCCGCCCCCCTTTTCACCAGTAAATTTTTCTGAGAAAAAGTAGCGTATGTTTCATTATTGCTTTTCAGCATATCTCTGTCACATAAAACCCCTAAGTAATATTTTATTTCCTGTATGCTGAGCGTCTCGCCAATATTGTTTCTGACCATGTGCGCAGTAAGCCATAAATGACTTCTGAGCTCATAGGCGGCTTGCAGTATTTTGTTCATGATTATAATATCTCTTTCCATAATATCCCCCCTGATAATTTTAATATATCATTTAATTCTTTATTGTAAAGCTGACAATTTTCACAAGCAGATTATTTAACAGGTATACTCATTAAAACCCTGTTTGTATTATATGATTTAACAAAGTGTGGAATGATTTGAAAACTTTGCGGTTAATACTTCATAGTTTTTTACAAATAATAAAGGTAAAGTCTATAAGGAGGCATCATGATATGGAGTTTAATCAATCAGAAACTTTCAGTCATTGGGAACAATGGAAAAAGGTTCTTGCCAGGACAGTATCAGTGGCAGAAACAGTAGGAATGTCAGAAAAAAATATTGACAAAATCGCCTTAAAGGTTGGTAATATTCTGGCAGACAAAGTAGATCCTGAAAACAGAGAGCAAAGACTACTCCAGGAATTATGGCGGGTCGGTAATGAAAATGACAGAGCAGTTTTAGCCAGATTGATCGTAGATATGCTGCAAACAGATGTTAAACATTGACCCTATAATTAAAAAGACCACTGTATTTCTTTTCAAAAAATATAGTGGTCCAAGTACAACTGTAGACTATTTTGCATTTTTGCGGGTATCATCAGGCATACGCAGTCGGGCTAAAATATAACCATCAAACTTCACCTCTATGCAAAAAGGCTGATCTTTAAAATCAGCCTTTTATGTTCGTTGTCTCTTTCGCATGGAAAGTAATTATGATTACTCTTTTTCCGCTAACCATTGGTCAAATTGCATCTGCATTTCCTCGATAATATCATCAAAACCGGCTGCTTTTAATTTATTAATGAATTCAGGAAGCGTTGTATTGGGGTCTGCTGTACCGGTTACAAGCGTTGGAATAAATTCCATGTAAATCGCTTGGCTTGCAGCAACCTGGGTTTTCACACGTTCACTATCAAAGTAGAATCCAAGATTGTTTAATTTATTTTCCCCCGCCTCTTCATTGTATGTTAATAGTTTTGGCCATTTCTGATAATTTTCACCAGGCAAGAGGTAATTTAGGAACTGGTTGCCGATCACCCATTGTATGCCAAGCATTTCATCATAACCTGAATCACTTATCGGCTCTATGGTCTCATCTCCTGTTTTGGTATAATGCCTGTCTTCTATTCCAAAATTGATCAGGTTATTAAAATATTTGTCGCTGTTCAGCAATTCCAGGAACTTCATAGCTGTTACCGGATCTGCTGAAGTTGCAGAAATAGCCATCATGGAATCAGTTGCCTCAAGATTTGACATTACCGGGCTGGTAATATCAACTTGAACCCATCGATAATTACTTTTTGCCGTTACTTCAGCATCTTTTCCCGGCTTCAGCGAACTGCAATAAGCGAACACCTTGCCAGCTTCCTTCACTGTTTCTATGTGATCTGACGAAAGAGTAGCGACATCTTTGCGAATATAGCCTGCCTGGTAATACCTATGCAGCGTATTTAGCATACTCTGCGATTCAGGTGCTTCGAATTCATTTATGATCTTCGTATCCCTGTTATCTGCGTATAAGGCAGCCGGCAGTTTATTATCACTGATTCTATTCCAGTCCAGCAGCAGGTAGGGTGATTGTTCGGAAGTAACTCCGAAAACTTCAATGCCAATTTCTTTCTCTTTTATGGTCTTAAGCAATGGTTCAAGATCCTCAATTTTTTTAATAGTATTAAGATCAAATGAATATTTGTCAACCAGGTCTTCACGGAACAGAATTCCCCAATTATGACCTTTTTCCTTGTTGCATGGCAAGGCATAATTCTTTCCGTTGATAGCGGAACCTGAAAGGAAGTCTGTGCCTAAGAGTTCTTTTGTATTTGGTGCATATTGAGCCAGAAGATCGCCGGCCGGCCCTTCAGGATCATTGATCGCAAGAAAGGCATTTTTCACAACATTTTCTCTGTAACTATTGATTCCATTCGAAGTGAAACAAATATCAAAAGGTTCATTGTCATCAATCATATCCTTCATATTCTCATCGTAACTGTCCCAATCATAGCAGGTGATCGTAATGGTTGCACCGATTTTATTTAGTAAATACTGGTTTGCTTCTTCCTGCACAGCTGCGATATCATCCGGCTGCCCGTTTCCGACTAAATACCAGGATATCTCATAAGGCATTTTTACTGTTACCCTGGATACTGCACTTGTTGCACTTGCTGTCTTGTTACCTGTAGCAGTGCTGTTTGTGTTGGTCGCAATACAGTAATAATAAGTTATCCCCTCTACATCTACCGGTGGAGAATAAACGGGATTGGTTTCCCCGTCAATAGCTGCTGCATCTGTCAACTCTTCAGTTGTTGCTTTGAACCATTCATAACTGATCATACCTCCATCCGTTACTGTTGCCGTGGCATCCAAGGTAATCTGTGAGCCCTTATTTGTAATAGTATCTGTTAAATTGTTTGTAAAGATTGGTGTATCTGCATTTATCAGTGCCTTTATTGCTGAAGTCGCTTCACTTTGCACTGTTCCTTTATACTCACCTGTGCCGTTTGCTTTTACTTTTATAAATTTGTCTGCATCAGCAGCAGCCGGTATGTATGTTTTTGATCTAGCTCCGGTAATATTATCGTAAGCTAAACCATCAGCAGAAATAATCCACTGATACCTTACTGTAGCTGCTGCTGGAGTCAATGTACCCGCTGTTAACACAGACCCTACCTGGGGCGTTCCAATTATATTGCCAATAGAACGTAACGAAATAAGGTGTATGTCGTTTTCGCCGCTGCTGCTAGTTTCGGAGGTTGAATTCTGTTGCGTGGCTGCCTGCGCAGAATCATCAGCAGGATTGATTGGAGAGGTATTTTTATTTGGATAAGCCTTGGTTAAGGCCACCACAGCTTCTGCGCGTGTAATGAATTTTTCAGCTTGAAAAGAACCGTCCGGGTAGCCACTCATAATCCCGGCTGAGAAAACTGCATCAATTGCCCCTTTGCTCCACTCGGGGAAGTTGCTGGCATCAGCAAAATTACCGGATGTTTTTCCATTTGGCAGTAATTCTTTAGCTTTCAATATAATCATTGCTGCCTCCTGACGACTAATTGGGTTGTTAGGTCTCATTGTGCCATCGGTATATCCGGTAATATAATCCGCTGACTTGGCTTTCTCTATTTCGTCTGCAAACCAATCGGCTTTTTTAACGTCAATAAAATTAACCGAAGCCGACTGGCTGTACCCTGCAGCTGCATTTACCATTGTTATAAATTCGGCTCGAGTAATGCTATTGTCCGGCTTGAAGGTCCCATCCAGATATCCTTTTACCAAACCCTTGTCCAACCAATCTTCAATCTGCACTTTTGCCCAATGGTTGGCAATGTCAGGCATTGATACCGCAAATGCCGTTGAAGGCACTGTTGCTGCGAGTAATGTTAGCACAACAAGCAATGACAACATTCTATTCTTCATTTTATATAATCTAATCATAAAAACACTTCTTCCTATCCCCAAATTCTTTGGCAAATCTAAATTAATTTTAAATTCGACAATATGTTAAAATATACCTGCAAAATGTAAAAAAAAGTGCACCCACCAGCTCAAAAGGGGTGCATCTTTACGCAAAAAGTGGTTAAAAATTCATTTATGGTATTATAAAAGAAATCCAGAAATGCCATAAAGCCCTGTATTACAGAGCTTTTCATTGTATCAAAGATTAATTTTTAAATGGTCGGAGTGACTGGATTTGAACCAGCGGCCTCTACGTCCCCAACGTAGCGCTCATACCAAACTGAGCTACACCCCGACGCAAAGAATATTGTATTACACCTTACTGTTTTAGTCAATAATAGCCGGGAAAGTATGAGCAGTTAATTCTGCTCCAGTTCATTCAATTTAAACTTTTTATGCAGTGCCAGCACAGCTTTTTTAGTTTGATCCTCATCTATTATACAGGAAACTCTTATTTCGGAAGTGCTGATCATATCGATGTTTATATCCTCATCGGCCAGAGCTTCAAACATGTCGGCTGCAACACCTGGATTGGTTTGCATTCCTGCGCCGATTATTGATACTTTGGCTATCTTGTCGCCGTATGCATAGTCCGACGCCCCAATTTTTTTGACTAATGCTTCAACTACAGGCAATGCTTTGCCTAATTCGTCCCGGTCGATGGTAAAGGCTATATCATTATGGTTGTTTCTCATAGCACTCTGAATGACCATATCAACATTTATACGGCCATCCGCCAGTGCTTTAAAAAGCGTTTTTGCTATTCCTGGCTGGTCCGGTACATCAAAAATCGCTATTTTAGCACAATTTAAATCATGGGCTATTCCGCTTACCACTCTGTCTTGTTCCATATTGCCTACCTCCGTTATAATTGTTCCGGGCTTGTCATTAAAACTGCTTAAGACTTCAACGTCGATATTATTGAGCATGGCACATTCCACAGCCCGGGGCTGCATAACCAAAGCTCCCAGAATGGCCATTTCCAACATCTCTTCATATGATATGAAGGAAAGCTTCCTGGCATCGGGTACTATCCGTGGATCAGCAGTAAATACCCCGTCAACATCGGTAAAGATCTGACAGCGATCAGCCTGAAGCCCCGCTGCAATTGCTACCGCAGTAGTGTCGGAGCCTCCTCTTCCCAAAGTAGTAATATCGCCGTCGGGAGTTATTCCCTGAAAACCTGCAATAATAATAATTTTTCCGCTCTGTAATTCCATTTTAATGCGATTGGTCTCGATATCACTTATTTTAGCTTTTCGATAAGTGGAATCACTGATTATTCCTGCCTGCCAGCCAGTAAGGGAAATAGCATCACAGCCCATATTATTCAAGGTCAAAGCCAATAGGGCTGCTGATTGCTGTTCACCGGTAGCAAGCAGCATATCCATTTCGCGGCCGTTTAAGTTACTGCCGGTAGCTTTGGCCAGTTTGATAAGATCATCGGTGGTATCTCCCATAGCCGAAACTACTACCGCTATATCATCACCTTCAGCCTGCATATCTTTGATACGCCGTGCGATGTCCTTTATTCTTTCTATTGTAGCTACTGAACTCCCCCCAAATTTGGCTACTATAAGCGACAATTAAATTCCTCCCAATATAAATTAAATAATAAGCGTTCCTGCCTGATCAGGCTTTAAATATAATATCCGGCAGGCAACATCATGATCAGCGAAGATTTCCTTCATACTCCGGCCGATCATTTCCTCCCGGTCTTCTGCAAAAGCAATAACTGAAGGGCCGGCCCCGCTCAGGAAGGCGCCGATTGCGCCGGCCTTTTTGGCGTTCTTCAGTACTTCGTCGAAACCAGGTATGAATTGTTTTCTATATGGCTGATAAATCTTATCATCCATGGCTATAAACATATGGCTGAAATCGTTATTGAAAATGCTGGCTAATAAAAAACAAGCCTTTTGCATATTGGCAACTGAATCATGTAAATTAACTGTGGCCGGCAGTACCTGCCGGGATTTATGGGTCGGCAGCTCAAAATCTGGCACCGCAGCTATTATTTTTAATTTTTCCGGCATATTTATCTTCTGATAATATATTTCACCTTCGTATTCCATGACCACAGTCAGACCTCCGACTATTGCCGGCACTGCATTATCAGCATGTCCTTCCAGTTCAACGGCAAATTTAATCAGCTGCCCGATATCAAATTTCGTGTCCAACAATTGATTGCCCAGGAACAATCCGGCAATTACTGCCGCTGCACTGCTGCCTAATCCTTTGCCCACCGGTATTTGATTATTGATCGTCAGTTTCAGTGCCGGCAAGGATTTCCTGGCCTCCTGAAATACTTTGTTTAAACCGGATAGAATAAGGTTTGTATTGTCAGCCGTATTGAGCCTTTCATGTCCTTCGCCGAAAAACTGGCAGCTGGTTACTGGTGCGTTTTCAGCTTCCACGGTTAAAAACAAATCAAGTGCCATACCCAGTGTGTCAAACCCTGGGCCCAGATTAGCGCTGGTGGCCGGGACTTTAACAGTAATCATAGTTCCTCCCGAATTGTCCTTTATACCCCTTCCAGCCGGATAACATTGTTTATCTTATCAACAATAGGCATATCCTTCAAAACTATCAGAGAATCACGCAGGTCCTTTTCTTTGACCTCGTGAGTGATCAGGATCAATTCAGCCATTTCCTGTCGGCTAGCTTTCTGCAGAACCGTTGCCAGGCTGACATTATGCTCGCCAAATACTCCGGCAATACCTGCTAATACACCTGGCCGGTCAGTTACAGTCATGCGGATATAGAATTGGGCAGCCAGACAATCAATACTTAAGGTTTGCTTGTCCTCATAGCATGTACAGCCTATGCGGGCATTGGTATGCTGGCGGATATTGCGGACTATTTCAATTATATCGCCCATCACTGAACTGGCGGTAGGCATTTGTCCTGCCCCACGGCCGAAATGCATTATTTCGCCGACCGCATCTCCCTGGATAAATACTGCGTTGAATACATCGTTCACGGCTGCCAGGGGATGATTTTTAGGCAAAAATGCCGGATGAACACGGGTCTGCACTTTCCCGTCCTTTTCCTGGCCGATAGCTAACAGTTTTATAATAAAGCCTAATTCGTCAGCATATTTGATATCTTCGGGAGTTATCCCGGAAATACCCTCCACATATACATCATCCAGCGTGACCCTGCTGTTAAAGGCAATGGAAGACAGAATAGCAATTTTCCTGGCGGCATCCAGTCCTTCAATATCTGCTGAAGGGTCAGATTCCGCATATCCTTTTTGTTGAGCTTCTGCCAATACATCGTTGAAATCTCTTCCTTCGCGGCTCATCTTGGTTAAAATGTAATTGGTAGTCCCGTTAAGAATGCCAATAATTTGCTGAATATGGTTTCCCGCCAATGATTGTTTGAGCGGAGCGATGATTGGAATGCCGCCCGCAACGCTTGCCTCAAAATAGAAATCTACCTGGTTGGATTCAGCCAGCTCAAATATATCCTTGCCTTTGACCGCGATCAGATCTTTATTGGCAGTTACAATATGTTTGCCCTGTTTCATAGCGGCAGCTATAAAACTGAAGGCTGGCTCGATACCGCCAATCAATTCCGCCACAATATCAACTTCACTGTCATTGAGCACATCATCAAATTTATCAGTTATTAATGCTTCGTCTATTCCTAAAGCCCGGCACTTATTTTTATCAAGATCCATAACCCATTTCAAGGTGACAGGTTCTCCGGCCCGCATGGCAATAATATCACTGTTCTGCTGCAGGAGCTTTACGACTCCGTAACCAACAGTGCCGCATCCCAGAATTGCTATTTTGATCATGTCTACCTCCCGAATTTCTTAGTTCATTGTCAAGTATATAATAAAATTTATCGACTTAAATAGCGATTATTAATCAATGATTTATTTATTATAGACTATAGCGGCAAAAAGTTAAAGAACCGGCTCTAAAGCCGGTTCCCGGAGCAACAAATATGGGTGATATTAATTTATATGATGATCACGATCAGCCCGCCGCTGCCTTCGTTAACGATCCTCTGCAGGGTATCCTGCAGTTTATGCTGTGCGTTTTCGGGCATGCGGTGCAGCTTATTCTGGATCCCTTCTCTGACCAGATCATGCAATGATTTGCCGAATAAATTTGAATCCCATATTTTCGAAGGATTTTCTTCAAATTCATCCAGCATATAACGCACCAGTTCTTCACACTGTCTTTCGGTACCGATGATAGGAGTTATTTCAGTGGTGATATCAGCTCTTATAATATGCAGTGACGGTGCTTTGGCTTTTAATTTTACGCCAAAACGATTACCCTGACGGATCATCTCCGGTTCTTCCAGCAACATTTCATCTAACTGGGGAGTTACTACTCCGTAACCGGTTTCCTTTACTTCCTGCAGGGCGGAAGCTATCTTGTCAAATTCCTTTTTCGCCACGCTGAAATCTTTCATCAATCTCATAATATCATGGTTCCCGGTTACATTGTAGCCGCTGACATCAGACAGGCAGTCATAGAATAACTCTTCCGGAACGGTCACATCGATCAGAGCCTCTCCGGTACCAAGATTCATCTCTTCCAGACTGACATAGCTTATGTTTTCAACTTCTGACAGTTTTTCAATGGCTTTGTCAATATCCCGGACTTTATGAATGTCACTTAAAATATCCCGTATGGCAGTTTCCAGATTATCCCTCAGCCAAAATTCCTCATCCAGTTCATCGACCCATTTTGGCAGCTTGATATTAACTTCCTGGACCGGGAATTCATATAATACTTCTTCTAACACGCCAAAAATTTGCTCCTCAGTTATCCTGGCTGCATCAATGGGTATAACACTTACGCTATATTTTTCTGAGAGTTCATCAGTAAGTGCCAATGTTTCTTTGTCATAAGGATGAACTGAATTGAGCAGCATAATAAAGGGTTTTTTCAATTCTTTTAATTCTGTAATCACACGTTCTTCAGGTAATTCATAGCTGCTCCTGGGTATTTCGCTGATGCTGCCATCGGTGGTCATGACGACTCCGATTGTAGAATGGTCGGCAATTACTTTCCTGGTTCCTATTTCAGCTGCTTCTTCGAAGGGTACCTCGTAGTCAAACCAGGGAGTTCTTACCATTCGAGGTTCTTCATCCTCTTCGTAACCCAAAGCCCCTTCCACAGCATAACCCACACAATCAACCAGTCTTACTTTTAGATTAAGACCGTTTCTGGTGGTTATTTCTACTGCTTCGTTAGGCACAAATTTGGGTTCTGTAGTAGTTATGGTCTTTCCGGCACCGCTTTGGGGCAGTTCATCTTTTGACCGCTCCCGATCATAAATATCTTTTATGTTCGGCAGTATCATAAGTTCCATAAAGCGTTTTATAAAGGTTGATTTTCCCGTTCTGACCGGACCTACTACTCCCAGATAAATATCGCCTCCGGTTCTTTCGGCGATATCTCTCAAGATGTTGTTTCCTTCCACTTTTCCTTTTCCCTCCCTCTGATTTAGACTTTAAAAGGCTCCAATCTCCGAAAGCGAAACCCTTTAAGTAAATATTCTCGGGTTATAACAATATAAATATATTTATCAATATTCGGTAATATAACCAGAAAAGAAAAAAAAGTGTGGCTGTCCACACTTAGAGTGTTAAGAATATTTTATAGCTTAGTTATTTTATGTTAATCTAAATGACGATCTGCCGATGCTGCCATTCCCGGGGCTGATATATATGACTAATTGCCATCATTATTGTTACAATAGCATATTCAGACGGTTTTTATGAAAGACCTCTATTTTTCACCCCCCCCCCCAGCTTGCACCCGGGTGGGGTTCTTATTGTGAAACAAAAAGGTTCCCGGGACCCGCAAGTAATCTTTGATTGCGTAAGCGGGTGGGGTTCTTATTGTGAAACAAAAAGGTTCCCGGGACCCGCAAGTAATCTTTGATTGCGTAAGCGGGTGGGGTTCTTATTTACAAGGTCTCACTCACTTCTTAGGCATTATCTTGCGATAGACTTCTTTGGGGGATTTCTTTTGGTTATCCACCGTAAGAAGTCGATCTATACTGATAGCAAAGAGTTTTTCATTTTCTTC
>Ga0209098_1000251_pt1 | contig 61497 bp, 57 predicted proteins | sample AD_JPNHW1_MetaG_FD_184429 | JGI IMG/M metagenome (GOLD analysis project Ga0209098, IMG submission 184429) | Active sludge microbial communities of municipal wastewater-treating anaerobic digesters from Japan - AD_JPNHW1_MetaG (SPAdes) (version 2) | ecosystem: Engineered > Bioreactor > Anaerobic...
CAACCCGGAGCGAGTGGGATTCGAACCCACGGTACCTTTCGGTACAACGGTTTTCAAGACCGTCTCCTTAAACCGCTCGGACACCGCTCCAACGAATGTGGTAATCCAATTTACGGAAAAGACCCTGTCTTGTCAAGGCGGGCCCGGGTCCCGCAGGCGACTACTCGACGAGGTACCTGCCGATTTCCTGAAGCTCGGCAAGCTGCGAGTAGACGGGCGACTTCTGGCCGGCCGCAGCCTTGTCGATGGCCGCGACCTTCACGTAGAGCTCATTGATCTTGTCGGCGAGGATCGTGAGGTTGGGCATGAAGTTGTTCACCGCCATGTCCCTGAAGACGCGGTCCGACTCGCTCACGTGGCCGCCCATGGTACCGGAAGAGGCCGTATACCTGAGGTTGGGGGCTATCTCGCGCTTTGCCTGGTAAATGAACCTGGCCATCGCGAGGATCTGCCCGTAAAGTTCGTCCAGGTGGTAGCCCTGGTAACGGTAGTTGTCGACCTTCTCGGTCAGCTCTTCGATGAGGTTCCAGCTGCCCGGATCCAGGCTCATCGCCGTAAGGGCCCTCCGCGTGAAGCGGTTCGAGATGTTGGTGCGGTAGTGTTCGCCGATCGACTCTATGAGCGAGAAGATCTCCGGGTTCTTGAGTTGCATGTCGGTGGGATTATATCGCATCGACAGGATCTGCGCTATCGTCAGTCGGCTTTGATCCGGGCTTTTTTCGGGATCAGGGCGATCGAGTCCGGATGACCGGCCCGTTTCAGGGTCGAATCAGGGGCGATGGCCGGCCCTGGCGCTTCCCTGTCGCGTCCCCCTCGTCTCGAGGAGTCCCTCGAGGCGTTCATAGAGGAGGCGCTTGTCGAAGGCATGTCGCGGCGCGATGCGCCGGGCCGGGGGCGTATCGGTGCCCAGCCTCAGGATCTCTGTCGAGGGGTCGAGGAGCTCGACGGCATCAGCAAGGATCCCGAGATAGGAGTCCATGGAGAGAAGGGCGATTTCTCCGGAAAGGTATTCGGCGGCGAGGGCCGAGCCGCGCGGCACATGAAGGTCATGGAACTTGACGCCGGCGAGCCCGAGATCGGCCACGATGCGCGGCCCTTCGAGCATCGCCGCGCGATCCTCGAAGGGAAGGCCCAGGATGAGGTGGGCGGCGACCCTGATGCCGGGCCGCGCGAGGAGGCGGCAGGCTGCGATGAAATCGGCGACGGTGTGGCCGCGGCGTATCCTGGCGAGGGTCGCATCGACCCCGCTCTGGAGGCCGAGCTCGACCCAGACCTCGAGGCCCCTGTCCGCGTAGGACTCGAGAAGGTCGGCGATCGCGGCGTCGACGCAATCGGGCCGCGTCGAGACGACGAGGCCGCGCACCGAGCCGGGCAGGGCCTCCTCCACGGCCGCGATGGCCTCGCCGTAACGCGCTTCGAGCACCTCGACAGGCGCATAGGTGGACGAGAAGGCCTGGAAGTAAGGGAAGAAGAGCTTCGCGCCGTAGCGCCTGCGCGCAAAGCCCAGGGCCGCCCTCGCCTGTACGGCGATCGGTGGGAGGCCGGCTGCGCCCGAAGCGCTGTCGCCCAACGCGACCGGTTCGAGGTAGGGCGCACGGGCGGCGGAAGGCGGGCAGTAGATGCAGCCGCCCGGGCCGCGGCCGTCGCCCATGCCGAGGGATGGCCGGTTAGGGCAGCCGAAGCCGCCGTCCAGCCCGAGGCGCCAGACCCTCCCGCCATGCCGTTCGACAAGGCGTTCGCCATGGCGATTGAAGCGCGACTCCTTGTTCGTTCCCGCCCCCTTGGCTTGCGCCGACCGCGCGGCGCGGGCTATCGTAAGGCCATGCCCCGCAGATCCGCACGCGGCCCCGGCCTCGCCGTCCTGGCCCTCGCCGCAACCTTCGCCATTGCCCTCTCCCTCTCGTCCTGCGACGCGACAAGCGCGCGCCCCGCGGTGATCTGGACCGATAGCCCCGAGCTCGCCCTCTACGCCGAACTCTTCAACGCCTCGCAATCGAGCTACCGCGTGGCCGTCGAATGGAAGGCCGACCTCGCCGAAGCGCTCAAGGCGCCGGGCTCCTCACCCGACCTCGTCGTGGGACGCTACCTCAAGGCCTCGGGCCTGCGCGACCGCTTCCAGGCCCTCGACTACCTCTTCGGAGAGCTCACCGTCAACCAGGCCGCATTCTACCCCGCCCTCCTCGCCGAGGGGAACTCGGGCGGGAGGCAGCTCCTCCTCCCCGTGTCCTTCGACCTTCCGGCCATCGTCTACCGGCAAGGAGGAGAGGCCAACGCCTCCGGCAAATTCCTCCTCGGCCTGGAGGATTTACGGAAGGAATCGGCCGCCTTCAACCAGTCGAAGTCCGGCGCCTATACCCGGATGGGCTTCTCGCCCCGCTGGAATCCGGATTTCCTCGTCACGGCGGCCTGGGCCCTCGGCGCGGCATTCAGGGAAGGTCGCCCCCTCTCCTGGAACGAGGAGAGCCTCGACCGCGCCGTGTCATCGCTGCGGTCCTGGTCCGCGCAGACGAACGGGACGGCCGCGACCGAAGACGATTTCCAGTTCAAGTACCTTTATACCCCGCCCTACAAGTACATAGCCGAGGGCCGCGCCCTCTTCGCCTACATGAAGGCCTCGGACCTCTTCCTCGCGCCCCAGGAAAAGCGGGCGGGCCTCGACTACCGCTGGTACGCCGAGGCCGGCCTCATCCCTGTGTCGTCCAACGTGGTGAACGCGGGCATCCCGAGGGCGGCGCACGACAAGTCGGCAGCCGAAACCTTCCTCAAGTGGTTCTACTCCGAGGACGGCCAGAAAGCCATGCTCGAGGCCGCCAGGACTACCCGCTCCATGGAGGGCTCCTTCGGCATCGCCGGCGGCTTCTCCTCCGTCCGCACCGTGACCGAGCGCATCTTCCCCCAGTATTACTCGTCCCTCGTCGGCCACCTGCCGCCGGCGGAAGGCCTCTCGGTGCCCGGAGCCCTGCCCGCCGACTGGCCGCGCCTCGAGGCCTCGGTCGTCTCGGGCTGGCTCCTCGACGCGACGTCAAAGCCGCAGGCCCAGGCCAGTCGCCCCGGAGAGGAACTCGCCGCCAGACTGGCCCAGTACCTCAAGGATTCGGGCAACTAGACGGCGGCCCCGCGCGGCTGGCGGGCGCCCTACCGCGAACGTCCCGCCGTCAACGCCGTCAACGCCGCCCGCGCCGTCCCTAGATCGCCTTCTGCAGCTCGGCCGTCCTCTCCTTGAGCTCGCGGGAGAGAAGGCGGATGCCCGACACGGCGTCCCGGATCTCGACGGTGCCCTCCGAGATCTCGTCCATGCCCGATGATATTTCGTACATCGCGTCAGCCATCTTCGAGATGTCGTCGAAGAGCTGGGCCGAGGCTTTCGAGACGTCGTCGATGTTCCCCCTGATGCCGGAGGAGGAGTTGCCGATGTCCTCGGCCGAGCGGTTTATGAGGCTCGATCCCGAGGCGAGCTCACCCGTGGCGCCGAGGATGCCGGAGAAGGATTCGCCTACCCTGTCCACGTCGCCCTGGACCCGCTCGAAGGCCGCGCCCGAATCGCGGACGCGGTCGCCCGTGGCGGAGAAGGCCTCGAGGAGGTCACGCAGGCTCCGCTCGATGGTCTCGGCGCTCGAGGCCGCGGTCTCGGCCAGCTTGCGGATCTCCTCGGCCACGACCGCGAAACCCTTGCCCGCCTCGCCTGCATGGGCGGCCTCGATGGCCGCGTTCATGGCGAGGAGGTCGGTCTGGTTCGCGATGCCGCCGATGATGGTGGCCATCTCGCCGATGGCCTGGATATGCCGCGAGGCCTCCCGGAAGGAGCGGTCGGTTTCCTCGATCGACTCCGCCCCGCCTCGGGCTGCCGTCCGGAGGCCCGAAATCGCCTCGGCGTTCGCGTTGACGACGGAGGAGACGCCGTCCACGATGCCTGACATCCTCGCTGCGGCCGCGGCCGAGCCCTCCACCACGCGGGACTGTTCCGTCGCATGGCCGCCCAGGGTCTCGAGGCTTTCCCTGATCCGCTCGAGGGCCGCCCGCGAGGTGCCGAAGCGGGAGCCCAGGTCCTGGATCCTTTCCTTCATCGATCGGAGGTTCTCCTCGATCTCGACGCTCGCCGCGGCCGTCGACTCGGCGTTCGCGAGGAGCTCGCTCGAGCGGTCGAGCTGGACGGCGATGCCCGAGATGAGCTCGGAACCGCGCTTTCGCTCGGCCTCGACGAGGTCGATCTGCCGGCGGAACTCGAGGTTCACGCGGCGGAAGATCAGCCGGACGAGGATGGCCATGACAAAGCCGAAGACGAGGATGACCGTGGGCATGACCATCTGCTCGAAGGCCGAGGCCGTGGAGGTGTCCATCGCGCCGCTCGCGGCCCAGACCGCCGCCGTGCCGACATAGAGGCCTGCGGCTCCGGCGCCCACGAGTATGGGCAGGAGTCGACCGCGCACGAAGACCGTGAACACGAGGTAGATCGTGATGAGGAGGGCGGCGTTGTTGCCGAGGGAGTAGCGCCCCTCGTAGCCCGCGAGCCAGATCGCCGCGAAGGCGAGGCCGAGGAAGGAGAAGCAGGCGACGAGGACGGAAGCGTCGTACTTGCCCCGGCGCAGAAAAGCCACGCAGGCGACGAGGATGACGGCCAGGGCCGCGAGGGCGACATCGGCTGCGCTCAGGGTTCCAAGGACGGCCTGCAGGACAAGGTAGATGAGGATTGCCGAAGCGAGGGATACGAGGGTGTAGAAGAAAACCCTCGCCTTGAAGCGCACTTCATGGTCAGCGGTTCCGTATATCACGGCTAGCGACTTCATTGCAGAGCCTCCGGTGCCTGATTCTCCGGGGGAGTATAGCACGCAAGGGAGGGAGGTGAGCGGCTATTCTCCGGACTCGCCCGCCCGTTCGAGCCAGCGTCCGAACAGGGCCTCGAATTCATCCACCGTCGAACAGCGGACCGCTTCCTTCCGGAGCTCTGCGCCAGCCACGCTGCCCTTGGTATAGGAGCAGAACTGCTTGCGGAATTCCACACAGGCAGTCCGCTCGCCGAGGAAGCGCACGGAAAGCCCGAGGTGGCGCCTCGCCGTGGCCACTCGTTCGCGCGCTCCGAGGTGGGGCGGCGGAAGGCCTTCGAGGGCGGCCCTCGCCTCGCGGAAGATGAAGGGGTTACCCATGGCCCCGCGCGCGACCATCACGCCGGCCGCGCCGCTCTCCTCCATGAAACGCCTCGCCGCGGCAGCGCTGAAGATGTCGCCCGAACCGAAGACCGGCACGGGAAGGCAGGCAGCAAGATCGCGTATCGCGGCCCAGTCGGCCGTGCCCGAGTAGCCCTGCGCCCTCGTCCTCGCGTGGAGGGTGATGGCCGCGGCCCCGGAGCGCACCGCGGTCTCGGCGACCTCCCGCCAGTTCACCGAGGACGAGTCCCAGCCGAGCCTGATTTTCACCGTGAGGGGAATCCCCGAAGGCCTGAGCGCCGCTGCCATCGCCTCGACGATGCGGCCGAGGAGCTCAGGATCGCGCATCAGGGCCGAGCCCGCGCCGGCTTTCACGATCTTGGGCACGGGACAGCCGCAGTTGAGGTCGACGACGACGGGACGCCAGGGCAGGACGAGCTCGCAGGCCTTGCCCAGGACCTCGGGGCTGGAACCGAAGAGCTGGATGGCATAGATCCTCTCGTTCTCGGCCCGCTCGAGGAGACTCTTCGTCTTCGCGTGGCCCCGCGTGAGGGCCTCGGAGCTCACCATCTCGGTGAAGCAGAGGTCGGCCCCCTCGTCCACGCAGACCGACCTGAAGGCCGCGTCGGAGTAGCCGGCCACCGGCGCGAGGAAGAGGTTGCCGGGCAGCTCCACGCCCCCGACCCTGACTGGGTGATGGTAATTGGCTGGCATTTCAGGCCTTCAAACGATTCACCACGGAGATCACGGAGAGAAGGCAGAGATCACGGAGAAAAAGGAAAGGAAGTCGGGATAGGGATTTCTTCGTCTTCCCAATTCCTATTCCCTTACCTCTTCCTCCGTGATCTCCGTGGTCGTATCTCCGTGTCTCCGTGGTGAATCCTATGGCGGCTGTTCTTAGGCCGGATCGAGCCTGAAGAACCTGCAGGCGTTCTGGTAGACGGTCTCGCTCACTTCCTCGGGATCCATCTCCAGGAGCTCGGCGAGGAAGCCCGCGGTCGAGGGCAGGTACTCGGGCTTGTTGCGCTTGCCGCGGTAATCCGCCGGCACCATGAAGGGCGCCTCGCTCTCGATGAGGATGCGGTCGAGCGGCAGGACGCGCACCGTATCGTGGAGGTTGCGGGCGTTCCGGTAGGTGAGGTTTCCCGCGAAGGAGAAATAGAGATTGAGCTCGAGGGCGCGCTCGGCGTACTCGGCGTCCTCGGAATAGCAGTGCATGACGCCGCCCGCTGAGGGCAGACGGTCACGGAGGATGTCGAGGACATCCTTGCCCGCCTCGCGGTTGTGGATGATCACGGGCAAATTGAGGCGGGCTGCGAGCTCGAGCTCTTCGATGAAGAGCTCGATCTGGCTCTTGCGGTCGCCGTATTTGTGGAAGTAGTCGAGACCTATCTCGCCCAAGGCGATCACGCGGGGCAGCTTCGCGGCTTCCTCGATGGTGCGGGCCCAGTCCTTGCCGGGGTTCTGGACCTCGGAGGGAGACACACCGACGGCATGGTAGACATGCTCGGCGGTCTTGAGATTCTCGTACACCTGCTTGAAGTCCATGAGGCTGTTGCAGATGCTGACGATCCTCGTAACGCCGACCTGCTTGGCCTGCTGACAGACGAGGAGTTGTTCGATCGGGTCATCGAAGATGAGCCCGATGTGGGCGTGAGTGTCAAAATAGCGCATCTGTCGTCCATAGAGAGAAAATGGTGATGATGTGGAATCCCGTACGGGCAATAATACTGTAGCACAGCGCATTTTCGGCGTCAACAAAAGAAAAAACCGACGCGCTGGCCGTTAATGGAGGTAAAAAGGAGGTAAAACAACGTGGCATGGGGCAAGCCCCTGCCTGAACTGGGACAGTATATAAAACCGGCCGTGCATCGTCAAGGACTCGAGGCCCTCGCGGGAAGCCCTGGGACTTCCCGCGATGCCCGGTTTCACTCTTCCGAAATCTTCTTTTTTATCGAGGAAACGGCCTGGACGAGGTATGCGCTGAGTATGGCGAGGAAGACGATGCCCACCGCCGCGACCACCAGGGTCTTCATGCTGCGTTTGTCCGCGAGCACTTCGATACGGTCAACCTTGATGTCATGATCGACCGAAAGGAGCATCTGCCGGCTAAGATCGGACAGGTAGGTCTTTTCCGAATCGAGGATGGCCTTCACCTCGACGTCGCTGGCGGCTCCGCTCTGGATGAAGGTCGGATCGACGGCAAAGGAGTCCTCGCAGATCTCGTTGCATTTCTGGCAATAGAGCTGGAAGCCCTTCTTGTCTATGGTGGCGATATCGAGGGCATCGATGGAGGTCGTGAACTTCTGCCAGGCGGCGAAGCGGACCAGGGACAGGGTGTAGTCCTTCATGGAGTCGTCTATGGTCTTCATCCGCTGCCGGGCGTTCATGAGCTGGACTTCGACGGGCATCATGTTGTCGGTCAGGGTCAGGTTGGTCCTGATGAGCGAGGGAAATTCGCGCTGGAACTGCTCGAGGAGGGCTATGGTGCCGACAAGGCGGTTCCTTTCGATCTGCAGCGCGGCGATATCGGTGGTCATCACCCGGCTGCTCTGCTTCTTGGACTCGACCAGCTCCCTGAAGAGCGCCTTGTCCCAGCAGGCGGGCAGGTAGTCGCCGACCAACGAGGCCGCGATCGACTTGGCAAGGTTCTTGTCGCGGTTGTTCGAAGAGAAGGAGATTGAAAAGTCCCCCTGGGGTGACTGATTGAGCCGCCTGCTGGAATCGAAGTAGCCCCTGAACAGGTCGATATTGTCTTTCGCCAGATAGGGCGCGGGATAGGAGATGTCGAAGTACTTGAGGCCGACGGTGGAATCATGCGATTCCCGGCCCACGAAGTAGGAATCGGGATCGACCCCAAGTCGATCCTTGGTGAAAAAGAGCTTCTGGTTGTCCGAATCGCCCAACAGGTTGACCGCCGCCTGGTAATTCTGATAGGTGACGGGAGCCGTGGAAAAGTCGACCGTCACGGTCAAGGGACGAGGTTTGACGAGGAAGACGGCCGCCAGGATCACGAAGCCGCAGAGGGCGACTGCCGCCATGGCCTTCCAGTGACGGACGAGAGGCATGACAATATCTATGAGGGATATTTCATCGGGACTATCTGCGTCTTTCCTGACTTCTTCCTGCATGCTGTGGTTCCTTCTCTCTTGAATTGGAGCTCCTGATACTACCATCGGCCGATGAGAACAGGCAAGGCCGGCTTTCTACATCCGGAATTCCTCGCCGAGGTAGATGCGCCGCGCCATCTCGCTCGCCAGGACCTCCTCGCGGTCGCCCGAGACCACGATGCGCCCCACGTTGATGACATGGGCCCGGTGGGTTATCTCGAGGGTGTCGCGGACATTGTGGTCGGTGATGAGGACGCCGATGCCGGATTCCGAGAGGCTGCGGACTATACCCTTGAGCTCATGGACCGCGATGGGGTCTATGCCGGCGAAGGGCTCGTCGAGGAGGAGGAACTTGGGCTCTATGGCGAGGGCCCTCGCGATCTCCGTCCTGCGGCGCTCGCCGCCCGAGAGCGTGTAGGCCGGCTGCTTCCTGATGTGACCGATGCCGAATTCCTCGAGGAGGCCCTCGAGGGTCTTCGCCCGTTCGGCCGCGGAGAGGTCGGCCCTCGTCTCGAGGACGGCGAGGATGTTGCGCTCCACGGAAAGCTTGCGGAAGACCGAGGGCTCCTGGGGCAGGTAGGAGATGCCGAGCCTCGCCCGCTTGTACATGGGGAGGGCCGTGATGTCCACGCCGTCGAGGAGGACCCTGCCGGCCGTGGGCGGGATGAAGCCCACGATCATGTAGAAGACCGTTGTCTTGCCCGCGCCGTTCGGCCCGAGGAGGCCGGTGATCTCGCCGGTGTCCATGGAGAAGGTCGCGTGGTCCACGGCGCACTTCTTGCCGTAGAGCTTGCGGAGGCCCTGGACCTCGAGGACATGGCGGGGCCTGACCCTTTCCGCCTCGGGGGCTTCGGCTATCCCGACCGCACAGTCGGCGCCGGGCATATCGGGCAAACCAGCCTCGCCCATCGTGGTGCCGGGCTTGCCCGCTTCGAGCTCTTCGTTCATTGGCTTCCTCCGCCGCCCGTGGCCGTCGCACCGGGAGCGGTCGGGGCTGTGCCGCCGGCGCTGCCGCCGGCACTGCCATCGGCAGACGCCGCGGGCCCCGGAGCAGGCGAAGCGGCCGGGGCGGCCCCCGTCTTGTCAGTGTCGCCGGACTTGGAGCCCGTCGTGAGGGTTCCCTGCACGGTCCCCTCGAGGCGGACGTCCTCGGTATCGGTGTTGATCACGATGCGGGTCGCGCGGTACTCGTCGCCGTTCTTGTAGGCAACCGGCGCGCCGGTCAATTCGAGGGCCTTCTCGTCGCGGCGGTAGATCGCGTATTCGGCGCGGCAGGAGAGGTCGTCCTTGAGGATGCGGACGCTCACCTCCGCGACCAGGACCCTGGAGGAGCCGTCATTGTCGACCCAGCGGGCCTTGAGGACCACGCGGTTCTTGAGATCCTCGATGACGGTGTTCCCGTCCATGTGCGAGAATTTCTTCTTGCGGTCATAGAGGAGGTGGGACGTCTCGATCCGGAGGCCTTCCTCGTCATCGACGGCGCGCACGGAGCCCGTACACTCGAGGAGGGAGAAATCCTTGCCCGAGAGCTCGATCCTGTCCGCCTCGATGCTGAGGGTACCGCTCTTCACCTTGGCCCGGCCTGAAAGGACCGTCCTCTCCTTGCCCTCGACCATGCTGCTCGTCACGCTGTCGGCGGAGAAGACGAAGGTTTCCGCGAAGGCCGACGCTGCGGGCATCGCTGCGAGGAAGACAAAGGCCAGAAGAACATGGAGCGTGAAGGCGGGGAGCTTCCTCATTGACCGCCGCCCTCGGCTGCGTTGCCACCGCCCTTTGCGCCGCCCTCGGGCTGGACGGCGCCCGCGGTGGCGCCGCCGGCGCTCTCGCCCTCGGGCGATACGAAGGCGCCTTCGACGGATTCGCGGAAGGAAAAGCTCCGCCTCCGCGAGTCGGCGACGAAGCCCGCGCCGCGGAGCCAGCTTCCGTCGCCCCGCGTCACGGTGACGGAGCGGTCGATGCCGCCCGACAGCGTCTTTTCGGAGCCCTTCCACTCGAGATACTCGGCCTTGAGGCTCGCGTCCTCCTGGGTCGAATGGATCGTAATGGAGCCCGAGAACTCGGCATCCTGTGTCTCGCTGTGGAAGACGGCGGATTCGGCATGGCCCTCTGCGGCAAGGGCGCCCGAGCCGCGGCTATAGGAACTGAAGTCGACGTCATGGAGGACCATGCGCCCGTCCTTGTCGTAGGACTCGGCGAGGCCGGCATGGAGGGAGAGGACCTTCATGCCGGCCATGTAGACGTTGTGGTCAAAGTCGTGGAAGACGGCGTCGGGAAGCTCCGCACCGGCCGAGGCATTTGCTCCCTCGTAGTTGAAGGAGCAGGCCGACGCGAGGACCAGGACGAGGAGGATCGCGATCGAACCTCGAACGCCGGCCCTCACCTCACTTCGAGGCATGGCCCTTCCGGCCGGCCCGGTTCGCGATGCTCGCGCCTATGAAGCTGCGGAACAGCGGCGCCGGGTTGATCGGGCCGGACTTGAATTCGGGATGGAACTGCACGCCGAGGCCCCAGGGATGGCCCGCCCACTCCATGCACTCGACAAGGCTGCCGTCGGGCGTGAGGGCGGCGATCTTGAGGCCGGACTTCTCGAGGTCGGCGCGGTAGGCGTTCGAGACCTCGTAGCGGTGGCGGTGGCGCTCGAGGATGCGCTCGGCGCCATAGGCCGCGCGCACGAGGGTCCCTTCCCTGAGGACGGACTCGCTCTTGCCGAGGCGCTGCGTGCCGCCGTAGTTCTTCACGTCCACCTGCTCCTCGAGGAGGCTGACGACGGGATGCGTGGAGTCGGGATTGAACTCCGAGGAATCGGCATCGGCCCAGCCGAGGAGGTTGCGCGCCGTATCGATGACCATGATCTGGAGGCCGAGGCAGATGCCGAAGTAGGGCACCTTGTGCTCGCGCGCCCAACGCGCGGCCGCCACCATGCCCGTGGTCCCGCGCTGGCCATAGCCGCCGGGCACGAGGATGCCGTCCACCGCGCCGAGGACGGCGTCGAGGTCGGCTCCCTCGCCGGCTTCGCCGGCGATGCCTTCGAGCTTCGAGGAGTCGATCTTGACGATCTCGACGGCCGCCTCGTTCGCTATGCCGCCGTGGTAGAGGGCCTCCCAGACGGACTTGTAGGAATCCGCGAGCTCCATGTACTTGCCCACGACGCCGATCCGGGCCGTGACCTTGGGCTCCTTGAACTTGCGGACCACTTCCTTCCAGGCCCGCAGATCCGCGTGGCGGCTCTCGATGCCCATCTTCCTGAGGAGGAAGGCGTCGAGGCCCTGGTCGTGGAAGAGGAGGGGGATCTCGTAGATGGTCGGCTTCACGTCGTGAGCGCTGATGATGCCCTCGAATTCGACATTGGTGAAGCCGGAGAGTTTGCGCTTCACGCCTTCCTCGAGCGGAAGGGCCGAGCGGCAGACGAGGACGTCGGGCTGGATGCCGACTTCCTGGAGCTCCTTCACCGCGTGTTGCGAGGGCTTCGTCTTGATCTCGCCGCCCGAGACCGTCGGGATGAGGGTCACGTGGACGGAAACCGCGTTCTGCTTGCCGTATTCGTGGATGAGCTCGCGGGCCGCCTCGAGGAAGGGGATGGACTCCATGTCGCCCACCGTGCCGCCGATCTCGACGATGGTGATGTCCACGTCCGGGTCCTTGCCCGGCGCGAGGATCCTCGCCTTGATCTCGTCGGTGATGTGGGGGATGACCTGGACGGTCCGGCCGAGGTAGCGGCCCTCGCGTTCCTTGTTGATGACCGACTGGTAGACCTGGCCGGTCGTGATGGAGTTGGCCTTGGAGAGGGGTGAGGCGGTGAACCTGCCGTAGTTCCCGAGGTCGAGGTCGGTCTCGGCGCCATCGTCCGTGACGTAGACCTCGCCGTGCTGGTAGGGGCTCATCGTTCCCGCATCCACGTTGAGATAGGGATCGATCTTGACCATGCGCACGATGAGTCCGCGCGCTTCCATGAGAGCGCCGATCGAGGAGGCTGTCACGCCCTTGCCGAGGGAAGAACAGACGCCGCCCGTCACGAAGATTAGCTTCTTCATGGGTCTTCAGTATCCCGGAGCAGGCCCCAAGTGTCAATGACGGAAGGGCCACCCCCGTGGATACTTTCCGGGAAAAGCGCCAGGCAGCCATGTACCCGCGTCTAAACCGGTAAAATCGGCCACCGAGGATCGGATTTCCCCTCCACTCGCAACTCTCGCCGTTCAGGTGTATCCTCGCCCCATGGAGTATCGCCTCGGCTATGTCATCACCAGCGCCGAAAAGGACGACGACGGCTACTTCACCGTCAGGTGGTCGCCCCTCTACAAGGCCGACAAGTACGAGATCCACAAGAACGTGCCGGCCGTCGGTGGCGTGGCCGAAATCTACTACCGCGACGAGAAGGGCAAGCTCTTCCTCTTCCGCTGCGTCCGCTCCTGGTACGGCGGACTCCGGGCCGTCCTTCGCGAGTCGACGGACTACGAGCTCGAGAAGGACGAGAAGCTCAGACCCATCGTCGAGAAGCACAAGGACCGCCTCTACTACCGCTACTCCTGCTGCGACATCAAGGACGACCTCGACGACGTCCTCTTCTTCCTCTACGAGACCTACGCCCCCGGCAAGCACAAGGTCGAGCACTCCGGCCGTTACAACCGCATCTTCATGAAGGAAATCGACGCCGAAGACAAGGGCGACTTCAAGGGCTGACCCAACCCGTCGGCCGCACATCAGGCGCCCGTCCGAGGTCAGACCCCATCATCGACCCGGCCCGGGGTCAGACCCCACAAACTCAGGCCTCGCGCCCGCCGAGGGTCAGACCCTCGCCGCAGCCCGCCCCCCTGGCCGCCCGCCTCACGCTATTCTTCTTCCCTTCCCATGCCATCTCTCCTCTTAGTCCGTGTTTTCCATGTCCTCTTCCCCCCCTCTCCTTCGGTGCTTCTCTCCACTTCGTCCGTGCTTTCCGTGTTTTCCAGCCTCACCTTCCGCGCCTTCGGTGTCTCCCATCCTCTCCTTCCATGCCTTCTCCCCTAATCCCCCCGCCCTTCCCTGCCGAAACACTAGATGGAGGAATACCCCCGGATGATACGCGGCCTCTATACCGGCGCGAGCGGCATGAATGCCCAGCAGGTCAAGCTCGACGCCATCTCCAACAACCTCGCCAACCTGGACACGACGGGCTACAAGCGCGACGTGACCATCCACAAGGCCTTCGCAGAACTCCTCCTCCACCGCATGAACGACGACGGCGTCGCTCCCAACTTCTTCGGCTCTGGCGACAAGGCACCCATCATCGGCACCCTCGGCACGGGCGTCGAGACCAACGAACTCTTCACCGAGATGGAGCAGGGCTCCCTCAAGCAGACCGACAGCGACTTCGACCTGGCCCTCGAAGGGGAAGGCTTCTTCTGCGTCGAAACCCCCGACGGCGAGCGCTACACCCGCAACGGCAACTTCGTCCTCGGCAAGGAAGGCTACCTCGAGACCAAGGACGGCTTCCGTGTCCTCGGCGAGAACGGCCCCATCCGCGTCAAGGAGAACAACTTCCAGATCGACAAGTTCGGCAACGTCTGGGTCAACGCCGACTACCAGGACGATCCCTTCCGCCTCGTCTCCAAGTCCGAGAACGAATGGAACGGACTCACCAAACTCGACACCCTCCGCGTCGTCGACTTCAAGAAGACCCGCTTCCTCGCCAAGCAGGGTGACAGTCTCTACCGCAGCACCGAGGAATCGGGCGACGCGCGGCTCATGCAGGCCGGCGACGGCAAGCGCCCCGGCATCCTCCAGGGCTTCGTGGAAGCCTCCAACGTCAACCCCATCCTCGAGATGGTCAACATGATCGACGTGAACCGCGCCTACGAGGCCAACCAGAAGACGATCCAGGCGGAAGACGCCATGTTGGGAAAGCTCATCAACGAAGTCTCGAAAGTGTGACGAAGCCTTAAGGGAGGCAGATAGATGGTCCGGAGCCTTTGGACAGCAGCCAGCGGAATGATCGGCCAGCAGGCCAGCATCGATACGATCTCCAACAACCTCGCCAACGTGAACACGCCCGGCTTCAAGAAGCAGCGCGCCGAGTTCGAGGACCTCGTCTACCAGACCGTCCGCGTCGCCGGCACCCCCGCCACCGAAGACACCGTCGTGCCCGTTCCCGTGCAGATGGGCCACGGCGCGAGGCTCGCGGCCACGGAGCGTTCCTTCCAGCAGGGCGCCCTCCAGAACACGGAGAACATCTCCGACGTGGCCATCCAGGGCGATGGCTTCTTCCGCATCCAGAACTACGACGGCACCTACGCCTACACCCGCGACGGTTCCTTCAAGATCGACGCCGAAAACCAGTTCGTCACCTCGAACGGCTACAAGCTCATGCCGGAGCTCGTCCTCCCCCAGGGCTACATCGCCGACAGCCTGACCATCGCCCAGGACGGTCGGGTCTCCGTGAAGGTTCCCGGCCGCGACGATCCCATCCAGGTCGGCCAGCTCGAGCTCTACCGCTTCCCCAACCCCCAGGGCCTCTCCTCCATCGGCGAGAACCTCTTCAAGACCTCCCCGGCTTCGGGCGACGCCATCTCCGGCCGCCCCGGCTTCGACGGCATAGGCATAACGGTCCACAAGTTCACGGAGATGTCCAACGTCTCTGTCGTCCGCGAGATGGTCGACATGATCGTGGCCCAGAGGGCCTACGAGTTCAGCTCCAAGGCCATCCAGACGAGCGACAACATGCTCGGCACGGCCACCAGCCTCAAGAGGTAGCGCTAAGCCATGAACCTCTCCATCGACTCCGCCCTCCTCCAGTACAACAACCAGCCCCTCAAGGTCCCGAGCGGTGCCCGCCAGGTCCAGGGCACGGGCGCCCGCGTCGCTCCCGGCGGCACCATCGACAGGAAGAGCGCCCTCTACGAGCAGTGCCAGCAGTTCGAGTCCATCTTCATCAAGATGATGCTCGGCGAGATGCAGAAGACCGTCGAGAAGTCCGGCCTCATGGATGGCGGCTACGCGGAGGATATCTTCAACGACATGCTCACCGACGAGTATTCGAAGACCATGGCGAAGAACGCCAACTTCGGCCTCGCCGACAGCCTCTACCGCCAGCTGGACAAGGCATAGAACGCGGCTGGGGTCGGACCCCGGCTGCGTCTTCGAGAAAGCCTTCCGGAGCCTTTCGGGGTCAGACCCTGGAAGGCTTTTTTGTTTCCGGAGCGAGGGTCAGACCCTGGGGCGGTATCCCTCCTTCGCGGATGGCCGCGTTCAGGGTCAGACCCCGTCCAACCGAACTCCGCCCACGCCTGGGGTCAGACCCCATTTCCGGTTGACGCCTATAAAAAGCGGTGCTACCCTTTGGCCATGAAAGCGCTTTCACGCCTTTCCTGCAAGGTCGAAGAGAAATGCCGGAGAGGAAAGCCGATATGAGCCAGGCAACCATTGACGATGTCGCCCGCGAGGCCGGCGTCTCGATCGCGACCGTCAGCAGGGTCCTCAACGGGACGGCCCGCGTCGATCCGGCCAAGGAAGCTCGGGTGCGGGAGGCCATCCTTGCCCTGGGCTTCGCGCCTCGAGCGGCAGCCCGCGCCCTCGCGGGGAGGAAGACCCGCGTCATCGGCCTCGTCGTGCCGGAAATCTCGGGCGACTTCTTCGTTCCCATGCTTCGCGGGATCGAGGGAGCTGCCGGCGAGGCAGGCTACGAGCTCCTCGTGCAAACGGGGAGGCCCCATGACGGGGACAGAGCCCTGTCCTGCCTCGTCGGCCAGAGCGCAGACGGCCTCCTCCTCTTCACCGACAGCGTAGACGAGGAAGCCCTGCGCCGCATCTCGGCCGCAAGGCTTCCCGCGGTCCTCCTCTATGCCGAGGCTCCGGGCCTCGATATCCCCAGCGTGACCGTAGAGAACGAGGCCGGCGCGGCCCTCGCGGTCAGCCACCTCATCGACCGTCACAGCAGGCGGCGCATCGCCTGCGTCCGCGGACCCGTCGGCGTCCACGACGCCGAGGCCCGCCTGGCCGGCTACCGCAGCGCACTCGCTACCTGCGGCATCGCCTTCGATCCCGGCCTCGTCGTGCCGGGCGACTTCCGGGCCGAGGTCGCGGCAGCGTCGATCCGCAGCCTCATCGCCCGCGGCGTGCCCTTCGACGCGGTCTTCGCAGGCGATGACGCCTCGGCCATGGGAGTCCTCGCGGCCCTCACGGAAGCGGGCATAGCGCCGGGCCGCGACGTGTCCGTGATCGGCTTCGACGACCTCCCCTTTGCGGCCAACGCCATCCCGCCCCTCGCCACGGTGAGGGCCCCGACCGAGGAGGTAGGCGCCGCTTCCGTCCGCCTCCTCGTACAGCGTATCGAGGGCAGGGCCGGCGCGGGGGAAGCCGAGTCGCTTATCCTGCCGACAAGCTTCGTGCCACGCGCCTCCTGCGGCTGCGGCGACGTCTGGCCGCATACAGGGCATCCGGGTGGCCCGGACCGGACCGCGGCCCTGCACGAAAGGAGAACGTCATGAAGATCACCGTCATCGGCGGAGGGTCGACCTATACGCCTGAGCTCGTCTCGGGCTTCATCAGGAGGAGGGCAAGCCTCCCCCTCGGCGAGCTCTGGCTCATGGACATCGACGCGGAGCGGCTTCGCGTAGTCGGAGGTTTCGCGCAACGCATGGTCGCCGCGGCGGGCTCGCCCTTCAAGGTCGTCCTTTCGGGAGACCGGGCCGCTGCCCTCGAAGGCGCGAGCTACGTCGTGAGCCAGCTCCGCGTGGGCAAGATGCCCGCCCGCCGCGAGGACGAGTACCTCGGTCTCCGCCATGGGCTCATCGGCCAGGAGACGACGGGCGTGGGGGGCATGGCCAATGCGCTCCGGACCATCCCCGTCGTCCTCGACATAGCGGCCGACATGCGGAGGCTCGCGCCGGGCGCCCTCCTCCTCAACTTCGCCAACCCCTCGGGCCTCGTCGCGGAGTCTCTCGCGCGCCACGCGCCCGGCCTTCCCTTCGTGGGCGTCTGCAACATCGGCATCACCGCCAAGATGTCCTTCCTCTCGATCTGGGAGGAGCTCACCGGGGAGAAGGTCGAGCCCGACCGCGCCGAGCTCGACAGCCTCGGCCTCAACCACCTCACCTGGCACCGCGGTTTCCGTATCGACGGGAAGGACGTCTGGCCGCAGCTCTTCCCCGCCATCCTCGAGCGCGAGTCCGCGCGGCCGGCCGCAGGGGCCGGGGCCGCCGGCGGCGCCACCCAGGCGGTCGCTGGCGCGGCACCGGCCGGGGCCAAGGGCGCCGCAGGCGGCGAGTGGGACCGCGACACACTCGAGACCCTCGGCATGGTCCCCAACTACTACCTTCAGTACTATTACTACACCTCGCGCAAGCTCGCGGAACAGAGCTCCTGGCCGCCTTCGCGGGCGGAGGCCGTCATGGCCATCGAGCGCGACCTCCTCGCCCTCTACTCAGATCCCAAGCTCGTCGAGCCACCGCCCGAGCTCATGAAACGGGGCGGCGCCTGGTACTCCGAACTTGCCACCCATGTCATCGACGACCACTGGAACGACCGGGGCCGCGTCCACATCGTCAACGTACGCAACGACGGCGCGGTGCCCTCCTGGCCCGCGGACTGGGTCCTCGAGCTGCCCGCGGCGGTCGATCGCCGTGGAGCCCGGTCGCTCCCCGCGAGGCCCCTCGAAGGCGCTCCGGCCGGCCTTGTCGCGCAGGTGAAGGCCTACGAGCTCCTCACCGTCGACGCCGCGGTCAAGGGAGACCGACGCGCCGCCCGCGAGGCCCTCCTCGCCCATCCGCTCGGACCCGAGGCTGACAAGGTATCGGCCTTCCTCGAGGACCTCCTCGAGACGAACAGGAAGCACCTCCCGCGATTTTTCGCGTAAAGGCTTGAAAGAAGCATCCATAATTGCTGACAATTGGAGGAAGCATGGGTGACAACCCGATCATGAAGGCCATCGGCCTCGGGCCGACGGACAGGGCGGCGATCTTCCACGTGGACGACGTAGGCATGTGCCTCGCCTCGATCGAGGCCTTCCTCGAGCTCTGGGACTTCGGCACGGTTTCCTCGGGCGCCCTCATGGCGCCCTGCCCCTGGTTCCGCGAGGCCGCGGCGCGTTGCGCGAAACGGTCTGAGCTCGACCTCGGCATCCATGCGACGCTGACGAGCGAGTGGGCCGGCTACCGCTGGGGCCCGGTCTCGACGCGCAAGGTCTCCTCGGGCCTCCTTGACGCGGAAGGCTGCCTTCCCCATGGCTGCGCGGAGGTCCAGGCGAAGGCCAGGCCACGCGCCGCAGCACGCGAGCTCGCGGCCCAGGCGGACATGATCGCAGGCGCAGGCATCGATCCCACCCACATCGACACCCACATGGGAGCAGTGGCCCATCCCAAGTTCATGCGCGCCTACGTGGGCCAGGCCCTGGCCCGCAAAATCCCCGCCATGCTGCCAAGGCCCGGAGCCGCCGGCTTCGAGATCATCCTGCCCGACGCAGAGGCACGCGCCAGCTTCGCCCCGACCCTCGAAGCCCTCGAGGCGAAGGGACTCCCACTCCTCGACGGCATCGTCGCCATGCCCCTCGACGAGCCGCGCGACCAGCTCGAGACCGCGAGGCGCCTCGTAGGGAGCCTGCCCGCGGGCGTGACCCACTTCATCCTCCACGCCTCGACGGACGGTCCCGAACTCCGCGCCATAGCGCCTGACTGGGAGAGCCGCGTCTGGAACTACAGGACCTTCCGCTCCGACGCCTTCAAGCGCCTCATCGAGAGCGAGGGCATCCACGTCATCGGCTACCGCGCCCTCAGGGACGCGATGAGGAGGTAGCGGCATGGCGACGACGAACAGGCAGCGCTGGCTCTACGCCATCGCCAACCTCGGCAACGTCATCCCCTACCAGGCGGTGGGCGCCGTCATCCTCTTCTATTACACCGACGTGAAGCACCTCCCCGCGGGCTGGGCCGCCGTGGTGATGACCGTCTACGCCTTCTACAACGCCTTCAACAACCCCATCCTCGGCTACATCTCGGACCGCACGAAGTCGCGCTGGGGCCGCAGGCTGCCCTACATGCTCTTCGGCATGCTGCCCGAGGCGATTTTCTTCGCCTTCCTCTTCTTCGCGCCCTTCGACGGCCGGACATCGCCCATCCCCCTCGTGATATGGTTCTCGGTGGGCCTCGTCCTCTGGGAAGGCCTCGCCACGGCGGTCTCGACGGGCTACTACTCCCTCCTCCCGGAGATGTTCCGCTCCTACGACGAGAGGACCGATGTCGCGGCGAGGATGAACATAGTGCAGACGATCGGCCTCCTCGTGGCCGCCGCGCTACCTGCGGCCCTCGCGGGCTGGATAGGCTGGCCCCTCATGGCCGCCTGCTTCGCGGGCCTCGCCGCCGTCGCCATGTATGTCGGCATCCCGGCGATGAAGGGCATGGGACAGGACGCGACCGACCTCGAGGAGAGCCTGTCGCTCCTCCCCGCCCTCAAGGCGACCCTCGTGAACCGCAGCTTCGTGACGGTCACCGTGGCCCAGACCATGCGCTTCTACGCCACCAACACCCTCGCCACGGGCATGCTCTTCTTCGTGAAGTACTCCGTGAAACTCGACACAGCCATGGCGAGCGTGGCCCTCGGCGCCGCCTTCATCGCTGCGGGCCTCGCCATGTGGCCCTGGCGCGCCTTCCTCGGCAAGCGCTTCTGCGCCCGCACGAACCTCCTCGTCGCCTACTCCCTCATGGCGGTCGCCGTCGTGCCCCTCGCCTTCGTCCGGAGCTTCGTCGGCCTCGTCCTCGCCTCCGCCTTCGTCGGCGTTGCGCTCGCCGGACTCATCTTCATGGGCGACGTAATACTGGCGGAGGTCATCGACGAGGACGAGCTCAGGACCGGCAAGCGCCGCGCTGGCATGTACTTCGGCATGAACAGCCTCATCACGACCCTGGCCTCGGCCCTCGTCGCCGCGGTCTTCGGCATCCTCCTCCCTGCCTACGGCTACGACACCGCGCGCGACCTCCAGCCCGACTCGGTCGGCCTCGGCTTCCGCGTCTTCATGACGGTGCCCACGGCGATCGGCTCCCTCCTCGCCGTCCTCTCCCTCGCCTTCTATCCCCTCCACGGCGAGCGCCTCGAGAACATGAGGGTCGAGCTCGAGCGGCGCAGGGCCGCTGCCGCTGCGCCCGTCCCGGCCAGCGCCTGTGGCGGTGGCGCCGGCGTTTCACAGGCCATGGGTGCGGCCGCCGCAAAACAGGAGAAGCGCCCATGAGCGACGGCCTCCTCGTCGGTCTCGATGTCGGCGGCACGAGGACCCGGGCCCTCGTGGCGAGCGCGGGCGGCGAAGCCCTCGGCTGGGGCGAGGCCGGCGCGGGCAACCACGAGATCGTCGGCTACGAAGGACTCCAGGCCGCGATGGGCGAGGCCGTCAACGCGGCGCTCGCCGCCGCGGCCGCGCAGGGCAACGCGGCCGGCGTCTTTCTGCCTGTCCTGGCCGCGGGCTTCGGCGTGGCCGGCTTCGACTGGGAATCGGAACGCGCCGACACGATGGCCGCCATTGACCGCCTCGGCCTCGACTGCCCCGTCTCCCTCGTGAACGACGCGGCCCTCGGCCTCGCCGCGGGATCGACGGATGGCTGGGGCGTCAACGTCACGGCTGGCACGAGCAACAACTGCTACGCGCGCTCGCCCCAGGGCCTTGAAGGGAGGCTTGCGGGAGGGGGCGCGCTCGTAGGCGAACTCGGTGGCGCTTCGGAGATTGCCGCGTCCGCCCTCGTGGCGATCAACCACGCGCGCCTCCTCCGCGGGCCCGCGACGGCCCTGAGCAAGGCTTTCTATCGCCTCGCCGGCAAGGAGGACGCGGCCTCTTTCATCGAGGCCGTAACCGCGGGCAGGGTCAAGGTCGACGCCTCCTGGGCTCCCCTCGTCTTCTCCGCGGCGAGGAGTGGCGACAAGGTGGCCCTCGGCATACTCCACGACGAGGGCCGCGAGCTCGGCGAGTCCGCCGCAGCGGTCGCACGCCAGGCCTGCCTCTCGGGCCGTCCCTTCGAGGTAGTGCTGTCGGGCAGTCTCTTCTCCCTCGGCCCCTGGCTCGAGGAAGGCCTTGCGGACTTCCTGCACAAGGCCGAGCCCGACGCCACCCTCGTGAGGCTCGAGGCGCCGCCCGTCGTCGGCGCCGTCATCCTCGCGGCCGAGGCACTCGCGGCGCAGACCCCGGGCACGGGGACGGCCATGGAGCGAAAGGACTTCAGGGCGAGGCTCCTCGAATCGGCAATGCGGCTTTCGGGAGCGACGGCAGTCAACGTCTGAGCGGTGCACCCACACAGGAGGCGATCGATGTACTTTCCCAATGGTTATAAAAAATCACGGGCAATAGAGCTGGGGCAGCTCGTACTGAAAGCCTATGATCAATATAATTGTTATATGTCAAAAGCGGCATGGACCCTTGGCGAGGGATACTCCCTCGTCAAGGAGATAGTCCTTGGGAGCGACAGCCGCTCCAATGCTGCCATTCCCGATTTCGTCGAGGGCCTGCTTGGGCACAGGAAAGACCGGAACGCCCCCATAGGGTTCATCGCAAGGAAAAACAACGCACTATACGTAATTTTCAGGGGGACGCAGACGCCCTCGGAATGGATCAGCAACCTGAACGCCGTGCTGAAGCCCTATGAATATGGCGGATCCGGCAATGTGCATGGCGGGTTCGCGGAGCTCTATGGATCGATACGGGATACCGTCATGGCTACGATCAATACGCAGGGCACGGGAAGGAACATCTATATCGCGGGCCATAGCCTTGGAGCGGCCATCGCGACCCTGAGTGTCAGGGATATCGGCAAGGACGACCGCAACATCATCAAGGGTGTATACCTGTATGGATCGCCGAGAGTGGGCGATGCGGAGTATGCCAGGGATTACGACAGGAACTACAAGGGGATCACGTACAGGATCGTCAACACGTCGGACATCGTCACATCGGTGCCGCCCCCGGTTCCGGTACTAGGCAGTATCGGCGGATACTTCTCGCACGTGGAAACGCCGGTCGATTTCAACTGGCAGGAAAACGATATCCTCTCGAACCACAAGATGGAAAGGTACCTCGAAGAAGTGACGAATGCAAAGGAAGGGCTGCTGCGAAGGATCTTGCGGGGCGGAGCCTGAAGATCGCTTCCGGGACTTTGACGGCAAGGGCAAATTGATCGCCGGTATATGCGGCGGCGCGGTATTGCTGGCTCAATCGGGAATACTGGACGGGAAAAAGGCGACAGGAAACACGTATGGGATTCTTGAAGAGGATCCGGACTACAAGCACTACGAAAAAGCGATCGTCCAGAATGACTTCGTGGTCGTTGACGGAAACATCATCACGGGCCAGGGTCAGGCATATGCGGAATTTTCGGTCGAAGTAGGCAAGAAGCTGGGGATGTTCAAAACCGAAAAAGAGTACCAGGACGAAATGAAGTGGGTGAAGAATATAAGGTCCTGAAATCCATTATATTCCCATACGTATAATATATAGCATACTGTACGTATGGAGGCCTTGAATGGAAACCAAATTGACCTTGAAGCTGGACCAGAAGGTCATACAGTCGATAAAACTATATGCTGAAAAAAACGACAGAACTTTATCCAGGCTTGTTGAGGACTACTTCCGTAAATTGATCGAAGAAAATGCGACTCCCCCCAAATACTCTCCACTCGTTGAAGAACTGAGTGGAGTAATTTCGGAAAAGGACCTCAAAAACATGGACTATGTTTCATACCTGGAAAAGAAGTATTAGTAAGCGAATATTAGTAGATTATGAGGTAATCCTAGATTTGCTCTGCAAACGAAATCCTTTTGATGAGTACTTCACGGCAAGAGAAAACAAAATTGGTGTAATCCTGACGAGGAATGTAAAGGACTACAAAGAAAGGGAAGTCTTGATCCAGACGCCTCGAGAGTATCTGAGATCGAAAGCGTAATAAAAAGAGCGGCAAAAATAGCCGGTCGGTCGCTTCCTCCATGACAACCCGGCCCGACACGCAATCTGCTAGTTTGAATCCTTGAGGCAGATTGCGCGCCAGGCCCGGGTTGCAGGCGAAGCGTATGTTAGGCGGACCCTTCGGGCGAGGTGAGAAAATGAACACATTCGAAGCGATGGGCAATGCAGCAGTAGAAAAAATCCATACTCAATTTTTATCATGGTTCTTTAATTCACCAAACGATTCTATTCCAATTGAGTGTAAGGAAATCATTTTTAATGGCTTAACCGGCCACCATAGTACAGCTACTACATACAAAGCAATATGCGAAATCGACAATATCGATATAATAATCATGGCAGAAGATGAGATTTGTGCTATTGAGAATAAACTTAAAAGTAGAGAACACTCTAATCAGACTACAAAGTACATTATACCAGAAGAGCTAGGTAATTATAAGAAACGTTATTACGTATTCCTTTCACTCGTAGGTGACGATGCTGAAAATTCAATCTGGTTATCAAAAAAATATTCGGATATTCATGATTACTTTTCCACTGCGATTACAAAAATAGATAATGCGAAAAAAGAGTATGTATTTATCAAAGAATACATTGATTGCCTAAATAAGCTGAATACTGTGTTCATAGATTTTATGAAAAATTACCTTCAATACGATAATGTCTTTTCAGATGGGAGCAAGAGTAAAAAAGAAAAAATATGTACCTATTCAGATGAAAAGAAAGACTATATAAGATCAAATAACTTGGAGACGATTTTTCAAAGGGCATTCCTGAAAATGGTTTTTCAGGAAATAATTAAGCAGTATTTTACTATGAATATTGGGTGGGAGATATCAGAGACGAATGGCAATGCCCTAATTCAAATAGATATTGATAGACTAAATGTAAATGGAGCAACATTCATTTTAGGAATTCAGTATCAAAACACAGCAGTTAAGATAAACGCTAGATCGGCTAACTATTTAAATTCGAAGAAAGATGAAATTGCTCCATTATTGAACATCTTTAAGGACTATGCTGACAATAGCAAAGTATTTAACAAGTTTAATCCCCCGCACCAAAAAGCGTATGTATCTATTTCAACAAAAATCGGATTACAGGAAAAATCAATGAACGAAATAACCGAAATATGCAAGAATATTATTCCAAAAGCAATGGAAGCTGAAAATGAACTGAAGAAACGCATAACAACCGCTTCAACCTGACTCAATGCCATGTCATGATTCCCGCAGAAGACTTAGGCAGGAATCACGCCAGGGCATTTCGCAGGTTAAGAAAATGTCATGCGGAACAGTATTCCCGCACCAGCGGCCAGCGCCAGCGGCCACGATCCAGACACAGACAGCACAGAACGAAAAACGATGGTATTCGTCGTTTCTCTTATATTTATTGATATCTTGTCCTGAAAATCCTTTCCCCTCTCCTATCTTTCTTCTCTGTGTCTCTGTGCCTCTGTGTGCCCTTTCTTCTCTTCGTTATTTCCCGGGCTTCCAGTCCACATCGACCTTGTCCTTGGGATTGTAGGGCGACTTCACGAAGATCGCCTCCCAGGGCTCCTTCCCCACGTTCCTGAGGTAGTGGTTGCTCTTGGGCGGCACCTGGACGAGGTCTCCCACCTTGAGCATGTGGAGCTCGCCGTCGATGTAGAGCTCGCAGTCGCCGGCCACCGTGTAGAAGATCTCCTCGACCTCCACGTGGTGGTGGGTGGAGAAGTCCTCGCCCGGCATGATGCGCACGAGGCCGAAGTCCACGTTCGGGCCGCGGCAGATGTATTTTGGGCCCGAGACGTCGTTGTAGCGGTAGGGAATGCTCGAGGCATTCACGGTCTTGATCTTGTCTGACATGACAGCTCCTTCGTATCAATCGCCAGGCGCGCGCCACATCGATTCGGTGACGCCGCCGCGTGCAAGTTCAAGTTGTGCGCCATAGACCTTCGTCCACCGCTCCTTCACGTCCGCATAGAGCGCCAGGTACTCGGGCCGCGGATCGACCACGCGCTCGAAGGCCACGGTCTTCTCTATGGCCGCGGGGAAGGAAGCGTAGACGCCGACGCCCACGCCCGCGCAGATGGAGGCTCCGAGGGCGGTGGCCTCCTTGATGACGGGGATGTGCAGAGGAATGCCGAGGGCGTCGGCGACGATCTGGGGCCAGAGCTTCCCCTTCGAGGCGCCGTTGGCCAGGATGGCGCTCTTGGGGAAGCCGCCTCCCATGGCCGCTATCCGCTCGAGGTTGGCCCGCACGACCACGGCGGTGTTCTCGAGGAGGGATCGGTAGAGGGTCACGCGGTCGCACTTCTCCGGGTCGATGGAGAGGTTCGCGAAGGTCGGGGCCGCGTTGATCCAGTGCGAGTAGTTCATGGCGTCCGAGAACACGGGCACCACGCCGTTCGAGCCCGCGGGCACGTTCGCCGCCATCTCCTCGAGGACTGCGTAAGGATCGAGGCCCTTCGCGATGGCCTCGCGCTTCACGTCCGGGAAGAAGGCGTCACGCATCCAGCGCACGGCGAGGCCCGCGAAGAACACGATGGTCTCCGCCTGCCACTGGCCGGGCACGGAATGGAAGTTGATCCTGATGCGGCTCTCCGGGTCCGAGGGCGGAGAACCGAAGTTGACCTCCTGCTGCCAGAAGGTCCCGCCGAAGATGGCCGCGTCTCCGGGCTGGACCGCGCCCACGCCCACGGCGCCGAGCTGTGCGTCTCCGCCGCCCATGACGATGGGCGTTCCCGCAGCGAGGCCCGTCTGGCGGGCCGCCGCGGGAGAGACCTCGCCGAAGCGTTCGCCCGACTCGTAGACGGGGGTCGAGGCGAAGGACGGGAGGAGTCCCGCATCGGAGACGAGGGAGGGCGACCAGGTCCTGGTCTTGAGGTCGAAGAGGCCCGTCGTACCGCCGTTCGAGCGGTCCACGGCTATGGGAGCGCCGAGGCGGGCCGCTATCCAGTCGGAGAGCATTGCGACGGAATGCGCGCGGGAGTAGAGCTCGGGTGCGTTGCGCTTGAGCCAGAGGAGGCGGGGCGCGGCGCCCAGGGCGAAGGTCTGGCCGCTCGCGGCGTAGAAGCGCGGCTCGAGGCCCTTGCCGCGGAGCGAGTGCACCTCGGCTATCGCGCGGGCGTCGACGTTGGCGCAGGCCCAGAGCTCCTCGCCCTGCTTGCCGTAGACGACGATGCCTTCGCGCATGCTCGTTGAGGCTATGGCGTCTATCTTGACGCCCGGCGCCTTCGCGAGGACCTCGCGGATGCAGTCGACGATGAGGCCCCAGTTGGCCTCGCTGTCGAACTCCATGGAACCCGGCACGCCCGGGATGCTCTTGTGCGTCCATTCCCTTCCGGCTATCGCGAGCTGCCTGCCCGTCTCGTCGAAGAGTACGGCCCTGCACGAGCCGGTGCCGGCGTCGAGCGCCATGAATGCTGCCATGTGAACCCGCCTTTGTGATATGGGCGGCGCCCCGGTGAAGGAGCCGCCGCCCGGTTCCGGCGGGAACCCGCTTGCGCAGGCGCCCGCCGCCGGTCGCGGGACCGGAACAGGAAACTAGAAGTTGTAGTTGTCGATGTTCTCGGGCGTGAAGACGACGCGCTCGGGAAGGAGGACGATGCCGTTGTTCGGGGCCTCGTAGGTATAGCCCTGGGCGGAGTTCGGGCTGATCGTGACCTTGCCGATGCCGGGGACGTCGAAGGACTCGCCGACCTTGAAGGTGGCGCCGGAAGCGAGCTGGGCGGCCATCCACACGGAGAGCTTGCCCTGGATCACGACGTCCCAGAGGCCGAACTTCTTGACCGTGCCGCTCTTCACGTACTGCTTCATGGCGTTGGGCGTGGAGAAGCCGACGATGATCACCTTGCCGCCGATCTTGAGGTTCTCGGCAGCCTGGGCGGCCGCGGGAAGGGCGGTCGAATCCGGGCAGATGATGGCGTCGAGGTCAGCATAGGTCTGGAAGACGGACGTGGCGGTCTGGAGGGACTTCTGGGGATCCTGGTAGCCGTACTGGGTCGTCACGATGGTCCAGTTCGGGAAATCCTTGGCGATCTTGGCCTTGGCGACGTTGACCCACTGGTTCTGGTCGGTGACCTCGGGGCTGGAGTAGAAGAAGGCGACTTTCTTGGCCTTGGTCTTGGCGTCGGGCATCTGGGTGGAGGTCATGTCGACGAGCATGGTGCCGAGCTGCTCGGGGGTTCCCTGGTCGATGTAGTAGGAGCGGTACTGCGGATTGACATCCGAGTCCCAGGTGAGGACCTTGACGCCGCGATCCATGGCGCGCTTCAGTGCCTGGTTGAGGCCGTCGGGCGAGAGCGAGGAGACGACGATGGCGTTGTAGCCCTGGTTCACGAAGTTGTTGATGTACTCGATCTGCTTGGAGACATTGGCCTCGTTCGGGCCGTCGTACTTGACGGTGATGCCGAGCTGCTTGCCCATGTCCATGGCGCCCTTTCCGCCGGACTCGAAGAAGCCGTTACCGGTGAGCTTCGGGATGAAAGCCACCTTGATGTTCTTCTTGACGGGGACGGGAGCGGCGACGACGACGATGCCGATCGCAAGCACCGCGGCGAGAGCGCACAGGAAGGCGACAAGTTTCTTCTTCATCTGCGTACCTCCATACTATCTGTTCCCGCCAAGCGGGAACGGAAATCCTTGGTGAGACTCAGCAGGCGGCCTGGGCCCCTGCCTTCTTCAGCGCGGAGCGGTTGAGCCTGCGCTGCGACGAGGTCGCCGCCACTTCCTTGAGGACGACGGTGACAATGAGGATGAAACCGACCATGACCTGGGAAACGTCGCTCGACACGCCGATGGCCATGAGGCCCTGCTTCATGTAGCCGAGGAAGATCGCGGCGAGGTAGGTGCCGAGGATGGTGCCCGCGCCGCCGTTGATGTTCGAGCCGCCGAGGACGACGGCGGTGAGGGCCGGCATGAGGGTCGAGCCGCCGAGGTCCGCGCGGGACGAAGTGAAGTAGGCAGTGAGGAAGAGGCCCGCGAGGGTCGCGCCGAGGGCGGTGATCACGTAGGCCGTGATCGTCGACTTCTTCACCTTGATGCCCGAGAAGACCGAGGCGTTCTTGTTCACGCCGATGAGGAAGTAGGAGCGGCCGAGGCCCGTCTTCACGAGGAGGGCCGAGACGCAGAGCGCGAAGACGACCGAGAAGATGAGGGCGTAGGGGATGCCCCAGAGGGCGCCATAGGAGAGGTTGGTGAAAGACTCCGGGAAACCGCCTATGCCGTTGTAGCCCGAAGCGCCGACAGAGCCCGAGAGGCCCGTCGCGAGGCCCTGGTAGAGGAACATCGTGCCCAGGGTGATGACGAGGGGGTTGATGTCCGTGTAGGCGACGAGGAGGCCGTTCAGGAAGCCGGCCATGAGTCCGATGGCCAGGGCCGCGACGAGGGCTCCCCAGATCGGGAAGCCCATGAGCTTCCAGGTCAGGCCGAAGACGATGGAGGCGAGGCCCATCGTCGAGCCCACCGAGATGTCGATGCCGCCCGTGATCACCACGAGGGTGAAGGGGATGGCCACGAGGACGATGTGGACGAAGTCGTTCGTCGAGTAGAGGAGGTTCCCGATGTTGAGGAAGCCCGGGTTCACAAGGCCGAAGCCGACGATCTCCACGACGAGGAGGGCGAGGAGGGCGGTCTCCCAGCGCTTCCAGATGGAAGTTATGCGATTCATCGAGCTACCCCCGTGGTCTGCGGCTTCACCGGCGGTACCGCTGTCGGCGCGGCGCGCCCGCCGGAATTGCGCCCGATCATGCGGGCCTTCTTGTTCTCGGTCTCCATGGTCGTGCGGATGTAGTAGTCGAAGAGGACGACGGCGAGGAGGATGCCGCCCGCCACCGCGTCGTTCCAGTAGGCCGGGAGCTTGAGGAAGACGAGGATGTAGTCGATGGCCGTGAGGAAGAGGCCGCCCACGAGGGGACCGAAGGGCCCGCCCACGCCGCCCGCGAGGCTCACGCCACCAAGGACGCTCGCCGCCACGGCGCGCATCTCCTGGCCCGAGCCCGCCTGCATCGGGACGAAGCTGAGCTGGGATACGAAGAGGATGGCCGCGAGGCCCGCGAAGCCGCCCGAGACCACATAGGCCAGGAACTTCGTGCGCTTCACGGGTATGCCGAGGAGGAAGGCGCCTTCCTCGTTGTCGCCCACGGGGTAGATGTAGCGGCAGGGCCTCGACCACCTGAGGATGGCCGCCGTCACGAGGACCACGGCGAGGACAGCCCAGACGATGGCGTCAAGGCCGAGGAACTTCGCGGCCGCGAGGCTCTTCACGCTCTGCGGCACCGCGTCGATCCACGAGCCGCCCGTGAGGAGGGGCATGAGGCCGCGCAGGACGCCCATGGTGCCGAGGGTCATGATGATGGGCGGTACGTTGAAGACCGCGACGCCGAGGCCGTTGAGCCCGCCGGCGACGAGGCCCGTGGCCGCCGCGAGGAGGCAGGCCTCGGGAACCGAGGCGCCCTTGTTGGCCGCGAGGCCGAGGATGACGGCGGCAATGCCCATCACGGCGCCGACCGAGACGTCGATGCCCTTCGTGATGATGACGAAGGACTCGCCCACGCCGAGGAGGATGAGGATGAGGGCGCTCGAGGCGATGCCCGCGAGGTTGGCGGGCTTCGCGAAGGAGGGATTCACGACGGATACGCCGGCCACGAGCACGAGGAGGAGGAGGAGGACCACGACCTCGCGGCGACGGAAGAGACTTTTCACGAACTTCATTTCCTGCCTCCGAGGCCGAAGGCGCTGGACGTTATGCGCTCGAGGTCGAAGTCCTCCCTCGGGTATTCCGCCTCGATGCGCCCGTTGTGCATGACGAGGATGCGGTCGCTCTCCTGGATGACCTCGGGGAGGTCGGAGGATATGAGGATGACGCTGATGCCGCTTGAGCGGAGCTCGCCGATGAGCTTGTAGACGTCCTGCCGCGCCTTGGCGTCGACGCCGCGAGTCGGCTCGTCGAGGATGACGAGTTCGGGCTCGGCGGCGAGGATCTTGGCGAGGACGACCTTCTGCTGGTTGCCGCCCGAGAGGGTGCGCGAGGGCTGGGCCCCGGAGCTCACCTTGATGCGGAGGTCCTCGATGTAGCGCGAGGCCAGGGCCTTCTCCTTCTTCGTCGAGATGAAGGGGCGGCCGAGGCGCCTGAGGACTCCGGCGCTCATGGTCTGGACGTTGGGCAGGTCGAGGAAGATGCCGTGGAGGTGGCGGTCCTCGGGGAGGTAACCGATGCCGCGGGCCAGGCAGGCATTGGGCGAGCGCTTCGCGAACTCCGCGCCGCGCACGTAGACCCTGCCCGACGCGAAGGGGTCGAGGCCGAGGATGGCGTGGGCGAGCTCGGTGCGGCCCGCTCCCACGACGCCCGCGAAGCCGAGGACCTCGCCCGCGTGGACCGAGAAGGAGACGCGGTTGAAGCCGTAACCCGAGAGCTCCTCGACGCGGAGGATCTCCTCGCCGCGCGCGACCTTGGTGCGGGGGACCATGTCGGCGATGTTGACGCCGTTCTCCTCGGCGCATTCCGCGGCGGGGAGCATGGCCCGGATGAGGTCCTGGGTCTGGAGCCTGGACCGGTTCTCGCTCAGCACGATCACGCCGTCGCGGAGGACGCTCACGCGGTCGGAGATCTCGAAGATCTCGTTGAGCCGGTGCGAGATGAAGAAGATGCCGATTCCCTTCTCGGTGAGGATGCGCATGCGCGAGAAGAGCGATGAGACTTCCTTGAAGGTGAGGGTCGAGGTGGGCTCGTCGAGGATGAGGACGTGCGCATCGCGCACGAGGCCCCGGATGATCTCGAGGAGCTGCTGGTTCGCTATGGAGAGGGTGGAGGCGGGATCCTGGAGGTCCCCCTCGAGGCCGAGGTCGGCGGCATAGCCCGCGACGCGCTCGGCCATGGCCGGGCCCTTCACCTTCATGCCGCAGACGATGTTCTCGTAGACCGACATGTTGGGGAAGACCTTGGGTTCCTGCGGCACGAGGTAGATGCCGTGCTGGTGCGCGGCCTCGGGCGAGGAGAAGATGACGGGCTTGCCGCCCTGGAGGATCGTGCCGCCGTCGCGGATGTAGGCGCCGGAGAGGATCTTCATCATGGTCGACTTGCCCGAACCGTTGCCACCGAGGAGGGCATGGACCTCTCCCGGGCGCAGGTCGAGGTCGACTCCCTTAAGGACAGCCACGCCGCCGAAGAACTTCCAGATGCCCTCGAGGGACACGAGTGTCCCCGGGGCGTCCTTCGCGGCTTCCTTGCTGGCTGTCATCGTCGTAGCTTCCATAGGTTTGGCTCCGGATGTTGCGCTTCGATCAATGAAGCTTGCTCGTCTCGATGTCTTCCTTGGTCACGGCAAAGAGCTCGTGGCGCCTCGTCTTCTCGGTCTTGAGGCTCTCGACGAGGTCGAGGGCTTCCTTCACCTTCATGTTCTCGTGGATGACGCCGCGCACTCCGCGGAGGATGGCCTCGGGGTAGGCGTGCTGCCAGACGTTCCGGCCCATGTCCACGCCGATGGCGCCGCACTGGATGGCGTTGTAGCAGAGCTCGAGGACGTCCTTGTCCGTGTCGAGCTTGGGACCGCCCGCGACCACGATGGGCACGGGGCACTTCACCACGACTTCCTCGAAGCCCTCGCAGTAGTAGGTCTTCACGATGTCCGAGCCGAGCTCGGCGCAGATCCGCGAGGCGTGGGCGAGGTAGCGCTTTTCCTTCTTGTCCTTGAGGGCCTTGCCGACGCCCGTCACACCCAGGACGGGAAGGTTGAGCTTCGAGGCCGCGTTGATCATGTCGGTGAGGTTCATGAGGGTCTGGTGGCCGTGCTCGGAGCCGATGAAGACGGAGACCGCCACGGCGGAGGCGTTGAGCTTGATCGCCTCCTCGGGCTCGAGGATGAGCTCCTCGTCGTCGATATCGCTGTCGAGGACGGTGTTGCCGCCCGAGGCGCGGAGGACGATGCCCTTGGAGAAGTCGGAGGGCACGCAGGACGTGAGGATGCCGGGGCTCAGCATGAGGGAGTCGACCCAGGGGACGAGGTTGGCTATGGCCTCTCCGGGCCTTTCCATGCCGGTCGTGGGTCCCATGAAGTAGCCATGGTCGATGGCGAGCATGAGGGCGTGCCCATCCGCGGCGACAATGGAGGCAAGGCGATTCTTCTTGCCCCAGGCGATATTCTCGAACATACTCGTTTTCCTCCTGGTTCGAGACAAGTGTATGTGCATTTTTAATCTTTTGTCATATCTTTTTTGCACATTTGTATCTTTTCTAAATTACTTTTGTGCGCCATAATAGTTACGGATGTGATGGAGGAATGGACAATGATCGATAATGATGAGGAAAAACTCTCCCGCCTCGCCCAGATGGCCCACCTTTATTACGTGGAGGGCAAGAACCAGGTGGAGATCGCCGAGGAGCTCGGCATCGCCCGCCCCATGGTTTCCCGCCAGCTCAAGGAGGCCGAGGACTGCGGCATCGTGAGGATCAGCGTCAACTACCCCGTGCGCTCCGAACGCCTCGAAAAGGCCTTCCATGAGCGCTTCGGCCTCGAAATCCCGCGCATCTATATCGTGGAGAAGGAGGATCCGGTGGCGGCCAAGGCCCTCCTCGGCCGGGCTGCCGCGAGGTTCCTGCAGATAGAGGCCTCCGACGCCCGCCGCATCGGCATCTCCTGGGGCTCGAGCCTCGCCCAGATGATCAAGCACCTCGAGCCCACCGAATGCCGCGACTTCGAAGTCGTCCAGCTCATCGGCGCCACAGGCCGCGAGCACAATTCGAACGACGGCCCCCTCATCGCCCGCGACCTCGCGGAGAAGCTCAAGGCCCGGCTCTACCTCCTCCATGCCCCCCTCGTCGTGGAGAGCGAACTCGTCGCCTCCGCCCTCATGAAGGACAAGGTCGTACTCGAGACCCTCAACAAGGCCCGCGAGGCCGACATCGCCTTCCTCGGCATCGGCTCCCTCGAGCGCAGCAGGAACAGCCTCGTCAAGGCGGGCTACCTCTCCGAGGCCGAGGTCGACCGCATCAAGGCCGCGGGCGGAGTGGGCGACACCTGCGCCCGCTTCTTCGACGCCCAGGGCAACATCCTCGACATCGACATCAACCGCCGCGTCATAGGCCTTCCCCCCGAGGAACTCAAGCGCGTCCCCAAGGTCATGGCCGTGGCCCTCGGCGAGGACAAGGTGCGCTGCATCCTCGGCGCCCTCCGCGGCCACCTCGTCAAGGGACTCATCACCGACCACCGTACCGCCGAGCGCGTCCTCGAGCTCGACGCGGCACGGAACTGAAGGAACGAAAAAAAAGGCGCGGCCTCAGGAAGTCCGGAAGCCGCGCCCTGATGGAGGCTGTCATGCTGAAAGGTATCCCCTCGATCATCTCCCCCGAGCTCCTCGCCATCCTCATGGAGATGGGCCATGGCGACGAGATCCTCCTTGCCGACGGCAACTTCCCCGCCGCCTCGCGGGGTCCCCGCGTCGTCCGCGCGGACGGCCATGGCATAGCCGAGCTCCTCATAGCCATCCTCAAGCTCTTCCCCCTCGACGCCTCGGTCGAGAGGCCCGTGACCCTCATGGAAGTCCCGGCCTCCGAGGGAGGCTTCGTGCCTCCCGTCTGGGCCGAGTATCGCAAGGTCCTCGCGGCCTCGGGCGAGATCGAGGGCCCCGTCGACGCCCGCATCGAGATCGTCCCCAAGCCAGCCTTCATCGAGCGCTCGTCGAAGGTGCGCGTCATCCTCGCCTCGGGCGAGCCCGCCCTCTTCGCCAACGTCATCCTCAGGAAGGGCGTCGTAGCCTAGCCGCGGTCGGCCGCATGGGAAGGAAATCATGATCTCTTTAGGGGACATACTCACGAAGATCGCGCCCGTCTTCGCGATGCTCGCGATCGGCTATCTCTTCAAGCGCAAATCCTGGCTCAAGGCCGAGATCACCGCGGGCATGAAGACCTTCGTCGCCCGCGTCACCCTGCCCGCCGTGATCTTCGGCGCCTTCTCCGCGGTCAGGATCGATGGCACGGCCCTCGTCGTCTTCATCGCCATCCTCGCCACCTGCCTCGTGGCCCTCGGCCTTGGCCTCGGCCTCGACGCCATCCTCAAGCGCCGGAGCCTCCGCCCCTTCCTCATGACGGCCTTCGAGGCCGGCATGCTCGGCTATCCCCTCTTCAGCCTGGCCTTCGGAGCGCAGAACCTTCCGCGCTTCGCGATGGCCGACCTCGGGGAGATCGTCTTCACCTTCACGGTCCTCATCCCCCTCCTCAACCAGCGCAACGGCGGGCCCGCGGGCATCGGCCCAGCCCTGAAGCGTCTCGCGACCAACCCCATCATCTGGGCAGTCGTCCTCGGCATCGCCTCGGCGGTCTCGGGCTTCAGCTCCGTCCTCGCCTCGAGCGGCGCAGGCAAGGCCGTCCTCTCCTGCCTCTCCTTCATCGGCGCGCCTACGGGAGCCATCATCCTCTTCATCATCGGCTACGACCTCGACTTCTCCCTCGCCACCCTCGGCAAGGCCGCCTCGACCATCGGCCTCCGCTACCTCGTGATGGTCCCGCTTTACTTCGCGGCCTGGGCCTTCATCCGCGCCCTGGCGCCCGGCGGCTCCGACCCCATCCTCCGCGCCGCCGTCCTCGTCCTCTTCATCATGCCCTCCACCTTCGCCATCCCCCTCTTCGGCCGCGAGGGCGAGGAAAGCCGCTACATCTCGGCCACCCTCTCCCTCAACACCCTCGTGACCGTCTGCCTCCTCGCGGGAGTGACGCTGCTGGCCTAGGCCGAGGGGCCGAACCGCGGCGCGAAGGCCGCCAGCCACCGCCAGCCACGCGCCGCCGCCGACCGCAAACCGCGCGCCGCCACTGTAGCCACGCGGCTGACCATCAACCACGCGTGACCGCACTTCTCCGTCTCCTTCCGTGTCTCTATCCCTCTCTCCTCTCCTTCCGTGCCTTCAGTGTTCCCCTCTTTTTCTCTCCTCTCCCTCCGTGCCCTTTTTCTTTCTCCTTCCGTGCCTTCCGTGTTCCTCCCTTCTTCTCTCCTCTCTTCTCCTTCCGTGCCATCTCTCTTCCCCGTCACCCGGTGGTTCCTGTTGCCCCCCAGCATCACTATAATCCCAACCATGGCCATTGACCGTACCCTCCTCTCCCGCGGCCTTGCTGCCCTCGGCCTCCCCCAGGAAGGCCGCCTCCTCGACGGCCTCGCCCGCTACGGCGAGGAGATCGAGTTCTGGAACCCGGCCTACGGCCTAGTCGGCGCCGAGGGCGAGGAGCTCGTGGTGAAGCACCTCCTCGATAGCCTGGCGCCTCTTTCCATCATCCGCGGCCTCCTCGATCGCGTCGCCGCGGCCCGGGGCGGCGTCGGCGGGCGCGACCCCAGCCAGGCGAGCTTCGGCGCCGCATGGGCAGCCGCGGCCGGCTCAGGCGGCATGGCTTCCCTCCGCCTCGCCGACCTCGGCACGGGCGCAGGCCTCCCCGGCATTCCCCTCGCCCTCGCCATGCCCGACATCGAAGTCTCCCTCGTCGAGCGCATGGGCAAGCGCGTGCGCTTCCTCGAGAACGAGAAGGTTGCCCTGGGCCTCGCCAACGTCTCCATCCAGGAACGTGAAGTCGAACGCGCCGAGGGCCGCTTCGACCTCCTCACCTTCCGCGCCTTCCGCCCCTTCGAGCGCAAGCTCTTCAAGAAAGTCTTCGCGTTGTGCGAACCCGATGGCTACGTCGTCGCCTACAAGGGCCGCCGCGACAAGGCCGAGGCCGAGCTCCCCGAGATCGCCGGCCTCTACTCGAGCGCCGAGATCCTTCCCGTGACCGTGCCCTTCCTGACAGACGAACGTTGCGTTGTTATACTGAGGCCATTATGACCAATATCATCCTCTGCGGAGGCTCGGGGACAAGGCTCTGGCCCGTATCCCGGCCCGATTTCCCCAAGCAATTCTGCCGTTTCTTCGACGACATGACCCTTTTTCAGGCTACCGTCAAGCGGAACCGGAACCTCTCCGACCATACCCTCATCGTGACCAACGCCGTCCAGGCCGCCATCGCCGCCACCCAGCTTGAAGAACTCGGCGAGGAAGGGCGCCACTCCTTCGTCATCGAGCCCGTGGGACGCAACACGGCGCCGGCCCTCGCCCTGGCCTGCCTCGCGCTCGACCCGGAAGAGCCCGTCGTCATCACGCCCTCCGACCATGTCATCCGCGATGACAAAGCCTACGAGGCGGCAGTCCGCCTTGCCCTCGAAGCCGCTGCCGACGGTAGCCTCGTAACCTTCGGCCTCAAGCCCGATTACCCCGAGACGGGCTATGGCTATATCGAGTCGGCTGAGTCGGCCGACGGCAAGCCCGGACTGCCCGTGGCCGCCTTCCGTGAAAAGCCCGATCGCGCCACTGCCGAGCGCTACTGCGCCGAGTCGAAGTTCTACTGGAACTCGGGCATGTTCTGCTTCCGGGCCGGCGCCTACCTCGACGAGCTCGCCGTCCACGCCCCGGACCTCCTCGCCGCAGCCCGCCGCGCCTTCGAGCGCGCGGTACGCACGGAGTCCCGCCCCGACGACGCCGCAGGCGCTGCCCTGGGTGCACCGGTGATCGCGCCTACGCGCGCCGACATGGAGGCCATACCCTCGATCTCGATCGATTACGCCGTCATGGAGAAATCCCGCCGCGTGCGCGTCGTCCCCTGCTCCATCGGCTGGAGCGACCTCGGGAGCTTCGACACGTTGTACGATATCGGCGAAAAGGATGGCGGCGCGAATGCCCTCCAGGGCGACTGCGTTCCCATCGATTCGCGGCGCAACCTCGTCCTCTCGGACGGCCGTCCCGTCATCCTCGTCGGCATCGAGGATTGCATGGTCGTGGACAGGCCCGAGGCCCTCCTCATCGTCGCCCGCGGCCGCGGCCAGGACGTCAAGAAGGCCGCCGAAACCATGGCCTCTCGAAAGACCACTCCCGGCAACTCCTGAGGATCCCGCCCCTGGCTCCCCTCGCCCCGAGGGGAGCCCCAAACGGTTCTCTTCTCTTCTCTTCTTCCGTGCCTTCCGTGCTCCTTTTCCCTCTTCTTCGGTGTTTTCCGTGTCCCCTCTTCTCTTCTTCCTCTTCTTTCTCCTTCCGTGTCCTTTCTCTTCTTTCTCCTTCGGTGTTTTCCGTGTTCTTTCTCTTCTTCCTCTTCTTTCTCCTTCGGTGTCTTCTCTCCCCTACATGATAAGCCTTCTCACCTCCGCCTTCGGATAGCTCCCGAAGTTCGCCAGTATCCCCAGCCGCATCCCTGTCCCCTTGAGGTAATTCAGCACCTGCGCCTCATGCTCCGACACGAGAGTCCTTACCGCTTTTATCTCCACAATGATCTTCCCGTAGCAGATGAAATCCGGCCTGTACATCTGGCTCAGTGGATGCCCCTTGTACGAAACCCGCACATGCGTCTCCCTCACGAAAGGAATCCCCCTCTCCGCGAGTTCCTCCTCCAGACATTCGGTGTAGACAGCCTCGAGGTACCCTGATCCCATCTCCCGATAGACCTCGAAGATCGCGCCATTGATATGGAACGTCTCTTCCTCGAAAAGCAGCGGATCGAGAAACAAACCGCTCATCCCGCCTTCTCGGCCCGGTAGCGCCTCTCGCCTAACGCGAATTTCTCTTCCCCTCGCTCGAAGCCGCGACCGTCTCGCCGGAAAAAACAAAAGGCCCGCGCAGACCGTCGAGCATTCGCCTCGACAGCCCACGCGGGCCTTCCCTTCGGCGCACGTATCCGGCGCGCCGTGCCGTAGTCTCCTCTTTACTGCTCTTCCACGAAGGAGCTCTTCATCCTCGCGTCTATCCCGTGCAGGTATCCCATCAGCGCCGGTTTCTCGATAAGATCGATGAGCCGCGCCTCGACGAATTTCTTGGCGTCCTCCGAGAAGGTCCCGCCCGAGAAGCAGAGCCCCTTCCCGGCCTTTACGTCCTTCACCCGCGCGTGGAAGTCCCGCACCATGAGCTCGCCGACCACGCCCGAGGACCGGATGAAGCGGAAGAGGACGATGTCCTGCCACTTCGAGGTCTCGATCTCGGCCAGGACGTCCGCGTAGTCGTTCTTCTCCACGGAGATGTCGGTGATCTTGACCTTGGCCCTCGGGAAGATCATGAGGACGAGCTTCCGGCAGATCGTGACGAACTCGCTCGTGGCCCCGAGGAGGTAGATCTGGAGGTTCCGGTTCGAGTTGAGCTCGCGGTACTTCGCGAGGAGGGCCGGCGCGTCCTTGTAGCCCGGAGCGAGGTTGACGACCTCCTGGAGGACTGAAACCGCCTTGCCGATCTCCTGGTTCTTGAGGAAGGCCGCCGCCAGCCGGTACTTGAGCTCCACCATGGTCTCCGGCTTGACCTCCTGGTGCTTGAGCCCTATCTCGAAGTCCTGGATGGCCTTGTCCGTCATGTGCTGGTTCAGGTGGACCGTCCCGGCGAAGAGGGCCGCCTGCGGCCCGAGGACGGGATCGGCCCGGAGATGGGAGAAGATCTTGAGCGACTGGTCCAGGTTCCCGATCTCGTAGTAGCACTCCGCCATGGCGAAGAGCGATTCCTTGTCCTCGGGATTGAGGTCCACGGCCCGCCTCAGCGAGACCAGGGCCTCCTTGAAGCCATGGAGCTTCACGTAGGCGTGGCCGAGGTAGCGATGGCAGAGGGCGTGCTCGGGATTGGCCTGGGCCGCCTGCTTGAGGAGGCTCACCGCCCTGTCGTACTGCTTCTTCTGGTACTCGATGTAGCCGAGGTTGAAGTTGACCTCGAAGTTGTCCTGCTTGAGGGTGCGGGCCACCGCGAGGCCCTTGTAGGCGTCCTCGATCCGCTGCAGCCTCAGGGCCGACATGCCGTAGCGCATGTTCGCCGTGAACTCGTCGAGGTGGGTCGAGCCCGCGGAGATCTCCGACAGGGTTTCGTAGGTCTTGAAGGCCCTCTCCCAGTCCTGCTCGGCCCAGACGATGTCGCCCAACGCCTGGAGGGCCTCGCCGTCGCGGGGATTGGCCGCGAGCCTGCGGTTGGCCTCCTTGAGCACCTGGTTCCTGTCCTTGGCGTTGAGCCTCCGACCGGAGATGCCCGGCGTCGGGCCTCCCTTCTTCGCGGAGATCAGGCCGACCATGACGAGGGCCGAGGCGAGGACAATGACGATCACGATGATGGGCACGAGCGCGGGCATGGTTAAATAGTGGTCTCCCCGGATTCCATTGTCAACTGTCGCAGGGCTCGCCGGTCATCGGCGGGCCCTCCGGCGTCCTGGAACCCTGCCACGCCCCGGGCCGCGGCATCTTCACAGCATCCTATCGCCTTTCGTAGTTTTTCTCCAGCCAATGCCGGTATTCGCCGGAACGGACATGCTCGCACCAGGAGGCGTTCGAAAGGTACCAGCGGACGGTAGCCCTGAGGCCCTCGTCGAAATCGTGCTCCTGCCTCCAGCCGAGCTCCGACTTGAGCCTCGAGCAGTCGATCGCGTAACGCCGGTCATGGCCCGGCCTGTCCTTGACGTAGGTGATGAGAGCCCGGTAGGTCGCGGCGTCCTTGCCCGTCTCCTCCGCCACGATCTCGATGAGGCGCGAGAGGAGCCTTATGTTCTCCCACTCGTTCTCCCCTCCGATATTGTAGCTCCGCCCTGCCTCGCCCCTCCGCATGATGGTCCAGACCGCCGAGTTGTGGTCCTCGACATAGAGCCAGTCGCGGATGTTCTTCCCGTCGCCGTAGACCGGCAGGGCCTTGCCCTCGAGCATGTTGAGGATCATGAGGGGGATGAGCTTCTCGGGAAACTGGTAGGGCCCGTAGTTGTTCGAACAGTTGGAGAGCGTCACCGGCATGCCATACGTGTGGTGGTAGGCCATGACGAGGTGGTCGCTCCCGGCCTTGCTCGCGGAATAGGGCGAGCGCGGATCGTAGGGCGTCTCCTCGGAGAAGAAGCCCGTCTCGCCCAGGGAACCGTAGACCTCGTCGGTGCTGATGTGGTGGAAGAGGACATCCTTCCTGTCGCCCCAGGCGGCGCGCGCGGCCTCGAGGAGGTTGAAGGTGCCCATGACGTTCGTCGTGACGAAGTCGGCCGGCCCCAGGATGGACCTGTCCACATGGCTTTCCGCGGCGAAGTGGACTACGGCATCGGGCTGGTGCTTCGCGAAGACCGCGCCCACGGCCCCCGAATCCCGGATGTCCGCCTTCTCGAAGAAGTAGCGCTTCCCGCCCAGGCTCGCATCGATATCGGCCAGGCTCTCGGGGTTCCCTGCATAGGTGAGGGCGTCGAGATTGACCACCCGGCCGTCGAAGCCCGCCTTGCCCAAAAGGTAGCGGATGAAGTTGGTGCCTATGAAGCCGGCCCCGCCGGTGACGAGGATGGTCTTGAAGTTCCGGGTCATTGTTGTACTCCCCTTTTTTGCAGAATCAAAGTTCTATTTGCAATTTACACAAAATCTCATATTCCCTCGCCACCATCAACCCCGCGCCAGTTCCTCGATGAACAATGCCAGGCTTTCCCTCCAGGCCGGCGGCTTGACGCCGAAGACAGCCCGGACCTTCTCGGTGGACAGTAGGGAAGAGGCGGGTCGTCTCGCCCTCGTCGGATATTCGGCCGTGGTCAGGGCCTTGATGTGGCAGGGCTTCGAGAGAAGCCCTGCCTCTCGCCCGAGGCGCTTGATCTCGCAGGCGAAGTCCCACCAGCTCGCCTCTCCCGAATCCGTGAAGTGGTAGATGCCCGGCGGGGGCGAAGCGCCCGAGAGGATGACGGCTATCGCGTCCGAGAGGTCGCGGGTCCAGGTCGGGCTTCCCCGTTGGTCCGCCACCACGCCGACCTCTTCGTTCTCCTGCATGAGATGGAGCATGGTAAGGACGAAGTTGGGCCCCTGCCGGCCATAGAGCCAGGCGGTCCTGAGGATGATCGAATCCGGAGCCGCTGCCAGGACGAGCGCTTCGCCCTCGGCCTTGGTCCGTCCGTAGACGTTGAGGGGGGATGACGCTTCGTCCTCGCGCCGCGACCTCTCCACGCTCCCGTCGAAAACGTAGTCGGTCGAGACGTGGAGGAGGCGGGCGCCTATCCTCTGCGCGAGGCGCGCGAGAGTGGCGGGCCCTTCGGCATTGAGGCGCCTGCAGGCATCGGCGTCGTCCTCGGCCCTGTCCACCTTCGTATAGGCGGCGCAGTTCACGATCCAGGAGATGTCCCGCCCTGCTGCGAAGTCCGCGAGACGCGCGTCGTCAAGGATGTCCACCTCGCGGCCGGTGCCGACAAAGTCCATGCCCTTCCGCGCGAAGGTCAGCGCAAGCTCGGCGCCGAGCATGCCCTTGTCGCCGACGAGCCAGATCATGCCCTCTCCCCGGGCCTGCCGGCAGGACTTCCGTCGGGAGCGAAATAGTCCCGGCCCGGATCGAAGGGCGGAAGAGCCCTGTCCCTGCCGGAAAGCTCGGGCAGCATCCCGGGGTCAGGCCACTCGATGCCGATCATCGGATCATCCCAGCGGATGCCGTCCTCGTCCTCGGGATGGTAGTAGTCCGTGCACTTGTACGAGAAGACCGCCTCGTCGGAGAGGACGAGGTAGCCATGGGCGAATCCCGGCGGGATGTAGAGGAGCTTCCTCTCCTCAGCCGAAAGCACGATGCCATCCCAGGCCCCGAAGCTGCCCGAAGCTCGCCTGAGATCCACCGCCACGTCGAAGACCTTGCCGGAGATGACCTGGATGAGCTTTCCCTGCGGATGCTCCTTCTGGAAATGGAGGCCCCGGAGGACTCCCCGGTGCGAGCCGGACTGGTTTTCCTGGACGAAGCGGAGATCGACGCCAAGCCCCTCGACCTCGCGCTCGTTCCAGGATTCCAGGAAGTAGCCGCGGGCATCGCCAAAGACCCTGGGAACGAGGATGAACATTCCAGGGATGCGAAGGGGGCTCAAGCTGAAGGGCATGCGCTCAGTGCTCCTGTGGGTCCGGCCCGGAGGCATGGGCCTATCGCCGTTTCCGCATTTCGGCGCCAAGCTCCTCGACGGTCTTCACGAAATCAGCCTTGCCGAAACTCTGCATGATCTGGAGCTGCATCGGGAAGCGCGGCTCGACCATGATGAGGCAGTAGTACCGAAGATAGACCGCGGTGCCGGTATCGAGCCGGACTTCCTCGAGCTCCCAGCTCCCCTCGGAAACCCTCGTCGAGCCGTCTGACTCCGTCATCGCGAAAGTCTCGGCCATGCGTCCGGGTCCCCTCGGCAGGAACTCGCTGCGGAAGACGAGGTTGGTCTCGTAGCGCAGCCCCATGACCGCCACGAGGTTCCGCTGGTCCATGACCGTGACGCCCTTGGCCTTCGACCTGAGCTTCACCGCGGAGATGCGCGAGAAGATCTTCGGGTAGTTCTCGTAGTCGCCGAGGATGGACACGGCCTCATCGAGGGTGCCGTCAAAGACCGCCTCGACATGGACGACCGTGCGTATCCAGCTCGTGCCGTCGGAAAGCTTCTGGAGGCTGGCCTCGTAATCGATGGCGCGCGCATGGCCCCGCAGCGCGCCAAGCTCGGAGGGCGCAGGCGCTGCGTATACGGCGCCCGCCATGAGGATGAGCTGGCCGAGCATGGCAAGGGAGGTTGGCCGTCGCATCCTGGCGGCGAAAAGGCGGGCGTGCATCAAAGGACAACCTCCATGGAAATCCGGTCCTCGCGCCCTCAGTAGCGCCAGCCGAGCGAGTAGACGACCCCGAGCCTGAGCGCGAAGATGAACTTGGTGTTCCCGCTCACGGGGCTGTAGATCCAGATGTCGTTGGCGGTGCCTGAAGTTGTCGTGGTCGAGGCGCGGAGCTCGAGGGCGTCGAGGGCCAGGCCGGTAGAGAGGACGCCCGAGAAGCGCCAGGGCCCGAAGCTCCGGGCCAGGCCCAGAGCCAGGATGAAGCGCTTCTCGAGTACATCTTCATCGAGCCACTTCGTCCCGTCGGAGAGGACGGCGCTGTCGTCATGGCCGGGGTTGGCCGGGCTGTTCGAACCCGCGAGCCTGAACTCGAGGGCTCCTCCAAGATCGAAGCCTCCGAGCGATCCCCGCCAGTCGATCTGCACGGCCAGGTTGTTCTCGCCGTACTTGTAGCCGATCTCGTTGTCCTCGACCGCGATGGCGGAATCCACCGTCGTCCCCGCGTCCTGCCAATACGTCGAGAAGCGGGTCTCCGGATAGTAGGAGTAGCCGTAGGCGTCGCTATCGAGGCCCGCGTTCGAGGGCTCGAAGGTGTACTTCGTCGCCATGGCCGCGTAAATGCCAAAGCTGCCGGCGGCCGTTTCCAGCCTGCCTCCCAGGCTCGCGGCCATCTGCCAGGGATTGCGGTTCCAGCCCTCGATGAGCTCGCCCATGCCAAAGTCGTCGAGGAGGAGCTGCACGTAGGCCGAGAACTCACCGGGCCGCTTCCAGTTCCAGAAGGCGCCCATGATCTCGTTGTCGTCGTAGCCCGTCACCCAGGGGACGCCGCCCGTGCCCCGCACGTACTGCGTGAAGTAGTTGGGCAGGGGGGATAGGAGATACTCGAGGTCGAACCAGCGGGCCGCGTAGACCACCGAGTCCTGGAAGCCGAAGCTCATCTCGCCCAGCCTGAGGCCGTAGGTCTTCACAGTGGCGCCGCGCTCGGGGTAGCCCGCGCCCCAGGCCTGGCTGAAGTCGGCGGAACCTCCATTGGAGTCGTGGTTCAGAGAGAGCCAGTTGGACCGATAGAAAAAGGTGCCGTCGTCATAGGAGATCCCGAGGGTAAGGGTCGAGATGCCGAGGGAGTTGATGAAGAGCGAATAGGGACTCTCGACCTCGTCCTTCAGCCTGAGGCGGCCCGCCTCGATCGCGAGGGGACCGAGGTGCTGGCGTATCCCGCCCTCGTCGAGGAGGAAGTAGAAGCCATAGGTGTTGCCGCCCGGCACGTCGGCCAGGGCAGCGCCGTACTTTCCGTCGTTGGCCGCGGACATGGAACCGACAATCTCGGTAGCGCCCGATACGAGCCTGAGGCTCGGCTCGAGGGAGAGGGACAGGCCCCGGTCCGAGAACTCCTCGCCATAGGAGCCATAGGCCAGGCCAAGGCCTGTCCCGGCTGAAAGACAAAGGCCTGCATCGCCGGTCGAAGGTGCCATCGTCGAGCCCGTGATTGATGCGTTGCCGCCCGTGCCTATCGCGAGCGTGAGCCCGTCCTCGGCCAGGATCCCGCTCACTGCAAGAAGGGTAAACGCGAGGGCCAGGATAGGCCGGCGAAACGAGCCGGCAGCTTTCGATGCTTTCATGAGGTTGCGATCCTTTTTCGTTGTCCGTCAGTTGATCGGGGAAGCCCAGGGGCTCGGCTCCGACTTCGCCTCGTTGCCGAGCCTGAGGCGGTACGAGGCGAGGAAGGTCGCCTCGAAGCGCCAGTCGCCCTCCCGCACCAGCACCGCGGGGCTGGCGCTTAAAAGCCAGTTCCGCCATGAATAGGTCAGCGGCAGGGAGAGGCTCGCGAAATGCACAGAGGGCGTGCCCTCCGTCGTGACATTGTCGTAGACGGCGGTGTCGATGAGGTTGGCCGCGGGATTCTTGGCGAGGTAGAGGAAGTCAAAGCCGGCGGAAAGGCCCGTCGCGTCGATGCCGACCGAGCCCGAAGCCTTGATCCAGAAGGCGCCGGGACCATAGGGGCTCGAGAGGGGGAGGAGGAGGGCGCCCGAGTCGCTGAGGAAGCGGTACTGGAGTCGCATCAAGGGTATCACATAACCTTCCGAGTCGATCTCCGTGCCGTCGTAGTTGCCATAGAGATAGTGCGTCCATCCCGTTTCGAAGGTGGCCTCAAGGCTGTTTCCGTCGATATCCCCATGGTACCGGCCGCCGAGCACGAAGGCCGGCGTTGTCGGCGTACCCGTATCGCCGATGCCGATGCCGTTCAGGTCTATATCGTCAAAGCCGAGCTGGCCCGCGAAATCGAGCCCCTCGAGGGGAGCCCAGGCAAAGTCGAGGATGGCGTTGTTGTTCGTCTGTTCGATGGCCGTCTGGTGGCGCGACATGATCGGGAAGAAATCGGTGAGGTAGAATTTGTTGTTCCTTCTCGCGATCATCGCATGGTCAGAGAAGCCGATGGAGAAGGTCCCGATCTTCCATGAGAAGCGGTTGAGGCCCTCGACGATGACCGTAGCCTCGTCATCGGATTCCCAGCCATAGACTTTGGCCGCGCCGGGAGTGCGGTAGTTCCAGTTCGGGTCCACATCGGTCCCGTCCCAGCTCCTGATGGCCTGGATCGTGGCCACCATATAGTCGACCGTGAAGCCCCCGAGACTCCAGCGCGCGCGGAGATTGTCGAGGTAGGGCAGGCGCGTCGAGGGGAGGAGGCTCCCCTCGAGGATGCCGCCGTAATCCACACGATCACGTCCGAAGGCGAAGGAGAGCGAGGGGCTCCGCCAGTAGGCCACGCCCCGGGTGATGAAAAAATTCTCGATGGAAAGCGGATCGGGATCGGCGCCAGTGCCGGGCAGGTTGTCGGCCTTGTACCACTCGCCCTCCCACTGGGAGCGGAAGGTCGATTCAAAGGCCACGGAGACGCCCTCGTCGCCGCCGTAGCCTATCGCGGCCCGCGCCACGGGCGCGCGCTCGAAGTAGTCGCGCATGAGGTCTATGCCGCTCTTGACCGCGGGCTCCTCGACAAGGAGAAGGCCCGAGGGGGCATAGCGGTACTCGTAATTCAGGTCGAGGGAGAAGCCGAAAGCCGAATCTGCTTCATCTGCACGTACTACGGTCGCTTCCTGGGCCCAGCACATAAGGGGGAGAATGACCATCGTCAGAAAAAGGAGAGCTCTCCTCATGATCCTGCTCCTGGATTTGCCGCGAAATCGACGTTCGGTCGAGCCATGGACTAATCAGTACTACCCTAGAAATCCGCCTTGATCACGATCATCAGCGCCGCGCCCGCCGCGTAGCCATAGGTCTCAGAGGGCGGGTTCTTGACGTAGTAGCTGTCCGACCCGCCGTAGATGAGGGGAAGGAGGGCCTTGAGGCTCAGGCTCGGCGCCATGGGATAGGAAAGCACCGCGACGACGGCCCCGGAGTTGTCTTCCCAGTAATGGTACCAGGTCAGCCCCATATCGAGGGGAGTCCCGCCCACGGAGGACCAGCTGGAGCCGACGGCCTGGCTCCAGCCCCCCTGGGCCAAGGCATCGGAGACGAGGCCGCCTGAGGCGCTGCTCTCGCCGTTCCACCGCAGCTCATAGAGGGCCCTGATCTCGGGCCCCGTGCCGGGCTGGTAGTAGAGCCCGCCCATGACCGAGGCGAGCGGAGCCTCTCCCTCCCGGAAGGCCAGGCAGGAATCCACATAGAAATCGATGTTCCATGCGGAGGTCTTCATCATGAGGGCGCAGCGGGGCGACCTGTCCTGCTGGTATAGGCCTGCAAGTCCGATATAGGTCTTGCCCTTGACCCATTCGGCCTGTCCCGCGTAGACAAGGGCGCTAATACCCTGATCGGCCGCGTTCGGAAGGCCCATGAGGGAGGTGAAGGTGACGCTTCCGAGCGGCAGGGAACCTTTCAGCCAGAGCGAGGGAGCCGGGGTCTGGAGCCAGGAAGGGAGGATTTCTATCTCGGGGTCCATGGCCGCGGTGTTGACGGTTCTACCAGGCAGGTTTGCCACGCTGAGGATGCGGGCATTCCCCCAGGCTACGCCGTATTTTCCCATCCTGATCGCAAACCCTGAGGGCAGCGAGTAGTCGAAAAAGAGCTCATTGAACCAGCTTATATTTCCGAAGCCGAAGGTGAAAGTCGACCCGGGATAGGCGATCGATGAGGACTCATGGATCCTGAGATAATCGAAGGGGCGCAGGTCGAGAGTACTGGTCAGCGAGATGGTCCCGACCGAGGAATGTAAAAAAGTCGATTCAGGGTCCGAGAGATCGCCGAGGCTTTTCCACCCTGCATATATACCTCCGCCGGCGGAGAGGTTCCAGGACAGGCTGAGCTTCTCTCGCTCCGCCTGGTAGCGCTGGAGGGGAGAGGCCTGGGGCGCAGTTGTCGTGCTCGCGGCTTCCGACCCTTCGTCGGTCGGCGCCTGGAAGAAATCGTCGATCTCGTCTGCCGAAACCATCGGGAGGCAGGCAAGGAGACTTAGGAACGCAGCTGTAATAAAATACTTCTTTTTTTCTCTCATGCTATTTGCTGATCCTTTCAAGATAATCTTTCGTAAAAAGACCTTGCGGGAGGGCTTCGAAGGAAGGGCTCGTGATCACGATGACCGTGGATTCCTTCTGCTCCTTGCCGCCCACGACCTTCTTCTTGAGCTCGTCGACGATGAGGACCTTCGAGGGCACGTCCCGTCCCGCGTATTTTGTGTACTGGTAGGCCACGGTCCTGAGGAGCTGTCCCGAGAGGCTGTATTCGCGGCTCATCCTGAGGGCGTAGTCCCCGGAGGACACCCAGATGGTCTTTTTCGGGAAGGGCGCATCGGGGCTCGTCGCCTCGAGCTCCAGGCGGTCGCAGTCGAAGCCGCCAAGCTTCTCCTTGGTCGCGGATACGACGCGGTAGAGCCCGGTCAGGTTCGAGAGGGCGAAATCGGAGTTGCGCGCGTTCGTGTTGCGGAAGGCGTCCTGGGCCGAGGTGAAGGTGAAGCGCCTGTCCCGCGGATCGTAGAGCCAGATGCCCCCCTCGATCATGAGGTAGCCCTTGCCCTTGTCCTCCACAGGCTCCACGAGGAGGACGAGGAACTGCTGCTTCCGGTCCCGCCTGAAGAGCATCGCGCGGTTGAAAGTCGAGCCTTCTCCGGGCTTCGTCTGGGTTATGGCGTACTCCGCCGAAAAGTCCGTATCGATGAAATTGGTGTGGTCGTCGATCTTCTTGAGGTAGGAGGTCCAGCTTCCTCCGCCGGGAACCGACTGTGAGAAGCCCGCCATGGCCAAGCCCAGGGAGAAAACGCCGGCCAGGAGGGCCAGGCCGATCCTTCGTCGCATCATATCGGAACACCTACCTTGTCTATTCGTTCGTCGCTATGGCCGCGGCCGGGGAGATGTGAGCCGCCTTGCGCGCCGCAGGCAGGGCGCCCGCGGCCGTCATCAGGCCCAATGCCAGCGCATTGATGCCGAGGAAGGGAAGCGAGAGCCGCCACGAAATGTGTCCCTGCCTGAGGAAGATATCGAAGCCATCTGACCAGTCGAAGGGGATCTGCTGGAGCCCGAGGAGGATGACGGTGGCGGAGGCGAGGCCGATCAGGAAGCCAAGGCCCGCCACCGTCAGGGCCTCGGCCAGCACCATCCTCGTGGCCCCTCCCTCGGTCATGCCCAGGGCCCGTATGGTGCCTATCTCCTTGAATCTCCTCCGCGTCATGATCTGCGTCGTGTTCCGCATGCCGACGAGGATCACGACAAGGATGAGGACGAGGAAGAGATAGGAAACGATCTGCACCGCATGGATCAGGTCCATCACCTTGGCATCGATGTACTTTTCCACTGGGAGCACGCCCATGCGGACGCCTTCCCAGGTATCATTCCAGACCGCGTCGATATCCGACCTCTCATCGAGCTTGGGAAAGGCGGAAAAGCCTGCAGTTACAAGGGCTTCGTTCATCCGCTTGACCGTATCCTTGGCGTTCTCGCTTCCGCTGAAGTAGAAGCCCATGGCCCCGCAGCTGCCTTCCGGATGGCCCATGAGGCGGCGCAGCCTTTCGCGGTCCATGTAACAGTTGTAGTAGCCGAAGATGCTCGCATCCTTGAAGATGCCCCGCACGACAAGCTGCGTACTATCCAGGAAGCCCGCGGTGTTGACGAGCGTGAGGGTGACCTCGTCGCCCGCGCGCAGGCCAAAACGGTCGGCTATCTGTCGCGAGACGAGGATGGCGTCGCTCCCCGCAAGGCCCTTGTAGCCCCCTTCGGAGAAGGCGAGCTTCGAGAATACCTGAGCCTCATTGTAGAAGTCCACGCCGGAAACGCGGCGCACGCGGAAGGAGGAACCATTGAAAAAGAGGGTTGGTTCGTTATCAGCCGCCACCTCGCGTTGCACGACGAGGCTCGGTTCGAGGCCGGCCTTGCGCAGGGCTACGGTGACGGCATCGGGATTCTCGATGAGGTTCTCGGCGTAGCCATGGGCGCGCCGCGAGATGACGACGTAGCGGCCGCCGAGGTAGCGCGCCGAGCCCTCGGTCACGTTGGCAGTCATCCCCACAGTCACGGCTTGGACCAGTGTCACCGCCGCTATGCCGAAGCCGATCATGACCACGAGGAAGCCGTAGCGTCCCAGCCGCCGGAAAACGCTCTTGAAGACGAAGGGTGAATGCATCGCTACTCCGCGGCCATGGTCTCGGCCACGCTCGTCCGCATGGCTAGGATCATAGGATAGATGGAAGCCACGGCCGCAACCACGACGGAAGCAGCGAGGGCAGCCACTGCCGCCCCGGGCAGGAAGGAAGGCCGCAGGAGGGAAACGCCGAAGAGCATGTAGAGGTAACTGTTGGTGATGGGTATGCCGACCTTCGCTATGCCCGACAAGGCCAGCCAGGCGGCCAGGGCGCCAAGGGCCACGCCTATGGCCACGAGGATGAGGGACTCGAGGAAATAGAGCCTTGCCACGAAGGAGCGGTACGCGCCCATCGCGCGCATGGAGCCGATCTCCTTGGTCTGCTCGATGACTGAGAAGGCAAGGCCGTTGGTGAGGACGAGGATCACGACGCCCGAGAGCACGGCTATGCCGATCTCGAAAATCGTCTTGAGGAGGAAGAGGATGCTCGCGTTGAGGCCGGCGACGGAAAGCCAGTTGACCGCCTCCGCCTCGAACCCCGCCTCGGCCAGGCTCTCGTTGAGATCCTTCAGCGCGGCTCCTGCCGAGGCGCCGGGAGCGAAGCGGATGAGGAGGAAGTGCCAGGCCCCCTGTTCCACGTCGATCGTGGCGGAAGGCTCTTCCGTCTCGAGGTAGCTCTGGAGGAGGTCGAGGCCCCGCACCGTTCCCGAGGCCTCGGTGCCTCCAGCCGTATCGATTGCGGGAGCCTCGGAACCCGAAAAGAAGGAGTCGAGGTTTGTCTCCTGGGCTTCCGCTTCCGGCTTATCCCCTGCTTTATTTCCGAGCGATAGGCCGAGGAGGGCGCGCAGGGTAGTAGGATCGGTATAGACCGCGGCCAGCTCCGGCTGGTCCCGTATCGGCGTTTTCACGATACCCGCAAGCCGCACTACCCGAATCGTGAAGGCGGATCCCGATGCCATGGTGAACTGGAGCTCGTCTCCAGGCACGAGGGCCCTGCCCTCCGCCTTCTCGATTTCCTCTGCCCGTGACTCGGGCAGGACGATCCAGGCGCCGTCACCCCTAGGCCGTTCGCCCATCGTGAAGCCAAGCGAGGGAAAGAAATCGAAGTAGTCGTTGGCCTCAACCCCAAAAACGGGAACCTTGACCTCATAGCCGCCCGGGCCCTGGAGGAGGGCCGCTCCGGATACGATGGCCGTCACCCCTGCGATCCCTTTTGTGGATCGCGCCAGCTCCCGGATCTCCGGCAGCCCGGCTAGGACGGGCATCTCCTCGTATTCGCCGATCGTGGGCATGGAGAAGCCGAAGATTCCGAACTTACGCTCGAATTTCGCCCGTATCGCGGCGTCGCCCGTGTAGCCTTCCTGGAATTCGGTCCTGATCCCCGAAGAAGCCGCCCCGAGCACGGAATCCCCGAGGAGAAAGAGGCAGACGCCTACCCCCACGAGTCCGATGAGCACGAGGCTGCTCTTCCGGTTCCTTAGGAGGCCGCGGATTGCGAGTTTGAACGTGATCATGAAGGTCGTCTTTCCTGGACAGGGATACTAGCTGATCCGGGAACAAATTGCGATACGCAGGCCTTCACTCCCCCGCGATATCCTGAGTTTCGTTCCATGAGAAGCGGACCTTCTTTTCCTTGAGGAAGTGGAGGAGGACGAAGATCGCCCCGAAGGCTGCCCAGGAACCGGTCATGAGCAAGAAACTCAGGCGCGGCTCCACGTAGACGCCGACGAGGACCGAGCAACCGAGGAGGGCGCAGAGAGAATAGATGATGGCCAGGATCTGACGCGGAGAAAAACCCAGGTTTAGGAGCTTATGGTGGAGGTGGTACTTGTCCGGCGTAAAGAAGGAGACCCCCCGCCTCCAGCGCCTTAACATGGCCGCAAAGGTGTCCAGGATGGGAATGAGGCAGATGGTGATCGCGGGCACGAGGCCGGTCTGCATCTGCGCTTCCGAATTGCCGAGGAGGGGGAGGACGGAGAGGATGAAGCCAAGGAAGAGGCTGCCCGAGTCCCCCATGAAGATGGTGGCAGGCGGAAAGTTGAAGAAGAGGAAGCCAAAGATAGCGCCGGCCATAGAGAGGGCCACGAGGGCTGGGAGCTGCTGCCCCGTCTTTAGGTAGATAGCCGTCCAAACGAGGGCGCCGATGAAGGCCACCCCGCTCGCCATGCCGTCCATGCCGTCCATGAGGTTGAGGGCGTTCGTCACGCCGACAATCCAGATCACCGTGAGGATCGGCCCCCAGATTCCTAGGTTGACTCTGAAGGGCTCCACCGGGAGTTCCACACTCCGGATGTAGTAGCCCGCGGCAACGATCGCTATGGCCAGGAGGAACTGGACCAGGAACTTGACCCGCCCCCTGAGGTTCTTGAAGTCATCCACGAGCCCGAGGATGTGGAAACCGTAGCCTGCGGCTACAAGCACAAAGAAGCGCAGGTCAGGCTCTAGTGCTGCGGGCTTTATCCCATTGATGATGAGAAGAGCAAGGAAGAAAGAAATGAAAAAACCCAGGGAAATGGCAATGCCGCCAAGCCTGGGTATATTGCCCGTATGGATCTTCCTCTCCCCCACGCTGTCGAACCAGCCCTTCTTGTTGGCAAGGTGGGTGACGATCGGCGTGAAAAGGAGGGAGAGGAAGACGGAAAGCATGAATACGAGCATGAGGGTCATGTAGTCCTCGATTTTCTTTTATGGGAAGATCGGAGCCATATTAGCGTGCCGAGTAGTTCCTGTCGAGCCAGTTTCGATACTCACCGGAACGGACCCGGTCGCACCAAGAGGGGTTGTCGAGGTACCAGCGCACGGTCGCGCGCAGGCCCTCATCGAAATCATGCGCTTGCTTCCATCCAAGCTCCGCCTTGAGCCGGGAACAATCTATTGCGTAACGCCGGTCATGCCCCGGCCTGTCCTTTACGTAGGTGATGAGGGCCTTGTAGGTCTCGGGCGCGACTCCCTTCTCCTCGGCGACGATCTCGATGAGGCGGGAGAGGAGCCTGATGTTTTCCCACTCGTTCTCACCGCCGATGTTGTAGCTCCTGCCCGCTTCTCCCTTCCGCATTATGGTCCAGACCGCGGAATTGTGGTCCTCGACGTAGAGCCAGTCCCTGATGTTCTTGCCGTCGCCATAGACCGGGAGTGCCTTCCCCTCGAGCATGTTGAGTATCATGAGGGGGATGAGCTTTTCGGGAAACTGGTAGGGGCCGTAATTGTTCGAGCAGTTCGAGAGGGTGATAGGGAGGCCGTAGGTATGGTGGTAGGCCATGACGAGGTGGTCGCTCCCCGCCTTGCTTGCCGAGTAGGGTGACCTCGGATCATAAGCCGTCGTCTCGGTAAAATAACCTGAATCCCCGAGCGAGCCATAGACTTCGTCGGTCGAGACGTGGTGGAAGAGCACGTCCTCCCGCCCCTTCCAGGCCTTCGTGGCTACGTCGAGGAGGGTATAGGTGCCAAGGACATTGGTGCGGATGAAGGCCTCGGGCCCCAGGATAGAGCGGTCCACATGGCTTTCCGCCGCAAGGTGGACTATTGCGTCTGGCTCGTACTTCCTGAAGATCGCCTCGACCGCGGGCCGGTCGCAGATGTCGGCTTTTTCGAAGAAGTAGCGCTTCCCGCCATGGAGCTTGTAGATGTCGTCTATGCTCTCAGGATTGCCGGCATAGGTCAGGCCGTCCAGGTTGACGATACGCCCCTCGAAGCCGCCCTTCTCGAAGAGGTAGCGGATGAGGTTCGAGCCGATGAAGCCGGCTCCGCCGGTGACGAGGAGGGTCTTGAACTTTCGTTCCATCTGGTTCTCCTTTTTTTATCGAGGCAGGAAGCGGAGCACGTCTGCGTCATCGGACCTCTCCGCCAGTTCCTTGATGAAGAGCTCGAGACTCGCCTTCCAGTCCGGAATGGCAATGCCGTAGTCCCGCTTGATCTTTTCCTTCGAGAGTACGGAGTAGGCAGGTCTCCTGACCTTCGTGGGATACTGGGCGGTCGTGAGGGCTTCGATCGGGCAGCTCCTCGAGAGTATTCCTGCCTCACGGCCAAGCCGCTGGATTTCGCAGGAAAACTCGTACCAACTCGTCTCGCCTGCATTGGTGAAATGGTAGGTTCCGAAACGCGGCTCAGGCGCCTGCAAAACGGAAATGATCGCGGATGAAAGGTCTGCAGCCCAGGTGGGCGTACCTCGCTGGTCGTAGACAACGCCCAGCTTATCCTTCGTTGCCATAAGCCGGAGCATGGTATAGACGAAATTAACGCCATGTCGACCATAGAGCCAGGCTGTCCTAATGATCACATGCTCGGGGCATACATTGCGGAGGGCTGCTTCCCCCTCGGCCTTTGTCCGGCCGTAAACGCCTATGGGAGCTACAGGATCCTCCGGTTCGTAGGGTTTCGCGCCGGAGCCGTCAAAGACGTAGTCCGTCGAGATATGGAGGACTTTCGCGCCAATTGCCTTGGCGGTCATCGCTATGTTCGCCGGTCCATCGACGTTGAGTTTCGTGCAGAGCTCGATCTCGTCCTCGGCCTTTTCCACGGCAGTGTAGGCGGCACAGTTGACTATCCAGTCAATGCCCTTGCCTGCGGCAAAGCCTGCAAGAGCCTCAGCGTCGAGGATGCTCACCTCGCGGTCGGTGCCGATGAATTCGAGACCTGCGCGATCGAAGGCCTCGGAAAGCTCCGTTCCGAGCATACCCTTGTTGCCGATGAGCCAGATCATGCCTTCCTGCCTTCGTAGCAAAAATAGCGACGGGTCCGGTCGAATAGCTTGTTGTTCCTGTCCTTTTCGGAGAGGAGGGGTTCTATGCCTATCTCAGGCCATCGTATGCCAATCTGCGGATCGTTCCAGAGAATGCCATCTTCATCTTCGGGATGATAGAAGTCAGTGCATTTGTAGGCAAAGACCGCCTCATCTGAGAGGACCAGGAAGCCATGGGCGAATCCCGGAGGGATGTAGAACTGATTTTGCAGCTCACCCGAAAGGGTTACACCTTCCCATTTCCCAAAGGTCGGCGAACCGGAACGGAGATCGACCACAACGTCGAACACCTCGCCGGAAATCGCGCGGACCAGCTTGCCTTGCGGGTAGGTCTTCTGGAAATGAAGCCCTCTCAGGACGCCTTTCTTTGATTTGGATTGGTTGTCCTGGACAAAGCGCATCGTGAGCCCCTTGGCCAAGAAATCACGTTCGGAGTAGGACTCGAAAAAATAGCCGCGGGAATCGCCAAAGATACTGGGCTTGACGGCGAAAAGCCCAGACAAAGCCATTGGCTGAACATCTATCGGCATCTCAATCGTCCTTTCGAAATTCTTTTATATGAGCCCTAAAAGGCTTTCAGGTACTTTGGGGAGGTCCTTGAAAGCTCGTTTGTAGGCATCGCTTCCAGGTTTCAAAACGCTCCATGCCGTGAGAAAGATAAGCTTGAAGTAAACGCCCAGGTTCTGATGGTCTATGTACCAAAGTTCTAGTTCGCCCTTATAAGGAGCGATCAGCTTGTCATGTATGTATTTCCTGTCTCCTCCGGCGCGATCGAGTATCCCCTCCTCATCGCGGAACACTAGAGAGCCGATTCCTGTAAGGCCCGGCCTTAGCTGGAGGATCGCCTGCCTTGTCGTTTCCGGATAGAGCTCCAGGTGCGCCTTCACGATAGGCCTCGGTCCAACGAAGGACATCTGTCCCAGGAAGATGTTCATGAGTTGCGGAAGCTCGTTGATCTTCGTCTTGCGCAGGAATTGCCCCATGGGCAGGACTCTCGGATCATTGGATTGCGTAATGAAGCCGCCCGCCATGTTCGGACTGTTTTTGAGCATCGTCGCGAACTTGAAGACGTTGAAGCTCTTCCCTCCCCGGCCGATACGGGGCTGTAGATAGAATATGTAATGCTCACCCGTGAGTTTGAGACCTATCATGATCGGGATCATGAAGGGCAGGAGCATCACCATGGCGAGAAAGGAAAACAAGACATCGAATACGCGCGTCATCTCACATCCTCCCATCCAGGAACTTGCCCGTTTCCTTGTGGTTGAATTCCGGGATCATCCAGTTGAAAAGGTCGATTAGGTCGCTGCGCTGCCAATGCCCGGCACTACGGAGCTCGCCTATCCTTTCTTCGAAACTATCCAGCATTGATTCGTCAAAGATCGCTTCGTTCTTGATCACGCCGATTCCCTGGAAACGGTCCATATCGAGCTTCTCGCGCGAGGTGAAAAACTCTTCGAAATCTTTCTCTCCTGTCGTGTCGCTTTTGAAGAAATAGACCGGCCATTTCCGTAATGGCTTGAGCTCCCGCACTTTCGCGCGGGCCTCATCCTCGGTCGCGCACGGAACAGGCTCGTAGCCGAGGTTGCGCAGATACCGCTCGGCTATCTCGCTGAAGGTGATCAGGTTAAGACCCTCGTCGAGCTTCGGGAAGAAGACATCGCGGTTCTCCCCCAATAGGCAAGACATGAGACAGAGCTCGCCTGATTCCTGAGGAGTGACAAAATACCGTCGAACATCATTAGGAGCCGAAAGCGGCTGTTCCTTCTCAATGCGCCTGTTAAAGCCATAGAGCAGGCTGCCATCAGAGAACGCGACATTGGCAAACCGCGCCGTTGAGACAGGCATCTCCAGGCTCCGCCTCATGAGGAACATCTCCATGATGCGTTTGGAAGCACCCATCATGTTTACGGGATTGGCAGCCTTGTCTGTTGAGACGCAGAAGTACTTCTTGGCGCCTTTGGCCTTGGCTTTCCGCATGGTCTTGTCGGTGTTGAAGATGTTGACATCGACCATACGCATGAGCGTGTATGGGTCCTTCTCGCTCCGGACATGTTTCAGCGCGGAAAGGTTGAACACATAGTCATAGCCAGGCCCTTTAGCGATGAAGGCATCGAAAATACCCGATCCCGCATCGATCGCGAAGGTAGCAAACTCACCGTCGGAATAACCGATGGAACTTCGGATATCACGTACGAGTTCCACCATATTGTTTTCCGAGATGTCCACCACATGGAGGACCCTTGGATTGCGCTTGAAAATCTCTCGTGTCACGGCTTGACCGATGGAACCCGCACCTCCAATGACTAAAAAACGGGAGGCTTCAATAATCTTCCTTAATAATGCTTCATGTTCATCGATATCGGCGCGGAAAAGCTCACTTTCCCTCCCGATCAGGTTAAGAATCGTATTCATACGTGTTTCCTTGTGGTTACTCAGTGGGAGAGACGGCCGATCGCAACTCCTCCTCGATCTCGGCTAACAATTTTCCCTTGCTAAAATTGTCTTCATAGTACCTTCGGGCGTTGGCGCCTAATATAGCTCGTTCATTCTTCGAATAATGGTAGATTTTGAGTACATTTGAGGCTAACGCATTATGATCCCCCGCGGGACCGACGAGCCCTGCACCTGCTTCGTGAATTACTGTGGCCGCATCGCCATCTACACTTCCTACTACTGGTATGCCGCATGCAAAATACGACTGTATCTTTGCGGGTAGAGTAAGTGCGAATAACGGTTCCTGACCAAGACACAGGAGGGCAACATCTGCGAGCGCAAGGTAAGCCGGGATCCTGTCCATCGGCTTACGCCCCAAAAAATGAACATGGTCCTCAAGCCTTCGTGCTTTTGCCCGCGCCTCGAGGTCGACTCTGGCGCGTCCATCACCGATAAAAACCCAATGAATATCGCTATGCTGGGAGAGTTCGCTTGCCGCGTCGATCACGACATCGAGCCCCTGCGCGACGCCGATATTCCCAGTAAAAATGACTGAAAATCCGGAAGGCATCTCGTCGCGGGCAGGATCCTCAGGTGCAACAGAAACCGGACGGTAGATATCTTCGGGGTACTGGGGTATGTAACGCAGTTTTCGTTCGGGCTGTCCTCTAGCAGTGATGGGGGCGATGAATCCACGCGAAGTGACGATTATCCTGGCCGCTCGCTCGTATATCCAATCAACAATTCTTCCGAAGGCCATAATTATTGCTTTGTTGTTGGTCCCACCCGCGGCAGAGAGGCTTTCTGGCCAGAGGTCTATCACGTAATGCACCAAGGGGGCCTTGGCTCGTCTTGCCGCAAGCGCTCCAGGGATAGCCATCAAGACCGGCGATAACTGGTAAACGAGCACTACATCAAACTGGCCTCGGCGCACCATGCATGCCTTCAAAGCTCCGCTAAAAGCGAAGCTGAAGTAATTTAAGGCCAAAGGAACGGCCCCTCCCTTGCCTCTGGGGACTACGGGAAGCCGACTAATCCTTATGCCGTCTTTGCATTCCCTTCTGCGGCAAAACAAGCTAAACCCGGGATAAAACCTGCCTTCAGGATAATTCGGTATTCCTGTCCACACAGAAATCTCGTGCCCTTTCCGAGATAGTTCCAAGGCAATATCATTCACGCGAAATGGCTCAGGAGAAAAGTACTGACAGACAAGGAGTATCTTCATGCGAACCTACTTATCCCAGATGACCTTGTCGATAATCCTCGTATAACTTTGGACTATGCGTACGATCTTCGCAGATACATTTATATCATTGTAATCTTTCGGCACAGGGACTTGGGAGTCATACGAATCCATTGCCAAGGCAACGGACTGGAGGAGGGTTTCTTTACGATATCCCCCAATGATCATGCTGCCCTTGTCCAGGACTTCCGGGCGTTCGGTGCTATTGCGCAGCAAAACGGCAGGAAACCCGAGCATGCTCGATTCCTCGCTTAGCGTGCCCGAATCCGACAATACGCACATGGAATCGAGTTGGAGACGACAGTAATCGGAAAAGGAAAATGGCTTCATGTTCCTGATTAGCGGATCGAATTTAACGCCCTTGGCCTCTATCCTCTTCATCGTCCGAGGATGAGTCGAGAAGATGACGGGCTTCCGATACTCCTCGGCAATTGAGTTGAGGGCAGCTACAAGTTCATCGAATTTCCGCTCGATATCGATGTTCTCCTCGCGATGCGCGCTCACGAGGAAATAGCCGCCTTTTTCGAGGCCTAGCTCCTGCAAAACGGCGGAACTATCTATCTTGGAACGCTGCCTTGCAATCACTTCAGCCATAGGAGAGCCGGTGACGTAAATATGTTCCTTCCGGAAGCCTTCGGAGAGGAGATAACGCCGGGAATGTTCGGTATAGGGAAGATTGATGTCGCTTATATGGTCTACTATCTTGCGGTTTATCTCCTCAGGCACGTTCTGGTCAAAGCATCGATTCCCCGCCTCCATGTGGAAAATGGGAACCTTGAGCCGCTTGGCTGGAATGGCACACAAAGCGGAATTGGTGTCGCCGAGCACGAGGAGGGCATCAGGTTTTTCCGCCACCATGAGCTTGTAGGAAGCCGCGATGATGTTGCCCATAGTCTCGCCGAGATCCGCACCAACAACGTTCAGGTAGTGATCGGGCTCGCGGAGCGCAAGGTCCTTGAAGAAGATTTCGTTGAGCGTATAGTCCCAGTTCTGACCCGTATGTACGAGGACATGGTCAAAGGCCCTGTCGCAGGCACGTATAACCTCGGAAAGACGTATGATTTCGGGACGTGTCCCTATCACCGTCATGACTTTGAGTTTCTTCACTTTCAGACCTCTTGGAAATAGGTATCGGAACGGCCGGGATCAAAAATCTCGTTCGCCCAGAAAATGGTAACACAATCATCGCTGCCGATATTTTCGATCGAATGCGTATAGCCAGGAGGGATATCCACCATCCTAACATTCTCGCCGTTTACATCGAAATCGATCCGCTCTCGGCCGTCGATACGGCGTAAGCTTATCCTCGCCATTCCGCGGACCACGCAGAATTTCTCGACCTTTGTATCATGATAATGGTTGCCGCGCTTCTTGCCTGGTTTCGTAGTAGATACGAAGATCTGTCCCGCATTGGGCGATTTTACGAGTTCAAAAAGCCATCCTCGTTCATCGCGCTTCATCTCGGCCGCGACGGGGAGTTCTTCTGGCTCGAGATAGCTCAGGAATGTAGAGTTGAGCTTCTTCACGAGCGGGTCCGAGAAATCAGGCAAGAGTCCGCTTCGTCTGCCATCGCGGATTTTTTCTATCGTTTCTGCGACAGCCCCAACCGTGGTCTCATGGACAGGCTCGGCTGACGCAAATGCGAAGCCCGCGGCGGAAGCTGTCACGGCGATCTCCCGGAGTACCGCGTTGACCGCATCATCCACATAGAGCAGCTTAAGGGGAGCCGCAGGGTCGCGGATCGAGATCGGCAGGCCATGCGCGATGTTATGGCAGAACGTGGCAACAGCCGAATTGTAGTTGGGGCGGCACCACTTCCCAAAAATGTTCGCGAAGCGAAAGACGCGTACCCTCGCGCCGGTCCTTTCGGCATAGAGCCGTAGGCGATCTTCCGCCGCACGCTTGCTCTTACCATAGTCATTATCGAGCTCAGCCTGGATAGACGATGAGAATATAAAGGTCTTGGGCTTCATGGTAGCCTCAAGATGTTCTACCATATCCGATGTCAGACCCAGGTTGCCGGATACGAATTCCGCCGGGCTTTCGGGCCGGTTGACGCCTGCAAGATGCACAACTACGTCCGCGGCATCAAGGAATGCCGTCAAGGATTCCGGTGAACTGGAAACATCATAGGGCAGGATCTCCAAGGATCCGTCGCGGCCAAGGGTTGTACAAAGATTCCTGCCCAGGAAGCCCTCTGCCCCCGTGACAAGGATTTTCATACAAGCCCTCGTTTCCTCATGGCCTCCTGGATACAATCCAGCTTCAGGAGGAGTTTTTTCGTCTGGGCCACATCAAGCCGCTCGGTATTGTGAGAGGTATAATCTTCAACCCTCGTCACTTTCTCACTGCCATCCGAGAAATACATGTCGTAATTCAAATCACGGTTGTCGGAAGGAACACGATAATAGTCACCCATGTCTTCGGCCTTGCTCATCTCCTCCCGGTTTACGAGCGTCTCATAAAGCTTTTCGCCATGCCTTGTTCCAATCACTTTGATCTCGTTGTCTGCGTTAAGGAGCTCTTTGACCGCAATGGCAAGATCCTTGATGGTACATGCTGGGGCTTTCTTCACAAAAAGATCGCCATTACGTGCATGGCTGAAGGCGTACTCGACCAGCTCGACAGCCTCGTCCAGATGCAGGAGGAATCTTGTCATGTCCGGATCGGTCACGGTTAACGGCTTGCCGGCTTCGATCTGCTCGATGAACAACGGGATGACAGAACCGCGGGAGGCCATCACGTTGCCGTATCGAGTGGCGCAAACTACCTGTTTCAAATTGTCCAGCTCGCGCGACTTCGCAACCATTGTCTTTTCCATCAGCGCCTTCGACATACCCATGGCATTAATCGGATAGACCGCTTTGTCCGTAGAGAGTACTACTACGCGCATCACACCCTCATCGATCGCAGCGGAAAGGACATTATTAGCACCTAGGACATTGGTCTTAACAGCTTCGATCGGATAGAACTCGCATGAAGGCACTTGCTTGAGCGCTGCCGCATGGAATACATAATCAACGCCCCTCATGGCGCTTCTTACGCTACCCGAATCGCGAACATCGCCGATGTAGTACTTTATCTTCTCTCCCTGATAAAGATGTCGCATATCGTCTTGCTTTTTCTCATCACGACTAAATATTCTAATTTCCTTAATGTCGGTCTTTATGTATTTACGCAAGACGGCATTTCCGAAAGAGCCGGTACCGCCAGTGATAAGAAGAGTTGTATTCTCGAGCATTTAGTCCCCCTGAGCAAGATTAGAGTATTCGTATAAGAACGTACTTAGTCATCTCGTGCTTTCGCAGATTGCCCATATCATATAGAGTTAGAATGCCCCCTCCCTTTTTTAATATTACTCAATCCGTTACTTTCGATAACGTATATTAAGTTTCGCATATTTGTTGGCTGGGAAAAGGCGTCCTCCTCTGTTTTAGTTGAGTTACGAGAAACAACGGAATCAGAAAGGGCACGCCATGGACCATGTAGATCCACGAGGACGGATTATAGAGATCGACGAGGAGCTCGTGAAGCGAGAACTCGGGGCGGTAGTCAAGGAAACGGTGGAAGAGACCTTGAACAAGATGCTGGACGTGGAAGCCGACGAACTCTGCAAGGCGACACGCTACGAGCGGACCGAGAAACGGGTCGACACCCGCGCCGGCTACTATGAGCGAAACCTCGAAACAAAGGCCGGGAAGGTCAGGCTGAGGGTGCCCAAGCTCAGGACCGTGCCCTTCGAAAGCGCGATCATTGAACGATACAAGCGACGGGAATGCTCGGTGGAGGAAGCCCTGATCGAGATGTACCTGGCCGGGGTGTCGGTGCGCCGTGTCGAGGATGTCACCGAGGCGCTCT
>Ga0209098_1000252_pt1 | contig 61322 bp, 55 predicted proteins | sample AD_JPNHW1_MetaG_FD_184429 | JGI IMG/M metagenome (GOLD analysis project Ga0209098, IMG submission 184429) | Active sludge microbial communities of municipal wastewater-treating anaerobic digesters from Japan - AD_JPNHW1_MetaG (SPAdes) (version 2) | ecosystem: Engineered > Bioreactor > Anaerobic...
AAAACGTAACGGTAAACAGGCCCAGCAGCACAATGATGAGCGTCAGGCGGCTGACAAGATACCAGATAAAGCGGCGCAGCGTGGTCATGACGGTTGTTCCTCCTGCGGGGTTTTGCCCAACGCCATTATACAGGAAAGGCCGGCGTGTGGCAAGGCGACCGGCCGGCGCGCCGCCGCCTGCATTCCGCTTTTAGCTGTGGCAGGGACGCTTCCGGCGCGTTTTACGGCCACGCGCCGCAAACGCCCGACGATTCGCTTGGCCCACGGCCGATACTTTACGCCTGTTCAAACAGCATCGCCATGAGCGCGGTGCCATCCTCCAAGATCGGTTCGTTTGCCACCGTGCGTTCACAAAACTTGCGGGCAGGCGCAGGTTTTCCGTCCGCCGCCTCACGGGCCGCGTCCCGGCTGTCCAACAGCGCATAGGGCACGGGCGCGCCGTCATGCGTGCGGGTGGTTAAAAGGGTGGGGTGATCGCTGAGCAGCAGCATGCGGAAGGGTTCGCCGCGCTCGGCAAGCCGATCCAGGATCGGCTGAACCACCAGATCGTTTACCCTGCGAATGGCCAGCATCTTTTTTTCAAGGCTGCCGGCGTGGGCCATTTCGTCCGGCGCTTCCACATGGACGGCGGCAAAATCGTCCCCTTCGGTAAACAGCGCCTGTAAGGCGCGCTCGGCCTTGCCCTGATAGTTGGTGTCCAGATCGCCGTTAGCGCCTTCCACATGGGGGGTTTTCAGCCCGCCCAAACGCGCGATGCCCCACACCAGCGGCACGGCGCTTACAACGGTGCCCTGCTTGTGATATTTTTCCGAAAAGCTTTCCAGCCGCATGGCAGTCGCGGCGCCCCAGGGCCAGATCAGGTTCGCGGGCAGTTGCCCCTGCGCTATGCGGCGGCGGTTGATCGGGTGGTCGAGCAACACATCGTAACTGATGAGCATCAGCTCCCGGATGTCCTCCGCCAGTTTTTTCGCGGCAACATCCTGCGTTTCGGCCACCATATGCGGCAAATACGGCGCGATCGGCTGTTCCAGCACATTATGCGGCTCGGTCAGGCGCACGGCGGTCAAATCGCGCGCCGCGCTCATCACCACGCCAATATGGCGGAAGGAATCCGTCACATGAATCGTAAGCCCCATTTCCCGCATTTTGGCGGCGAAATCGGGCGCGGCGATCAGATCGTTCATCAGGGCCACGGCTTCGTCGCCATGGATGTTTCCGCCGTTGTGGCTGTGGATCACCATCTGCCCGTTCAGCATTTCCACCGCGCACAGGTTCACGCGCAGGCTCAGGCCGCCTTCCGGCAACGAAACGCCCATGCCTTCGGCTTCCAACACACTCCGCCCCGTGTAACACACGCGTGGGTCGTTGCCAAAGATGCTCAGGATGGCGGTATCGCTGCCCGGGGCCAGCCCTTGCGGCACCGTGCGCACACGGCCGCAGCGCAGGCCGGCCACCCGGTCAAACGCGGGCAGGTCCAAGGCTTCCAGAGGGGTTTGACCGTTCAACTCCGCAAGGGCGGTATCCGCCATGCCATCGCCAATCACAAGCACGTATTTCATACTGGGAGGCCTCCTCAAACGCTTTGCTTCGCCAGTATACCGCGCCCAAGGGTTGTTTTTCAAGCCAGATGCGGCAAAAGTACAATCTACGCGCTTCGCGGTAGAAATTTAAAAGGTTTTCGTGTATACTTGGCTTAAATCCGACCGGCAAAGGAGCAACACGCATGAAGCGCATCGTACTGACAGGCGGCGGAACCGCCGGCCATGTCACCCCCCATATGAGCCTGATTCCCCGATTGAAGGCGGCGGGCTACGAAATTCACTATATCGGCACTGAGCACGGCATCGAGCATGAAATGATCGGGAAAATCCCCGGCATCACTTATCACGTGGTGAAAAGCGGAAAACTGCGCCGGTATTTCAGCCTGCAAAACTTTACCGACCCCTTTCGGGTGCTGCACGGGGCCTGGACCTCGGTGCGGCTGATGCGCAAGCTGATGCCGGACGTCTGTTTTTCCAAGGGCGGGTTTGTGAGCGTGCCGGTGGTTGTGGGCGCATGGCTTGCGCACGTGCCCACCGTGTGCCACGAAAGCGACCTGACTCCCGGGCTGGCAAACCGAATCAGCGCGAAATTTGTCAGCCGTGTGGCGACCACCTTTCAGGAATGCGCCGACGCGTTGGGCGCGAAAGCCGTGATGACCGGCACGCCGTTACGCCCCTCGCTGTTTTCCGGCAGCCGGGACAAGGGGTTGGCGATGGCCGGTTTCAACGGTCAAAAACCGGTGCTACTCATGACGGGCGGCAGCCTTGGCGCGCAAAGCGTCAACAAATGCCTGCGGGCGTGCCTGCCGGCGATTTTGCCGCAGATGGATGTGCTGCACCTGTGCGGCCGGGGCAACCTGGACCCTTCCCTTGCCGCCGCGGCAGGGTATGCGCAGTTTGAGTTTTTAGGCGATGAAATGGCCGACGCGCTCGCGGCGGCGGATTTGGTGCTGAGTCGCGCGGGCAGCAACACGCTGAGCGAGTTGCTGGCGTTGAACAAGCCCATGCTGCTGGTGCCCTACCCGCTTGGCTCGGGTCGCGGCGACCAGATCGAGAACGCGGCCAGCTACGAAAAACGGGGCCTTGCCCGCGTGCTTGCGCAGGAAAAGATGACCCCCGAAGCCCTGACCCAAGCGCTTTTAAGCCTGCTGGCCGAGCGGGAAACGCTTCGCGCCGCCGTGGAAGCTTATCCGGTGAAGGACGGTACCGACGCGGTTTTGCAAATGATTGAGGAAGCAAGGCTGAAAGGTTAAGCGTGGCAAACGCTCATCGAGGCGACGGCAAACGCCCGGCATTGCTGAAAGCAGGTCAAAACCGTCTGGCCTCACTCATGAATTTTCATGGCTTTCCAGCCGTTCTCCGCCAATCATCGGTTGGGTTGTCCTGTTCTCGCAGGCAGGCGGAAAGGGCGATTGGCTCTAAAACGTTATCCAAAACACGCGCAAACGGCGCTCCGCTTGCCAAGCATTTCGTTTCGCGCTATACTGTCATGAGATACCATACCCACCCACAAGGCAGGGCTTTGTTGCCGTGCCGCCGGAAAGCGCCTGCGGATAACCGCGTTGATCCGGCGCGTCGGCATGCGATCCTTTGCCGGATTCTATGGATTGAAACTGAACCGGCGGCCCGCCCCGACCCCACCAACATCAAGGAGAGTGCTTACATGGCCCGATTGTTTGGTACCGACGGCGTACGCGGCATTGCCAATACGGAATTAACCTGCGACCTTGCTTATCGCCTTGGGCAGGCGAGCGCGGCGGTGCTTGCCAGCGACGTGCATCGCCCCACCATTTTGGTTGGCCGCGACACCCGCATCAGCGGTGAAATGCTGGAAAGCGCGCTGGTCGCGGGCATTTGCAGCGTTGGCGCGCGCGCGGTGCTCATCGAGGTTATGCCCACCCCCGCCATCGCCTACCTGACCCGTTATTATGAGGCGGACGCGGGCGCGGTCATCAGCGCAAGCCACAATACCGTGGAATACAACGGCATCAAGTTTTTTGACAAAAACGGCTATAAGCTGCCCGACGCGCTGGAGGACCGAATTGAGGAGATCGTCAAGAACGGTTTGCCCAAGGAGTTTGAAATGCCGGTCGGTGAACGTGTTGGCCGCCCTGTGCGCCAGCGCAACGCGGCCCGCCGTTATGTGGATTTTGTGAAGGAAACGACCGACGTGCGGCTGGACGGCCTGCATGTGGTGCTGGACTGCGCGCAGGGCGCGAGCTATGAAGTGGCGCCCATGGTTTTTAAGGAGCTGGGCGCGCACGTGAGCTGTTACTACCATGAGCCGGACGGCACCAACATCAACGATAACTGCGGTTCCACGCATCCCCAGCGCCTGTGCGAGCTGGTGCGCGAATTGGGCGCGGACGTTGGCTTTGCGTTTGACGGCGACGCGGATCGCCTGATTGCCGCCGACGAACGCGGGCAGATTATTAACGGCGATCAGGTGATGGCGCTGCTGGCCGTGCATATGAAGGACAAGGGCACGCTGCACGGCAACACGCTTGTCGCGACCGTCATGAGCAACATGGGGCTGGAACTGGCCATGAAAAAGCACGGCATCCGCATGGAAAAAACGAAGGTCGGCGACCGCTATGTGCTGGAAAAAATGCTGGCTGACGGCCATGTGCTGGGCGGCGAGCAGAGCGGCCACGTGATTATGCTGGACTATAACACAACCGGCGACGGGCTGGTAACGGCCGTGCAGGTGATTACCGCGATGGTCGCAAGCCAAACGCCGCTCAGCCGGCTGGCCGGAGTGATGCAGGTGATGCCCCAAAGCCAGTTTGCCGCCCATGTGGACGATTCCCGCAAGTTTGATTTTGACCAAAACCCCAAGATCAAGGCAAAAATCGAGGAGTTGGAAGCGAAATACCGCGACAAAGGTCGGGTTGTGATTCGCGCCAGCGGCACCGAGCCGCTTGTGCGCGTGATGATCGAGGGGCCGGATCAGCGTGAAATGGATAAGGACGTGTTCGCCATGTCCAAGCTGATTGAAAAAGAGCTGGCCTGACCGGCCGACGGTTTACTCTGAAAACACAAACCCCCGCAGGGCTTAGCCTTGCGGGGGTTACTCCATTGTACACACTTCGAAGCGAAACCGGGCCAGGGCAAAGCCTCTGCGCGCAGCCTGTTAAAAGGTGGTTCAGGGGAAAAATCCCTTGAGGTGAAACCCCTGACAGGGATCTGGGAGGAATCCAAAAGCCCGTGTTACTGCGCATTTCCTAAGCGAGCGAACGGCCCAAAGGACGATGAGACGAGCGGCGATAGCAACCCGTTTGGGTATCACAACAGTCGGTAAGCCCCATAAAGCGCATTCCGCAGGATTTTTTGCCAAATCGGCGGCTCTCCCTTTCGGAAATGTCCTGTTTTCCCTCAGGTTATCGCTTTTCCCAGCTGCCGCTAATGGCAAAGCACGCCGCGCCGTCGCACTCGCCTTTCATCACGGTGCGCGCGCCGTCCGTTTGCAGGCTGAGGAGCGCACGCTCCCCGGGGCGGATTTCCCGGTTGTAGTGAATCAGCACATCCTTGAGCGCCCACGCGCGGTGGTAATCCACATCGAAGCTGTCGCAAAACCAGTCCAGATAGCGCGTATTGTTCACATGCCCGTTCACGTCCAGGTCCGAGTAACGCGCCTCGCGCGGGTAAGTCTCCGCCGGAGTCTCCAACGTCGGAATCCCGCCGGGCACCGGCAGGGGCGGCGTCAGTTCGCAATCCAGCTGATCGTTTCCCCCCAGCCACGGTTTCACCATGCGGCGCGTGGTCAAATCCAGTTGCGCATACAGGGTAGCGGCGCTGCCAACGGTTTGCCCATCCACCCAAAACTGATAATACCGGGGAAAGAAAAAATGCTGCGGGGGCTTGGGCCAAGTGCGCACCGTAACGGTTTCGCCGATACGGGGCAGGCGTTCCATCCGCACATGCGCGCGGCTGACCACCCACGCGATGTTCTGCTCCCGAAGCGCCGCCATGCCAAGGTTATACCCTTCGCAATGCGCGCCGCCCGCTTCCTGCATGGCCAAAAAAATACCGCTCGCGCGCCATTCGCCGTTCAAATCCGTATCTGCGGCGCGTAAAAAATAGCTCTGTTCAAAAAACCCGTTCATAGAACACCCCTCCTGTACGCCAAGGCCCATGCCCCGGCGATCCTGAGCCAACCCCCGCGCAGGCAGCCGTTTTGCCCAAACGCTGTGCCTGAAGCCTCCCGCCCCGTTCGCCCATTGTGGCAGGCCGAGCCCCTGTGGCGACGCGCGCCTGCATTAGCCGACAGCAACCGCGCATTTTCGCTGAAAGGCGACGCTTGAAAGCGCGCCCCGTTCATGCTATGCTTAGCACGCTGAAAATGCAGCAAGGAGGTTCCTGCCAATGAAACGGAGAATCACGCCCGCGCTGGTCCTGACGCTTGCCCTGGCGCTGTTTTTGCCCATAAGCGCTTTTGCCCTGACCGGGCAGGCTTATCAGACGTTTGCCGATTATTACAAGGCGGACGTAACCTTTATTAACGATAACGACGGCCGCCACCTGATGCCCATGCTGCTTTCCCAGCGCAGCAGCGAGCAGAACGACGGCCGGATCTATTACGATTTAATTGGCGATGTGCTCAACGTAACCGTAACCGTCGATAGCGACGGGGTGATTGAAGAATGCGAAATTCGACTGACCGCGCCCTCCGGCATGGAATACGGCGGCAGTGTTTACAATGATTTTGCCATTTCCGGATACCACAGCTACGCGTTTTTAATGGCCATGGACACCAACGCGGAGCCGACCAAACGCTACGAGCTGGTCACGGACGTGGTGAAGGGCATGAAGGATGGCAACGGGGATTACACCCGTCAGTTAGGCGCGTACACCCTCACCTGCAAGCGCATCGATCAGATGGCGGTGCTCGATTTCTTCAACAACGGCGTGATCGTGGACACGCCGACCCCCGCGCCCAGCGCCACGCTAGCCCCGGGCGAAACCCCCGGCGCGGACAGCCCTACCGATCAACCGACGGACTCGCCCAGCGACGCTCCGGAAGCGACCGACGATTTTGTCGGCTGACGCGGGCCGTATCGGACGCCCCCTCAGGCAGACGCGGGCTAAACGGCGGCACCCGGTTGCCGCGCCGCCTGCAACAACAGCGCGTTCCGTTGCGGGGCGCGCTGTTTTCTGTTTTCGCAGCCCGCGCCGCACCCGAAGGCGACGGCTCAGGCCCGGTAAAGCAAAGTAGCGGTCATTCGTCCGCTACCTGCCGCGAAACATCCCTCTGCCCAAAGAGGAAACGCCGAATGAGAGCCAACCAAAGCGCACCGCCGGATTCCGGTGTCGCGGCGCGAAGCTTGCGCGACAATCCGTCACGCGGCTATTTCAGATACCGCCCCACAACCAGGTTTACCAGATTTCCTTCCGCTTTGCCCTTTACTTTGGGCATCAGCGCTTTCATCAGCTTGCCCTTATCCTGCGCGGTCAGGTTGCCGCCCAGCTCCGCGACGGTGGCTTCGACCACCTTGCCGATTTCAGCTTCCGTCATGCGCTCGGGGGCGAACTCGCTCCACACAGCCATGCGCAAACGCGCCTCATCCAGAATATCGGTGCGCTCGGCCGGCGTTGTGTCGATGGTTTCCTGCGCCTCTTTTATTTCTTTGTACACAACGGCGTTTTCCTCATCCTCGGTCAGGTCGGCCCGCTTGTCGATCCATTTGCTTTTCAGCGCGGCCAGCAGCAGAGAAAGCGCGTCCTTCCTCGGCTTGTCGCCGGCTTTGAGGGCGTCGGTCATGGCTTTGCGGACAACGTCGATTTTGCTCATCATGGGTTCATCCTTTCCGTATTTCATCCTGTCGATTATACCACAGGCTTGCGAGCGTGAGGCGGTTCCGGCGCAAAAAACGCAAAACGGGGTCGTGGTCGCGCGATCAATGCCTGTTCAGGCGTTCCAGCCGCGCAAACTGCCACAGGTTGCCAAGAAGTTGTCCGATTTGTCGGCTTTCCGTGCTCTCGAAAATGCAAAAACGGTATACGGCTAATCCCCGGGTTCTCCCGTTGGCGAGCGTACCGTGGCGGGCTGGCTACGCACGCTCCGGTTGACGGCAGGCCGGGAGCTGGCGTATGATACCACGGAAGGTAGGTGCTGCACCATGCCGATAGAACTGGCTCTGGAATGTTTCGATCCCGAAGGGATCATGGAAAGCGGGCAGTGTTTCCGCATGATCCCGCTCGACCCCGGCACGGTGGAAGTGATTGCCTTCGGGCAGCGCCTGACCATCACCACGCTTTCCGAAAACCGCTTCAGGTTCAGCTGCGACCCTGAGGTTTTTGAAAGCCTCTGGCGGCGCTATTTTGATTTGGATACGGACTATTGCGCCATCCATTGCGCCGCGCCCGCGAGCGACGCGTATCTTTCGCGCGCCATCGAGCGCTCGCGGGGGTTGCGCATTCTCAGGCAGGAGCCGTGGGAAACGCTATGCGGGTTTATCCTGTCCCAGCGTAAGAACCTCAAGGCCATCCGCGCCGGCATGGAGGCCCTCTGCAACGCGTTTGGCGCGCCCGTGGCGGGCACATCCCGCAAAGCCTTTCCAACCGCCGAGCGGATGGCTCGCGCAACAGAAGCCGAGCTTCGCGCCTGCGGGCTGGGCTACCGTGCGCCTTACCTGCTGGACGCGGCGCGCAATGTGGCAAGCGGTCAGGTGGATCTGGCCGCGCTGGTCGGGCTTTCAGACGAGGCGCTGCTTTCCGTTTTAACAGGCATCCACGGCGTTGGCGTCAAGGTTGCCAATTGCGTGATGCTTTTCGCCTACCACCGCCTGAGCCGCGCCCCTGTGGATGTGTGGATCAACCGGGTGATTGGGGAGATTTACGGCGGTCGCTCTCCGTTTGAGGATTACGGTGAATTTGCGGGCGTTTACCAGCAATATCTGTTTATTCTCGGTCGCGGCGAGGGGTTTGATCCGGCTCCGCAGGCGGATATCGACTGCGCGGTTGAGGTTAAGTCAGCGGTACATGGTTCGACCCGTCAAAAGCTGATCGCCCGTGACGGCGCAACTGCCGTAAACGGTCCTGCGAAAAAGGCTAGCGGCAAACGCAAGCAGGCGAAAAGTGATAAGGCATAAACATCCACCGTGTGCTGAACTGAGCCGCGCGAAAGCATAATAAAACGGGGGCCATCTCCTTGCGTGGGAGAGGGCCTCCGTTTGGTTCACCGTGTGTTACAAAGCGCTAAGCCGCTCGCCTCATAGCCCTGCGGGCTGTTCGCTCGCTTGTGGTTATACGCTGCGGCGTTGGGCTTTGGGGTTCCGACCCAAATCCCGGCAGAGATTTCATCCCTGCGCCCTGACAAGGGCTGCGCCCTTGACCCGGTTCCGCTGCGGCGGGGGGGTTGAACTTTACCCCTGTTTCATCCGCTCTCGGGTTATCTGTCCTCACGGAAATACGGCAGGCCAAGGCTCTCCGGCGGCTGGTTCTCGTGCTTTCTACGAATCGAAACCACAATCAGCACCACAATCGTCACAACGTAGGGCAACATCTTAAACAGCTCCTGCGAGGAACGGGTCAGCCCGCCAATGTAAAAATACAGCCAGAACAGTACGCCAAACAGGTAGGAGCCCCAAATCGCCTGCTTGGGCTTCCAGCGCGCAAAGATCACCAGCGCTACGGCAAGCCAGCCAAGCCGCTCGATGCCGGCGTCGTTGGCCCATGTGCCCTTGATGTAATCCATCACGTAGTACAGGCCGCCAAGCCCGGTAATCGCCGCGCCGATACACGTTGCCATGTATTTATACTTGGTTACGTTGATGCCCACCGCATCCGCCGTTGCCGGATTTTCCCCAACGGAGCGCAGGTTAAGCCCCATGCGCGTTTTGTTCAAAAACCAGCTCATCACAAACGCCAGTATCAACGCGACATAAACCATAAACCCAAGGGAGGACAGCACGCCGACGTTATCCAAAAACGGCAGGGTTGCGCGATAAGCGCCGCTTGTGGCCGCCACGGAAATTTGGCCAACGCCGCCGGCCATGGTGTTCATCGCCCCGCCAAAGAAGTTGGCTACGCCGGAGCCGAAAATGGTCAGCGTTAAGCCGGTCACGTTCTGGTTCGCGCGCAGCGTGATGGTCAGAAAGCTGTAAATGAGCCCGCCCAGCAGCGAAGCCGCCAGCGTGCAGAGCAGCGCGATCAGCAAACCCACCAACGGAATGGGGTTCGCCGTGCTCATTTCATACATGAACGAGCCGGCCAGCCCGGCGATACCGCCCAAATACATGATCCCCGGCACGCCCAGGTTCAGGTTGCCGGATTTCTCGGTGAGGATTTCGCCCACCGCGCCAAACAGGATCACCGTGCCAAAAACCAGAGCGGCTTGCGTTAAGGAAAGAATTTGCTCCATATCATTCAACTTCCTTTCCGCGGCGGAAGATCAGCCTGTAATGCGTGAAAAACTCGCTGCCGAGTATGAAAAACAGGATGATGCCCGTAATCATTTCAGAGGCGTAATCGTTCAAATTGTATTGGGATGCGATCTGTATCGCGCCTTTTTCCAAAAACACCAATAGCCCGGCCACGAGGATCATCACAAAGGTGTTGAACTTCGCAAGCCACGCCACAATGATGGCCGTAAAGCCGCTGCCCCCCGCCGTGCTTGTGGAGATGGTGTGGGAGGAGCCGGCAACCGTGATGAAACCCGTAAGCCCGCAGATCGCGCCGGACAGCATCATGGTGCGCAGAATCACCTTGTTGACATTGATGCCAATGTAACGCGCGGTTTTCTCGGATTCGCCGACCACCGCGATTTCATAGCCGTGCTTGGAATAGCGCAGATAGATGAACATGGCTACGGTCAGCACCATGACGATGAGGATGTTGAGCAGATATTTCTGCCCCAATATGGCGGGGAACCACCCGGCCTGCGTTTGCTGGTTGATAACGCCCACGGTATTGGAGCCGTAGGGGTTTTCCCAAACAGCCACAAAAAAGGAGGTCAGCTGTATGGCGACGTAGTTCATCATCAGCGTGAACAGCGTTTCGTTGGTGCCATACCGGGCTTTGAACGCCCCCGGAATCCCGCCCCAGATGGCGCCGGCGATGCAGCTGACCACAACCGACAGAACCAGCAAAGCCCAGGTAGGCATCGTAGCGCCGCCGTAGATCATCACAGCCGCGGTTGCAATGCCGCCAATCAAAATCTGGCCCTCGGCGCCAATGTTCCAAAACCGCATCCTGAACGCAGGCGCAAGGCCGATACCGATGCAAAGCAACATCACCATGTCGCGCAAGAAAACCCACGCGCGTCTTTCAGAGCCGAAGTTGCCTTCAAACATCGCGGTATAAATCTTGATGGGGTTCAAATGCACGATCGCGTAGATCACAATCGCGCTCACAGCCAGCGCCAACACCAGTCCGATCAGCCAAATCAGCAGGCTATGCCACAGCGGCATTGATTCCCGTTTGGCAATGCGCATAAAGGGAACTTTATGAGTTTGAGTCATGCGATTTATCCCCTCCGTGACTTGTCATCATCAGCCCGATCTCGTTTTTATCAGCGCCTACGCCCGGCACGATGCCGCTGATTCTACCGTCGCACAGCACCAAAATCCGGTCGCACAGTTCCAATAGCACGTCCAGATCCTCGCCGACAAAAATCACGGCGGCGCCCTTTTCCTTTTGCTTATTAATCAGGTGGTAAATGGTATACGAGGAGTTGATGTCCAGCCCGCGCACGGCGTAAGCCGTCATCAGCACGGTAGGCGAGGAGGAAATCTCGCGGCCCACCAATACCTTTTGCACATTGCCGCCCGAAAGCTTGCGCACGGGAATGGTCAGGCCCGGCGTGTTGACTTCCAACTCGCTGACCACACGATGCGCCAAATTACGCGGGGATTTCCGGTCGGTAAACACGGATTTGCCGTTTCGGAAGGAGCGCAGCATCATGTTGTTGGTTAAATCCATGTTGCCAACCAGCCCCATGCCGAGCCGATCCTCCGGGACAAACGATAGCTTGACGCCCAAATCGAAAATTTCCCGGGGGTTCATGCCGGCCAGATCGAATTCTTTGCCATCCTCCGGCCTGATATAACGGATGCTCCCCTGCTCCAGCGGCTCCAGACCCGCGATCGATTCCAACAGTTCCTTTTGCCCGCAGCCGGAAATGCCCGCGATGCCCAGCACTTCGCCGGAATTGGCCGTAAACGACACATCCGCAAGCCGGACCACCCCGTCCGCGTCCTTTACCGTCAGGTGATCGACCACAAGGCGGGGTTGCGGGTCTTTGGGCTCAGGGCGCGCGATGTTCAGGGATACGGCATGCCCGACCATCATATTGGTCATTTCAGCGGCATTGGTATCCTTAGTGGCCAGTTCTCCGACGTTCACCCCACGGCGCAGCACCGCCACACGGTCGGAGATTTCCTCCACTTCGTGCAGCTTATGCGTGATAATCACGATTGCCTTGCCGTCTTTGCGCAGGTTACGCAATACGCAAAACAGCTTCTCGGTTTCCTGCGGCGTGAGCACGGCGGTCGGCTCGTCCAGGATCAAAATGTCCGCGCCCCGGTAGAGCACCTTGACGATTTCGACCGTTTGCTTTTGCGAAACGGACATATCGTAAACCTTCTGTTCGGGATTGATATCAAACCCGTAGAGGTTGCAGATTTTGAGAATCTGTTCGCCAACGGCCTTCAAATCAAGCTTGCCCTTGCCCGGCATGCCCAGAATGATGTTTTCGGCCGCGGTCAGCACATTCACCAGCTTAAAATGCTGGTGAACCATACCAATGCCAAGCCGATACACATCCTTGGGGCTACGGATGGATACTTCCTGCCCGTTTACCCGAATGTGCCCGGTATCGGGAAAATAAATACCGGACAGGATGTTCATCAGCGTGGTTTTACCGCTGCCGTTTTCGCCCAGCAGCGCAAGAATCTCACCCTTATAAATGTCAAGGTTGACATGTTCGTTTGCCAATACCGAGCCGAACGTTTTGGTGATGTTCCGCATGGAAACTGTCGCCTTGTCACGTTGCATCGCAGAGTCCCTCCAAATGATGGAAAGGGCCACCGTTACAAGTGGCCCTTTCCATTTCGTAAAACGGCTTGGTTGCTTAGTTCAGTTCCGTGATGCCATCGATGCGAATGCCGAAGTACGGCGCGCTGCGAAGTACGGATTCTTCAAAGATGCCGTTCACAATCGCTTCGCCGGTATCGCCGACCCAGTCGCCGTTGGTGTCGATGGCCAGATAGCTGGTCACGGGCTTGCCGCCGGAGGTGAAGTTGGCGGTGTCAAACACGTTCAGGGTGCCGTCTTTCAGAGCGGCTTCCACTTCAGCGACCTTCTCGGCAGTGCCTTCCGCGCAGCTTTCGCCAAGCGGGGAGATCATCACGGCGCCGTCCGCATAACCGGCAGCCCAGTCGGTAGCGATGGTTTCGCCGCTAAGCATGCACTTCATCGCGTAGGTGTAGTAAACGCTCCAGTCGTTCTGGGCGCTGGTCAGGGCGGACTTGGGCGCGACGGAGAGCATATCCACGTTGTAGCCAACGCAGTATACCGTGGTGCCGCCTTCCAGCAGCGCTTCGCAGGCAGAGGGGGCGCCGGTGGAATCAGCGTGCTGGCTGATGATGATGCTGCCGGAGGCAACCAACGCGTTGGCGGCTTCCGCTTCAGCGGTCGGATCATACCAGGAGTTGGTGTAGGACACGTCCATCACAACGTTTTTCACAATGGATTTTACGCCAAGGTAGAAGCCGGTGTAGCCGGAAACCACTTCCGCGTAGGGATAAGCGCCGATGTAGCCGATCTTGACGTTGCCGTCGGCGTCCATGTTCTTATCCTGCACCTTGCCGTCGGCGATCAGCTCGGCAAGCTTCATGCCAGCCACAACGCCGGACACATAGCGGGACTGATAGGTGTAGTTGAACGCGTTTTTCAGGTTCGCAAGGCCGGAAAGGGCGGCCGTGTCACCGGTCATGGAGATGAACGTCACGTCCGGGCACTCGGTAGCGGCCTGCTGCATGTAGCTCTGATGGCCGTAGCTGTCGGAGATGATGTATTTGCAGCCCTGCTCTACGAGGTCCATCGCGGTGTCGTAGCAGGTTTCATCTTCGGAAATGTTGTATTTCCAGATGATCTGATCCTCGGAAATGCCGGCGGCGGCGGCGGCGGTTTTGATGCCCTTGATGTGCGCGTAGTCATAACCGGTGTTTTCGTCATGAACCAGGATAACGCCAATTTTTAGGTCGCTTTCCGTCGCAAATGCCGTTGTGGCGGCAAATGCAAAGACAAGTGACAAGGCGAGTACCAACGAGATGATTTTTTTCATGTTCCATCCTCCAACCTTTGCTTCAATTTTACATTCGCAATGGAACCCGACGATAGAAACGATGTGCCCCCCTGAAACCCGGAATTAACTTTGACAGATATCAAGATACAGAGTTTGCCGGCGTTTGTCAATCATAATACAATCACAAAACAATTAAGATTCCTTGGAAATTGTTACATTCGCGGGCGCGCTTCTCCGGTTTGCGAAGGCGGCGTTAACAAGGCTTGTCCAGCGCGCATCCGCGCTATCTGGGATGCGCCGCCCATAGCGCGTCATACAAAAAAAGAACAGCTTCCGGCGCGCAACAGGCGCAGTTGCGGAAATTGCTTTCGGATGTCGCGATACCGAAAAAGCTCGCCACAGCTTACGCCACGCATAAAAAGGGAAAAATGTTTCAGGGCTGACACAGGTTGCTTGCGAAGGAGCGAAAGCGCTTTTCCGCTCGCCTCCCAGCCCTTCGGGCTGTTCGCCCGCTTGGGTTTGTATGCCGCTGCGTCAGGCCTTGGGGTTGCGCTCCAAACCCCGGCAGGAGCTTCGCCTCCGCACCCTGCCAAAGGCCTTGCTCTTGGCTCCTTTTCGCTGCGCCGAGGGCTTGGCGGCGGCATGGGGTTTTTCTGGCACAGAAAATGTTCGCAACATTTCAGAAGGAACTGTGCCTAAAAAAGCGAAAAAGTCCAAAACAGTGGCATGGCTCACCGGCTTATACCCACGCGGAGGAGGATCCATATGGAAAACAACCGGAAAACCGATACGACCGGCTGCGCGACGGACAGCGCAACGGATATGCTCATCCTGAAAAACTGCGACTATCTCAACGTATTTACCTCGCAGTGGATGCACGGCGATATCGCCATCCGTGGCAACCGTATCGTAGGCGTCGGGAACTACAGCGGCGAACGGGAAATCGACTTTGCGGGCAAAACCTGCGTGCCCGGCCTGATGGATGGGCACATCCACCTGGAAAGCACCATGATGACCCCGCGGGAGTTTGCGCGGGTTGCCGTGGCCCACGGCACCACGGCCGTGGTCGCCGACCCGCACGAGATTGCCAATGTGCTTGGCGCGGCGGGGGTGGACTACATATTGCGGGCCAGCGAAAACCTGCCCCTGCATGTTTTTTTGATGGCGCCTTCCTGCGTGCCGTCCTCCCCGTTTGATGAAAGCGGCGAGGCGCTCAATCATGAGGCGATCGCCCCGTTGCTGGCCAACCCACGGGTGCTGGGGCTGGCGGAAATGATGAATGTTCCCGGCACGCTATCGGGGGATGCCGACGTGATGAACAAAATCACCGAAGCCCACCGGTTACACAAAAAAATCGACGGGCACGCGCCCGGTCTGACCGGGCATGCTCTGCAAGCCTATATCGCCGCAGGCATACAGACCGATCATGAGTGTTCCACGCTGGACGAAGCCATGGAGAAACTTTCGCTGGGGCAATGGATCATGATCCGGGAGGGTTCCGCCGCCCGCAACCTGCAGGCCCTGTTGCCGCTTTTCAGCAGCCCATACTGCAACCGTTGCCTGCTGGTTACCGATGACAAGCACCCGGGGGATTTGCTCCAATTGGGGCACATCGATCACATGGTTCGCAAGGCAATCTCGCTGGGAGTGGACAGCGCCATCGCCTACACCATGGCATCGTGGAATGCCGCGCAATGCTTCGGCCTGAGCGGCATGGGCGCCATCGCCCCCGGGTATGCGGCGGACATCGTTGTGCTCAATGACGTTGCGACAGCCGCGATCCATTCGGTTTATCAAAACGGCGAACTGGTTACGCCTGCCCGCTTTACCGGCGGCGATACGCCCCTGCCCGCGTCCTCCTTTAACATGGCGCCGGTAACGCGGGAAACCTTCGCGCTGCGGGATGCGAAAATCATCGGGTTGGTGCCCGGCGAATTGCTGACCACCGACGAAGGGCCCGCCACGGCCGTTCAGCCGGACAAGGACATTGTCAAGTTGGCCGTGATCGAACGGCATCACGGCAGCGGGCACGTGGGCAAAGCCTACCTGAAAGGGTACGGCTTAAAAACAGGCGCGATTGCCACAAGCGTTGCGCACGACGCGCACAACCTGATTGTCGCGGGCGTTTCCGACGCGGATATGGCGCTGGCGGCCAACGCGGTTGCCGATATGCAGGGGGGCATCGTGGTTGTGCAAAACGGAAGCGTGCTCGCCTCCCTGCCGCTGCCCATTGCCGGGCTGATGTCCCCCGAACCGGCCGGGAAGGTGCACGAAGCGTTGACCCTTCTGATGGAACATGCTTTTGAGCTGGGCGTTTCCCGGCAGATTGACCCGTTTATGACGCTTTCGTTTGTAAGCCTGCCGGTGATCCCAACGCTTCGGCTGACCACCTACGGCGTTGTGGACACGGCGGCGCAGGTGCTGCTGTAAACAGGCCGGGCAACTAAAAGGCAAGGGAAAAACCAGGCGACTCCTTTGCAGCCGGGATTGCAGCCGGCTTTTTGCGCAACCCCCGTATGGCATACGCGCGGGGTCGCTTGCTTCCGAAAACCTCCATCCCGAGCGCATGCTGCCTTCGCGTGCCCGGCACGGTGAGTTCGGGTTATCGCAAAACTGCACTTGATCCCTTCATGCGCCGCCCTCGCGCGAAAGCGCAGGGTGACGCGCTAGCGGGGGCAAATCAGCGCCTATGCGCATATGCTGCCTCCGCGTAAAAACGCAGGGCAGCACATGCGATTCGGGCATCGTAACAGAAGGGTACGGTGAGGCGTTAGCGCGTATGCCATTTTCGCGCGCAAAAAACACAGGGCTAAACGGTCGCGCAGGGCGATGGAAAGGCGAGATCAGCGTTCGCACAAACGCTCTTTGCGTCGCGATACAAAATATGGTATGCGCGCCCTTGGCGAAACGCTAATTTGTAAATTTTCTTTACCTTCCCCCTTCAAACTGCAAAAAAGGCATTGCTCAACATGGAAACCTATGGTATAATTCGGAAGTTAGACTAGGCGACGAGCCATGGGCGGCTGCGTGTGCGCGAATGCGCATGCGACCATGGGCGTGCCATCGGTCTATCAACGTTGACAAAGCGTGTATGAACTCCGGTTCCAATGCGCGCGGGGTCTTGGGTGGCGCTTCGCACCTCTACGCGACGCACGCCAATGACAAGAGACCCTCAGCCCAAGAGGGCACGGTTCCCTTACATTCAATGGAGGTGTAACACACACATGGCACGTATTGCGGGCGTTGACCTGCCCAGAGAAAAACGTGTGGAAATCGGGCTTACCTACATCTTTGGCATCGGCCTCAAGACTTCCCAGAAGATTCTGACCGATACCGAAATCAGCCCCGATACCCGCATCAAGGACCTAACCGAACAGGAAGTCAGCAAGCTTCGTGATTACATCGAGCACAACGTGAAGGTGGAAGGTGATCTGCGCCGCGATGTGTCCCTGAACATCAAGCGGTTGATCGAAATCGGCAGCTATCGCGGGGTGCGTCACCGTCGCGGTTTGCCGGTACGCGGACAGAAAACCAAAACAAACGCCCGTACCCGCAAGGGCCCGAAGCGCACCATCGCCGGCAAGAAAAAGGCCGCGAAGTAAAGCTTACACGATTGCTTATGTAGCATGGAGGGATGAACAAAATGGCACCCAAACAAAAGCTGAAGAAGGTAGCGCGCAAGCGTCGTGAAAAGAAGCTCGTCGAGCGCGGCGCGGCGCATATTCGTTCTTCCTTTAACAACACCATCGTAACCCTGACCGACACCAACGGCAACGCCCTGTCCTGGGCCAGCGCCGGCGGGCTCGGTTTCCGCGGCAGCAAAAAGTCCACGCCGTTTGCCGCCCAGATGGCCGCCGAAACCGCGGCCAAGGCCGCCATGGAGTTTGGCCTCAAAACGGTCGAAGTCTATGTCAAAGGCCCTGGATCCGGGCGTGAAGCCGCGATCCGCAGCCTGCAGGCCGCCGGTTTGGAAGTCAACATGATTAAAGACGTTACACCCATTCCGCACAACGGCTGCCGTCCGCCCAAGCGTAGAAGAGTGTAAGGAAATCGAGGAGGTACAAGATTATGGCAAGATATACCGATTCTGTATGCCGTATGTGCCGCCGCGAGGGCACCAAGCTCTTCCTGAAGGGTGACAAGTGCTTCTCCGCCAAGTGCGCGCAAACGACCCGCCCGACCCCTCCGGGTCAGCATGGTCAGGCGCGCGCCCGCAAGGCATCTGAATATGGCACGCAGTTGCGTGAAAAACAAAAAGCCCGCCGTGCATATGGCCTGATGGAAGGCCAGTTCCGCCGCACGTTTACCAAGGCGGAAGGCATGAAGGGTATCACTGGCGACAACCTGCTTTCCCTGTTGGAGCGTCGGTTGGATAACGTTGTGTACCGCAGCGGTCTGGCTTCCAGCCGCGCGCAGGCCCGGCAGTTTGTATGCCACGGCCTGATGACCGTCAATGGCAAGAAGGTGGATATCCCCTCCTTCACAACCAAGGTCGGCGATGTAATCAGCGTCCGTGCCAACAGCCGGGACATTGAACACTTCAAGATTGTTAAGGAAGGCGTCAACCGCGTGATCCCCAAGTGGCTCACCACTACCGCCGCCGACCTGACCACCACCGTTAACGCTCTGCCGCAGCGCGATGATGTGGATCTGACGTTGCAGGAGAACATGATCGTCGAGTTCTACTCTCGTTAGGCTTGAGGCTCATCTCCCTCAACCAACCGGCTTGAAACAGGAGGGTAAACCCAATGATCGAAATCGAAAAAGCGCGGATCGAATGCGTGGAAATGAGCGCCGACAACACGTTTGGCAGGTTTGTCGTCGAACCTCTGGAACGCGGATTTGGCAACACGCTGGGTAATGCGCTTCGCCGCGTATTGCTAAGCTCCCTGCCGGGCGCTGCCGTTACGAGCATCCACATCGAAGGGATTCAGCATGAGTTCACCACCGTGCCCGGCGTTGTCGAGGACGTAACGGAAATCATACTCAATCTCAAGCAGCTGTCCTTCAAAATGTTCGCGGATCAACCCAAAACCGTCTTTGTGGACGTGAAGGGTCCGTGCGAGCTGAAGGCCGGCGATATCCCCCTGGATGATGAGATGGAAATGGTTGATACCGAGCTGCATATCGCAACCCTTAACGCAGACGCGCACTTGCAAATGACGCTGACGGTGGACAAGGGGCGCGGCTATGTGAGCGCCGACAAGAATAAGTCGCCGAATACCCCGATCGGCGTGATTCCGATTGATTCCATTTTCACCCCCATTCGCAAGGTCAACTACACCATCGAAGATACCCGCGTAGGGCAGATTACGGACTACGACAAACTGACGTTGGATGTATGGACCAACGGCACCGTTATGCCGGACGAAGCCATTTCCACCGCCGCCAAGATCCTCACCGAGCACCTGAGCCTGTTTGTGAGCCTCACCGATCAGGTAATGCCCATCGCGTTTACCGATCAGGAGGACGACAAAAAGGAAAAGGTTCTGGAAATGACCATCGAGGAACTGGACCTGAGCGTACGTGCCTACAACTGCCTCAAACGCGCCGGCATCAACACCGTGGCGGAGCTTGTGCAACGCAATCAGGAAGACATGATGAAGGTTCGCAACCTTGGCCGCAAGAGTCTGGAAGAGGTCGAGCAGAAGCTTGAAGCCCTCAACCTATCGCTCCGGCCCAGCGACGAGTAACGAAATTCCGCTTGCTCCACGCTGACGGAGCCAAGCGAGCAGTCCGACTAAGGAGGAAACCGACATGGCACAACGCAAACTGGGCCGCACTGCCGATCAGCGCAAAGCGCTGATTCGCAATCAGGTGACCAACCTGATCTGGTACGGCCGCATCGAAACGACGGAAGCCCGCGCCAAAGAGGTGCGCCGCGCCGCCGAGCGTTTGATCACATTGGCCATCAGCGAGTGTGACAACACCGTTGAAACCACAAAGGAAACCCATAACGAAAAGGGTCAGTTGACGACCCTGACCGTAACCAACGACGCGGCTTCCAAGCTTGCCGCCCGCCGTATCATGCTGAGCTACCTGTACGAGCTCAAAGATATGCCGAAAAAGGGCGAGGATAAGTTTGACTACAAAGAGCGCACCACGGGTGTGAAATACCCGGTTGTAGAAAAGCTGTTCCGCGAATACGGCCCCAAGTTTAAAAAGCGCAACACCGATAAGCAGTGCAGCGGCGGTTATACGCGCATGTACAAACTCGGGCCTCGCCGCGGCGACGCCGCCGAAATGTGCCTGATCGAAATCGTGTAACGCAAAAGCAAAAAGACCTCCCGCCGGAAGACGGGAGGTCTTTTTTACATTGCACCGAAACAGGCGTTCGCCATCCTTGTCAACCTGCCCATTTTCTGGTATGATACTGCCATGCGTCCAACAGATGCTGGCTTTCCGCACGTGACGGACAGCTGTTTGGCGGTTGATTTTAGCCCATTAAAACTAGTGCCGGAGGGGAAAACATGTTGGTTTGGATCATGGCCGCGACCGTATTTGTGCTGGACCGGGCAGCAAAGATTTTTTCGCTGGCAAACCTGCCCGGAGGCGCGCACACCGTGCTGTTGCCCGGGGTGCTGGAGTTGCGGCTGATGCACAATCAGGGCCTCGCGCTGGGCCTTTTATCCGGATATACGCTGCTGAACCTAATCCTGCCTGTGGTTGTGGTCATCGTTGGGTGGTTGGCCCTGCGGCGGTATCGCACAACGCGTTTTACCCGTGCGGCTGTGGGACTGGTGATCGGCGGCTTTCTTGGCAATTTGTTTGATCGGCTGTCCATGGGGTTTGTGACGGATATGATCTATTTCCCATGGATGCCCTGGTACATTTGCAATCTAGCGGATATTGCCATTTGCGTCGGCGTGGCCCTGCTGGCATTCAGCCTGCTTTTTCGGGCGCGCGACTGGCAATTGAAAACGGAGGCGAAAGCGGATGAGCCCCATCACCCTGACAGCGCCCGGTAATAAGCGGCTGGATTTGCTGATTGCCGAGGGCTGCGCCATCACCCGTTCGCAAGCCGCCCGATGGATCGAAGCCGGCGTGTGCATGGCAAACGGCAGAGCGCTCAGCAAAGCGGGCGAAATTCTCAAAGCGGGCGTTGCGATTGAGATTACTCCACCGCAAGCAAAGGACCTCAGCGTTTGTAAAGAGGACATCCCCTTGCAGTTTCTGTATCAGGATGCGGACCTGGCGGCCATCAACAAGCCCTGCGGCATGGTGGTGCACCCGGCCAACGGCAACGAGAGCGGCACGCTGGTGAACGCCCTGCTGTTTGCGCTGGATGACCTGTCCGGGATCGGCGGCGTGCGGCGGCCGGGGATTGTGCATCGACTGGATAAAGACACCAGCGGCGTGATCCTGATTGCCAAAAATGACGCGGCGCACCTGAGCCTGAGCCGCCAGCTAAAAGACCATACCATGGAAAAGCACTACCTTGCGGTGGTGGAAGGCAACCTGAAGGAACCTCGGGGAAGGATCGACCTACCGATTGGCCGAAGCGAACGGGACCGGAAAAAAATGGCCGTAACCCGTGACGGGCGGTCGGCTCAAACCGAGTGGGTGCTGCTGGAAAACATGCGCGATTCCGCGCTGATCGACGTGCGCATTTTAACCGGCCGTACCCATCAAATTCGCGTGCATATGCAAAGCATCGGCCACCCTGTGGCCGGCGATCCGATTTACGGCCTGCGCAATGGCGTGCGGGTTCCCCGGCTCATGCTCCACGCGCATACGCTCGCCTTCACGCACCCGCGCACAGGGGATCGCCTTCGGGTTGAAGCCCCTTTGCCGCCGCCGTTTGAAGCCGCGCTCCGTAAACTGCGGTTGGAACCGGACAGACCCTTGACGTTGGAGGTACCGCTGGGCAAAACTGACTGAAACGCAAGCTGATGCGCGTGCCAATGAGAGTTGAGACTACCCCTCGCTTCGATTCGAGCGTAGCCCAGACCGTTGACAACCCGAATGAAGTTCATAAGCCGCACCCCATTGTGCCTACGGTTCTCGTGGCGCTTCCGTTGAATGGGTTGCCACATAAGCCCTCCGGCGGGCATGTGCTTTGCCCCTGCATCCCACAAGGGCTTTGCCATTGACCCATTACGCTGCGGCGAGGGTTTTTCTGCTATCTGAGCGAAATCGCTGGAGATTATTCAACGGCTGCTCTGAAACCTTCGTCGGTGAAAATTCGATCATCCGCGTCTGTCGTCATCTCTGAGGTTCTACTTTGGATTATGCTTAGCGAAAGCGCCGCATTGCGCCTTCCGTTATCCACATTGCTCACAGTGGCATCCGCTTTGTGGAATCGGGATCCGGTTCCGATCCCATTACCGCCAATTGCGTAACCGTGCGCCAATTACGGGCTGTTGCGTCGGGAAAGAGCTTAGCGATGCGTATCGCCGTTTTGGAAAGCCTTACGCTCCGCAGGCTCAGCAGGTACAGTTCCCGCGCGCCGGTCTTAAAAACATCGCCAGCTTCCGCATCCCGCGCCAAAACCTCCAAAGCCTTCCGATCGGGCGCGGATGCCAAAAAGTAAACGTGCAGGTGCTCCACATCCGGATCGGCTGTCTCCGCCTGCGAAATCGCCTCCGCGCCAAAGGGAAGTTCCTCCGCCACACGGCGCATATCCGCTGAATTGCGAACCACCACGCCGCACTCAAAACCGACGGTTTCCGCGAGGGCAGTTTTCAGTTTTTCACACAGCTCCGCTTCCGATAATTCCGTATCCACAACCGCATTACCGCTTTGCAGATATGTCCGGATGTCTGTGCAGCCAATCGCGGCAAGCATATTTGCCAGATCGGCCATTCTGATCCGCTTGGTATGGCCGACATTGACTCCCCGCAATAAAATAATCCACCGCATTGGCTCATGCCTCCCAAGACCGCAGATTGGCACCCTCGTATACTACTATGCAACGCTTGATTTTCATGTACAAAATCGGTAGGCGCAACCGGCGACGCGGCCCGCTTGTGACGGCTTGGAACGCAGGGGTTACGGCGCTTTGACCGTCGGGCATTCCTTGGGGGTAAAATATCGGCTGTACCGTTCCCGAATGGCCTGCGCATCCACGGTATAGCGGTTCAGATGCTTGGCAACCTGCGCGACCGCCTCTGCCTGATCGCCGGCGCGAACCGCAGCCAAAAGAGCTTCGTGATCGCTTACAATTTTGTTTTCCTTCACAATGGTGATGCTCAGGCTGCGCACCCGGTCAAAATGCAGGGACATGCTGTCCAACAGCTGATAGGTTTGCAAACGTTGCGTCAGGCGGAAAAACTCACGGTGAAAATCCTTGTCCAAATCCAACAGTTTCTCAATCAACTGATTATCCATGTAGAACTGTTGCAGCTTTACGTTTGCCTCCGCCACGGAAAAATCCAGCGTCGGCGCAAGCTGGCAGGCCAGCTCGACAATCGCTTTTTCCAATACCAACCGCAGAAAACGGCTTTCCTCCACAAGGGCGCAGTCAATCAACGCGATGCGGCTCCCCCGTTGGGGCAATATTTCCACAATTTTGATTTTGCTCAGTTCAATCAATGCTTCGCGGATGGGCGTTCGGCTCAGGCCCAGTTCCGAGGACAGCTCGTTTTCACTCAGCATGCTGCCTGGGATCAATTCCAATGAGGCGATGTTGCGTTTCAGCATCCGCATGGCATAGTCTCTGGCGGTTTCGCGCGCATACCGCTCTGTGATGGTCATGTTCAACGCTCCTTTTCCGCAAACATCTCTGCAACGTTGCTGCGCCTTGCCGGAAAGGGCCTGCGGAAAGGGGCGCGGATCGCTGCCCTTGCCCTGTCCGTACAGGCCCGCCAATTCTCTCTGTTTCGATTCTACCATTTACATACAAGTACGTCAACATACCAGTATACAAAAGAGAAGGGTCATTGAACATGGCGAGAACCCTTTCATCGAGTGCTTAGCCGAAAAGTTGAACCGGCGGAGGTTCCTACATAGCGTTATGTGAAAACCCCAGACTGTTGAAAACCTCAACCGCATCGGAAAAGGGGGCAACGTCAAAGCCATTTACGGGGTGCGCTGGCATTGCCGCTTGCACGCCGGAGGCTTGATGGGGCAACGCATTCAGCGCAAATTCCGCAAGTGCCGTGGTCGCCATGTATCACAGTTTATGAACGCCATGCGGTTTGTGAACGGCCCGATGCTTAAATCGAAAGGCGTTTGTTCACGTCAACGGATACGCCTGCCAACCCTCCCGCCTAATGGAACGGGAAGGTTATCAAACCCGCCACGCAAAGCACCGCATCAAAACACAGCGAAACGCCCCGCTTTTTCAAACCGTGCACCGGTTTGCATCAGCGGGGCGTTTCACATCCAATCCGTTCGATTGCGTCCCTCAGCTTCCAACCGCCCCCGATTGCAAAGACCAGCCGCGAGGCCCATGAGCGCCGCTGCTGATCGGGTTTGCGGCAACGTAGCTTTCTCAGTCCGGTTCCGGCGGATAATCCGGCGTATCCTCGACGGTTTCGAGGTAATCATCCACTGAGGAGTATTCCTCATCCCGCCTGGCGATTTCTTCCGCGCTCAGGCGATGCGTTTTTCCGCATGCCGCGCACCGATCCAGCCCGCGATCCGCATGCCGCCAATCGTGTGTTTCCCGTTCCTTGCCGCAAACGCGGCACACCTGCTCGCAGGCTGTTTTTTTCAGCCACAGATGGTGCTCGTCACGCAAAGCTCCGCACCGTTCGCAGCGGCAGTGAAACCAAGTGCAGGGCACGGTTTCCGTTCGTCCGCAAACCGAACAGGCGCGTTCACATTTGCCATCCGTCTCCACCCAGCGATGGCCTTTATCGTTCGTCTGACCGCAGCGCACACAGCGGCAGCCATCCCACCGGTGTCCCAAAAGCTTACAGAGCAATCCCACAGCATGTCACCTCGGTTGAATATGTTGCATTCGGGTCGTATCCGCCCATTGTGAAACGTCATCGACATTCAGGGTGTCGGTCGCGCCGGCAGTCTCCCCGGCTAACGGGTGGGGATCAGCGCCAGCGATGGCACCGCGTTTAAGGCTAGCCCCGCCAATTCGCCCCTGCGAAGGCGATAATAAGCGGCGCTGCCGATCATGGCGGCGTTATCGGTGCATAAAACCAGCTCCGGCATGCACAGCGTAAACCCTTCGCTGTGCGCCAGTTCCGCCATCTGCGCCCGAAGCCGGGTATTGGCGCTCACGCCCCCCGCCAGGCAAAGGGTAGATAGCCCGCTTTCCCGAACGGCCAGCAGCGTGCGCTCGCACAGGCTGTCCACAATCGCCTTCTGATAAGAAGCGGCCAAATCCGCCTTACGCAAAGGCTCGCCGTTTTGTTCCAGCTTGTGGCAAGCGTTGATGAAGGCTGTTTTGAGCCCGGAGAAGCTGAAATCATACCGGCCTTCCGGGTTCGGTTTGGGCAATTTGAGGTAGGCGGAATCGCCGCCCTCCGCCAGTTTGCTGAGCAACGGCCCCCCGGGGTAGGGAATGCCCAGCGCCCTTGCGCCCTTGTCAAACGCCTCGCCGGCCGCATCATCCACCGTTTGCCCCATCAGGGTATATTGCCCGTAATCCTCCACGCGCACCAGATGGCTGTGCCCGCCGCTGACCACAAGGCAAATAAAGGGCGGGGTCAAAGTTGGCGTGCTCAGGTAATTGGCGCTCACATGCCCCTCAATATGGTTCACCGGAATCAGCGGCAGACCGGTTGCATAGCTAAGCCCCTTCATGCAGCTGACGCCCGTGAGCAACGCCCCCACCAACCCCGGCCCATAGGTAACGGCCAACGCGTCGATCTCCGTAAGCGAAAGGTTCGCTTCCGCAAGGGCGCGGTCGATAACGCGGTCGCACGCGTCCACGTGGGCGCGGCTCGCTATTTCCGGCACAACGCCGCCGTAGAGGGCGTGAACGTCCACCTGAGAAAAAATAACGCTGCTCAACAGGGTGCGCCCGTTTTCCACAATGGCGGCCGCCGTTTCGTCACAGCTGGATTCCAAAGCCAGAATCCGCACCGTACGCTTGATTTGCAGGGCTTCCATCCGTTGCTGCCACAGTTCTGTTACGCTCATGATTGCCTCGGTTTCAAAGGATTCCGACACGCGGTCGGGAGCGGGCGAACCGCATCGGGTTAAAGCGCGCACTCTTTTTAGCGACATCACAACAGCGCTTTCAATCCGTATGCGGAATGCAGGCTTAACAGTTTTCGCCCGGGGTTGTGGGGCGGCTGCGCTTCGCCGCCAAACGCCGGGTCAGCCAAACCAACACGGCAGGCAATGCCAAAAGCCCAAACACACAAAGCCCAAAGGTGATCGCTACCGGTTGCAGATAGCTGGAAAACACCTCCACCGGGAAAAGCTGCATGATTTCATCCTGAATGCTGAATATGCCATCCGGAATCGCAATGCGGTGAATCCAGCCCCATAGGCCGTTAAAATCCAGCAAAGCCCAAGCCCCGATGCCAACCGCCATCCACAGCGGCAATGAAACGCCCGTCACATAACCGCCCATGGAAAACCGGCGCCTTCCGACGCCCGATCCGCTCAGGATGAGCCAGCACAGCCAGAGCAGCAGGACCACCGCGGCCGCCGGAAGCAGGAGCTGGGCATAGTGCATCCAGCGTTTTACGTTCGCCATGTGCGCCCTGAAAGCGTCCGATATTTGGACGGTATGGTCCCCCACGGTTACCGTTGGGTTCCAGTCGGCGTTCTGCCCGGTCAGGTAGCGGATTGTAGCCTGCGCGAAAGCATCGCCGTCCCGTTGGTTCAGGATGCTTTGCCCCACGACATACCGGTTAACAGCCGCCTGAAACAGGCTTTCCCGCAAAGCGTTGCCTGCCACGGACCCAAACAGGGCAACCGTAACCAGCAGGAACCCCGCCAGCAGGGAGGCGAAAAAAGCGGGCCGACGCTTCGCGGTTGACGGGCCGGGCTTCGGCCCCGGCTGCGCAGGCCCTTTTCCCGGCGGAATTTGATTCTTTTGCCCATGCGGACGAAACGCCGTGAGGATCGCTTCCTTTCATCCGGCCGGGATGTTGGCGGCTCCGGTTTACTGCATTTTCAGGTATGCGGTGATAAAGCCGGAAAGGTTACCGTCCATCACGTCATCCACATTGCCGCTTTCAAAGCCCGTGCGGTGATCCTTCACCATGGTGTAGGGCTGGAAAACATAGCTGCGAATCTGGCTGCCCCACTCGATCTTTTTCAGCTCGCCCTTGATATCCGCCATCTGTTCTTCCTTCTCGCGCATGCGAAGCTCCATCAGGCGGCCTTTCAGGATTTGCAGGCAAACCTCGCGGTTTTGCACCTGCGAGCGCTCGTTTTGGCATTGCGCCACTGTGCCCGTGGGGATGTGCGTCATGCGCACCGCGGAATCGGTGCGGTTAACATGCTGCCCGCCCGCGCCGCCGGCGCGGTAGGTGTCAATGCGCACCTCCTCCATGTTGACTTCGAATTTGTCATCCTCGGGCAAGGTTGGCGCCACATCCAGCGAGCTGAAGCTGGTGTGCCTGCGGGCGTTGGAATCAAACGGGCTGATGCGCACAAGCCGGTGAACGCCGCGCTCGCTGCGCAGGTAGCCGTAAGCGTTGTCCCCCTCCACCTGAAAGGTAACGCTTTTGATGCCAGCCTCGTCGCCGTCCAGCAAATCGTTAATAGTCACCTTGAAGCCCATGCGCTCGCAATAACGGGTGTACATACGGAAAAGCATCTGCGTCCAATCCTGCGCCTCGGTGCCACCGGCTCCCGCGTGCAGGCTGAGCACGCAGTTGCAATCGTCATACTCGCCGCGCATGAGGGTTTCCAGCTCCAGCGCGTCCGCGTCCGTGCGCAACGCCTGAATCTCGGTTTCGCATTCTTTGGCGATTTCCTCGTCCGCGTCTTCCTTGAGCAGCGAAAGCATGGCTTCCACATCTTCGCAGCGGGCGTTCAGGCGCTGAACATGCTCGATTTTGCTTTCGATGTGGCGCGCATGCCGGGTAACGGTTGTGGAACGTTCCAGATTGTTCCAAAACTCCGGGGCGTTCATTTCTTCCTTCAGTTCCGCGAGCTCCTCCTCCATGCCGGCGAGGTTCAGCGCATCGCTTGCTTTGGCGATGGTTTCGCGCAACGCGTCCAATTCCTGTTGGTACCGTTCGGTATCGACCATATGGCTCCTCTCCTCCCAGGGAACGCCGCCCCCTGGAACCTGCGGGGGATCAAGCTCCCCCGTTGAATCTGCACGCGCGTTTGACCGCGCTGCGTACAAATAATGCAATTTCATTAAATTGCCCGGAACCCCTCGGTTTCGGGGGGCGCTCGCCGTCCAAGCGCAGAAAACCGTAAAAGCCTTAACCCGGGGGATGAAAAGACAGCGCGCTTACGGTGGGTTTGCGCGCTGCCAAACTGGGGTTCAGGCGTTTTTACCGCAGCAGTGTTTATACTTTTTACCGCTGCCACAGGGGCAGGGCTGGTTTCGGCCTACCGCGCCGGGCTGGTTTTTATTGGCGGGCGCGCCGCCCTGTTTGGCCTGCCCGTTGGCGTTCGGCTCGCCGCCGGCAAACCCGGCCTGCGTTTTGCTCACGTCCACGGTTTTCTGCCGTTCGGGCAAACGTTCCACACGGGCCTGGAAAAGCCGGCGTACGGTGTCCTCGCGGATCATGTGCACCATATCGTTGAACATATCGTAGCTTTCCAGCCGATATTCCTGAACGGGGTTGCGCTGGCCGTACGCGCGCAGGCCAATGCCATCGCGCAGATCGTCCATGGCGTCGATATGGTCCATCCAGTGCCGGTCGATCGCGTTAAGCAGCACCACGCGCTCAAACTCCCGCATATCGATGCCCAACTCGCCCAGTGTTTGTTCCCGCTCGGCATAAAACGCGTCCGCGTCGGCATGGAGCACCTTGCTCAATTCTTCCGGCTCGCCCATGCGCTGAATTTCGGCGGTGTGGCTGGCAAGTGTGCCGGGTTTCAGGCACAGACGTTCCAGATATTCGCTCGCCTCGTCCAGGCTCCAATCGGCGTTGCTTTCGCCGGTAAAGTTGCGCTCTGCGGTGGAATCGATGATGGAATGCACCATCGAAATGACCGTTTCGCGCATGTTATCGCCTTTTAAGATATCGTGACGCTGGCCGTAAATCAGCTCGCGCTGTTTGTTCATCACATCGTCGTATTCCAGCACGGATTTGCGGATATCGTAGTTGTGGCCCTCAATGCGCTTCTGCGCAGCCTCGATCTGCTTGGTGAGCATGCCCGCTTCCAGCGGCTGATCGTCCCCCATGCCAAGGCGTTCGATCATCGGGGCGATGCGCTCGCTGCCGAACAGGCGCATCACATCATCCTCAAGGCTGATGAAGAACTGCGTGCTGCCCGGGTCGCCCTGACGGCCAGCGCGGCCGCGCAACTGGTTGTCGATCCGGCGGCTTTCGTGGCGTTCGGTGCCAATGATGTGCAGGCCGCCCAGCGCCATCACGCGCTCGTGCTCGGCGTCGGTTTCCTTTCTAAACTCGGCAAAGTAGCGGTTATAGGTTTCGCGAGCCGCCAAAACCTCCGGGGCTACATCCTCGTTGTGGCCGACGGCTTCCATGATGACCTCATCGGTCAGCCCATCCTGCCGCATCTTCCGGCGGGCCAGATAGTCTGGGTTGCCGCCCAGCAGAATATCCGTGCCGCGCCCGGCCATGTTGGTTGCGATGGTGACCGCGTTCACCGAGCCTGCCTGCGCGATGATATCCGCCTCGCGAGCATGGTTCTTTGCGTTGAGAATTTCATGGCTAACGCCGCGCATGTCAATCAGGTGGCTGAGCATTTCGCTGGTTTCCACGTTGACGGTGCCCACCAGAATGGGCTGGCCGGTCGCGTGGCGCTTGACGATTTCCTCCACCACGGCGCTAAACTTGCCTTTTTTGGATTTATACACCACGTCGTTGGCATCCTGCCGGATCATGGGCATGTTGGTGGGTATCTGCACCACGTCCAGATTATAGATGCCCTGAAACTCCGCTTCTTCCGTTTTGGCGGTACCAGTCATGCCGCTGATCTTCTGGTACATGCGGAAATAGTTCTGGAACGTGATGGTCGCCAGCGTCTTGCTTTCGCGGTTGACCTTGACATGCTCCTTGGCCTCGATCGCCTGATGCAGCCCGTCGCTGTAACGCCGGCCCACCATCAGGCGGCCGGTAAACTCATCCACAATAACAACTTCGCCGTTTTGCACCACATAATCCACGTCGCGTTTCATCATGGCGTGGGCTTTGAGGGCCTGCAAAATGTAATGGTACAGATCGCCGTTATCCAGATCGGCGATGTTTTCCACGTTAAAGGCACGCTGCGCAAGGTCGATGCCGCGCTCCGTGAGGCTGACGGCTTTTTCCTTTTCCGCGACGGTGTAATCGTCCTCGTTCTTCAGGCGGCTCACAAACCGGTCCGCCTTCTCGTACATGTCGGTGGACTGATCGCCCTGCCCGCTGATAATCAGCGGCGTGCGCGCCTCGTCAATCAGGATGGAGTCCACCTCGTCCACGATGCCGAACACATGGCCGCGCTGCACCATATCCGCCTCGCGGATGACCATGTTGTCGCGCAGGTAGTCAAAGCCCATCTCGTTGTTGGTGCCGTAGGTTACATCGCACGCGTAGGCGGCCCGGCGCTGAAGGTTGTCCATATCATGGGTGATGACGCCCACATCCATGCCCATAAAGCGGAAGATGTTGCCCATCCATTCGCCCTGAAATTTGGCGAGGTAATCGTTCACGGTTACGATGTGCACGCCCTCGCCGGTCAGGGCGTTGAGGTAGGCGGGCAACGTCGCGGTATGGGTTTTGCCTTCGCCGGTTTTCATTTCGGCGATCCGGCCCTGATGGAGGCAGATGCCGCCCATGATCTGCACGGGGAATAGGCGCTTTCCATCCACACGCCAAACGGCTTCGCGGAAAGCCGCGAACGCGTCCGGCAAAATCTCGTCCAGGGTCATGCCGCCCTGAACCAAGCCCTTAAATTCCGCGGTTTTCGCCCTCAGCTCGCTATCGCTGAGCGATTGGTACTCCGCCTCTTTGTCCAATACCTGCGCCGCGATTTTTTGCAGGCGCTTCACCTCATGCTCATTGCTCTGCCCAAGCAATGATTTAATCAAATCCATGAAAGCCAATGCTTTATTCTCCTTTGTTCAAGTCAGGCGGTGGATACCCTCCGCCAAAATCGCGGCGTAATACGCCACTTTTGATTATAGCATGTATCCGCCTTGTTTTTCAAGCCGTTTGCGAGAGTGTTACAGCCCAGCAAAATGGGGCGGGCCCTGAAGGCGACGCCCCACGCTGTCGGCTGTGATGCTCAGGAACCGTCCAAACCGGGGGTGATCCGTCCGGTTTGCCGGCTCGCGTACAGAAAACCCATTTTGCCTGCCGATGGCTGATTCCGCAAATACCGTTACAGCCAAACCTAGGCCCGGCGCTGATCCCATAAGCCAAGCGGGCGTGAAAAGCCGGGCTGCGACAGTTGCTTTAGCGCGGGGAGCAACGCGCCGGCGTTCTGCCGCGCCGCTAAACCGGTTAAACGCCGACGCGCGACGGGGCGGCGGCGGTTTACAGCGCGGCGCTGGCCAGCTTCTGCCCCAACGCGGTGGCCCGAGCCAATGCCTCATGCCCGGCGATATCGCCTTTCTTTTCAAGGTGATCCACCGTGACTTCGCCGAGGCGTTTCCAACCCAAATAATCCTCGATGGCCGCAATGGTCGCGCGCATGGGGTCAAAGGCGCGCTGGGTATCGTCCGCGCAAACGGAAAGCAGCGCCGTATACCGGATGGGGAAACGGGCGCGCACGGGATTGTACAGCCGGTCTATCAGCGCCTTTAACTGCGCGGACAGGTTATAGAAATACACCGGGCTAGCAAACACCAGCGCGTCGGTATTGCTGAGCAGCGTATAAACCTCCGGCATATCGTCGTCAATGGCGCACCGGTCATGGGTTTGGCAATAATCGCAATTGACGCAAGGCGCGATCTTTTTACCCCGCACCGTAAACTTAACCACCTCCGCGCCCGCCGAACGCGCGCCCGCAATCAGAGCGTCCGCAAGGGTTTCGGTATTGCCGCCCTTGCGAGGGCTGCCCACCAGCACGGTTATCCTCATGATTCAAACCCTCCCTGATGTTCTTCGGTTCAATGACTTGGCGGGCATGCCCGCGGAAAACAGCCATCGGCGCTTTCAACGCGCTGTTTTGAAGGCCGATCCATCCACGCCGGGTTAACGGCCCGCCGCAGGGCGAACCTTGCAGCCGTGAAGCCCTCCCCAAGCGACAAGCAAACGGAAACCCTTTTTCGCTGAACGGTCAGCCGCCGGCAAGCGGGATGGGCGCTCTGCTTCCGCTCACGCCAAAGCGGAGGAATCGAACGCGACCGGCAGGCACTTCTGAAAGCGTCCGCCGCCCTTTTGGCCCACAAACCGGTTACCAATATACACAAGGCTCCCGCGCAGCCAAGTTGCGGTAATGCGCCCGTGCAGGGCCGTGTTTTCCCAGATGGTATGGTCCAAATGGCCGTGCAGCTCCGTTGCGCGCACAATCCCGTCCCGTTTGGGGTCAAACACCACCAAATCCGCATCCAACCCCGGGCGAAGCGCGCCCTTTCGGTCCCCAAGCCCGAACAGCTTGGCCGGGTTGGCCGCGCAAACGGCAACCGCGTTCGGGAAGCTGATCCTGCCCAGATTTGCCTGCGTGAGCATGTACGGGTACATGGTTTCGATTCCGTCGCAACCGTTGGGGACCGTGGTAAAGTTGCCGGGCCGCCCATCCGGCAGGCGAATCCCGTAATCCTTTTCAGCGCGGGTAAAGGGGCAGTGATCGGTCGCGACCGTCTGGATATCGCCCCTGCGGAGCGCCGCCCACAGCGCCTGTTGGGAGGCCCGGCCCTTAATGGCGGGAGAACAGATGTAATCCTGCCCGCGCGGCTCGCAATACACATCGTTGGTAAAGTTTAAGTACTGAGGGCAGGTTTCCGCAAACACCGGCAAGCCCTGATCCCGAGCTTCGGTAACCGCGGCAACGCCATCCTCATCGGTCAGGTGCACCAGATACAGCGGTGCGTTGGCGGCCTTGGCCAGCGCGATGGCGCGCCGGTTGGCTTCGGCGGTTACCGCCTCGTTCCGGCTCATGTAATGCCACCAAGGCTCAGTTTTCCCTTCGGCAAGGTATGCTTTCACCCGCTCGTTCAGCAAGCCCCGGTTTTCGGCATGCACGGTGGTCAGCGCGCCCACCTTGGCGGTTTCCTGCAACAGGGCGTACAGTTGGCCGTCGTCCAGCCCAAAATCGTACACCATATAGGCTTTAAAACTGCTGACGCCCTCCGCGACCGCGTCCCCGACGGAGGCCAGCAATTCCGGACTGCTCAGGTCGCTCACGCCAATGTGAAAGGCAAAATCGACCGCCGCTTTTGGGGTTGCCATCGCCACCCGTTTGCGCAGCGTATCCGGCAGGCGCTCACCGCGTTCCTGCAGCAGGTAATCGATCACAGTGGTGGTGCCTCCGCAGGCCGCCGCGCGCGTGCCGGTTGCATAATCATCGCTGGTATCGATCCCCGAGCACACGCATTCCAGATGGGTGTGCGCGTCAATCGCGCCGGGCAGCAGAAGTTTCCCCTTCACATCCACGGCATACGCGCCCGGCTCCCGAAGATTTTCACCGATGGCGGCAATGGTTTCGCCGCGCACCAGCACATCGGCTTTGAACATCGCCTCCGCCGTGACGACCGTACCGCCCTTAAACAGCAGATTCATGACGATCCCTCCCGAATTGCATTCAGTTACTGTACCCAAAATATTCTCCCTGCGGCAAAAAAGTCCTTTAACGGCCATGGGTTGGTTTCCGCGCGCCCGTAGCCCGCCTTCACATTGGGATGCGGAGACTGGCGGCCTGAAGGTAACGCTGCGCGGCCATCACGCTCGGCCAGCCACGCGTCACGGGGCGGCGGAACCGTCAGGTTGGCTCAGCCGGCATACCAGCAGCTCCATCGCCACCGTAATTTCCGTAAAGGTGATACTGTCCCGCTGCGCCTGCGACAGGCCAAAGGTCATGGGCGTCATGCGGGTAAAAGCCCGCGCCTGTTCCGGCGTAACCGGCAGCGTGCGCCGCACATGCCGGCGTTCCAGCACCTGAGCATGCTGCTCCAGATGCTCCACCACCCTCGCGTTGCTGAACGACCCGCCGCGCAGCATACCGGCGGCAGCGAGGCGGATTTCCGCCAGATAATCGTCGGCGGGCACCACTTTCAGCAGCACCCCATCGGGGGCAAGCACCCGCGCGAACTCCCGGTAATCCGCCGGGGTCAGCACATCCAGCAAAAGTGTGGCCGACGCGTCTGTCATGGGCAAACGCGTCAAGTCCGCAACCAGCCAGTGGATGCCGTTCGCCTGCCGGGCTGCGGCGATCAGCGCATCCCGGCTGAGGTCCGCCCCCACAACGGTCAGCCCGGGCAGTTCCCGCGCAAGCGCGCGGGCATAATAACCTTCGCCGCACCCGACATCCAGCGCCAATCGGGCGCCCGCCGCGCCGTTTTCGGAGGCTGCCGACAGGGCGGCATAGCGCGCGGCCGTTTCGGTAACCGCTTTTGCAACATGGGTGTAAAAGCCGTCCGCAAACACGCGCGCGCGGCTGGCAAACAGCTCCGCGTCGTACTTCTCGGCAGCTTGGTTGTGGCTTGGCGCCAGGTTGATGTAGCCTTTGGCGGACAGGTCAAAACAGTGGCCGTTTGCGCATAAAAGGCTTCGCCCCTGCGAAAGCGCGAAGGCAGCGCCGCACAGCGGGCAGCGCAGGATAGGCAAAAGCGGCTCGGTGCGCGCCGCAAGGGTTTCCAGTTTCATAGGCCCTCCGGTGGTGGAAAGGTTCGGGGGCGAACGCTCGACCCCTCCCGCAAGGGTTCGGCCCACGGGCCGTTTTTTCCTGCCACCTCTTTACATTTCAACCGCCTGACAGTATAATGATTGGGATAGCCGCCACGGCGGTTATCCCATGCGATGACGGGGACGGACGTGCGTTACCCAGCCCAAGCGAACCCGGGACGGTGTGAGCCGGGAGGCGAGGCGCGCGGTCAGATCACCCCTGAGCAAAACACCTGAAGGCTTAGCCTCAGGGTGTTGCGGGCGCTCCCGTTACAGGGCAGGCAAGAGGACGGCGCGTTTTGCTCCGTCAAAATGGGTGGTACCGCGGAAAGTAATCTTCCGTCCCGTTCGGGGCGGTTTTTTTCTGCCCATGCGAAAATTGGACTGGTTGGAGGGAATGGCATGTATCAGAAGGTTTCGACAGATTTGGATTTTGTAAGCCGGGAAAAAAGCGTGCTGGAATTTTGGAAGCGGGAAGGGATCATCGAAAAATCCTTTCACTGCAACGACGGGCACGAGCGTTTCACCTTTTTTGACGGCCCGCCCACGGCCAACGGCCGCCCGCATATCGGCCATATCGAAACCCGCGCCATCAAGGATTTGATTCCGCGCTTTCATGCCATGAAGGGGCAGGATGTGCTGCGCAAAGCCGGGTGGGATACCCACGGCCTGCCGGTGGAGCTGGAAGTGGAAAAGCAGCTGCATCTGGACGGCAAGCCCGCTATCGAAAAATACGGCATTGAGCCGTTCATCAAAAAGTGCAAGGAAAGCGTGTGGAAATACCAGCACGAATGGGAGGATATGTCCGACCGGGTCGCGTTTTGGGCGGATATGAAGAACCCCTACGTAACCTACCATGACGATTATATCGAATCCGAATGGTGGAGCCTGAAGGAAATCTGGAAAAAGGGCCTGCTCTACAAGGGCTTTAAAGTGGTGCCCTACTGCCCGCGCTGCGGCACGGCGCTGTCCAGCCACGAGGTGGCGCAGGGCTACAAGGAGGTCAGCGACACCTCCGCATTTGTGCGCTTTAAGGTGAAAGGCCGCGAGCACGCGTATATTCTCGCGTGGACGACCACACCCTGGACGCTCCCCAGCAACGTGGCGCTATGCGTAAATGCCGCCGAAACATACGCTGAGTTTGCGGTGGACGGCGAAACCTACTACCTCGCTGAGGCGCTGGTGCATACGGTTTTCGGGGAAAAAGCGCACGAAGGCAAAGTGGTGAAAACCATGCCCGGAAGCGAGCTGTGCGGCATGGAATACGAGCAGCTATACCGGTTTGACGGCGTTACCTACCCGCGCGAAAAGGGCTGGTATGTGGTCTGCGACAGCTATGTAACGCTGACCGACGGCACGGGCATTGTGCACATCGCCCCCGCGTTTGGCGAGGACGACGCGCGCGTGGGCCGCGACAACAACCTGCCTTTTGTGCAGCTGGTAAACACGCAGGGCAAATTTATCCAAGGCACCCCGTGGGAAAACGAGCCCACCAAGGAAGTGAACGAGAAGGTTCTGGCGGACCTGAAAGCGCGCGGTCTGCTGTTTGCGGCGCTTCCCTTCACGCACAATTACCCCTTCTGCTGGCGTTGCGATACGGCCCTGTTGTACTACGCGCGTTCCACATGGTTTATCCGGATGACAGCCCTGCACGACCAGCTGATGCGCAACAACCGCACCGTGAACTGGATGCCGGATAACATCAAGGAAGGCCGCTTTGGCAACTTTTTAGATAACGTGGTGGACTGGGGCCTGTCCCGCGAGCGTTACTGGGGCACGCCGCTGCCCATCTGGGTTTGCGAGGAGGGGCACATCCACGTGATCGGGTCGCGGCAGGAAATGCGCGAGCTTGCCACGGCCCCCGTCGCGGCTGATATTGAGCTGCACCGCCCCTACATCGACGCGGTGGAAATCGCCTGCCCGGAATGCGGCAAACCAATGCGCCGCGTGCCCGAGGTGATCGACTGCTGGTACGACAGCGGCAGCATGCCCTTCGCCCAATGGCACTATCCCTTTGAAAACAAGGATACCTTTGACAAACGTTTCCCGGCCGATTTTATCAGCGAGGCTATCGACCAAACCCGCGGCTGGTTCTATACGTTGATGGCGATCGGGACGGCCATCTTCGACCAATCCCCGTTTGAAAACTGCATCGTGATGGGTCACGTGCAGGATGAAAACGGTAAAAAAATGAGCAAGCATCTGGGCAATGTGGTGGACCCGTGGTCGGTGCTGGACAAGCAGGGCGCGGACGCCGTGCGCTGGTATTTCTACACCGCAGGCGCGCCGTGGCTGCCCTGCCGTTTCAGCGAAAAAGCCATCAACGAAGGCCCGCGCAAGTTTATGGGCACGCTGCAAAACACCTACGCGTTTTTTGTGCTGTATGCCAACATCGACAATTTTAACCCCAAGGAGCACGATCTGGCCCATGTGAAGCTGACGCTGATGGATCGGTGGATCCTGAGCAAGCTCAACCAATTGATCCGGCAGGTGGACGACGATTTGACCCACTACCGCATTCCGGAGCCGGCTAACGCCATCGCCGCGTTTGTGGAGGAGCTGAGCAACTGGTACGTGCGCCGCGGCCGCGAGCGCTTCTGGGGTAAAGGCATGGACGACACCAAGGAAGCTGCCTTTACCACCCTCTACACCGTGCTGACCACCCTCGCCCGGCTGATCGCCCCGTTTATGCCCTTCATGAGCGAGGATCTGTACCAGAACCTCGTGCGCTCCGTTGACGCGGACGCGCCCGAAAGCGTGCATCTGTGCCTGTTCCCCACGGCGGACGAAAGCCTGATTGACGAAAGCCTGAACAACCAGATGGAATCGCTGCTGGGCGTGGTGAGCCTCGGACGCGCCTGCCGCAACGCGGCCAACCTGAAAGTGCGCCAACCGCTGGCCGCCTTGTACATCAAGGGCACCCGGTTTGAGCAGGCGTTTGTGGACCTTGCGGCCGACGAGCTGAACGTGAAGCGCGTGATCTTCACCGACGATGCGCGCGCCTTTACCACCTACAACTTAAAACCGCAAATGCGCACCCTTGGGCCGAAATACGGAAAGCTGCTGGGGTCCATTGGCGCGTGGCTCAAGCAGGCGGACGGCAACGACGTGGTGGACGCGTTTAACCGCGGCGAAACGGTCAACTTTACGCTTGGGGAAACCGAGGTTTCGCTCGCCAGCGACGATGTGCTGACTGAAGCGGTGCACAAACCCGGCTTCGCCGCCCAAATGGAGGGCGATTTGACCGTGGTGCTGGATTGCAACCTGACCCCGGATCTGGTGGCCGAGGGCTACCAGCGCGAGGTGATCAGCAAGCTGCAAACCATGCGCAAGGACGCGGATTTTGCCGTGACCGACCGCATTACAGTGACCTACGCGGCGGACGCGGAGCTTTCCCGCGTGATCGAGGCCGGAAAACCGTTTATGATGCAAAGCGTGCTCGCCCTTTCCATGGAGCCGGCCGACGCGGCGGAAGGCGCTTATACGCAAACCTGGGAAATCAACGATAAAACGGCGGTGCTGAGCATTCAGCGGGCGGCGAACTGACCGCCCAAACCCGATACGCTGACGCACCGGGATAACGCGATGGGCCGTCGGGCGGCGAGTTGCCCGCTCACGCCCCATCGAGCGGGCGCGCTAGGCCGTCGAGCGGCGAGTTGCCCGCTCACGTCCCATCGGACAAACGCGCAGGGCCGTGGGGCGCAACCTGTTTACAAACGGTGGCGGTTCCGGTGCGCCCATACCCCGCAACCGTCCGTCGGTCCGTCCGTCGGCAACCCCCTTGGACGGTCGGTTTCCAAACGACCGTCCCCTATGCAGGATGGCAAAGGAGAATCTATGTTTCTTTGTGACCAGTGGAAAGATTATGAAGTGCTGGATACCGGCGACGGTGAAAAGCTGGAACGCTGGAAGGACGTGATCCTTCGCAGGCCCGATCCACAGGTGATCTGGCCCAAAGCGGACCCGACACTGTGGAAACAGGCGGACGCCTGGTATACCCGCAGCGAAACCGGCGGCGGCAACTGGACTTTTTACCGCAAACTGCCCGAGCGTTGGGTGATGACGCTTGGCGATCTGCAATTTTATGTGCGCCCGACCGGCTTTAAGCATACCGGTCTGTTCCCGGAGCAGGCGGCGAACTGGGCCTTCATGCGGGAGCGTGTTGCCCAGGCAACGGCGCGCGGCAAACAGGTGCGGGTGCTCAACCTTTTCGCCTACACCGGCGCGGCCACGCTGGCCTGCGCGGCCGCGGGCGCGCATGTGACGCATGTGGACGCTGCCAAGGGCATGGTGCAGTGGGCCAAGGAAAACCGCGACCTTTCCGGCATCCCTGAGGATCGCACCCGGATGATCGTGGAGGATGTGAAAGCCTTTGTGCAGCGCGAGCTGCGCCGGGGCAACCGCTACGAGGGCATCCTGATGGACCCGCCCAGCTACGGCCGCGGCCCCAACGGCGAAGTGTGGAAGCTTGAAAACGAGCTGTACGGTTTGGTGGAGCTATGCGTGCAGGCGGTTTCGGATCAGCCGGTGTTTTTTTTGGTGAACGGCTACACCACCGGCTTTGCGGGAGGCGTGCTGGCCAACATTGTCAGCCGCTGTTTTGCCGGTCGCGGCCATACCGTCGCGGAGGAACTGGCTTTGCCGGTTACTACCGGCGGCGTGCTGCCCTGCGGCGCAACCGCGCGCTGGACGCCCGATGTGTAACGTGATTTATGAGGACAATCACCTGCTGGTGGTGGAAAAGCCCCCCAACCTGCTCACACAGGGCGACGCCACCGGGGATGAATGCCTGCTGGATAAAATGAAAAGGTACCTGAAAGCCAAGTATGCAAAACCGGGGGAGGTTTACCTTGGCTGCGTGCACCGGCTGGACCGTCCGGTAGGCGGGCTGGTCGCGCTGGCTCGCACCAGCAAGGCGGCCTCGCGGCTGAGCGAGCAGCTTCGCGCGCATGCCATGCAACGTGAATATCTCGCGGTGGTCGATTGTACCGTTTTCCCACGTGGCGGCGCGCCTTTAGGAGAAGCCGGCATGCTCCGGGACGCGTTGCTCAAGGAGGACGCAACCGGCAACGTGCGCTGTGTGCCCCAAGGCACACTTGGTTCGCAAGAGGCGGCGCTTCACTATCAGCGCCTTGCGGCAGACCCCAGAGGCGGCACAGCGTTGATGCACATCCGCCTTGAAACCGGCCGAAAACATCAGATACGCGTGCAGTTATCGCACGCGGGCTATCCGATTGTGCAGGATTTACGGTACGGCCACGGCGAACCCGGCGAGCCGATTGCCCTGTGGGGCGCGGTGCTTCGGCTGACGCATCCCACAAAGCAAACGCCCATGACGTTTATCAGCAGCCCCAAAGGGAAGGCTTTCGACCCCTACGCAGAGGTGATCGGGGCATTTCTTGCCGCGCAAAACGCAGCGCCGGCTCCGGTTGAGTCGTAAGAACCGCATATGTTTGAGCAGGGGTTGTAAAACTTGACTGAATTGGTTTCCTCTTTGCTTTGGAAGCTCAACAAAGAGCTTGATCCCACGCGGAGCGGTTCTTCCGTCTCAGATTGCCGAAAAGCCGCCGACGCAGCGGAACGGGTTCAAGGGCAAAGCGCGTGTGGAGAACAAGGGCAAAGCCTCTTGACCATCGGAAGCCTTATGGGGTAACTGATGAGACGCAAGCGTCACGAGTGCCCAAGGAGCAATGCGGCGCGGCGCATGAACGCAATGCGGTTGATCAGCGACTTGCGACCTTCGGGCTGTTTGCTCGCTTTGGTTTTGGGCGGCGGCACAGGTGTTGGGAGTTCTGCGTTAAACCCGGCAGGGGAGCGTCGGCAAAGGCTGTCGAAAAACCCGGACAGGTTGCTATCGCAACTCGCCTCATAGCCCTGCGGGCTGTTCGCTCGCTTACTGGATATACGCTGCGGCGTGGCGCTTGGGGTTCCGCCCCATGCCCGGGCGGGGTTCACCCCTGCGCCCTGACAAGGGCTACGCCCTTGACCCGGCTCCGCTGCGGCGGGGATATTTTGTTTTCTCAAACCCGGCACGCGCCGGTTTCTCCAACGCCCCGCAAGGGAGCAGCGGCAACTGTGAAAGGAGCCTCATGCCAAACTTTACCTACGAAGTTACAAAAACCTGCAAACAAACCGGCGCGCGCCTCGGCGTGCTGCATACGCCGCACGGCGATATCCATACGCCGGTTTATATGCCCGTGGGCACAGCTGCCACCGTGAAGGCCATGACCCCGCGGGAACTGATGGAAATCAACGCGGAAATTATCCTCAGCAATACCTATCACCTGCACCTGCGCCCCGGCGAGGCGCTGATCCGGGAGGCGGGCGGCCTCCACTCTTTTATGGCGTGGCCCAGACCCATCCTCACGGACAGCGGCGGGTTTCAGGTGTTTTCACTCAGCGGCATCCGCAAAATCCGCGAGGAAGGCGTAACTTTTCAAAGCCATTTGGATGGCAGCCGTCGGTTCATCTCCCCGGAAGTGAGCATGGACATCCAGCATGCGCTGGGCAGCGACATTATGATGGCTTTCGATGTGTGCACCGCATACCCCTGCGACCACGAAACCGCGCTGGCCGCCATGGAGCGCACCCACCGCTGGGCGGCGCGCTGCAAAGCTCACCATGAGCAGGGCGGCGAGCACGACCATCAGGCGCTTTTCGGCATCGTGCAGGGCGCGTTTTTTGAGGATTTGCGCATCGAAAGCGCCAAGGTGCTAACCGATATGGATTTTATCGGCTACGGCATCGGCGGCCTGAGCGTTGGCGAGCCAAAGCCCATCATGTACGGCATGCTGGAAGCGCTGATGCCCTATATGAGCACAGCCAAACCGCGCTATCTGATGGGCGTAGGCTCCCCGGACTGTCTGGTGGAGGGCGTGCTGCGCGGGGTGGATATGTTCGACTGTGTGCTGGCGACGCGGATTGCCCGCAACGGCACCGTATTTACACGCAACGGTCGGCTGGTGATTAAAAACGCGACCTACGCGCACGATTTCAGGCCCTTGGATGAGGAATGCGACTGTTACGCCTGCCAGAACTTTTCCCGCGCCTACATTCGGCACCTTTTTAAGGCCGGGGAGATCACAGGGGCGCGGCTGGCCAGCATTCACAACCTGCGTTTCCTGATCCGCCTGATGGAAGACATCCGGCAGGCGATTGCCGAGGACCGTTTTGGCGATTTTCGCCGGGCTTTCTTTGACCAGTATGATATGACCCGGAATTTTTAGGGGGGCAGGCAGAATGGATGTGGCGGCCGGTATTGTGCGCGACCCGCTCGGCCGGGTGCTGCTTTGCCGGCGCACCGGCAAGCTGGAAGGGCTGTGGGAGTTCCCGGGCGGCAAGCGGGAAGCCGGAGAGAGCTTTGAAGCTTGCCTTGTGCGCGAGCTGACGGAGGAATTGGCGCTCACGGTAACGCCGACAGGCATTTTCTGTGAGCTGGAATACGATGGCATCCATTTTGCCTTTGTGACTGCCACCGTGCCGCTAGAGCCGCCGCTTCAGCTGCGGGTACACTCCGCCGCGCAGTGGGTGAGCCCGGAGCAAGCGGGTCAATTCCCCTTATGCCCGGCGGACGCAAAGTTCATGCAACATTACAGAATCTGATAAGACGTATTTAGTAAAAAGCAAGTAAAATCAATATATGACAAGTATACGTATTGACTATGCTATCCCAGCCTGCTATACTCAGCACTGAAACCGGGAAGTCAAAACGCGCTTCCCGACGGAGGCGATTGTATGCAGGTTCATCTTTACGATTCTGCGGAACAGGTGGGGCAGGCTGCCGCCATCCTGATTGCCGCGCAGCTGATTCAAAAACCGGCCGCCGTTCTTGGGCTGGCCACCGGTTCTTCCCCCATCCCCACCTATCAGGAGCTGATCCGGATGCACCGGGAAGGGGTGCTCGATTTTTCCAGCGCGACCACCTTCAACCTGGACGAGTATTGCAAGCTGCCGGTGGAACATCCGTGCAGCTACCACCGCTTTATGCGGGAACAGCTTTTTGACCATGTGAATTTGGCGCCGGAAAGCACCCATGTGCCCAATGGCAACGCGGAGGATCTGGCGGCCGAATGCTCCAGGTATGATCGGGCCATCAGCCGCGCCGGCGGGATCGATCTGCAATTGCTGGGCATCGGGCGCAATGGGCACATCGGGTTCAACGAGCCTTCCGATCAGTTTGTGTACGGCTGTCACGTGGTGCGCCTCACCAAAAGCACGATTGAAGCCAACCGCCGCTTTTTTGACACCGAGGCGGATGTACCGCGCGAGGCGATCAGCCTTGGCGTTGGCAGCATCATGAATGCCAAACGCGTGCTGCTGATCGCAACCGGAGATGACAAGGCCGAGGCAGTCCGCAAGGCGATCCGCGAGGATATTGACCCAGCGACGCAAGCCAGCATCCTTCGCACACACCCAAACGTCGTCTTTTTACTGGACCGGGCGGCGGCGGCAAGGCTGTGAATTTTCACGGGCGGGAGAGGCTTTGTTAGCTCCCGCCGCCTTCGGGATTTCAAATTGTTACAGTTACGCACACTGGTTTGTGGTAAGCTTAGCCGTACCGAAATTCGGGATTGCCGCGTTTCGGACTGTACCCGCCTCCGTTGCGAGGCGGGTTCCTGTTTGGAGGCCATATGCTCAACATCCGTCTGGCTACCGTGGGGGATATTACACAGCTACTGGAATATGATCGCCGCATGAGCGCGCGCGACCTGGCCCGCATTGTTCCGCTGGGCCATGTGCTGATGGCGTTTGAGGGCGCACGCTTGATCGGCTGGCTTCGCTACGGCATGTTTTGGGACGAAATCCCCTGCATGCACCTGCTGAGCCTGATGGAGGGCGAGCGCGGAAAAGGCCGGGGGCGCGCCATGGTTGAGGATTGGGAAAACCGGATGCGGCAGGAAGGCCGCACGCGCGTGATGACCAGCACGCAGGCCGATGAAACCGCGCAGCATTTTTACCGCAAGCTGGGTTACCGCGACGCGGGGGTGCTGATTCTGCCCGGACAGGCGGCCGAGCTGCTGTTTATCAAGGAGCTGTGAACGCGTTGCGACCGGGCGAGAGCGCGTTGCGGTAACCGCTTGCCACGGTCACGTCGACAATCACGCGAAAATGTTCTGCCTTATCCTTGCCGCTCCGCGAATCGCAATGGGCCGCAGGTTCGGCGAATGCAGTCGCCACGGTGCGGTCAGGGACAAGCGTGGCTTAAACGCAATAATGCGGGTCGCCGATCCGGCATTCGTTCCGTTTTCGGCGTGAAAAGCGCCCGCCTGACGTGCGGGGCATTCCTTGCAAAAACAGATTTCCGGGTGGCCGGCAAAGCGCTCCATCGGCGGCAAAAGCCAGCATATGGGCGAAGTTACACAGCGCAAAAGGGCCGGCAGCATTACGCTCCGGCCCTTTTTACGCGCATCGCTATGGACGCGTCATCCTTTTTTGGTATCGGTAAACAGCGAAACATTGCTCTCCAGAAGGTCTTTTTGCCCGTCGAGCAAGGTCAGGAAGTTTTTCTTAAATTCGTTGGCCGCAGTGTGGAGCGTTTCGAGGCCCTTTTCCAGCGTCGCTTTTTCCTCTTTGGCGTCGTCCATCAGGCTGGTGGCTTTATCCTGCGCTTCCTTGACAATCGCGTCCGCTTTGCGCTTGGCATCCTCAACGGCGCCGTCGGCCAGCTTTTGGGCGCTCAGGAGGATATTTTCAAGCGTTTGCGACGTTTGCGCAACCGGAGCCGCCTCAACAACCGTACGCACAACCTCCGGCTGCACCGGCTTCACGGCGTTCGCCGCAACCTCCGCTTCCTGACGGGCTTTTGCCAGATCGGCTTCCAGTTGATCGATACGGTCCTGCATTGCGACCAGCTCGTCACAGATTTGGTCCAGATACTGATCCACATCATACGGGTCGTAACCCGCGCCCTTGTAGGTAAACTCTTTTTGTTCGATATCGGAAACGGTGATGGCCATGATGTTGCTCCTTTCAAACTAATCCGTTATGAGCGGTTGAATCCGAACCGCACCGCGCTGACCGGCAATCTGCCCTTGCGCGTAGGCTCCCCGATGTTTTCCACCTGCAGGCGACCGTATCCGCGCACGGAAACCGCATCCCCGATTTCCACGCGCGCGTCGGGCCGAAGCATGGGCTGGTGTCGCAGTTTCACATCGCCCGCCTCGATCAGTTCCGACGCTTTACCGCGCGAAAGATGGAAACCGTCGCCCACCACCGCGTCCAGCCTCGGGGTTTGCACGGTAAAGTGCAACGTTTCCCCCTCGGGCGCAATCATCTCCGGCAACGTTTGCGCAACCTGCACATGCAGCCGGACGCGTCCGGCCTCCGTGAGGCTTTGCGCCACCAGATCCATCAGCGCGCGTTCCACAAACAGATAGGCCCGGTCGGGCAACAGGGTGATGTCCCCCACGCGCGCCCGCTTGATCCCCAAACCCATCAGCGCGCCCAGCAGGTCGCGGTGCTCAGGCGCATCCTGCCTGGGCCAGCGAATTTCCAATGCGGCAATGGGGTAGGGTTCCGGTTCTGCCGACTGCGGAACAAAGCGGGCCATGCGGCGCTCCGCCCCATCGTAACCGCCGGACAGGTCAACCAGCACCCGCGCGCGCTTTGCGGCGGCCAGTGCCAGTTCCGCTTCCGGCGGGGTCAGAAACGGCGTAAAGCGGCACCGTTGTTGACGGTCCGCCTGCTCCGCCAGTTCCAGCAGCCGGCTAAATTCCATTGGGGGTTCGGCTGAACGCGGCATTACAGAAGGATGTTTTTCAGCAGGCCCAACAGCCAGACCGCCACTTCCAAAATAATCCACAGAGCCACCGGCGAAAAGTCCACGCGCAGGCCTTCCAGCTTGGGAAACGTTTTGGCAAGCCAGGCGCGGATTGGCGAAAGAACCGGCTCCACATACTTGCCAACGAGCAGCGTATACTTATTCTGCGGCAGCACCAGCGACAGAATCACATAGATCAGCACCAACCAGCTTGCGACCCTCACAAGGAAGATCAATACGCTAAAAACGATGTTCAACAATCCGACAAGCATCGTAATCCCTCCTGTAATCCTTCATGTTTACCCGATTCGGTTTTCCGTTATGGCAAGCGCCGCGAGGCGCATCGGGTTCAATGGGCGGTCAGCGACCGGCGCTGTTCTCGGCGCTCTTGGTAAAGGGGCCTTGCATACCAAAGGCAGGCATTGCGCGTTTCGGCTGCGCGGTAGCATTAAAGCCCGGCTGACGCTGGCCGGCATACGCGCCGGTCTGCGCGCCCATACCAGCCTGCCCTGCGGCGGCTTGCGCCGCGTATGCGCCCGTTTGCGCGCCCGCGTTAAAGCTTGGCTGCGCTTGATAGGCGCCCGTTTGCGTGCCTGCGCTGAATCCCGGCTGCGCCTGATAGGCGCCCGTTTGCGCGCCTGCGCTAAAACCCGGCTGCGCCTGATAGGCGCCTGTTTGCGCGCTTGCGGTCGGCTGGGTTCGATACGCTGCGGTTCTCGCGCCAGCAGCATAGCCCGAAGCGGCAGATTGCGCAGGATAGGCGGAGGGGCTGTTCCCGCCGGTTGGCGTCCCGGCTGTGGCGGAGGGGTTAGCGTAAGCGGCGGCTCTTGCTCCGGGGGTATACCCCGCGGCGGACGGTTGCGCGCCATAGGCGGCCGTTCTGGCCCCGCCCGCTGAGGCATTGCCCGCGGTAGCGGCGTTACCGTAGGTCGATGTTCTTGCTCCGGGGTTATAACTGGCCGCAGACGGCTGCGCGCCATAGGCGGCAGTTCTGGCCCCGGCGGCATAGCCGCTCGCCGAGGGGCCGCCATAGCCCGAAGGCCGCGCGCCCGGGCCTGCCTGCGCACCGTAACCCTGCGACGGGTAGTTGCCGTAGGCGGCGTACTCCGGCCGCACATAGCCCTGCGCTTCAGGCGCGGTGGCGTATTTTTGCATGGCGGGATCAATGACCACGCAAACAGACGGGGAAGAAATCAGATAAATACCCCGCTGAGAGATTTTATTCAGCTGACAGCCAAGCGTGTAAGCCGCGCCGCTGAGCATATCCACACAGCGCTGGCGTTCGCTGTCGTTGGCGATAAACTCCATGTTTAAAAACACCGAAGCGTTTGCCTTGATATATTCAATCACCTTGGTGCATTCGTTACGGCTGCGCAGAAGCACCACGTATTCCACATGCGCGTACAGGTTGCCTTCCGGCCCGCGAATCATGCCCGGAAACTGCACGATGTTGCTCTGCGGTTGCGCGTAGCCCTGCGCGGGCGCGCGGCCAAAAGCCTGCTGGGGTTTCATTTGCTGGGCGGCAACCTGTTGCCGGCGGGCCTGTTCTTCCTGTTGCTGACGCTGCTGATCGGCCTCCGCCTGCATATCCTTCTGGGAGCGGTATGGCACGCGACCGCCGTATTTGTCGCTATCGGCGCTGAACCGGTCGGCGGCTGAAAAACGCCCCGTTTCGTTACCGGCGGTTCGGGTATCGGAGGGCATCGAAGCCTCCGCGGCAGGTTTGCGCATACCACCGTACGCCTGCTCCGCCTCAGAAGAAGCGTAGTAGGCGCTATTGGCTGTTCTGCTGGCATCCCCGTCGCGGGCGATGTGGTCGCCCCTTTCAGTCAACCATCCGTTGACCTTCTGGAAAATACCCAATCGATGTACCTCCTGCGGTGACCGAATCGTGCCGCCGGGGCCTTGCCCCGGATACACGCCGTCGGGGCCGACGCCCCGGCTTGATGGTTGCTTTGCCCGTGATTGCGGCCGCTTAGCCGCCGGGCTTGGAATGCTTGCTGCCATGCCGCGCGTTTACCGTGCCGGCGGTTATTCCTGCCGGTACAGCGCCGTACCCACGCGCACCATGGTCGCGCCCGCCTTTGCGGCCAGAGCATAATCATGGCTCATGCCCATGGAGAGCTCCTCCATAAAAACGCCCGGCGTCGCTTCTTCGCGCAGCTGTTCAAACAGCGCGCGCATTCCACGGAAAAGTGCCGTCAGCGCCGCTTCGTCTTCCGTAAGCGGCATGATGGCCATCAGCCCGCGAATCCGCAGGCAATGAAAGTCCGCCATCCTGCGAAGAAAGGGACGGACATCCCCGACAGCAAACCCAGCCTTTTGCGGTTCTTCCGCAATATTCACCTGCACCAGCGCCGGCATTACAAGCCCGTGCTGATCGGCACGGCGTTCCACTTCCTCGGCCAGTTCCGGTCGGTCGAGGGATTGGAGCAACCATACTTTCTCTATTATATCTTTAACTTTGTTGGTTTGCAACCTGCCAATCCAATGTAGATGAAATTGGGGGTCAATTTCCGGCAATTTGGGCAGGACCACCTGCGCACGGTTCTCCCCGATATCCCGAATACCGAAGGCGCTCAGGCGGTTAATCACCCCCGGCGTAACCGTTTTGGTCACGGCAATCAGCCGGGCCGGCGGTTGCTCGCCATAGCGGTTGCGCTGCAACGTTTGTAAAACGCCGTTCACATTCCGGCTCAGCGCCGCGTCCGATACGGTATCGATCAGCGCGGCCGCCGCATGATGTTCCTGCATGATGCCCACCTCCTAATGGAACAGGCGTACCGTCTGCCCCTTCCCAAGGATGCCCGTCTGGATGGCGGAAATAAACACCTTGTCGCCCTGTTTGGCGACCACATCCACCGGGATAAACACCTGCGAACCGTCGTCGTTGATGCGCACGACGCCCTTTTGCTCGTTTTGGGTGTAGATCGCGGTTGACGGCACCATGAGGCCGTCGGCGTATTCGCCCAGTTCCGCCTCGCACGTGCGCATGTAGAGCACGGGCGTCACATCCCCCATCACCGCCAAACGCAGGAGCAGCTCCCCGCTGGCACGCGTGTAGCTGAGCACCTGAGCGTCTACCGTGGTGTTGGAAAACTGTTCCAGCATCAGCTTATAGGTCGTGCCTTCCACGGGTGTCCAAACGCTGTCTTTAATGAGCATGAGCACCGCGTAGTTGTTTTTTTTCACCAGGCGGTAGATATCCGTTTTGCCGCGTTCGGAGGATGCGACGTCCGGCTTCTGGCCATTGAACATCGCGCGCACCTCCGCGGGCGTATAGGTTTGAAATTTGTCCGGGGTCAGGGCAAACTCGTAACCGTCGGTGTAGAAGCTGATGATGCTTTCCTGTGTGGCGGCGCGTTGCTTAATCCAGCTGTCGATCCGCTGTTGCTGGGTTTCTTCGTCGTCAAACAGCCGGTTCAGGCGCATATCGGAGGAATACTTGCTGCGGAAATATTTCTGACGCTGATCAATCGCCGTTTCCAGAATGGTTTCCTGATTGATCAGATTACCGCGCGAGCCTTGCACCAGCGAGCGTACTTCCAGCCCGCGCTGCACCACTTCTGTTTCCAAACGGCTCATTTTCTGATCGTACGCGGTTTCGCCGGCCAGCAGGGTTTCCTGATAATCCTTGATTTGATCGCGGTAATCCTGAAGGGTGGTCATTTCCTTGCTGCTGTACCCGGTGGAATACACGTAGCAGACCACGTTGCCGCGGTACACCACGCTGCCTTCCTGCGCCTTGTATTCAATGCTCTGCACGCCTTCGTCGTTATAAACGGTTTCGTCCCGGACGATCATCGCGTCGCCGCGGTAGATGGTGCCCAGCGTGCCCTGCTCAATCACGGCGGTGGCGGCTCCGCTGCCGCGCATGTCGTTCAGGAAAAACAGCGCCGCGCCGCCAAGAATGGCCACAATGGCAACTGCCTGTAAAATGCGTACCAGCTTACCGCGCTTCTTTCGTTTCTCCTTGCGCCGCTGTTTTTTCTCCTTCTTGGCCTTCACGGCGGCCTTGGCTTTTTGAAGCGCCTGCCATTCCAAAAGCTGTTGGGGGCTCATGCCCAATTGGGCGGCCTGCCACTGTGCCCACTGTTCCTCGGTCATATTCTGTTGGGCGGGCGCGGAGGCGTTCGGTTGGCTGCCCCACTGGGCAGGTTGCCTCTGCTGCGCGCTTTGCTGAGCCGCCTGCCACTGGGCCAGTTGCTCGGGGGTGATCGCCTGCCGCTGCTGCGTGGCGCCCGTCATGCCTTGCATCGCCTGCCACTGGGCCGCCTGCTCGGGCGTTACGGCCTGCCACGATTGCGTGGCTGCGCCCGCCATGCCCTGCATCGCCTGCCATTGGGCCGCCTGCTCGGGCGTTACGGCCTGCCACGATTGCGTGGCTACGCCCGCCATGCTCTGCATCGCCTGCCACTGGGCTGCCTGCTCGGGCGTTACGGCCTGCCACGATTGCGTGGTTGCGCCCGCCATGCCCTGCATTGCCTGCCACTGGGCTGCCTGCTCGGGGGTCATGCTTTGCATGGCCTGCCACTGAGCCGCCTGCTCGGGCGTCCACTGCCCGTCCATGCCATTGCCTTGCATTGCGCGCCTCCTTTCCAGCCGAATCCAAGGCGAACGATTTCAGCGCCCCGTTTGAAAAATGCCGGCCACGCCCTGCGGAACCGCAAAGGCGGGGCCAGACCAAAATCCGCATATTTACCGGGGAGGGCGTGGGATCGGCTCGTTTACGCGCCGCTTTCCTCAATGGCGCGGAGCCGGGCCAGCACGCGCCGTTCCATCCGCGATACCTGCATTTGCGATACGCCAAGCCGCTTGGCTGTTTCCCGCTGCCCCAACCGGTCGCGGTAGCGTAGGGTTAAAAGTTGGCGTTCCTTGTCATCCACCTTGCTTAAAATCCAGCTCATCCACTGCGCCTGCTCCACGCGTTCAAAACCGTCGTCATCCACGCCCAGCATTGCGCTCAGGTCGGTTTCGCTTTCATCGCTCACGGGCGCGTCCAGCGAGGTCACGTCGGTCTGATTGCGCATATCCAACAGCATTAAAAGCTCGTCCGGAGGGATTTGCATCGCCTCGGCCAGCTCTCGCGCGCTTGGCTCGCGCAGCTTTTCCCGCTCAAACTGTTCGCGGATCTGTTGCATTTTAAAGAGCTTCTGGCGGGCGTCGCGCGGCACGCGCATGCCGGAAGCCTTATCGCGCAGGTAATTGCGCACGTCGCCCGCAATGGTGGGGATTGCATAGGTAACAAAGCGGAAACCCCGCGAAGGTTCAAACCGTTCGATTGCCTTCATCAGCGCAATGCTGGCCACCTGCTGCAAATCCTCGCGTTCCACGCCACGGCCCTCAAAACGTCTTGCCACGGCGCGCGCAAGAGGCAGGTAGCTTTCGACCAGCTCGTCCCGCAGGGCGGGCGAACGGGTAATAGCATACCTTTCCAGGATCGGAACCAAGCGTTCGTCGTTCATTGTGCCACCGAACCTTTTTATACCGGAAGGGAGAAACCGATCGACCCCACACCGCACGCGTCACATTGCAGCGAAACGTCGGGCATGAGCGTCTCCAGCACCCCCCGGGTAATTTCCAGATCGCTTTGCGGCAAATCGGAAGCGCCGCCGCTGCGCACCGCGTTCAGGCAGCAGTAAAGCCGGCCGCTCTCCACGCGCGCGCGAAGTTCCAGCCGGTCTGCCCGCACAGGCTGATGTAAAAGGCAATCGCAGCATTCGTCCGTTGCCGTTCGAAGGTCATCAATCAAATCGACGTCCAGCCCGGCAAGCATGCCAAGGCCGCTTACAGCCATCCGCGCCAGCAGCACGAAGTCCTTATCCGCGGGCAGGCTGAGCATAATCTCGCCTCGTTTATCGGCCATTCCTTTTACCCCTTTCAGTACCAGACACCGATTCGGAATCGGCTTATCCTACCATATCCGCGAGTATTTTGGCAAGTAGCAGCCCAAGGACGGCCAGCATCATGATCCGGACAAATTTGCCGCCCTTGCGGATGGTGAGCCGACTGCCCAGCGCCGCGCCCAGCATGGAGCACAGCCCCGCGGGGATGCCCAGCAAAAACAGCACGTCCCCGGTGACAATCAGGCTGGCCAGCGCGGCCGCGTTGCTGGCAAGGTTCACCAGCTTGGCGGTTCCGCTCGCCATCACCTCTTCCATCATAAACACTTGTAAAAATAACAGGATTAAAAACGTGCCGGTGCCCGGGCCGATCAACCCATCATAGAACCCTATGCCGCAACCGATGGCAAGCGAAACCCAACGCGTTGCCGCAGGCGTATGCACCGTCGGCTGCGTGGCCCGTTTACGCCCGCGAAGGGTGAATACGGCCGCTATGGGAATGCAACCCAGCACCAGAATGCGAACCACGTTAGCGGGCAGGGAAGCCATCAGCAGCGCGCCCAGCGCGCTGCACACCAGCGCGCCCAGCGCCGCGGGCGCCCCGACGCGGTAATCCAGCTTGCCGGCCCGGGCATAGCTGACCGTCGCCAACGACGTGCCCATCATGGCGGAAAGCTTATTGGTACCGGCCGCCAGCGCGGGGGACAGCCCCGCCAGATAGTAGGCGGGCAGGGAGATCATTCCGCCGCCGCCGGCGATGGAGTCAATGAAGCCCGCCAGCAAAGCCAACGGGCACACAATCAGAAGCATGGTCGGGGTCAGCGTCATGGTGTTCCCTTCCTCATTGGTAAAATCTGCGGCGGCAAATCGCGCAGGAGCACCAGCGCGCTCACGGTACAAAGCAACGGGCTGAAGGAGAAAAACCGCGCGTCCGTACCGCACAGCACGCACATGGTGCCAAGGTTATAGAAAAGCGTAGGCAGGCAAAGCGCCAGTACGCGGGAACCGTTGGCACGCAAGGCCCGCAGCGAAAGCACCAGCAGCGCCAGAAACGATACGCCCAAGTTGCCGTAGGCCCAAGCCACGGCGTTAAGCCCAAACGGCGCGGCAACCAGCGTTTTCAGCGCCGCGCCCATCCGGTTGAGCGAGCCGTTCTTCCTGGGCACGCTGGGCAAATCGCCCGAGTTGCGCACCGTTACGTTCGCCGCGCCTTCGTCCGCCAGCCCCCAGACCAGATCGGTGACCCCGTTGACCGCAAGGAATGCCCCGCGCGGGTCGGCCTTTGCGGTGCTGAGCGTCATGCGAAGAATTTGCGCAAGCGTGGCTTTTGATACCGCCTCCCGCGCTGTGCCAAACTTGATGGAATTGTACTCGTCCAGCCGATAGGTTTGCCAAACGGAATCGTCGGCCATGGATTCGGTAAAGGAGCGGGTTTCCGCGTCCAACGCGGCCGGGTTTTGCACGCGTACGTTACAGATCACCGTCATCGGCACGCCAATCGCCTCCGCGACGGTATTGCTCGGATAGGTTACGCCCACCGCCGAATACAGCGGCCCCCACACCAGCGCGAGCGCCGCCACAAACGTAGCCGCCGCCGTGAGCATCCCCCGCAGTTGCCCCCGGTAGCACAAAAGCGATGTGACCATAAGCGGCAGCGTAAAAAGAAAAGCGTTGTGCCTTACCAGCGTCGTAAACGCCAACGCGCCCCCAAAGGCCAGCGCGTTTTTAGTTTTTTGGAGCCAATCCCCGCGGCTGAAATAGACATTAGCCGTCTGCGCGGTCAGGAGGAGCACGCCGATGGTCATGGCGTTATCCTTCCAAAGGTACATCAGGGTATTTCCAAGGATGGGCGCGGCCACCCCGAGGGCCTCCACGGCCAGCAGCGCCCACAGCCGCACGCCCCAGGCATACAGCGTCGCCACCAGATAGCCCACCGCCAGGCTGAAAACGCCGCATTGTACCGCCACCGCGAAGGCGTAGCTGGGGAAAATCCGCCATGCCAGCCGGATCAGCAGGGTGTGAAAAACCGGATGCCAGTTGGAGTACAGCCCCGTGCTGGCCTGCGTCCACTGGACCGCCGAATCCACCGATACGCCGCCGGGATAGGCCGCCATCAGGTACACGGCCAAAATCAGCAGGCTCAGGGTTACGGACACCAGCATCACGCGGGGGTTGAGCCTCGCGCGCGCATCCGGCGCGGCGCGGTTGAAGCGCAGGCCGGAAACTTTCAGGAGCAGCCAGAGCGCGCCGCACGCGAACGCCGCGAACCACAAAAGCGCCGCCGCCGTATCCGCACCCGTCACAAACAGGTTGCTGCGGCTCAGGTAGGCGGCATAGGCAACATACAGCGCCAGACAGGCCGCGCACAGCCAGAAGAAAAAGCGATGCGGGCCGCTCTGCCACGGCGTAGCGCGGTCCAACGCCCGAATCCCCAATACATCCCGTTTCATGTGCGGCTCCTTACGGTTCAAAGGGGACAGGCGTTGCCCATCCCCCTTTTGTTCAAATTACCTGACAAATTCGCTGTAGATAGCCCGGATTGCGGTTTCAAAATCACAACAGTCCACGCCAACCAGTATGCTCAGCTCGCTGGAACCCTGATCGATCATGCGCACGTTCACATGCTCCCGGCTGAGCGCTGTAAACAGGCGCGCCGCCGTGCCGGGGTTATGCACCATGCCGCGGCCTACGGTGGCGATCAGCCCCATATCGTCATGGATGGTCAGGGTGTCCGGGGAGGTCAACTCCATAATGCGGGACACGATTTTTTCTTTGACAGGCGCAAGCTGGGCGGTTTCCAGCACCACGCAGAGGGTATCAATGCCCGTGGGCAGGTGCTCAAACGAAAGCCCGGCTTCCTCAATGGCTTGCAGCACCCGGCGGCCAAAGCCCCGCTCGGTGTTCATCATCGCTTTTTCGATGGAAATGATCGAAAAACCAACGCGGCCCGCGATGCCGGTGATGATATAGGGATTTTTTTCACCGTCCGCATTGTGGGTAATCAGGGTGCCGCAGTGGTCAGGCTCGTTGGTGTTGCGAATGTTGGTCGGGATGCCCGCGCGGTGCACGGGAAAAACGCTGTCCTCATGCAGCACCGTAGCGCCCATGTAGGAAAGCTCCCGCAGTTCACGGTAGGTGACGCTGCGGATGGATTTCGCGTTTTCAACCAATCTGGGGTCCGCCATCATAAAGCCGGACACGTCCGTCCAGTTTTCATACACCTCGGCGCCCGCCGCGCGCGCGACGATCGCGCCCGTAATATCGCTTCCGCCCCGGCTGAAGGTGTGGATGCTGCCATCCGGCATGGAGCCGTAAAAACCGGGCACAATGGCGTTAGGCTCGTTTTCCAGAATCGCCTCAAGGGTTTGGTTAGTCCGCTCGCTATCCAGCGCGCCATCCTGCCCAAAGAAAATGAACGCCTTGGGGTCTAAAAAGCGGAAGCCGACATAATGGCTCAGCAGCAAGCCGTTCAGGTATTCGCCCCGGCTGGCGCAGTAATCCTCGCTGGCTCCGTTTGCGATATCCTCACGGATCCGGGCCAGCTCCGCGTCCAGATCAAAGGCAAGGTGCAAATCGGCGGCGATTTGCCGGTAACGCTCCTCAATACGTTGAAAGGGGGTTTCCCAATCGCCGCCGTCGCGGTGCTGACGGTAGGCGGCATATAAAAGGTCGGTCACTTTATCATCTTTGCTGAAGCGTTTCCCGGGCGCACTGGGTACCACATACACGCGTCGCGGATCCATCAGCAGGATATCGCGCACCTTCCGGAACTGACCCGCGTCCGACAGCGAGCTGCCGCCAAACTTCGCAACGATCTTGCCCATTCCGTTCTACCTCCCGACCGCTGACGAACTCCCACGTCGGCGGCGCTTATAGCAAGGCGGCGATTTGCCAAACCCTCGCAAAAATTTATTGTATCCGAAACATCAGGGGAAAGTCAATCCCCACGCGCAAAAAGCCCGCGGCTGGCCAGCGCGGACATAGGATGTGTTCAGGCATTTTGCCAAGCCCGGCCAAGGGGCGCAGGCCGTATGGAACCGGGCGCATGGCGCGCCCCATTGAAGGCGACGCGCGCGTCCGGCTTGATTTATGCCTGCGCGGCTTTCCGCCTGGCCCGCCATTCCCCGGAAAGCACGGACATCACCGCCAGATCGGTATACTCCCCATCCAGCATAAACGCGTGGCGTTTGACGCCTTCCAGCACAAAACCCGATTTTTCATAGCAACGAATCGCGCGTTTGTTTTCGGTGGCCACGTCCAGTTCCACACGCTCCAATCCAAGGGTTAAAAAAGCGTATTCCAGCACCAGCCCGATGGCCTGCGTGCCGATTCCCTGCCCGCGCCGCGCCTCCGCGCCCAGCACAATGGCCATTTCAGCGGAGCGGAGCTTCCAGTTGATGGTGTACAGATCAATCTGACCCAGATAGGCTTCGTCCTCCAGGGCGGCGATCACAAAAAACGCGCCGTTGGAAGCCGCGTGCGTGGCATGCTCCAAAAAATCCGCCGCGTCGGCATAGCTTTGCGGCATCCAATACCGCGCGGACAGGTAACGCACGGTTTCCTGATCGTTTGACCAGCTGCGGATGCCGGCGATATCCTCCGAGCGGTATTCCCTGAGCAAAATCTGATTTCCAAATAAACGGGGCATGTTCCCTCCTAATGGCTCAGCGGCAAGCCGTATTGATCGCGGAAGCTGCCGGTCAGGATGGCGATCATATCCACCAGCCAGCCGATGCCACACCAGCCGCAAGTAAGCAAAAACAGCACGCCCGTGCCAACCTTGCCCACGTAGAACCGGTGGAAGCCCCAGATGCCTGTAAACAGGCACAGCAGCAGCGCCGCGACCCAGCTTTTATCGGATACGGTGCGCACAATGGTTTTTCCCACCACATGAACCGGCTGTTGGATATATACGGGTTTCTCCACATACACCGGCTTTTCCACATAAACGGTGTGATACTCCACCTTGGGTTCCGCTTCCCGTTCAGGTGCGCGCGGCGGTTCGTCGTCCATGAGGAACCTTGTGCTTCCGCAGTTGGGGCACTTTTGCCCGGGATTCAGGATATGCGCTTTGCAGTATGCGCAGTACGCCACGTTCATCTCTCCGTTTCAGGTCGTTGGTGTTCAGGGGGGGTTAGGAGCGTTATTCCTCATCCGGCCACGCGAGCGGGTACTCCTCGACCGCGCCGGTGAGCGATTGCCCGTTTTTCTTGAGCACGCTCAACACGCTTTCGATGTTCTCCTGCTTGGTATAGGGCGTTGGCACAAAATCGTTGTATTTCGAGTTGCTGGAAATCCGCGCCGGGATGATGATGAAGCCGTCGTTGGTCGCAACGCCGTCCTTGACGCGCATTTTGATCTGGAACACAAAGGTGCTCATATCATCCGGCTTGCTGTTGCCGGCAAAGCAGAAATTGCCCAGCGAATAGCAGATGTATTTGCCGTTATACAGCTCAATGGGGTTGATGCGGTGGCTGTGATGCCCGATCACCAGATCCGCGCCCGCGTCGATGGTGAGCTTGGCCATTTTCTGCTGGTTGTCGTTGGGGGCATAATCCTTTTCCGCGCCCCAGTGGAAACTGACCACCACAACCTCGCAGCCCTGCGCCTTGAGGGCTTTCACGTCCTCGGGCACCTTGGTAAACAGCCGGTCGTACTGGTCGAAGGTCTGATAGGCCAGCATGCCCATTTTCACGCCGCGCAGGGTAAAAACCAACGGTTCGCTCTCGCAGTAATACTTCACGCCCGCGTCGGTCAGGGTCTTTTTGGTTTCGGCCAGGCCGTCCTCCCCCATGTCCAGTACGTGGTTGTTTTCCAGCGAAACGCACTCCACGCCGTTATCCGGCAGCATGGCCACAAAGGAAGGGTCGGCGCGGAACAGAAACTGGTTATCCAGCTTTGTGGGGTTGCGACCGGCGGTGGTCAGGGTGCCTTCAAAATTGAGCACCGTCAGGTTGTCGTTATCGAAAATATCCTTAAAATTCTTAAACGGAAAGTTCAGATCGTTGTTCTGCTTTTCCAGTTCCTTTTGAAAAATCGATTTGCCTTTGCTTTGCAGGTTATCGCCGATGGTAAAATCCCCGGTAAAGGTCATTTTGAGCACAATGGAACCGTCCAACTCGTACACCGGAGCGGCCGGATCGACCGGCGCTTCCGCCTGGGAATCCGGCACGGCAGCGTCCGGGGCGGCGGTGGCGGCATCCTCAACGCCGAGCACATCGGCGATGCTAACGTCCTCCTCGTCCTCCGTCGCAAAAGCCGCGACGGGCAGGAGCATGCACAGCAACAACAGTAAGGTGAAAAGCTTTCGAAGCATGAGGTACCTCCTTTGTGGGTCGGTCGGCAGGAAGGTCGCGCGGCAGAAAAGCCCTCCGCCGGGGCTTTGGCAAACGGATGGCTGCCAGCCCCGAAAAGATAACGGAACAGCATTCCCAAACCCTGCCTGCGGAAAGGGGGCCGGAGCGGGCCGGAGCCGAAGGCTCCAGCCCGCCCCAGCCCAACGATTACAGGGCATGCACAAAATCGGCGATGCGTTTAAGCGCGATATCCAGCTTATCCAGCGCCGTCGCGTAACAGCAGCGGATATGCCCCTCGCCGCAGGCGCCGAACGCCGTGCCCGGCACACAGGCGACTTCCTTCTGCCGCAGCAGTTTTTCGCAGAACTCCTCGCTGCTGAGGCCGGTTTTTTCAATGCCGGGGAACACGTAAAACGCGCCCAGCGGTTCAAAGCAGGACAGGCCCATTTCCCGGAACGCGTTAAACATGAGCCGACGGCGGTGATCGTAGCTGCGACGCATAGTTTCCACATCGGCGTAATGATCCTCGCGGCCCTGCCTGAGCGCTTCCTCCGCGGCCACCTGACCCTGCGTGGAAGCGCACATGATGGTGTACTGATGGATTTTCACGATTACATCCATCAGCTGCGCGGGCGCGCACAGGTAGCCCACGCGCCAGCCGGTCATGGCGAACGCTTTGCTGAAACCGTTCAGGTACACCGTGCGTTCCCACATTTCCGGCAGGGAGGCGATGCTCACATGATCTTCTTCCCCGTAGGAAAGCTCGCTGTAAATTTCATCGCTCACCACCAGCAAATCGTGCCTGACAATCACATCGCGCAGCTTTTGCAGGGCTTCGCGGCCAATGACCGCGCCGGTCGGGTTGTTGGGATAGGGCAGGATCAGCGCCTTGGTGCGGGGGCCGATGGAGGCTTCCAGTTCCTCCGGGGTGAGCACAAAGTTGCGCGCGGCGTCGGTCTTGATCGGCACGGGCACGCCGCCGGCAAACACAACGCCCGGGCGGTAGCTTACGTAGCTGGGTTCCGGCACCAGCACCTCGTCGCCGGGGTTCAGCAGCGCCCGGAGCGCCAGGTCTATGCCCTCGCTGGCCCCGACTGTAACCAGAATTTCCTTTTGCGGATCGTACGTCAGGCTGTAGCGGTGCTGGAGGTAGTAGGCGATTTCGTTGCGCAGCGAAAGCTTGCCCCAGTTGCTGGTGTACTGGGTTTCTCCATCCAGCAGACTATCGATCGCAGCGTTGCGGATGTGGTAGGGCGTGACGAAATCCGGCTCGCCAACGCCAAGGGAGATAGCCCCCGGCATGGTTTGCACAATATCGAAGAATTTGCGGATGCCGCTTTTGGGCACCGCGGCGATGTTGGGGTTCCAGTAGTGGCTGTAATCCATCACGGATTCACCGCCAGTCGCTTATCCTGAGCATCCCCTTCAAAGATCACGCCGTCGCTCTTGTAGCGCTTGAGCACAAAGTGCGTGGCCGTGCCGGTGACCGTTTCCAGCACGCTGAGCTTGGTGCTGACAAAATAAGCCAGCTCCTTGAGGCTGTGGGCCTCCACCAGCAGCAGCAGATCGTAAGCGCCGCTCATCAGGTAAACGGATTTGACCTCGTCAAACCGGTAGATGCGCTTGGCGATGGCGTCGAAGCCCTCGTCCCGCTGCGGGGTCACGCGCACCTCAATCATGGCTTCCACACGCTCGCGGTCGGTTTTATCCCAATTGATGACGGGCGAGTAGCGCAGAATGATGCCGCGCTTTTCCATATCCTCAATCATCGCCGCGATGGTTTCCAGCGGTTGGCCAAGCATCACGGCCAGTTTTTCCAGCGGCATACGGCAATCCTGCTGCAACAGCTGCAACAGCTCAATTTGTAAATTTTGCATGGTAACACTGCTCCTCTCGCCGCCCGGTAAGGCGGCTACGGTTTTTTTCGGCTAAAACAGGCCGACGATATCGCCGTTTGCGTCCACATCGATGGACAGAGCGGCCGGCTGCTTGGGCAAACCGGGCATGGCGATGATGCCGCCCGCGAATGCCACCACAAAACCGGCTCCGGCGCTAAGCCGCGCCGAGCGAACCGTCAGCTCAAACCCCTCCGGCGCGCCCAACAGGGCTGGGTTATCGCTCATGGAATACTGGGTTTTGGCGATGCACACGGGGCAACGGCCATACCCGTCCGCCTCAAAGCGCGCAAGCGACTTTTTGGCTTCGTCAGTCAGCGTAACCCCGCCGGCGTGGTAAACGCGCTTGGCAATGGCGGTAATCTTCTCGCTCAGGGGCTGATCGTCGGCATAGGTAAAGTGCGGCGCGGGGTTGAGGTTGCCATCGGCAGCCAGACAGACTGCATCTGCCAAAAGGATCGCCCCCTTCCCACCCTGGGCCCAACCATCGCACAGCTCGCAGGCGACGCCGAGTTGACCGAGCGCCGAGCGCACCCATGCGATTTCCGCCTCCGTGTCGGTGGCAAAACGGTTGATTGCCACCACAACGGGGGTATCCCACACCTCGCGGATATTGCGGACATGGGCCAGCAAATTGGCCACGCCCGCCTCCAACGCGGTCTGGTTTGGGCTGGATAAGCCGGCTTTGGGCGCGCCGCCGTGGTGCTTGAGCGCCCGAAGGGTCGCCACAAGCACGATGGCGCTTGGCCATAAGCCGTTCATCCGGCATTTGATATCCAAAAATTTCTCGGCGCCCAGATCGGCGCCAAAGCCCGCCTCGGTCACCACATAATCGGCCATTTTCAGGGCGAGCGTGGTAGCGGCGACGCTGTTGCAGCCATGCGCGATGTTGGCAAAGGGGCCGCCGTGCATCAGGCAGGGCGTGCCGTCCAACGTCTGCACCAGATTGGGGTCAAACGCGTCGCGCAGCAGGGCGGTCATCGCGCCCGCCGCGCCTACCTGCGAGCAGGTAACCGCTTCGCCCGCGAAGGTGTACCCCACCACAATGCGCCCCAGCCGGGTTTTCAGGTCCTGAAGGCTAGAGGCCAGGCAAAATACGGCCATCACCTCGCTGGCGGCAGTAATGTCAAAGCCATCCTCGCGGGGGGTTCCGTTCTTCGCTCCGCCAAGCCCCTGCACAATCTGGCGAAGCTGGCGGTCGTTCACATCCAAGCAGTGGCGGAAGCTCACCGCGCGGGGATCGATCCCCAGCGAATTGCCCTGCTGGATGTGGTTGTCAATCATCGCGCAAAGAAGGTTATTGGCGGCGGTAATGGCGTGCAAATCGCCGGTAAAATGCAGGTTGATGTTTTCCATGGGCACCACCTGCGCATAGCCGCCGCCGGTCGCGCCGCCCTTCATGCCAAACACGGGGCCGAGGGAAGGCTCGCGCAGCGCCAGCATCGCCTTACGCCCGCTGACGGTGAGGCCGTCGGCCAGCGCCACCGAAACGGTGGTTTTACCCTCGCCCGCAGGCGTAGGGTTGATGGCCGTCACCAGTACCAGCTTGGCGCGGGCCGGTCGGTCGGCATAGGCCCGTTGGTTCACTTTGGCAATATACCGGCCATACGGCGATAGCGTATCCGGTAAAAAGCCGGCGGCCTGAGCGATTGTGTCAATCGGTTTCAGGGTCGCGGCGCGGGCAATCTCCAAGTCTGTGGGCATCGGCTTACCTCCCTTGATCCATGAGGTTTTGATCCAAAATGCGAGTGGACACAGTATAACGCATCACGCGCCATCTTTCAAGCGCGAGGTGGCATCGTAAAAAATCTGTGAATTGCAAGTTGAATTGCCGCCCCCCTGCCACATCATGCAGTCTTGAAGGTGCTCATCTGGGAGGGCGACATATAACCGAACTGTCTGCGTGGGTAGTGGTTCATCCA
>Ga0209098_1000253_pt1 | contig 61239 bp, 58 predicted proteins | sample AD_JPNHW1_MetaG_FD_184429 | JGI IMG/M metagenome (GOLD analysis project Ga0209098, IMG submission 184429) | Active sludge microbial communities of municipal wastewater-treating anaerobic digesters from Japan - AD_JPNHW1_MetaG (SPAdes) (version 2) | ecosystem: Engineered > Bioreactor > Anaerobic...
TTCATACTCTTTAAGGTTGTATAAACATTCAATGATTTTAAGGCGGCTGTCAATGCTGACCGGCTCACTCGGAAACTTTTCATCGATAAAGGAGAACCGCGCTAGTGCTTCTTTGTATTTCTGTTCTTGAAAAAGGGACCAGCCGAGGGAATAATACGCGGAAACCGCATACGAAGATTGGGGATATTCATCGATGACTTTCTGGTAGAATGCCGCCGCCTTGCTGAAATTGTTACCTTTAAAATGAACTTCGGCTATCCAATACAAAACCGCATCCTGGATTTTTTTAGACGAAGGATCCTTCAGCAATTCTTCAAATTTTGAAAGAGAATCGAGAAACCGGCTCAGATGGAAATAGCATTCCCCCACCAAAAGGCTTGCCTCCGGCGCTTTTTCAGATGAAGGGTAGGCCTTCAGAAATCGTTCCAAAAGCCCGAGGCTTACATCATAGAAACCGTCTTCAAATGCCTTTTTTGCGACGTACAAAGACTCGTCTTCTTTTGATTGCACTGCTTCTTGCGCGTATGCACACGAAGGCTCAACCACGGCGCAACAAAGAACACCGACGACAAAAAAGAATACGCAGGCATCAATTTTTCCACAATTATTTTTCATTCTCGTAAGGATGGTTGTAATTTGGTTTCACTATACCACTGTCTCAGAGCTGCTTCAATACTTTTCGCAGGAATACTCCGGTATATGATTTTTCCGATTTCATGATTTCATCGGGACTCCCGCAGGCAACAAGATACCCGCCGCGATCTCCGCCTTCCGGCCCTAAATCAATAATATAATCGGCTGATTTGATCACTTCCAGATTATGCTCGATCACCAATACGGTATTGCCCATATCAACAAGCCTCTGCAGTACACGTACGAGTTTGTCAACATCGGCAAAATGCAACCCTGTTGTCGGCTCATCCAGGATATACAAGGTTTTTCCGGTCGCTTTTTTACTCAATTCCGCGGAAAGTTTAATACGCTGCGCCTCACCCCCTGAAAGTGTTGTGGCGGTTTGGCCAACTTGAATATATCCCAGCCCGACTTCATGCAAATAATGCAATGTATTCTTAATTCGCGGAATATTCTCAAAAAACTCCAATGCTTCCTCAACCGTCATCTCTAAAACATCGGCAATGGATTTACCTTTATAGGTAACCTCCAGCGTCGCCGCGTTAAAACGCCTCCCCTTGCAAACATCGCATTTCACATAGATATCGGCAAGAAAATGCATTTCAATCTTCTTGATACCGTCACCGGTACAGGCTTCACAACGCCCTCCCTTGACATTAAACGAGAACCGGCCGGACTTATAGCCGCGCGCGCGCGACTCAGGAAGGCTTGCGAATAAATCACGGATAGCTCCAAAAACACCCGTATACGTCGCGGCATTTGACCGGGGAGTCCGTCCTATCGGAGATTGATCAACAACAATGACTTTATCAATATGCTCAAGACCCGTTACCTTGCGGCAGGCTCCCGGACGATCTTTTGATTTATATAATTTCTGCGCAATACGACGGTAGAGAATCTCATCGATCAATGTCGACTTTCCGGAACCGGAAACTCCCGTGACACAGATAAAAACACCGAGCGGGAATGTGACGTCAATATCCTTGAGATTATGCTCCGTTGCTCCGATAACATGGATACATTTATTCTCCCGTACTTTCCTCCGGGTCAGTGGAACGGCAACGGCAATCTCACCCCGTAAATACCGGGCAGTCAAAGAATCTTTACATTTCATAAATTCATCGGTAAACCCGGCGCAAACAACTTCTCCCCCGTGACGGCCTGCCCCTGGCCCCAAATCAACGATATAATCGGCAGCTTTCATCGTATATTCGTCATGCTCAACAACAATCAGCGTATTGCCCAGATCCCGCAATGTGCACAATGTTGCAAGGAGCTTCTCATTATCCCGTTGGTGCAATCCTATGCTAGGTTCGTCAAGAACGTAGAGAACTCCCACAAGCCCGGATCCAACCTGTGTAGCAAGACGTATCCGCTGGGCCTCTCCTCCCGACAACGTCGAGCTCATCCGGTCCAGCGTTAAATACTCCAACCCGACGTTCGAGCAGAAGGTAAGCTTTTGGTTAATTTCTTTCAGTATTTCTTCGGCAATAACACACTGCTCATGAGAAAGCTTCAGCGTTTTAAAGAATTCACGAGCACCGGCAATCGACATCTGCGTTACTTCATAAATATTCTTCCCACCGACATAAATACTCAAACTTTCCTTTTTTAGGCGGGCACCGTGGCAATCCGGGCATGGAAGAGTCGACATAAAACGCGATATCTCCTCTTTTAAATAATCGCTCTCTGAATTCTTAAAAATCCGCTCCAAATGCGGGATAATCCCTTCAAACGGTTTATCATTAACCTCAACATGAGTGCCATACAAAAGAGCTTTTTGTATGGATTTGGGGAGCTTGCAAAAAGGCACGTCAAGGTCAATATCCATCTGGCGGGCAAGTTCCCTCAAAAGCCAGCGATAATACATAATATACCCTCTACCGCCCCGCCTCCAAACCGCAATAGCACCTTCATTGATTGATTTATTTTTATCGGGAATCACCAGGTCGGGATCGAACTCAAGTTTAATGCCAAGTCCGTTACAGGCAGAGCAGGCGCCATAGGGGGAATTAAAAGAAAAAATACGCGGTTCAACTTCAGCATAACTGATGCCGCATTTTGAACAAGCATACTGTTCGTTAAAAAGTATATCTTTAAAAGAAGCCGAGGCAATACTCAGGATCCCTTTGCCGACCTTTAACGCTGTCTCGACAGAATCGGTCAGGCGTTTTTTAATCTCCGGTTTTACCACAAGACGGTCAACAACAACTTCAATGGTATGCACCTTGAATTTTTTCAAAACAATCTTTGCCGGCAATTCATAGAGTTCTCCGTCAACACGGCAGCGCGTAAAACCGGCTTTTTGAATATGCGAAAAAATGTCGCGATACTCCCCCTTTTTCCCCGCAATCAGAGGGGCCAAAACCTGGATGTGACTGCCTTCCGGCAGATTCATGATACGCTCAACAATTTCCTGTGAACTCTGCCGAGTAATCGGCTGTCCGCATTGATAACAATGCACAATGCCGATACGGGCGAAAAGGAGCCTCAGGTAATCGTACATCTCGGTTTGGGTTGCGACTATTGAACGGGGATTACTGCCTGCCGAACGCTGTTCAATTGCAATTGCGGGAGAAAGGCCTTCAATATACTCAACCAGGGGTTTCTGCAGTTGATCAAGGAATTGACGGGCATAGGCTGAAAGGCTCTCCACATATCGACGCTGCCCTTCAGCATAAATAGTATCGAAAGCAAGGCTTGATTTACCCGAACCTGAAAGACCGGTTACGACGATAAGTTTATTGCGGGGAAGGGTAAGATTTATATTTTTCAGGTTATGCTCGCGGGCTCCCCTGATTATGATGGAATCATTCATAACGTAAATAGTATGCCTAAAAAATCCCGCCCTTTTTTCGCGTATTGCGATCGTGTTATGCGTATTGCCTAATTAAATGCCATACGCACGACACAATACTCACGACGAAAAAAGGGCGGAACTGTATTACTTATTTCTTTTTACCTTTTTTGCCGCCTCTTTTCATTTTGGCAGCAGAAACATCACCCTGTTTGTCCAAGAAGTAGAGATATCCCTCTTTCCTCTTGATACCAACCTTGGCGACCTTCTTGGGGCTACCACCTTTCTTTCCGCCCCGAGCCATCTTCGCACAAGAAACATCACCTTGTTTGTCGATGAAATAGAGCAACCCCTTTTCACGCTTAACTCCGACTTTCGCGACTTTTTCAGCCATTTTTGTTTCACCCCCCTTCACGAGTTACATTGTTAAGAACCAATACGCACCGGTTCCAGTATCTGTTTCAATGCAGCTTGAGCAGACAAAACTGCCAAATAACTTGTTTTTGGATTATCGGGATGCAACACATTTTCAGTCCGCGTAACGATGCGCCCGGCATCCGAAACAACTTCAATTTCATGAACATTCCTCTGCAGATTTGGTGAAGCAATAATACGCACACGTGTCTTATCAACACCAAGACCAGCCAAACTCAACACCGCAGCAACATTAATGTTCTGCGGGAAATGAATAACAGCCTGCCGCGCTGTCCCATTAAAAAGCACCATATCCTGCCGCAATTTCGCAAGATTGATCCGTTTTTTTTCGACAAACGCAACACCTTTGAATGCCTTGGGATTTTTCCGTGTTGTTAAGATTACGCTCTTTATCTTTCCACACGCGGACGCTTTTACCGCATCAACACCGGAAATTGCACCGCTGGGGATATAAACACGACAGCCCTTTTTTCTCGCACCACTCATGAGCTGTTTCATATTCCCCACAAGCCCGCCAACGCTCATAACCATAACATCCCGGCCTTTATCAACGGCCCTGAGAGCAATATCGGATGAAACCTTAGCAGATGCCGCTTCAATCACAAGGTCGGCTTTTAAAATAGCCTGCTCAAGACAGGCAACAGCCAACGACGTCCTTCCGGAAACAAGACGCGATAATGCCTGTGACTTATCCATATCAATATCAAACAAAGCGACAAGCTTGGCAGATTCCGAGAATTTACTGCGAATACCTTTAGCCAAGGAACTCCCGATGGCACCACATCCAACAAGAGCGATTTTTAACATATTATTTTCCTTCAATCACAATGTTATCGATTAATCTGGTTGACCCAATATACACTGCTAAAACGATAAGCGTCTTTCCCGATATTTTTTGTAATGGGACAAGCGTCGCCGCATTGACTATTTCCACGTAATCAATACGGGCACGGCGCACCCGAGCAATTAATTTCCTTATAGCATTCTTGATAGACACTGCGTTACGTTCTCCGCATCGAATCAATGTCCTGGCCACCATAAGCGATTGGCTTAAGATCACAGCATCGTTTCGCTGAGCAGAATTCAAATAGGCATTCCGCGAACTCATCGCCAGCCCGTCAGCATGACGAACGATGGGAACAACCCGCACGGAAACCGGAAAATTCAAATCTTCAACAAAACGTTTGATTATGACAACCTGCTGCGCGTCCTTTTGCCCAAAATATGCCCTGGCAGGGATCGTGCTATTCAGTAATTTTGCAACCACCGTGGCAACGCCGCGAAAATGTCCCGGCCGGCTTAAGCCGCACAATACATCACCCATTTTCCCAACCGTAATATATGTGCAAAAACCATCCGGGTACATTGATTGAACAGAAGGCGCAAATACAACATCGGCTCCCGAACTTTTACAGACGTTCAAATCTTTCTGAAATGTCCGGGGATATTTTCTGAAATCCTCTTTCGGGCCAAACTGAGTAGGATTAACAAAAATACTGACGATAACCAGATCATTCTCTTTTCTGGCAACCTGTATAAGCTTGGCGTGTCCGGCATGTAAAGCGCCCATCGTAGGAACCAACCCAATGCGTTTTTTAAGGTTACGCTGCGCTAAAGAATACGCCTGCATCTGCTGCGGACTTTTTATAACAATCATATAACCTCACACAAAGGAGTCATCACAAAATCACGTTTAAACATCCGCGGATGCGGAATTGTCAACAGCGGAGTCCTGATAATCCGGTCTCCATAAAAGAGGATATCTAAATCTATAACACGGGCCCCCCACCGGACCTTTGTTACACGTCCCAGCATCTTTTCGATTTTTTTTAATGCGTGCAGGAGTTTAACGGGTGGAATAGATGTCTCGATTTTTACAACTGCATTCAGGAATTTCCCCTGGCCACGAGGCCCTCCCTGCGGAAGCGTTTCGATAATACTCGACATCCTAATGATTTTGGTCTTCTTCAATGCTTTCATGTAATGCAAAGCTTTTTGTATGTATGCCCTGCGGTTACCGAGGTTCGATCCGATTCCTAAAAAACAAACAGTCATAGTTATGCGATTTTCCGCAAGCGCTCGATAGCCTCACCTATTCTCTCTTTTGGAACAGTGAGTGCCATGCGAATGTACCCTTCTCCATGCTTACCAAATCCAATCCCCGGTGTCACAACAATATTGCCTTTATCGAGCAACAGCGCTGCGAAAGCAATAGAACTCATTTTTTTAGGGACTTTAAACCAGACATAAAACGTAGCTTTCGGATGCGTCGCATCCCATCCCAAAGATTGAAGTCCCGCCACTAAAACATCGCGACGCTCTTGATACAGCGTGCGCATATTCTCAATATGAACCTGCGGACCTTCTAAAGCTACAATACCGGCAAGTTGAATAGCAGTAAAGATACCGGAATCGATATTTGATTTCACTTTGGCAAGCCCGGCAACGAGGTGCGAATTCCCACAGGCCCAGCCGACACGCCACCCTGTCATATTATAGGTTTTTGAAAGTGAATGGAACTCAATGGCGACTTCCCGGGCCCCGTCAATTTCAAGAAAACTCGGCGCCTTATACCCGTCATAGCTCATTTCAGAATAAGCCAGATCAGATACCACAATAAGCTTATGTTTATGGGCAAATGCGACCAACTCCCTATAAAAATCCTTATCCGCGGTCCTGCCGGTCGGATTGTTCGGATAATTAATATACAGGATTTTAGCCTTTCTCAGTACCGCGGCAGGGATTTTCTTCAAATCGGGGAGAAAACTATTGCTCTCCAAAAGCGGCATCAAGTACGGTTTTCCGCCGGCAAATATTGTGCCTCCTTTATAAGGCGGATAGCACGGATCAGGAATAAGTGCATAGTCTCCTTCGTTCAAAAACGCCAGAGGAAAATGCGCGATACCTTCTTTTGAACCGATAAGGGGGAGAACTTCATTTTCAGGGCTCAACGTAACGGTAAAACGGCGTTTATACCAATCGGAGATCGCTTGACGGAGAATTGGCATGCCCTGATCAAGGGCATATTTATGCGTCGCAGGGTCCTGCGCGGCATGATACAACTTTTCGATAATATGCGCAGGCGTCGGCTGGTCAGGATCTCCAATACCTAAATCAATAATATCCCGTCCCTCGGCGCGCGCTTTGCGTTTAGCTTTGTCAATCTCAACAAACAAATAAGGCGGCAAACTCTTCAATCGCTTTGAAAGTTTAAACATGCCTTTTCTTCTCCTCAAAAATTACTCTCTCGGTTTGCGTTTAACCATTATTAATCAGCGTTGAACGGTTCACCGATAACCGAACCCCGCTCACCAGAGGCAACTAAAAACAGCCCACTTTCCTCTTACGTACCCAACACATCCTGCATCGAATACAAACCCGCAGGCTTACCCACAATCCATTTAGCGGCACGCAAAGCCCCCAAAGCAAACAGATCCCGCGTATGCGCCTGGTGTTTGATTTCAATGCGCTCAGAATTGCCGCACATAATAATAGTATGGTCTCCGACAATATCGCCGAGTCGAATGGCATGCGTAGGGACAGGACGTCCCACGGTATCAACAATAATTTCCGCCATCTTCTTTGCCGTACCTGACGGAGCGTCTTTTTTTGCCTTATGATGCGCCTCGACAATTTCAATGCTATAATCCGGGCCCAGTTTCTTTACAATCTCAGGCAGCACGGAAAATAAAACATTAACTCCGATAGAATAATTGGGCGTAAACATGACCGGCACGACTTCAGCAACTTCATGTACTTTCTTGACCTGCGCCTCAGTCAAACCCGTTGTCCCCAAAATATACGCTTTACGGTGTTTAGCCACATATGAAAGATGCTCTTCGGTAGCATCTGGAAGCGTGAAATCGATAAAAACATCGACCAAAAAAAGGCCCTCTGAATTGGAAGAAACTTTCAAATTCCTTCCCAAATCTTTACCAATAAGCGGCGTCCCTTTTTTTTCAAGACCGAATGTGATATCAAAATCCTTATCCGCACTGGCAAGCTCAAAAATCCTCCTGCCCATTCTTCCGCAAACACCAGCTATCCCTAATTTAATCATATACGCTTTCCTTCCAGCCGCCGTAACCGGCACGAGGGCGGTAGTTATTTTAACAATCCGTAATCAAGCAACGCTTTTTTAAGTTTTGCAACATTTTCCGGCAGCAGTGCGCTCATCGGCAAACGTAAACCAGGCTCACACATCCCTACAAGACCCATAGCAGTTTTTACCGGGATGGGATTGGTTTCAACAAACATCATTTTAATAAGCGGAAGCATTTTGTAATGAAGTGCTTGCGCTCCGGCGATATCGCCTTGAGCAAAAGCGCTCACCATATCAGCCACGTCGCGGGGAATAATATTGGCAACAACAGAAATAATCCCCGTACCACCGATTGCTAAAACAGGTAACGTTAACGCATCATCCCCGCTTATAAGGTCGAACGTGCCGCCGCACAAATATTTTACCCGCGACATCTGTTCAACATTGCCTGAAGCTTCTTTTACGCCGACAATGTTCTTGCAATCACAGGCCAGCTTTGCCACTGTCTCCGGCTCAATATTAACTCCCGTACGCGATGCTATGTTATAGAGGATAATCGGGATTTTTACCGCATCGGCAACCGCTTTAAAATGCTCGTACAACCCTTTTTGAGTCGGACGGTTATAATACGGCGAAACCTGCAGTGAAGCATCAGCCCCTGCTTTCTCTGCGTGCCGTGTCAAAATCACCGCTTCTTCCGTCGAATTTGAACCGGTCCCCGCAATAACAGGAACACGTTTCTTAACCTGCTTAATGGTAATCTCAATTACTTTCTCGTGCTCGTCAAGTGAGAGAGTCGCCGACTCACCAGTCGTACCGCAGGGGACTATACCGGATGTGCCGTTATTTATCTGGAACTCAATCAGCTGAGCAAGCTTTTCCTCATCAACTTTTTTATTTTTAAACGGCGTTACTAACGCTACCATTGAACCTTTAAACATCCCTCTACTCTCCTTTACTAGCATTAAATTGATATGCCATTTCCTTTAAAGCACGTATTCTTTTTTCAATCGGCGGATGGGTTGCGAATAAATTCCCCATCCAATCCTCCCGCATCCCAACGGCAGAACCTTTGGGATCGGCTATGCATAAATGCGCTGTCCCCTGATTAATGGAGCGTGTTGGAGAAGTATACCCGTTTATTTTTTCAAGTGCCGAAGCAAGCCCTAATGGATTTCTCGTTAAAGCGGCGCCGGAAGCATCAGCCAGCGATTCTCTTTTACGGGAAACTGCCATAGCCATAAGCTGCGAAAGGATCGGCGCAAGGATTATTGCAATAAACCACACTGCTAGAATAATCAAAGCAATCGGCCCGCTGCCTTCAGACCGTCTGCTTGAGCGGCTCCGGCCAAACCATAAAGATCGGCCCGCCCAATCAGCAAGTAACGCAATCGCCCCAACCATAACCGCCAGAATGAGCATGAGCCGGATATCAAAATTCTTAATATGGCTCATTTCATGGGCAGCAACACCCTGCAGTTCATCGCGATTCAGTGCCTCCAAAAGCCCCCTGGTTACCGCAATAGAACTATGCTCTGGATCTTGCCCGGTTGCAAATGCGTTGGGATCAGGGTCATCAATGATATATGTTTTCGGCACAGGGATTCCGGCAGCAATGCTCATCTCTTCAATGATATTATGCCATTGTTGTTGTTTCGGATCATTCATATCAAGCGGCACTGCATGAGTCGATGAAAGTATCATCTTGTCACCATAGGCAAAACTCATATAACTTGATCCGACCCCGAACAGGAACGCTACCCCGGTAAAAACCGGGAATTGCATACCCGATCCATAAAAATAATCGAACCCGAACCCGATACAAAGAAAGAGCAGTATTACAAAGCTAATAACAACCCAACTTGCGCGTTTATTGGCAGCAGCCTGTTCAAGAATATTCATTATTTCAAATTCAAGTCGACCTTTGGCACATCCCGTTCAGCAGCATCGGTAATCTCAAAAAGCTCCTGTTTGGTAAATCCAAACATACCTGCAACAATATTAGACGGAAATGTTTGCTGTGCAATATTAAATTTCGTCGCAATATCATTATAAAACTGCCTGGCAAAACCAATACGATTTTCAGTTGAAACAAGCTCTTCTTGAAGTTTCGAAGCATTTTCGTTCGACTTCAATGTCGGATAATTCTCGACCAACGCGAACAATTGCCGCAATGCGCCGGTCAGCATATTCTCAGCTCCCGCCTTTTCAGCAACGCCCTGAGCGGAAATTGCCTTATTACGAGCCTCGATAACCATGGTCAAGGTCTTTTGCTCAAAATTCATAACGCCCTTAACGGTCTCAATAAGATTCGGGATAAGGTCATGCCGTCTCTTAAGCTGAACATCGATTTGTTTCCAGCCGTTTAAGGTTTCATTCTTTAAAGAAACCAAACCATTAAAAGTACCGATAAGCCAGACAACAATAATAACGACTACTGCAAGAAGTATCCAAAGCGTCATCATACGCCTCCTTTAAGGGATATTAGCAGATCTTCCCTTCAAAAACAAAACTGACTTTACCTTCCAACCAGACATCCCTGAAACTATTTCCCTGACGATTGAAATAGATATGTAAGTTCTCGTTACTTCTCGTATGAACCACCACGTCCCCATCACAACAGGTTTTTGACGCGAAAATAAGCGCTGAGGCAGTACTCCCCGTCCCGCAGGCAAGCGTCTCATCCTCAACGCCGCGTTCATACGTACGGACCGCAATCGAGTTCTTACCAAGCACTTCGATAAAATTAACATTCGTGCCGCGCGGCGCAAAATAAGGGTGATTTCGAATAGCCCTCCCGATAGCAACCACGCCGATAGAACCGAGTCCTTCGGTAAAGACAACAACATGCGGTACGCCGGTATTAATAAAATTAACCCGTAATTTCCTGCCGTTCACCACAAGCGGGATATCCAATTTCAGCTTGTGCGGATCCGTTAATTTGACTTTTACGGAATCCTTATGGACCTCGGAATCAATTATCCCGGCACGGGTCTCAAGCCGGATATTTTTTTTGTTTTTAAGCGCAAGCCGGTTATGCGCGTATAACACTGCGCAGCGGGCGCCATTTCCGCACATTTCAGCTTCTGAACCATCGGAATTAATAATACGCATACGCAGATCGGCTTTTTTCGACTTCTCGAGAAACAAAACCCCATCAGCGCCAATACCGTATTTCCTATCACACAAACATTGAATTAACTTCGTGCGCCTATGTGGCTGTATAATCGTGAGGCCATTCTCTATCACGATAAAATCATTGCCGGTACCAACCATTTTTGTAAACACCAGACCGCTCATCTCGTACTCCGTAAAAATGCGGGGACCACTTCATTTCGAATCAAATCCCGGAAATCTTCTCTCCTGCGGATTTCAAACATTTTATTTTTAACAACCAAAACTTCAGCACAACGGCACCGGGAATTATAGTTACTGGACATGCTAAATCCATAAGCCCCGGCACTCATAACTGCGATATAGGCTCCTTCTTTAACAAACGGGATACGGCGTCCCTTAGCAAAAAAGTCCCCGCTTTCACAGATCGGGCCGACAACATCAACTTTGACGTATGACCGGGCGCCTTTGTGACCTTGTGCCCCTGCTCGCTTAAGAGGCACGATCTGGTGATACGCATCATACAACGCCGGGCGAATCAAATCATTCATTCCGCCGTCAACGATAAGAAAGGTTTTTTGAGGGGTCTTTTTGACGTATAAAACCTTTGTCAGCAAAACACCGGCATTCCCGACAATAAACCTGCCCGGTTCCATAATAATTTTCAACCCTGTTTTCTTTAAAAGAGGAACGATCCTTTTGGCATAGATAATCGCGGTCTGCGGTTTTTCTTTTCTATAAATGATACCTAAACCGCCTCCGATATTCAAATACTCCAGCGCAATACCTCTTTTTTTCAGTCGCTCAATAAAATCTATGACTTTTTTAATCGCTGCGATAAACGGCGCGCTCTCTAATATCTGGGAACCGATATGTATATGCAACCCGCTTATTCGTACATTTTTAAATGATCCGCCACAAGAAAGTATTGTATACGCGTTCTTTAAATCGATCCCGAATTTATTCGTCAGTTTTCCCGTTGTAATAAATTTATGCGTCTTAGCTTCCACATCCGGATTAATCCGTATAGCCACCCGCGTAACCGTACGAAGTTTTCCAGCGATGCGGTTGATGTTTGCCAGCTCCGGCAAGGATTCAACATTAAAGAAAAGAATCCCTTTCCGGATCGCCGCTTCTATTTCAACATCAGTTTTACCGACCGAGGCATAAACAATACGCTCGGGAGGGCATCCGGCTTTCAACGCCCTGGAAAGCTCACCACCCGACACAATATCAAGTCCCGCGCCTTTTTGGACAAGAGAACGCAATATCCCAAGATTGGAATTCGCTTTTACCGAATAACAGATAAGCGGCCGGATTTCCTTGAACGCTTCCTGCAGTTTTAGCAAATGCCCCGTGAGTGTTTGATAACTATACACATATACCGGCGTCCCGAATTTTTGTGCGATAGTTTCAAGAGGCACATCCTCACAACACAAGTTGTTCTTTTTATACCCGAAATCGTGCATAGTTTCCTTATATTAATCAAAACAAACCCAGCCGCACGTAAGGTAACCGCCGCCGACTCTTCCTTCGATATCGCCCGTAGCCGGCACATAGCGGCACGCCATATCATTATATCGCCCACCGCTTCCACCCAGCCAATGGGTATATTCATAGATATAGGCAAAACAGGCTCGGTGAGCCCCAATATTCGTCGTCGTAGGCAACCAGCCAGACGGTCCCCACTCCTGCGCGATGCGATTCGTTGTCCCCATGGTAGGGCTGGTCACTTGGCTAGCCCAGCGATTAATGGAACGAAGATACAAGTCATTCACATCCGCATTACCCTTGACCTGTCCGTTAGGCGCCGGCTGTTGAATATTCTGCGTTCCAACGCCGACATTTCCTTCAATGATCGCAGTATCATCGGCAACAGCTGCAGTAGAATAGTTTCTTCCTACTTTTAACTGATGCGTTGCAAGTTCACGATAACTGCCGCTTGGTGACGGATAATACGTCGTTATCGTCAGCGTTTCCTGAGCAAACACGCCTCCAGCAAGTGAAAATACCAGACACAAAACAGAAAAAATACTTTTATGCATTAAGCTTCTTTTTCCAAAGCGCTATCTGTCTCTCAACACAAACCGGGCTCGTGCCGCCCCATGAGGTCTTTAAGTTAACAGACGCCTGCGCATTAAGGATCCGTATAACATCCATTCCTAAAAACGGTGAGAAGTGTTTGAGTTCCCCCGCGCTTAGCGTAGAAATTCTACGCCCCTTATCAAGACACTCCCGCACTATTTTTCCAACAACATCATGCGCCTGACGATATGAAACGCCTTTTTTAATCAGGTATTCTACAATATCAACTGAAAAGAGTGCTTCATCAAGAAGTTTCGCGGTTATTGCTTCTTTTTCAACAACGATGTTCTGAAAAAGCGCGATAAAAATCTCAATAACATCGCACACCGTATCAATCGCGTTAAACAGAGGCGGTTTATCCAGCTGCATATCTCGGTTATAAGAAAGCGGTAGCCCTTTCATCAACACTACGATATTGGTTAAATCTCCCTGCACTTTCCCCACCGATCCTCTGATCAACTCAAGGACATCGGGATTCTTTTTATGCGGCATAATGCTTGACCCCGTGCAAAAAGAAAAATCAATATCAATAAAATTGAACTCTTTGGTTGACCACAGAATCAAATCTTCCGCCGTACGGGATAAATGCACGGCTATGATCGAAAGATCCGCTAAGACCTCGATAATAAAATCACGGTCGCTGACGGAATCCATACTATTGCCGGTAACCGAAGCAAATCCGAGCTCTCTGCTCACAAACTCCCGGTCAATAGGCAGCCCGGTGCCTGATAATGCGCAACTGCCAAGCGGCATCCGGTTAATACGCGCATACGCATCGCTTAACCGTTCCTTATCCCTTTCTAAACCCTCAATATAAGCCAAGAGATGGTGTGCCAATAAAACGCACTGCGCTACCTGCAAATGGGTATACCCGGGAATTATAACCTGCTTGTTAGCGTGGGCGAATTTCAGGATCGATTTCTGCAAAAGTGAGATCAACTCAATGAGATCATCGATTTCATCCCGCAGATACATCCTGATATCAAGCGCGATCTGATCGTTACGGGAACGCGCGGTATGCAGTCGAAACGCAGCCGCGCCGATCTTTTTTTCTAGAATAACCTGGATATTCGAATGCACATCCTCAGCCGCTGGATCAAATTTGAATTTTCCCGATTCAATATCCTTCAAAATAGCCTGTAACCCCCGGACAATCGAGTCCGCGTCTTTTTTAGGGATGATCCTGGTTTTGCCAAGCATCCGTGCGTGCGCAATACTTCCAATCACATCAACCTTGGCAAGCCGTTTATCATAAGCAATGCTTGAGGTAAACGTATCAGTCAAAGCGTTCGTCCCTTTTGCAAACCGCGTTCCCCACAGTTTTTTACTCATTATCTTCTCCTACAAAAACGTGATTGCTTCGTCACGATAACGATTATATTAAACATTCCTCGCAATGACGACAAGAAAATCGTCATTGCGAGTCCGCTTTTCCCGCTATCTTACGTATAGTGGGCGTGGCAATCTAAACTACGTATCCGCCTCCGGCGGAACTCAGTCTGTCATCTGTCTACTGTGCTCTGTGAACTAACCCCCCGCCACCGGCGGAAAACAAACTTTGAACCTTGAACATTGAACTATGAACTATAATCGCTACACTCTATCTCTGATACGGCATTCCCCAGAGCCGGATAAATCCCTCCGCTAACTTCTGATTGAATGTATCTTCCTTACCATAGGTGCTTAATGCAAGTTTATACAACGAATACGGCGATGTGCGCGCGACCGGAACACAGGAACCCTTGAAAAGTTTTACTTTCACAGAACCAGTAACATACTTCTGCGTTGACTCAACAAAGGCATCAAGCGCTTTCTTCAACGCGGAATACCAAAGACCGGTATACACCAATTCGGAATACCGCTGCGACACACCGTCCTTGTAATGCATCAATTCCCGATCCAAAACAACACTCTCTAAATCCTTATGGGCCAGATAGAGAATCGTTCCAGCCGGCGATTCATAAATCTCCCGGGATTTAATCCCCACTAAACGGTTCTCAACCATATCCATCCGTCCGACGCCGTAATTACCGCCGATTTCATTCAATTTTACAATCAAATCTTTTAACGGATACGCTTTTCCATTAAGCTTCCGCGGGACGCCTTTTTCAAAATACACTTCAACATATTTCGGTTTATTGGGAGCCTGGGCAGGGCTTTTCGTAATACGATATGCGTCCTCAGGGGGTTCATTCCGGAGGTCTTCCAAAACACCAGACTCAATACTAATGCCCCAGATATTCCTATCAATACTGTACGGCTTTTTCTTTGTAACATCAATTGGGATATTATATGCATGCGCATATTCGATTTCTTCTTCCCGCGATTTAAACTCCCATTCACGGACCGGAGCGATAATTTGCAGCTTTGGATCCAGTATCGCGGTCGTTACTTCCAAACGAACCTGGTCATTTCCCTTGCCGGTACAGCCATGCGCAACGGCCTGCGCCTTTTCTTTATGCGCAATATCGACCAGATATTTTGCAATCAGCGGACGGCCAAGCGCCGTTGCCAAAAGATATTTCCCTTCATAAATCGAATTTGCTTTAAGCGCCGGGATGATAAAATCGGCAATAAACTCATCCTGCACATCCTTAATATATACTTTCGAAGCACCGGCAACTAATGCCCGCTCTTCAATCTTCTTAAGATTTTCCCCTTTACCGAGCCCCTGCCCAAGGTCGGCGACAAAACAAATAACATCCCAGCCCCGGTCTTTGAGCCAACGAACAATACATGAAGTATCTAAACCACCCGAATACGCTAAAACAACCTTTTTCATTTTTTCTCTCCTGCTCACTGCAACAATTTTATCAAAACAGCCTTCTGCACATGCATCCTGTTTTCAGCCTCATCGAATACAACTGAATTCGCGCTATCAATTGCTTCGGCGGAGATCTCTTCTCCGCGATGAGCCGGCAGGCAATGCATAATGACCACATCCTTGTTCGCTTTCTTGACAAGTTCCATATTGATCTGAAAATCCTTAAAATCGAGCTTGCGTTTTGCTGCTTCCGTTTCCTGTCCCATACTCGCCCAAACATCCGTATAGAGCACATCTGCTCCGCAGGCAGCGTCCGCTGCGCTATTGGTAACACGTATCCGCGCACCGCTGGCCTGCGCAATCAGGGCAGCCTCCGCCAACACCCCCGGCAACGGCTCATAGCCTTTGGGGGTACCGATATTCATATGCATACCTACTTTCGCGCATATAAAAATAAGCGAATTGCAAACATTATTGCCGTCACCGACATACGCTAATGTTTTTCCTTTCACCGTGCCAAACTTTTCCCGCGCGGTATATAAATCGGCGAGCGCCTGACAGGGGTGCGAATAATCTGAAAGTCCGTTGATCACCGGGACACTCGCGGCACCAGCCATCTCAAGGCAATTCTTATGTTCAAATGTCCTCAAGACTATGCCGTCAACATAGCGTGACAAGGTTTTTGCCACATCACTGATCGATTCACGCACACCGAGATTGATCTCACCCGGTGACAAATACGTGGTGTTGCCTCCCAACTGATACATCCCGACGCTAAAAGAAACACGCGTTCGATTCGACGGTTTCTGGAAAATAAGCGCAAGGGTTTTGCCCGTTAGAACCGAAGCAAACTTTTTTTTATTTTTTTTAAGCTGATCGGTACGCTTAAAAAGTTCTTCGATCTCCTGAAGAGTCAAATCACCGATAGAAAGCAAATCTTTTTTCATGCCATTCCTTTAAGCACTGTTTCAAGAATCCCCAGCGCTTTATCAATTTCTTTTTTCGAAATCGTCAACGACGGCATTATCCGCAGCACCGTATCATGAGTACAATTAATTAAAAGCCCTTTCTCAATACAGGCATCAACCACCGGTTTACCAGGGCCAGTAAGCTCAATACCCGCCATTAACCCCATACCCCTGATTTCTTTGACAAGGGGACAATGTTCTTGCAAAACAACGAGCCGTTCGAAAAGATACGCGCCCATCTTCTTTGCATTAACCAAAAGCTTTTCTTCCCGCACGGCTTTCATAACAGCAAGGGCCGCCCGGCAAATCAGAGGGCTTCCGCCAAAGGTTGAAGCATGCATTCCCGGCTGCAACGTATCCGCAATCTCCTTTTTTACAACCATCATGCCAATAGGCGTGCCGCCTCCCAAAGCTTTCGCCAGGGTCATGATATCAGGCGTGATCCCGTAATTCTGGAAGGCAAAAAATTCGCCCGTGCGTCCGATACCCGTCTGAACTTCATCAACGATCAAAAGCATTTTCTTTTCATCACACAGTGCACGCAACCCCGAAACGAATTCCTTTGACGCAACATTGATACCGCCTTCTCCCTGAATAAGCTCAAGCATAATCGCAACAGTCTTATCAGTAACAGCTGCCCGTACAGCAGCCAGGTCGTTAAACCGCACCTGCTTAAATCCTTCGGGAAACGGCTCAAATCCGTGCATGTATTTCTTCTGACCGGTCGCAGCAAGAGCCGCCAATGTCCGTCCATGGAACGCATTCTCAAAAGTAATAATTTCAAACCTGCCCTGACCGAATTTGCGGGACAGCTTGATGGCGCCTTCATTTGCCTCGGCTCCTGAATTACAGAAAAAAACCTTGGAAGAAAAACTTCGTTTTACCAACTCAGCGGCAAGTTTTGCCTGCGGGATATGATAATAGCTATTGGGAATAAAAATCAACTTTGAAACCTGGTCCCTGATCGCCTGCATTACTTTCGGATGGCAATGGCCAAGATTACCAACACCCCAGCCAGGGAAAAAATCAAGATACTCTTTATTATCAATATCCCACAACCGAGAACCTTTCCCTTTAACGAATACCAAAGGAACTTTGGTATACGTCGGCATTATGTTCTCTTTATATGAATCAAAAACTTCCTGTAATTTCATTTTCGCAATATTTCCTAATCGGTCGATAGTCAATAGTCAATGGTCTATGGCTAAGCCTAAATTATAACTTTCTATTTTTTTCATTCAACAATCTAGGCCTTTAGCCATTGACTATAGACCATAGACGGTAGCCTGTTTAATTATTTATTTCGCAATCTCCGTCCCCACACCCTTATCCGTAAAAATTTCAAGCAGCAAACCATGCGGGATACGGGCATCAATAACGTGTGTTTTTTTGACTCCGCCATCAAGCGCGTCAAAACAAGCCTTCACTTTCGGGATCATCCCTGAAGAAATAATATTCGATTCCATCAACTGCTTTGCTTCAACCTCGGTCAATGTCGACAAGAATGAATTGGGATCATCTGCCCTGCGCATAATACCCCGTACGTTTGTCAACAAAACAAATTTTTCAGCCTTTAAAGCAATCGCGATATGTGCCGCGGCCTCATCCGCATTAACATTATACGTTTTTCCGTCAGCCCCGGCCCCCATCGGCAAAATAACTGAAATCGACGGCTCATCAATCTGCTCCAGGATCGGCTTCGTATTAATAGCAGTAATGGTCCCCACCAAACCCAAATCAATCTTGGCTTTCTTTTTCTGGACTTGAATGATCTGTTTATCTTTGCCATTAAGCCCTGCAACATGCGCCCCAAGCTCGGTAATTTCGCGCACAATCAGTTCATTTAACGACTGCAATTCTTCGGCAACAAGCTTCAAAGTCTCCTCATCAGTCACGCGCATCCCGTCAACGAACTCCGTCTTTTTACCGCTGGTGCGCATTCGGTCGCTGATATTCGGGCCACCGCCATGCACTAAAACAGGCCGAAGGCCCATAAAACTCAGGAAAACGATATCTTCCAAAACGCCGCGCCTTATTTTTTCCTCACCGAGGATACTGCCGCCATACTTGATAACAACCACTTTCTTATGAAACTTTTTTATATACGGAAGCGCCTCTATAAGCACCTGCGCCTTTTTAATTGCTTCTTCCATGATTGTCTTTGGCCCTAATTATATTCCGCGTTAATTTTTACGTACTCGTGACTAAGATCCGACGTATAAACAACTGCCCGCGCCTTACCCCTGCCCAACCGCACGGTAATATCAACTTCGTTCTTTTGAAGAGGAGAATATTTGATTTTCAATTCCTCTTCCCTGACAGGAACACCCGTTGAGCCGACTGCAGCAACAATCCGGCCATACATATTCGGGCTTGATGCAAACATAGCGATCTTGAACAAATTGTAATTGGCAACAGCCATTGCAACCAGTTTTGCTTCTTCATGATGCTTCGCCTGCATAACGGTAATGCGTATCAGCTTCGTCGAGCCCTCGCCATCTCTCACGATCATCTTGGCAAGTTCCATACAAACAATTTTTAACGCTTCAACAAATTTCTTAAACCCGGCGCCGCCGTCAATCTGTGAATTACCCGCACGACGGTTTGCCAAAACAATCACCGTATCATTCGTGCTCATACAACCATCTACGGTCATGCTATTGAATGTCGGGGCAACAGCCTCGTGCAATGCCCGGTCAAGTGCGTGTTTGCTGATGTTTGCGTCTGTCGTAATAAAGGCAAGCATGGTTGCCATCTTAGGGGATATCATCCCTGCCCCTTTGGCGATACCGCACACGGTAACCGTCTTAGTGCCGACCTTAAAACTTACGGTAATTTCTTTGGCAAATTTATCCGTCGTCATAATGGCCTGTTTTGCCTGCGCAATCCCCTGGCGGGATAGAGCCAGAACAAGCTGCGGCACGATGTTTTTAATCCTTGTTATCGGCATTCTCTTGCTGATAATGCCGGTCGAAGCGACGAGCACACTCTCTTTTTTTATAGAAAGTGCAAACCCGACCTCGGTTGCCATAGTATCCGCGTCTTTTAATCCGGCTTTACCCGTAAAAGCATTGGCATTGCCGCTGTTTGCAATAATCGCATAAAATGCGGAACTCTTTTTCAGATGCGCCTTATTCAAGATTACCGGAGCAGCCTGCATCGTATTGGAAGTCGATACAACAGCAGCCAAAGCAGGCGACTGAGATACAATAAGCGCAACATCAAGTTTACCGTTCTTCTTAATTCCTGCGGGAATACCGGCTGCAACAAATCCAGTCGGGAGGATGGCTTTTTTTACTACGTTCATACTAATCCTGTTGTCTCGGGAAAGCCAAACATGATATTCATATTATGTACTGCCTGACCAGAGGCACCTTTCAAAAGGTTATCGATTGCGGAAATAATAATAATCGTGTCGCCGGTATCATCGATACCGATGTCGCAAAAATTAGTGTAAGCCACATCTTTAATCCGGGGGAACTCACCGCTCTCTTTTATCCGCACAAGCGGCTCATTCTTGTAAAATTTCTTATACAGCGATACCAACGTCCCCGCCTTAGATCGCCACGCATTTGTTTTCTTGATATATATCGTTTCCAAAATGCCCCGATTAAGCGGCAAGAGATGCGGAACAAACGTAATGTGCAATTTTTTGCCCGCAAGTTTCGAAAGAACCTGCTCGATCTCAGGTGTATGCTGATGTCCCCGGACTTTGTAGGCTCTAAAATCTTCGTTTGCCTCAACAAATAAAAAACCTTGCGAAAGTTTTTTCCCTGCGCCTGTTACACCCGACTTTGCATCGATAATGATCGACGACATATCAATATCATCACGAACAGCCAGCGGCGCAAGCGCCAAAATCCCGGCCGTCGGATAACAACCAGGATTAGCAACGAAACCCGCTTTTTTGATATCTTCCCGGTATAATTCCGGCAAACCGTACACCGCATGTTTCAGGTTTGATATATCCGTATGTTTGACGTGATAGAATTTTTCGTACACATCGACGTCCTTCAGGCGATAATCCGCGCTGAGATCAATAACCCGCTTCCCCATTTTGATAAGCTTGGGAGCAATATCCATGGAAACCGTATGGGGCAATGCTAAAAAAACACAATCGCATGCCGCTGCGATTTCCGTATAATCAGGTTTTTTACAAACGAGGTCCAGTCGATGTTTGAATTTTGGAAATACCTGCGAAATCTGTTGCGGCTCTTCGCTCGTATTATAGAGGCGGGATATCCGTGCATGAGAATGCCCGAGAAGCAGGCCAATCAAAATCTCTCCGGTATGCCCGGTTGCACCAATAATACCAACTTGTATCATGAAAACTCCAATCAGATAAAATGCGGAGTTGCGGTCATTAAACGCATAGATGCTTTCCCGATACAACTCCTCTATATTAAGATAAAATCCGTCGGCCGTCAAGAATTTTCTCGACGACACGAATAACTTGTAAAACGACGCATCTGGACATACCCTAAAAATCCCGAATTCATTAGCCGTGTAAGAAGTTATTTTACCGACTTCACGTAAGAGAATCTACGTATAACAGCCGGCCTCCGGAGGAAGAGGAACGCAATACGTAATACGTGCGGCTCTGGACTCTTGGCTAGAAACACCCCGACTCCGGCGGATAACTTTGAAACCCGTTTATTGTTTACCTACGAAGGGAAACGGCCCTGCGAAACTCGCAAGCCCGATGTACCCCTCGTCCCGTATTCAAAAAGGTGCGCTTTCCAACGTAAAGTCAAGACCCATGCCAATGGTGTCGGAAACTGCCTGTAGTTATACAAAACAAAAAGTCCCGCGGGGTAATCCCCGCGGGACTTATCTGAAACAAACTGCGTTATTTCGTTATCGCTTAGTCCATTGAAAACGTTTACGAGCGCCTTTCTGACCATACTTCTTACGCTCTTTCGTTCGGGGATCGCGTGTTAAATATCCCTGCTTGCGCAAAATTTCCTTAAAAGAAACATCTGTCTCAAGCAATGCTCGTGCAATGCCATGACGCAACGCGCCTGCCTGGCCCGTAAGCCCACCGCCACACAGTTTTGCCGAAACGTCAAATTTCGTAAGCGTATTTGTCGCAATAAGTGGCTGCTTACCGATAATCCTATCGGTTTCACGAATAAAGTAGATATCATACGGCGTATTATTAATGGTAATATCGCCTTTACCGGGTGTTAAAATAACCCGCGCAACCGCCTCTTTTCTGCGGCCTGTAGAAATATTCTTTGTCTGTTGAGCTTTCGTCATGATACCTTAAACCTCCAAAACAATAGGCTTCTGAGCCTGCTGACCATGTTTATCATCCGCATACACTTTTAATTTTTTAACTAAATCACGCCCTAACGGCCCCTGAGGAAGCATCCGCTGAACTGCGAGCCTGATAACCGTTTCCGGTCTTTTTGCCAACATATTTTCTAACGTAACTTCCCGTTTACCTCCCGGATAACCGGAATAACGGCGATATACTTTCTGGGTCATTTTTCTGCCGGTTACCTTGATCTTTGCGGCATTAATAACAATCACGCCATCACCCGTATCCATATTCGGGGTAAAGATCGCTTTATGCTTGCCGCGCAAAACAACAGCTACCTTCGTAGCCAATCGTCCCAGTATCTTATCTGAGGCGTCTACAATATACCAAACCTTCTTTATATCTTCTTTTTTAGGTAAATATGTTTTCGTATTCATAGTTTAATCCTTTAAAAGGGGTCCATACGTAAAGAAATAAAAGTATAGCACATTTATTCCTCTAGTCAAATGTTTTTTATTAATTATTCCTGCATGCGCTTATTTCCGTTTCACAAAACTTCACACGTATTATCTTGATCACATGACCGTAACGAACCGCTTTGATCAATAATGAAATTCATTACTCCGGTCTCACCCATTACCTCCGGAGATGCGGTAAACGTAAAACCCGAAGCAGTCTTCGTATAAAAGTACTTGTACCCTTTCCAATATCCTTTCAGAAGTGCACACCCCAATGTTCCATTAATATACGGCGGCCTCGAATACACGAGTATGTTCAAACTACCCGGATATACGCCAATCTCATTCTTATACGTTTCACAGGCCATCCGAACGATTTGACAATTTGCAACAGCAGCCATTTGATTCTCTGCTTTATTTGTTCGTGTTACATTAGGCGCAATAATCTCGTTATATATCCATGCTCCCACAAGAACAAAAAAAACAATTCCTGCGACAATCAGAATGTTTTTCATTCCTCCCCTCACACACACAAATACTTATGAATAATGGACACAAACCAGACAAAGCCCGCATGCAGGTGCAGTCACTCCAGCGGCTGCCCGCTTCCTTGATAACAGGATCTTCCGCATACTGCCGGGTGGTAACCTCCCCCTGCCAATATCTATGAGCGTTCCGGCTATACTTCGAGCCATGGCATATAAAAAACCGTCCGCTTCGATATCAATCATAATGCGATCACCATGTTTACGCACAGCAATCTTCTTAATCGTACGAACTGAACTTTTTACTGAGCTGCCGGAAATACGAAACGCGCTAAAATCGTGTTTCCCCTGCAAAACCCGTGCTTCTTTCCGCATACGTTTCACATTCAATGGAAAAGAACAAAGCCAGGCATACCGGCGCTCTAACGCCAACCGATATGGCCTATTAGCAATCGTGTAGCGGTACAGTTTTGAAACTGCACTAAACCTGCTATGAAATGTTGGTGTTTCTTCCCGCGCATCCACAACAACGATATCATCCGGAAGAAACGCATTTAATCCGGTTATAACACGTTCAAGCGGCAACTTTGAATCAACCGAAAAATGCGCTGTTTGACCTAAGGCGTGAACTCCTGCATCTGTCCTTCCTGAGCCTATGATTGGGATATGCTTGCAGAAGAGTCGTGCAAGCGCGGCTTCGAGAGCCGATTGAACAGTTTTTTTCTGCCTGATGCCCCCCTTGCGACTGGCATTCTGGACCTGCCAACCGTTATAATCAGTGCCATCATATTCAAGAGTAAGGCGGATCGTGCGTTCCAAAGATTTACTTGATCAATTCTTCTGCGATCTGCACAGCGTTTGATGCAGCGCCTTTACGCAGATTATCGGCAACAACCCACAACCACAAACCGTTTTTCACAAAGCAATCCTTACGAATACGGCCGACAAAAGTCTCATCCTTGCCTTCAACATCTTTGGGCATAGGATACACATTATTCTTCACATCATCCATAAGAACAATCCCCGGCGCTTTGCGCAACAAGCTACGTACAGCATCGGGAGAAATATTTTTCTTGGTCTCAATATAAACCGATTCTGAATGGCCTGTACGAACCGGAACGCGGACAGTAGTCGCCGAAACCTTAATTTTATTATCATGCATAATCTTATGCGTTTCATTAACCAGCTTCCACTCTTCATTCGTGTAATCCGCCTCTGCAAAACTGCCGATATGAGGGAACACGTTGAAAGCCAATTGCTGAGCCATAGATTTATTTTCGACATTGACGCTGAGATTCTCAAAACCGGCGGCTGCAATACGCGAAGTTTCTTCTTTCAGTTGCTCAACAGCGCCTTTTCCTGCGCCTGAAGAAGCCTGCAAGGTTGTCACAATAATCCTTTTGATACCAACCTTTGTATGGATCGGAGCAAGCGCAACCACCATCTGTATGGTCGAGCAATTCGGATTTGCGATAATCCCTTTATGTTTTTTTACGTCTTTCCCATTAACCTCAGGAACAACTAACGGAACATTCGGATCCATACGGAAATCAGCGCCGTTATCAATAACGACAGCGCCGCGCTTGACTGCCTCGGCGGCAAAGGTTACCGCAGCACCTTTTTCACCTTCAGTCCCGGCAAAAAGAGCTATATCGATACCGGTAAATGCTTCCGGTGAAATCGGTTCGACTGCATACGTAATGCCGTCCACCACCATATTCCTGGCAGAACGTGCCAAAACCTTAATCTGGCCGACTGGAAAATTACGCTGGCGTAAAACGCGTAACATTTCCACTCCCACCACACCTGCACCTACAACACAAACGTTGTACTTTTTCATCGCGTATACTCTCCGTACCTTATTGTAAATTTGAAACCACTAAATCGCCGATTTCCGTCGTTGAATAACCCATTTTTCCCGCAGCCAGCGATCGTAACTTCGAATTGACAAGAGAAATTACCGAGTTCTCAATTGATTTTGCCGCCTCAACTTCACCCAGGTTTTCAATCATCATCCCCACAGCGCAAATTGCAGCCAACGGATTAATAACATTGAGCCCTGTATATTTCGGCGCACTGCCGCCGATAGGCTCAAACATGGAAACACCCTGCGGATTAATATTACCTCCCGCAGCAATACCCATACCCCCCTGCACGATAGCGCCCAGATCGGTAATAATATCACCGAACATATTATCCGTTACGATAACATCGAACCATTCGGGATTCTTCACAAACCACATGGTTGTTGCGTCGACATGAGCATAATCCGTCTTAATGTCGGGATATTCTTTGGCTACTTCGTTAAATGTCCTCTGCCAAAGATCCCAGGCAAACGTCAGGACATTGGTTTTCCCGCACAACGTCAGTTTCTTCCTTTTATTACGCGTGCGACAGCATTCAAAAGCATACCGGATGCAGCGCTCGACGCCTTTTCTGGTATTATACGATATCTGGATCGCAACTTCATCCTTAGTCCCCTTATTCTGGAACTCACCCATACTCTTATAAAGGCCTTCCGAGTTCTCACGCACCACAACAAAATCAATATCTTCCGGCTTTTTATCCTTTAAGGGACAAAACGCTGAATTATAAAGTTTTACCGGACGAAGGTTAATATATTGATCGAGCGCAAAACGCAATTTCAAAAGAACCTGCGTCTCCATAATACCGGGTTTTACATCGGGATGCCCAACAGCGCCCAAGAATATAGCACCATATTTCTTCAACTCTTCAATATCACTATCATCGACAAGCTTGCCGGTCTTCAAATACCGCTGACCGCTAAAATCAAATGTTTTTGTTTCGTATGTAAACCCGTATTTTTTGCTGACCGCCGCCAAAACTTTCAGTCCCTCGTTGACGACCTCCGGACCTGTCCCGTCTCCGGGGATGACCGCGATTTTATACATTCTAGTTCCCATTTTAAATCTCCTCAGCCAGCTTAATAGCTACCTTGTTCAAAAAAACCACTTCTTTGCGAGCAGTCAATTTAGAAGCAAGTTTAAATGATTGGACATCTTCGGTAAAATAAAATTCCGCGTTCGTAATCACTAAAAACTGCTCACGGGCATCGTTCAAATAATCGGAGACCCGTTCTCCCGGATTAATATGTATAACACCCTTAATAGAAGCCCCGTCGTTACAAGCAATTTGGATTCTACGCTTTTCTTTCTCTACTTTCATGATCGGCTCCCTGTTTTTGCTTTATCCAGTTCATCAATCCTTTTTTCTCAACAATCTCCTGTAGAAATTTCGGAAATGCTTGCGTCTGATAGGTCGTGCCTTGCGTACGATTCTTAATAACGCCTGCGGATAAATCAATCTCCAATTCATCGCCCTGTTTAATATGAGAAGCGGCATCGAGTTCCAGAAATGGCAAACCGATATTAATAGCATTTCTGAAGAATATCCCGGCAAAACTTTTCGCGATGACTGCTGCAACGCCGCATCCTTTCACAGCTAACGGCGCATGTTCGCGCGATGATCCGCAGCCAAAATTTTTCCCGCCAATAATGATATCTCCCGGCAATACTCTCTTGGCAAAGTCCGGTGCGATAGTCTCCATGCAGTGACTTCCCAACTCTTTTTCGTCAGTCGTCACCAAATATTTTGCCGCAATAATATCGTCGGTATTAACATCGTCCCCGAAAATATGAGCTTTGCCCTTTAAGATCATCGCACTCACTCTTTCGCTTTGTTTAAAAGTCCTGATATATCCATACCGCCACCGGACACCGCATTCCCCATATCCGGCATTTCCATGAGCTGCACCCCGGCAGGCAATTGAAACAATCCATCATTAATGGACGCATTCTTGCGGATGTTCCGATTTTGAGTTATAACGGTGCCGTCTTTTGTCTGAACTTCACTCTTAATCGGGAAATCAATATCCCTGGAAACCCATATTTTAGCGTTCGCCTCACTCCTGACATACGTAAAAACCTCGCAGGAAACCCCGTCAATAGTCTCATCGCCGACTTTTTTAATACCGGGGATATTACGATAATCCGTGGTATCATGACTTTCGGCCATCTGTTCCTTAATCTTTTCAGCCGGCATCTTCATTGCTGTACCTAAATTAGGGATAACCATATACGCGTTATTCCCGTCAAATATATACACCATCTTCTGGTTCGGCATATTCATTTCAAAACGGAATTTCTTGTCCTTCAAATACGTTGTCGATTGTATCGGCGGCATTCCCGCAAACGTCATCGTTGAATCATACACAACCGAGGAAAGTGCTTGTGCAAAAACCGTCCCGGCAAATACAAGCGCCAACGCAATCCCTGCAAAACCAGCCACCACCTTAGAAATTCCTCTTTTCATATTACAAAACCTCCCCGGGATGGGTAATGCTGCCGGTAACCGCTGACGCCGCAGCTACGGCCGGATTTGATAAATACACAAAACTCTTCGGTGAACCCATACGCCCGATAAAATTACGATTTGTTGTCGCTAGACACGTTTCACCTTCCGTTAAGATCCCCACATGACCACCCAAACACGGCCCGCATGTCGGAGTCGAAACAACACCGCCGGCTTTTACGAAAATTTCAACCAACCCTTCGGCAATTGCCTGTTGATAAATCAACTGGGTTGCGGGAATAACGATCAGGCGCAATCCGGACTTAATTTTTCTACCCTTTAAAATCTTTGCCGCAACACGTAAATCACTCATGCGTCCGTTCGTGCAAGAGCCAATAACAACCTGTTGTAATTGAACGGCTTTTAACGCGCTGACCGGTTTGACATTACTGGGTAAATGCGGGCAGGCAACCTGCGGTTCAAGCTTCGTTACATCCCAGGAATAAACCACTTCATAGTGCGCATCGGCATCACTCGTATAAACATGCAATTTACGGTGAGCCCTTGGCTTACAATATGCCAATGTAATTGCATCGGCCTCAATAATTCCTGCGCGGCCACCTGCTTCAATAGCCATATTAGACATCGAGAATCGATCATCCATCCCTAATTTTCTGATAACGGGCCCGGTAAATTCCATTACCTTATATAAAGCGCCGTCAACACCGATTTGCCCGATCGTATAGAGAATTAAATCCTTACCGCCCACCCACTTCCCGAGTTTCCCCGTATACTCAAACCGCACGGTTGGAGGAACCTTAAACCAACACATACCGTCAACAAATGCGCGGGCTAAATCTGTCGAACCAAGGCCTGTTGCATACGCGCCTAATGCGCCATACGTACACGTATGAGAATCAGCGCCAATAATAAGGTCACCGGGGACAACAATCCCCTGCTCCGGCAATAAAGCATGTTCAATCCCCATGCAGCCGACTTCAAAATAATGTGCCAGTTTCTGCTCTTTGGCAAAATCAGCCAAAACCTTACACTGATTTGCGCTGCGCAGGTCTTTTGCTGGTGCAAAATGATCCGGAACTAAAACTATTTTCTTTTTGTCAAACACCGTGGTAAAGCCTGCTTTTTTGAACTCACTAATTGCCAACGGTGCCGTAATATCGTTCCCCAAGGCGATATCAACATGGGCCTCGATAAATTCACCAGGATTGATATCCTTTTTATCGGTATGCGCTAATAATATTTTTTCGGCTATTGTGTGCGGCATTTAAATCGTACTAGTTAATGTTTGTATTGTCTATTGCGTATAGCCAATTGCGTACTTCCATAACACAATACGCACGACGCTATACGCAATATGGATTTATTTGAATTTTCTAACTACCAGTGTAGCATTGTGTCCGCCAAAACCGAGCGAATTGGACATACAAACTTGAACATCAAACTTTCGAGCCGTATTCGGAACGTAATCAAGATCACAATCCGGATCGGGATGCTCATAGTTGATGGTCGGAGGGATAACCTTATCGCGGATAGCAAGGCAGCAGACAACAAATTCAAGCCCACCGGCAGCTCCCAGCAAATGCCCGGTCATAGACTTTGTCGATGAAACCATAACTTTTTTGGCATGCGCACCAAGCGACTTTTTAATTGCCAGTGTTTCAATTTTATCATTAAGCTTTGTTGAAGTTCCATGCGCATTGATATAATGAACATCCTCCGGTCTAATTTTAGCGTCTTTCATAGCCCATCCTATGGCAAGCGCCGCTCCTTCCCCTTCGGGATCAGGAGCAGTAATATGATAGGCATCACAGGACATGCCAAAACCGACTAACTCGGCATAAATATGCGCATTTCTCTTTTGAGCGTGTTCAAGGCTCTCTAGAACAACCACACCGCACCCCTCCGCAATAACAAATCCGTCACGCTCGGCATCAAACGGCCGGCTTGCCCGCTGCGGCTCATCATTTCGTACGGAAAGCGCTTTTAACGCGCAAAAACCCCCGACACCAAGATGTGCGATACAACTCTCGGTGCCACCCGTGACCATAACATCCGCGTCACCCCGCTGAATAATGCGGAAGGCGTCACCTATGGCGTGACTCCCCGAAGCACACGCCGTTGTTGTACACGTGTTCGGCCCCCTGAATTTATACGTCATTGCCACTTGCCCCGCTGCTTCATTAACAATAAGCATCGGAATCAAAAACGGGGTAATGCGACCAGGACCGTTTTTCAAATATTTCTCATATTCGTGCTCAATAATCGTTAAACTGCCGATACCTGAGCCGATAACCACACCGATTCTGTCCTTATTCTCCGCCTCCAAATTCATGCCGCAATCCAGCACAGCTTGACGGCTTGCGGCGATTGCGAACTGCACGAATTTTTCCATGCGGTGAGTATCTTTTTTGGAAAGGCCATACAATTGCGGATCAAAATTCTTGATTTCACCGGCAATACGGCTTTCAAATTTTGAAACGTCAAAGGTAGTAAGCTTATCAATACCGGATTTGCCTTCGCACAATGATTTCCAAAAAGTTCCGATATCATTGCCAACCGGTGAAATAATTCCAAGACCCGTAACAACTACTCTATTTTCGCTCATAATATTAAAAGTTACCCCGCCGACATTTCGTGGCGGGGTAATAATCGTATCGTATTTATATCTTCACAGGCTTTACTTGTTGCCCGTTTTTTCTTCGATATATTTAACGGCATCACCGACAGAAGTAATCTTTTCAGCATCCTCATCCGGAATCTCAATGCCAAATTCTTCTTCTAATGCCATAACTAACTCAACGGTATCCAGAGAATCAGCGCCCAAATCATCAATAAATGATGCCTCAGGAGTGACTTCTTCGGGTTTGACTCCAAGCTGTTCAGCAATAATTGATTTCACTTTATCCTGTACTGACATTCTGTCCTCCTTTATGTGTTTCTCCGTGTAATAAAAAACCGTGTATACCAGCTATCATGCCATTACCATACCACCGTCTACAACAATAACCTGACCGGTTATATAACTGGACTGATCCGAAGCCAGGAATAAACAAAGTTTGGCGACATCAGCCGGCGTTCCCAGTTTATTAAGCGGGATAGCTGCCATCATTTTCTGCTTCACATCTTCGGAAAGCTTATCAGTCATTGCCGTTTGGATAAAGCCCGGAGCAACCGCGTTTACGTTAATATTGCGACTTGCTAACTCTTTGGCAGTAGTCCGTGTTAAGGCAATAACCCCAGCTTTGGAAGCAGCATAATTAGCCTGACCTGCATTTCCGATAATACCAATGATCGAAGCGACATTGACGATTTTGCCAGAACGCTGTTTAATCATTACTTTTGAGACGGCTTTCGTGCAATTGAATGTGCCCTTAAGGTTTACATTCAACACCGCATCCCAATCTGCTTCACTCATACGAAGCAATAAACCGTCTTTGGTAATGCCAGCATTGTTAACTAATATATCAACCTTTCCCAGTTTGTCAAGAATTTTATTTACTGCTTCTTCAACGGCTGAAAACCTGGTAACATCAAGTGTAAGAGCCATGGATTTTCTACCCATCGCTTCAATCTCGGCACTCGTTGCTTGCGCTTTTTCAAGATTAACGTCGCTGATTACGACATCTGCTCCGGCACGCGCTAACGTCAATGCAATTTCACGGCCGATCCCTTGTGCCGAACCAGTAACTAAAGCTACCTTATTTTCTAAACGCATGAGTCAATCCTCCTCATTAAACCCCGGATACAATCTTTTCGATATCTTCTTTTTTTTCGGCGTTTACCACTGAAACATTGGCATCAATACGGCGCATCAATCCTTTTAAAACTTTACCGGATCCGAATTCAATGAAATGCGATACGCCTTTGCCAAGAATATACCGCATTGACTCTTCCCAGCGGACGCTGGAATATACCTGTTTAATCAAATTTTCTTGTATTTCCCCGGCACTCATAAACGGCTGCGCCGTAACATTGCTGACTACCGGGAACCGCGGGTTACGAAAAGTAACCTTCCCAAGTTCCGTGGCAAGCTTATCTGCGGCACCTTTCATAAAAGAAGAATGGAAGGCGCCGCTGACTTCAAGCATAACCGCTAACTTTGCACCCCGCTCTTTAGCAATGACTCCTGCTTTCGTAAGCGCACTCTCCTGTCCTGAAATAACCGTTTGTCCAGGACAATTGAAATTTGCCACTTCAGCGCCAACTTCCTGGCAGATGCGTGTAACCTCGCTGACATTGAGGCCAATAATTGAAAGCATTGTACCCGGCTTCTTGCGCGCCTCTTCTTCCATAAATTGACCGCGTAAACGTACAAGTTTGACCGCATCAGTAAATGAAACTGCTTCCGCAGCCACCAAGGCAGAATATTCGCCCAAACTCAAACCCGCAACATATGCCGGAAGTTCAAACGTATTGCCGGCACACGCACGCATTGACTCAAAACATGCAATGCTCATGGTCAGTATAGCCGGTTGAGAATTATTGGTTTTGGTTAATTCTGGTTGCGGACCTTCAAAACAAAGTGCGGATAATGAAAACCCGAGCGCTTCATCGGCCCGGTCAAAAACTTCCCGTGCGGCAGGAAATGCCTGGTACAGGTCTTTGCCCATACCTATATATTGGCTCCCCTGGCCTGCGAATAGATAACTTACCATTGTATAACACACGCTCCCCAGGTCAAACCAGCGCCAAAAGCATCTAAAAGTATTATATCGCCTTTCCTGACCCTGCCGATTTTTACGGCTTCGGTTAAAGCGATAATCGTTGAAGCAGAAGATGTATTCCCGTATTTTTCAATATTAAAAAAGACCTTTTCTTCAGTAAGCCCTAATTTTTTAGCGACAGCCATAATAATGCGGATATTTGCCTGATGAGGAATAACTAAATCAATATCGTCGGCCTTAAGCCCGGCCTTCTCAACAGCTTTACACGCCGCTTCTGCCATTACATTGACGGCGATCTTAAAAAGTTCGTTACCACGCATTTTAATAAAATGTTGCCGTTGGTCGATGGTTTCATGTGATGCCGGATTCCGCGATCCGCCTCCGGGTACCATTAATATATCGCTCATCGACCCGTCACTGCCTAAATAGCTTGAAAGTATCCCGCCTGACTTTACTTCGGACAAAACACACGCTCCCGCTCCATCGCCGAATAAAACACAGGTATTACGATCCTGCCAATCGGTGATCGTCGAAAGCGTTTCAGAACCGATAACCAGCGCATTTTTAAGCGCACCGCGGGCAATAAACTGTTTGGCAATAGTAACCGCGTATACAAAACCGGCGCAGGCTGCCGCAACATCGAAACAAAACGCATTGGTAGCACCTAATTTGTGCTGAACAAAGCACGCAGTGGAAGGGAATTGCATATCAGGAGTAATGGTAGCGACAATAATCAGATCGATCTGCTCAGGCTTAAGCTTTGCTTCGGCAAGTGCCTGCAGTGCGGCTTTATACGCCAAATCAGACGTCGCTTCGCTTTGTGCTATGATCCGTCGCTCTTTGATCCCCGTACGAGATGTTATCCACTCGTCGGAAGTATCAACCATTTTTTCAAGATCCGCATTGGTAAGGATTTTTTCGGGGACATATGAACCAATACCTATAAAACCGACTTTCTTCATGCCAATTCCTTGTCGCCAGCTTTTGAAACCGCCTCGATTATCTTTTCATTAACTTTACGTTCAACTTCTTCTTTACTGACGCGGATAGCATTCTTGATCGCCTTGGGATTAGACCTGCCATGGCTGATAATAACTACACCATTAACTCCCAAGAGCGGTGCGCCGCCGTATTCAGAGTAATCAAGCTGCTTTTTATATGACACAAAACTTTTCTTTAAAAGAATAAGCCCTAATTTTCCCAGTGGATTGCTCATCAAACTGCGTTTCAATAGAATGTTCAATGTCTCCGCGGCTGACTCGGCGACTTTCAGCATGACATTGCCGACAAAACCATCGCAGACAATAACATCGCTTTTTCCGGAAAAAATATCCTTCGGCTCAACATTACCGACGAAATTAATGCCGCTTTTTGAGAGAAGCTCATAGGCATCTTTAACCACATCGGTACCTTTGGTCTCTTCTTCGCCGATATTTAAAAGCCCGACAGTCGGATTGGTTTTATTAAGAATAAATTTGCTATAGGCCTGGCCCATGATGCCATATTGAACCAGCTGGATTGGTTTAGGGTCAATATTAGCCCCAACATCAATGAGAAGAGAAATCCCGTTCAATGTCGGTGTAATGACCGCGATACCGGCGCGCTCAACACCGGGCAAAAGCCGCAGTTCAAGCGTGGCTGCGCACACAACAGCACCCGTATTACCGGCGCTCACGAATGCGTCGCCAACACCGGCACCCACCAGCCCCATACCGACAACAATGGAAGACTTGCGTTTTTTACGGACACTGGCTGCCGCATGTTCCGACATCCCGATAACTTCCTGCGACGGATGCACGGTTATCCGAGTACCGGCATACCGATGCTTTTTCAAAAGATCATTGATGGCTGATTCATCCCCGACTAAAACCAGATCAACGCCATATTCTTTCACCGCAGCAATCGCGCCTTCAACAACTACGTCGGGTGCATGATCCCCACCCATAGCATCGACGATGATTTTCATGAGTATTCTTTCGTTTGTATGGAGTTGTTATCGATTGGGTAACAAAGTTTTATGCGGACTTCTTTTTCTTCTTTTCCTTAACCGCAACTTCCATCACCTGTCTGCCGTCATAATAACCGCACACCGCGCAAACCCGATGCGGAACTTTCGGCTGTTTGCACTGCGGGCATGACGAAAGACTTGCTCCGGTGATTTTCCAATGAGTACGGCGCTTTCGTCCGCGCGCCTTAGAATGTCTTTGTTTTGGTAATGGCACAGGTACACCCTCCTTCGTTTAAGTTCTTACCGCACCGGGGACAGAGCCCCTTGCAGGTAGCGCTGCACAACGGGTTAATGGAATAATCCAAGATCAGCTCTTCACGGATATCCGGATCAAGGTCAAGAGACAGATCCCTTGGCTCAACCATATACGTAAGCGCCACTTCTTTGTGTAAATCCGTCTTAATTGGCTGTAAACAGCGGCTGCAGATTAATTCTACTTTTCCCGTCAGCAGCACTTTTACTAAAACGGCGTTTGTAATCCTGGAAACTTCAGCTTTCACCGCCAAAGGTCCAAGAAAATGGATAACGTCAGTATCTAAATCAAGCGTTTTGGGGTCTATTGAATCGTTAAACTCTGAACCGTCAAACGCTATTTGTGAAAGCCTTATTTTCACGACGAGCCTATTTTTTTCCGCAAGGCCTTTTCAACATGCTCAGGAACAAAACTCGCAATATCAGCGCCCAGGCCGGCAGCTTCTTTTAAAAGTTTCGAAGAAAAATAGCTGAATGATTCCTGCGGCATCAGGAATATCGTCTCAATATCAGGGCTGAATTTACGGTTGGTCAGCGCCATTTGAAATTCATATTCGAAATCAGAAAGCATGCGAATACCGCGGACAATCACATGCGCCTTCTTTGTATGCGCATAATCAACAACAAGCCCGTCAAACGACTCGATCGTAACCCCGGAAAGATCTTTTGTCGCCTCTTTCATCATCGCTACCCTCTCCTGCACTGAAAAAAGCGGTTTTTTATGCGGATTATGGGCAACTGCGACAATTAAATCGGGGAATATGGCAAGCGCGCGCTTGATGATATCAATATGGCCGTGGGTTACCGGATCAAAGGTTCCGGGATAAATCGCTATTTGACACATTGCTTACCGTAAAAAGCCAGGAATGTCTTCCCGTACTTTTTTTCCCTTAATAATGTTAAATCTCCCAGGGTTTCTGGGAGAGTGTCTTTCTCTACATGCTGAACTACTATTAAACCATCGGGCGAAAGTATATCATAAGCCCCCAGGGTATGCAAGATATTTTTTGGTATATCATGGTAATAGGGGGGATCAAGAAAAATAATGTCAAAAAGCCTCTTTTCCTGATGAAAATCCTTGATTGCAGCCCCTGCTTCTTTCTGATACAAACAGCAGGAATAAAGTTTTAACCCATCAATATTCTTCTGTATGGCACGCACACACTCGGAGTTATACTCAACAAAAACAAGGTCTTTGACTCCGCGTGAAACTGCTTCAAAACCAACCGCGCCAGAACCGGCAAAAAGCTCCAGAAACGATAAACCCTCAACATCTCCGAGGATATCAAACAAAGCCTTCCGAACAACATTTTGCGTTGGCCGTATGCCGCTTGGCTGATTCAGGTTCCTACCTTTATTAATTCCTGTTAGGATACGCATAGTTTAGTTCAATGTTCATGGTTCAAAGTTCAAAGTAAGTTCATAGTTTAATAGTTCGGAGTTAAAACATAGCATATAGCCGTTTCTAACGGAATGCATCCTTGAACATTGAACTATGAACCATGAACTATCCTACCATCACTACTTTCTCATATTCCGGAAATCTTTGCAAGAGTTTCTCTTTTAACAAGGCGTTGGCCTCAGCCGCAAGATTCGGGTCATTACGGATGATACGTACTGCCTCATCATGAGCACGCTTCAATAACTGCATCTGCGTCAAGGGATTCCCGATACGTAACGCGGTCAAACCATGCTGCCTGCTCCCAAAAAAATCTCCGGGTCCGCGCAATTTAAGGTCTTCTTCGGCAATATGAAACCCATCCGTGTGCTTTACAAGCGCCTGAAGACGCGCCGCTTCCTCTTCTTCCGGATTAAGGTGTGTTACCAAAACACATACCGATTCGGCACTTCCCCTGCCTACCCTACCACGCAACTGATGTAACTGGGAAAGACCAAAACGCTCGGCATTCTCAATGATCATGCACGTAGCATTTGAAACATCAACACCAACTTCAAGTACCGTTGTCGCGACTAAAACATCCAGCGTACCGGATTTAAATGCCGACATAGCCTCTTCCTGTTCTTTCTGCTTCATCCTGCCATGCACAAGTCCCAGGCGGCAATCTTTCAAAGCGCCTTTTTTTAACTCATGGTACATAGACGTGGCTCCGGCTATATCAAGTGCGATCGATTCATCAATAACCGGATAAATTATATATGCCTGATGCCCTTTTTTAATTTCATTACGACAGATCGAAAATGCTTTTTCTCTTTCTTCATGCGACAAAAGCAGCGAATGGATCAGGCCCCTTCCCGGAGGTACTTGATTAATCACGGAAATATCCATATCCCCATACAGGGTAATCGCAAGCGTGCGGGGAATCGGAGTTGCCGTCATGATCAAGACATCGGGATTCTGGCCTTTTGCAGGTAACAGTGACCGCTGCCCAACCCCAAATTTATGCTGTTCATCAATAACAACCAATCCCAAATGCTTAAATTTTACCGAAGCTTCGAGCAAAGCATGCGTTCCAATAACGACATCAACCAGACCGCGTTCAATTCGGCTTATAATTTCATCTTTTTCAGCCTGCGCAAGACTACCAGTCAGAAGAACGATGCGGAGCCGATTTGTTTGACTGGTAATTTTTTCAAAATGCTGCCGCGCCAAAATCTCCGTAGGCACCATAAACGCCGTTTGATGCCCTCCCTGTGCGGCCATCATACAAGCAATTGTCGCAACAATGGTTTTCCCGCACCCGACATCCCCCTGGAGAAGCCGCTGCATCGCATGCTGGCTTTTTAAATCCGCTTCAATTTCAGCCAAACATGCTGTTTGAGACCGGGTCAAATTAAACGGAAGCCCTTGTATGAATTGATCGACGAGTGCCCCGCGCGTTTGATGCACTATCCCTTTCTTTTGCTGGCGTTTCAATTTTCGTATCGCAAGGGGCAGCTGAAAAAAAAGGAATTCATCGAACGATAAACGCTGATACGCCTGCTGTTGCGTTGCGGCATTTTCCGGGAAGTGGATTTGCGCCAAAGCAACCGCACGATCAGACAATTGATTACATTTCCGGATCTCTACCGGAACATAATCTTTTACAAAACGCGCATATTCATCAATAGCGTGTTTTATCACTTTGCGCATAGTTCGTTGACCGATACCTTCAGGCGTTGTATAAATCGGCACGATTCTGCCGATATTCAACTTTTCTTCACCTGCTTCAGTTTCGCCATCAGAAACAATCTCAAATTCCGGATTGGTTAGCTGCAAGTGACCGGCATACCGCTCAACTTTACCATAGACAATGATCGTAACCCCCGTTTTAAAATAATCAAGCAGATACCGCTGATTAAACCAAATACAAAAAATCCTCCCCGAATCATCTCCTATTAAAACTTCAAGTATATGAAACCCCCGACGCTTAAATGACTGCCGTTCGCGTTTTCCGATAATCGTGCCTGTTACCGTCGAAACCTTCCCCTCCTGAAGCTGAGCGATTGGAACAAAATGCGTGCGATCCTCATAACGGCGGGGAAAGTAGTACAATATATCTTCAACCGTGTTAATTGCGAGTTTTTGGAGAATAATTTCCCGACGGGGACCAATACCTTTTAGATAACGAACAGGGGTAATTAGGGATTTTTCCATAATGCGGTTTACGGTCTCGGGTCTCGGGTCTTGGGTTTTCGGTTAGCGGTTAGCGGTTAACGGTTAACGGTTAGCGGTTTTTGGTTGAAAGCCTAAATAGGTACCTTTATCGCTGCCGATAACCGACAACCGAACACCGATAACCGAAGCTAGAACTGATACGCGGCACCTAAAAGAGCGAAATGCGCATTAATACCGTGGTTGGGATGATCAATACCCGCGTTTGAAAGATGACGCAGGCGATATTCACACGTTAAAGCTACGTTTTTTTTCACAAAATAATGCGCGCCTAAACATACCGTATCAATAAAATTAAACTGTGTTCGTTGTTCCCTGGTCTGCAGCGTCATATAATCAAGGCCTATTCCGATTTTACCGAACGGCTGTAATTTCCAAGTATCCGGAACAAATCCGATTTTTAAAAAAACGGACATGCCTGTTTCAAAATTGTTACTAGGGGAATAAATCGGCGCGACAAAAGGTTCAAGCTGCAGCTGTAATAATCCGGGCCAAAAAAGATTGAACTTTTCGTGAGTGAAGTCTTTCAGGTCAAAATCAAAATCAAACAATAACGGAGCTGTACGCAAAAGCCCCTTATCTTCCAGGCTCTTGTCACTCTTCATAAAACCTGTCAGGAATTCAATCCCACTAAGACTCTTTGTCGAAGTTTTTTCTACAGCCAGTGCCTGCGATACCAAACCAATAACAAAAGAAAAAATAACGAAAAACAGTGTTCGTTTCATATTCTTCCTTTGATTGAGGTTAACCATTAAATATGCCTTAACTATAGAGCGCACTTAAGGTTATGTCAAGAAAAATTCTTTATTGACAACGGTTGTTTATAGCCGTGTGAAGGATCAAAGAGTTGCAATGGGGTTCCAGCCCCGGCAACTTCTGGTTCCAGAAAGGTTCATGGGCGTTTCCGCTGCAGATACTCCGAAACAAAATGCGAAGTTTCCATGGCTGAATTAAAACAGGCATGGACTCCTCCGCCAGGAAATGTCCAACCCCCGACCAAATAAAGCCCCTGCACCGCGGTTTTCTGCTTCAGTCTATGTAACCCTGCCTGCGAAACGGTCTGAGCAAAACCATACAAAGAACCTTCCGGTGAGCCGGAATAACGCTGCATAGTCAACGGTGTCGCTACTTCCTTGAGTTCAATCGCAGCCGTAAGCCCCGGCAAATACTTTTCTACGCGGCGGATTAGAATCTGCGCTACTTCTTCTTTCTTCTTCAAATAATCGTTGCGCTCCAAACCAGCCCAATGTTCATACACATCATAGGTCATAATAACCAGGCTCCCCTTCCCTGATGGCGCAAGGGTGGGATCCAATTGCGAATGGCTGGTCAGCTCAATACAACAGGTCTCATAATCACCGTCATAACAACGTTTGAAACTTTCCTCATGTTCATATGAAGTATTGATTGAATAGCGATGTGAAACCATCCCCAAGTCCCTGGGATGTTTCGAAAGACCAAGATATACTTGCACAGCTGAAGGAGATTTCTCAAGTTGAGCAAGCTTCAGAGAATACGCTTTCCGGATACCGGCATCATCAATAAGACCGGTAAGCGTTGTAATCGGATTGACATTAGAGATCACCGCGGACGCAGAAAACACATCGCCCGTGGCCGTCTGAACAGACTCAGCAACACCGTGGCGCATGATTATTGCCGTGACCTCGGTATTCAATAAGACCTCTGAACCGGCCATGCGGATCTCCTCAACCATAACCTCAAAAAGCTTCATGAAACCGCCCTTGATATGCGCAGTCGGTTGATAATAATACCCTCCCAGGAGCATAAGAAAATAAAATGCGGAAACCCGTTTCGGAGGAAGGCCTATATATCTCCAGATATCACTCAACATTGCCTGAAGTTTTGTATCCCGCAGATATCCCCGCATGAATTCATCGGCAGTCATACAGGAAGCCTTCATAACCAACGGGCATAGAAAAGGCATGAGCAGTAATTCCAGCCAGGTAGGCACCGCTGAATCACGGTATCGGCTGAAATGAAGGAAAAATTTGTCGAAATGGATAAAAAGCCGTTTAAGATTTTTCTGTTCCAGGGGAAACGCTTTCCGTAATGACTCTAAAAAAGCATCCCTGCCGGAATGCACGATAAAATCGTGATCGGGATAAATAAGGCGGCCAAAATCTTTGATAGGGATAAACTCAACCCGCGCATCAAGGCCGTATTCCCGGAGATACTGGCGGACCTCCCCGTCTGTCCCCATCGCGTCAACACAGTGAATGGATGATTCAAAGGTAAACCCCTTCCGGGTGAATGTCGTCGCTACCCCACCAGGCACTGATTGCTTATCGATAAGCAGTACCTTCTTGCCATCTTTGGTAAGCTGATAGGCGCTAAAAAGCCCTCCAACGCCAGCCCCGATTATAATAACATCATATTTCATCAGTGCGTATTAAGGAATTTAACCACTTCTCCTGCTACCGTATCTTTTTCTTTATCAATAACAATCATATGGTAACTATCTTCAAGGATTACGAATGTTTTATCGGACGAGCCGATTTTTCCATAGAGATATTCGGCATTCTTGAGACTGGTCATATCGTCTTCTCTGGCATGCAAAACAATAATCGGAGTTTTAACCTCTGAGAGTTCATTTTTGACAATATTCACAAAAAGCCAATGCTGATATAAACAAGCGAGCGGGAAAAACGGGCTTCCAAAGGTTGCCACTTTATCGTCAAAAGATTTTTTTTTCGCGCTGGCATAGAATTTCGCGACACTGTCGCGTAAATGCTCGTCTTTAAGGCCATGCGGAGACGTCTCACGAATAAGCATGTGCTGGCGCACCGGAGGAATATGCCATAATATATTTAACAAAATCCTGCGCCGGGGCAACGACCATCCATCATAAAAAAGAGTCGGGGCAAGCGCAACGATACCGTTTACTTCTTTCGGATATTGATACGCCAGGCGTACCGCCAATAATGCGCCAACCGAAAGCCCCCCGACATACACTGATGAAAATTCGGCAGTAAGGCGCTTTACGTCTTTAACACACGCCTCATAGAGCTCCTGCCAGGTGACTTTTTTGAGCTCAGCAAGTGTGCCGCAATGGCGGGGGAGCGTATTACATAAAACAGTATAGCCTGCCTTATGAAGCGCCTTTGCTAAATAACGCATCTCCGCCGGAGTTCCGGTAATTCCATGGATTAAGAGGACTGCCTTATCACCGCCTCTTAAGAAAAAACTAGCTTTTTTTGCCGCACTGTTTTCCATATCAATCTCCAACATTTGTGGCATTATAGCATAAATTCGAGAAAATAACATACCTTGGGCTCATAGCTGGTAGGACATGTTCCGCGGAGGCGGAATCGTAACCTTGAGCTTTCCTATAAGCTATCAGCTACGAGCTCTTTTGCTACGAAACCATCCATCGTCTGCCGAGATAGCGGCGGGTTATAAAGAAACTCTGTACCAAAATTGAGGCATTCATTGACCACCAGATTGCCGCAGCTCCAAACCCAAGATGAATAGCAAAAAAGTAACTTATCGGAATACGTATCAACCATACACTGGTTGTAACCGCAATCATAACGCTCTTGGTATCCCCCGCACCGTTTAAGCCGCCCGCAAGAATCACACCCCACGCCATAAGCGGCTCAAACAATAAACTGATATAAATATACCGCATGCATTCACTGATAACAACCGGATTATCCGAAAGCCAGGATGCTACCCAACGGGCGTTCATCATTACCACAACACTCATAACAGAAACTATACCGACCCCCACACATGCTGTAACAAGCCCCGCGGCATATGCCTCATCTTTTTGTTTTTTCCCCAGGAGGTTACCAACGACAACGGCATTTGCCATATTAAAAGCAAACGCGGGTAAGAAAATCGCCGCTTCAACTTTTAAACCATTCGTAAATGCTGCCATAATCTCAATTGCCTGACGCGGCAAAACTGCAATAATAAGGAATAAAACCATGGCACCTACCTGCCATAAGATCTGCAAAATCCCCGCAGGCCAACTAATCACAATGATCTTGCGTGCAATCTCCTTTAAAAACCGCACGCGGGTACTCATCAACACCCGCAAATAAATGAAATTGAGTACTCCTCCTACAACAGTACTCACCAGCGTAGCTACGGCAATCCCCTGATACCCAAGAGGCGAACCAAACGCAAAGAAAAAGTTCAGGACAACATTCAAAACGCAAACAATCGTCATCGTTAACAACGATTTTTGCACCATACCACACGCGCGCAAAATGGCGTTAGAATTCAAAAGGATATAATTAAACACAATCCCCAGCGAATAAATGCGCATGAAGACAACAGCATGACCTTTCAAGACTTCCGGAACACGCAATGCAGCTATAATCTGCGGAGAAAAAAAATACCCTGCGGCGCCGGCAAGTATTCCGGCAACCAAGGAAAGGATACATGAGGAGTCCACTGCATCAGTTAAATGGCGGGATTCGCCGGAACTAAAAAGACGGGAAATGACGGAGACTGAACCGACGGAAAGCGCTGAGGCGACAATACTAAAAATAAAATACACTTGAAAAACCAGCCCGTACGCCGCCTGAATTTCTTTTCCGAATTTTCCTGCGATATAAACATCGGTAAGACCGATCACAAAAACGCAGAACATAATAAGCGTCATCGGCCAACTCAAAGACCAACTATGCGCAAGGATCGAACGCATACTCTTACTGGAAAACATTTTCCCAAAATTCATATTATGTCAGGCGAATGGTGAATTTCTCAACAAGCCGGATAGGCTGGTAGGATAGCTTTGATTTACGAAGGCCTTCGATTCCTAAATCCTGTTCCATATTGACAAATTGAAAACCAGCAGCATGATGACTCACAAATTCATGATGCATAACCTGATAAAGGCCAAGCATGGCAGGATCAGCCTTCAGGATATGGATGACAATCGTTTCAGGGTTCAGCTTTTGTCCCCACGCAACCGCACAGACCTTCTGCTCCACCTTGATTGCCCCGCCGACCAAACCAAACGTATTCCAATGGCTGATCATATCATCAATTGCAGCACGTTCATGACGCAACCCCTCGACACCGTCACAATCGCGGACAATGCACCACCCATCGGCAAAATCCAGGCACTCACGGCCAGCAACAGCATCAAGTTCAACATATGCAAACGAATACTGCGCTTTAAATTTCTTGATTTGATTGCGTTTCCCGTCGAATTTTCTGCCAACCAGGCGTATAAGATCATCCGTACGATACAGATAATCGGAGTTGGCGGCATCACGTTCAACGTGAAAACGCGTATCCCCGGCAAAAATCTTTTTTACTGTTTCCGGTATCCGTATAAAAGAACCTGCGGTATCAACCAGGATATTCTCCATAACTGCACGTTTATCGCCAGTCCCGATAGGTTCTAAAAAACAGGGTATCCCTTTTGCATCAGAACGGACAATAAGAAAATCATCATATCGAGCGACATAAAATCGATAGGCATTCCGCCAGGCATACAGGTTGGTAAAGGTGAACTCCGAAATTTCAGGAGGATTTTTGGCAAACGCCTGGTCAAAGAATCCCTGGTGCCCTAAACACATCGGCTCAAATACGGGATATTCCGGAACCGGTATCATAAAGAATCCGACTCGTTGCGTGCCATATTTATTTTATCTGCCAGCCGCTTTCAGTCTCCAGCGGAGTTCCCGCAGGCGCATTCTGTTGTAATTTTTTAGCATACATCTTCTGAACATCGGCAAGGGGAATTCCATTTTTCCTGGCAACAGACTGATAAATAACCAACCGGTCGGAATTTTCCGACTCAACAAGCGCCCGCGCCTGAGTATCCGCCTTATCCGCAGATTGAATAACAACAAGGCCTTGTTTACTCTCACCCAAAACACCTTTTGATTCATATGCTTCCAGGTTTGATAAACGATCGCGTCTGCGCAACGCAGCCGCCTCTACATCCTGATCTAAAGACTGCGCATATGCCGTCGCAATAAAAACCGACAGACAGCTACGGTTATCAGCAGGTGCCGGTTTATTCTGCGTACCGGTCACGATATTCTCAATAGCATCGATATCTTTGGCAACATGCTGATAGATATCAAGCCGCATCGAAACATCAACTTTAATCGGATCCTTCGGCGCCTCAACCTTGACCCGTGCACATCCAAATCCAAGAAAAGCCAATAAACAAAGCGCGCATATATAACCGTTTTTCATGATCAAATCCTCTCCGGGGAATCCCCATGTACTGTTATCGTTATGTCTCTCTTTCCAGCAGCACCTTCCAACAACAGGCGTACAATAATATTCCCGCCTTCAGTCCGCATCAAAAGCGTTCCGTCTGAATAGCGATAATCCCTGAACCCTTCCGCAATGATTTCAATCGGCTGCTGGCTTGCCTGAGCAATATTCCTAATCATCGTATCATCGTACAATGCTATCGCTCCTCCCGGCTGCGGAGAAGCCAGCGTACCGCTTAACCCGGTAATGGTATGCCCATCACCTTGAACAAACAAAGTGCCGGATAAAGATCCGTCCAGATGAACTCTTTTTTCCAGTTCAAAGGCCCGTTCGATCTCGCGCAAAGAAACACCCTCTAGATTTCCATTCACCGAATAAAAAAATGCCCGTGCCAAACCAAGGCGGGCATCAAAGCGGACAATCCCCTGAAAAACACGCACGGAAGCCTGACGCACAACAAGATCACTCTGTTCCAGATACAGCTCCCCCTGCATATCAGACAAAACCACTTTCCCAAAAGAGCACTGGTGAAAAGCGACACTCCCTTTCTTTTGCAAGGGCTCAAAGCGACAGGTAATACCACTGACAATAACCGCAGGAGATTGCAAAGAAAATCCTGCTTGCTGGCACTCTATTCTTTGCGCGGTCAAAGCCGCCAGGGACCGCGCAGAAAAGGTAACAGTAAGAGACGGGATAGTTACCTGATCAATCTGCCCGCCTGAAGCAACAATATCCCTATACCGAATCTTTCCCCAGGAAATCTGACAATCTCCAATACGAACCTGAGAAACGGCAAGCGTTTTGGTAAAGATCGCAGCAGTTATACCCTTAACAATACTTCCGGCGAAGATGACTGCACAGATACTACTCCCCAGAAGAAAAACAAACACAAGCCGCACATACCGAGAATGACCTGACATGAAAATTACTTTTCTGCGGCTTTTCGTTCAATCACCTTAACCGCCAGATCAACCGTTGCCTCGACATCGGCCGCGCTAAAAACTCCGGTTGGAGAATGCACATACCGCGTAGGAATCGCAAGCACACCCGTTAACACCCCTTCCCTGTTCATATAAATCGTCGCCCCGTCAGTCATCCCGCCGTCAACAACATCTATCTGATACTTGATTTTATTGCGTTGAGCAGTTTCGATTAAGAGATCCTTGACGCGGCCGTTCACAATCAAACCCCTGCCGCCAGCCTCAACTACCGTAATAGCGACTCCGCCGCTTAATTTCAACGCGGATTCTTTTTCCGCGGTCTGCGGCGTATCACCGGAAACTCCGGTATCAAGAACAAGGGCAAAATCAGGCGCAATACGGAATGATGAGGTACGGGCCCCCTTTAAACCAACCTCCTCCTGAGCTGTCGCAACCGCATAAACCTGGGCATGAACCTTTTTTAATTTTTGCATAATCTTCAGCAACGCGTAACAACCGACGCGGTTATCAACTGCTTTGCCATAACAAAGACGACCGTTTAAATCTCCTGAATTCGGTTCAAATACAATGGGATCCCCGATCGAAACTTTCCGCAACACCTCTTCTTTTGACGAGCAACCGATATCAATAAACATATCTTCATGACGGGCCAGCTTCCTGCGCTCTTCTTCTTTTAATAAATGGGGCGGCTTTGCGCCAATCACTCCTCTGATCTCCCCCTGTTTCGATGCAATAACCACGCGCTGACCCAAAAGGATTCTATCGTCAATACCACCCACCTTAACAAACCAGATAAATCCTTCTTTTGAAATATGCTTGACCACGAACCCGATTTCATCCATATGCGCGGCAAGCATGATCTTTGTGCCGCTTTTTCCTTTACGTGCAATAACATTCCCGAATGAATCGATACAAACTTCGTCGCACGTTTTTTTCAACTCATGCAACATAAGAGCGGCAACTTCAGACTCATATCCCGATATTCCGGAAACATCCAGTAACTTCTTGAGCAGCGCATCCATAGGTGTATCCTCCCCGATAACCAATAACTTTTGTTTAATGAGGTCTCGGCGCTCAGTATGAGGCGAGACGATAACCAATAGTTTCCGTTAAGCACAGTCCCCGCTTTTATACAGCGGAACTAACCCCGGCCTATTACAATAATACGTTAAGCCACGCATACAACTCTTTAACGGTAAATGGTTTATTTACCATTGGAATAGCTTTCTTCTTGGCAAAATCACCCATGTGTTCCATTTCAACCGTATAGGCAGACATGATAATAATCGGGATATCCTTCGTCTTAACGTTTTCCTTAAGTCTGCCGACAAATTCATACCCGCTCATCTGCGGTAACTTCATATCAACAAGAATTATATCGGGCGTTTCTTTTTCAAGAACAACCAGGCCTTCTGCGCTATCATGACATTTGATAATATCCCTAAAACCAATTTTTTGCAAGTTAAGAGATAGCGTCTCCACAAAATCAGGCTCGTCATCGACAATCATGATCTGCTTCTTAAAAAGCATTTCTGAAAGCGACAAGCGTGTTTGTCGGGCCTTCTCCATGAGTTCGCCTGCGGTAAAACCGTCAATAGGATAAAACGCATATCCGTATCTGACTTTATCAAAAGACTCGAACCCGTTTTTTTTCATTGCCTCTTTTATGGTACGACCAAGACGCGACACGGTTGATATCGCGTCATTGCTTTCACAACGCAGAAGCGCAATTAATTCCCCTTCTTTCGAGCGGCTGAGAAGAGAAACTCCCTTAAACGCTGCTCCGATTAATTCCGTAGCAGTAGTAAAAACCGCATCGGGGCACTCCGTAAGCAAGACAACACCCAGAATAAAGACCTCCTCACGCCTTTTAATGCCGCAATGAATACTCTCATTCATAAGTTCAAACATATCCAGGCGCGGAAGGCTGAAATAGAATTTCGCGCCGAGCCCGGGTTCGCTGGTAACCCAGATTTTTCCCCCATGCATTTCAATAATGCTTTTTGCAATTGCAAGCCCCAAACCCGTTCCTTTCTCTCCTCCGGTAGCCAAAACATTCAATTGTTCAAATTTGCCAAACACGCGAGGTAAATCTTCAGCGCTAATGCCGGGCCCCGTATCAAAAACACTGCATTCAATCATATCATCGCGCTCTCCCAGCGAAACTTCAATAGACCCTTCCTTGGTAAATTTAAGCGCATTAGAAATAAGGTTGGTGAGGACCTGGATAATCTTATCCTTTTCCGCATAAACTGAAATCGGATACTCCGGCAAACGGCTTGACAAAGTCAGATGCTTTTCTTTTGCCATCGGCTTAAAAAACTCCACGGTTTCCTGAACAACATCAGTAATAGAAAAGTATTGCCGGCGCAAATCCATCTTCCCGGCCTCAATCTTAGACAAATCCAAAAGATTATCTGTCGTGCGGGTCAGACGATCAAGCGTATCAAGATGCGACCTCAAAATCCTTTCTTGTTTTTCATTCAGAGGACCTGCGATCTTATCAAGAATAATCCGGGACTGCTCTTTCAATATTGTCAGAGGAGAACGCAACTCATGAGAAGCGACACTGACAAAGTAAGATTTCAAATTATCGATGTGTCGAAGTTTCTCATTCGATGTCTCTATTGTTTCTGCGATCCTCTCTTCCTGGCGTATAAAGTAATACATAACGATCGCAAGAATAAACAGGAACAACGTCAAAAGCATGCCAAAAGCCCGATAGTGCCAAACATCATCGATCGGCATCATTTCAATAAGAGACCATCCCCCCCGGCCAAGAAAAGCCCGTACAATATAATAGTTCCTCCCTTGATAAAAAATATTCGAGCCGCTTACCGGCTCATGCCTGAGCAAATTGCCGGGCTTAAGATCAGCAAATTGTTCTGAATTTTGGATTGACGCACGTGTTGCATCGCTCATCGGCCATACGCATTGGAACGCATGCGCGGGGTCGCTCGAAATAAAAATGACCCCTTGCGGGTCAACTAAAAAAAGAAACCCGAAAGTCCGGATATTAAGGATTACTGTGTCGAGTTCTTGTTTAATAACGACGGCACCAATCAATGACTTGTCCTGTCCATAAAAAGGGCATGTTGAGAAATATCCGCGTTTTTTGGTAGTCAATCCTACCGCAAAATAATTTCCGCTCTTTCCTTGCATCGCTTCTTTAAAATACGGACGCATCGCATAATTCATACCGATGAAATTGTCCGGAGTATCCCTATTTGAAGAGGCGATAACCAAACCTTCCGTATTCAGTAAAAAACAGACCGTATACTCAAACGATTTTTGATAACGATCTAACGTTGCATTCGCCTTATCTATTGTTTCCTTATCCGCGCCGGCTTCAAGTGCCGGAGCAATAGCCATTCCTTCGCTGAGAGACCGCACTCCCTGATCGACTTTAAGCAAAACCGTTTCAATATCAACTTTCACGATAGCCAATCTTCGGACAGCATCTTCTGTCACCTGCCGGGTTTTAAGAACCCCGAGGAAATTCGTAAAAACCGCTCCTCCAAGAATGATGAAAAACAGGAAGATCAAAACGACCGTTGACATTTCGACCCGTCCGAAACCAGTGTGTTTCCGTACCCCTCGAAGTGAAAAATTATGGTAAAAAAGGAGTATCCCTCCTGCAGCACAAAAAGCGCAAACACCACACCCCAATTGAACAGGCAACGCAAACGTACGTAAAAAAGAATCCGTACTGAATAACGCCGGCAAGTAGAAGGGGATGCGAGGTACCGCAATCCCGGTCAAAAAAGCAAACGCAAGGAACGAAGCAGAAATCACCAGGAGCGATATCCGTTCCAGGGAAACAAACGCACGGGCAAATTTGAAAAAAACCAGTGCTACCAACGCAGCACCGGGAAAACCAAGAGAATACCGGAGTGCCGCATGCGCCCCCGGAATTCCATTCAAAACCGACATCCCTACAATAAAAATCCCGGCAAAAATAAACCAGACACGAAGGCGCTTTTCAGTATTACCGTGTAATCCTAAAATTCCGAAGAGGCATAAGCAATACATCGGAAGCATTAAAAAAACACACCTGAGAGACGAAAATAAAACCGAATCAGCAAACATATATGCAACCAGCTCAAGCCATTCGTACAAACCATACATACAACCAAACAAACCCAGCCAAAACCACGGCAGAGCCCCGGCATTCTTTCTCGTAAGCGTAAAACAAACGCCACCGAACACCAAAAAAGACAGCCCGTAAAAGAAATAAATATAATCCATAGAACTACTCCGTTCGGATTTTCGTTAAAAGCTCCATCTCGGTAGCCCCGTCTTCGGGGTACGTAACGGAAGAAAAATGGAACGACAATTGATCGGAAAGATTATGCCGGGCCAGATAATCCTCAAGTGCATGACTTAACCTTCCTTCAACTCGAAGGACATTCAGCTTATCACAACCAACAAGCACAAGAGCAAGTTCTCCGCGGTCTTTCACAATCACGTCTCCGCCGCCACGAAGCGCATCATGCAGTATTTCCTTGATCTCGTGCAGGACATTGACGCCCCGTTCCTGACTCTCCTGCGCAACAAGCTGATCAACCCCGGCTATCGAAATTAAAACCAACGACATTGCAGTATATTTAACCGTCGCTGCCGCAATACCGTTGGTAATGTACTCGAACAGTATTTCATCCGATGTGTACGTCGGCAACCGGCAGATGAAGGTTGTTCCTTTACCAAGCGAGCTAACGACTTTGACCTTTCCATTATGAAGTTCGATAATACCCCTGACAATAGAAAGCCCGAGGCCTGTCCCTTTTTCACCGCCTCCCGGTATCCTGCCGAATTGCTGGAATTTCTGAAAAACACGGGGCATATCTTCTTCCGATATGCCAATACCTGTATCGGCAACACTACATTCAACGCTATCGGGCATGGAATGAATCTTTACGGTAACTCCCCCCTGATTTGTAAATTTTAGCGCATTATTCAGTAAATTAGTAAAAACCTGGACCATTTTGTCCGCATCAACAAAAATCCATACCCCGCCGCTATCAGCTTCAAATGAAACAGAAAGGTTTTTTTCTTTAAAACGGGATTCAAAAGCTGTTAATACCGCCCTTGCTAATTCGGCAATATCAACCAGCTCTTTTTTCAACTCAACCCGACCTGCCTCAATCTTTGAAATATCAAGCAGGTTATTGATAATACGGGAGAGCCGGTCAATATTATCATTTGCCTTCGTTAGAATTTTCTGCTGTTGCTCATTTATCTGACCGGAGATACGGTCAAGAACAAGCGAAATCCCCTCTTTGGTTATCGCCAAAGGAGTACGTAATTCATGAGAAACCGTCGAAATGAATTCTGATTTCATCCGGTCTATTTCCCGTTCTCTGGTAATATCATGGACAACTATAACGACGCCGGTAAGCGCGTGCGCAGAATTATAGACGGGGTTCATCTCAACACGCAATACCGTTTTCTGCAAAGTGCCGATCGAAATCTCTTTTGCCACGGGATGATGTTGGCTCCGGCAACCATTCCAGGCATCAAGAAGATTATGCTGTTTGAGTTTTTCTTGAATATGCCGGCTTGAAACCGCCTGATCAGGCGCACAATCCAGCATCCTCCTGGCTTGAGGATTCATAACAATCGTTTCAACACCTTCCTCAAGCAGAATAACCCCTTCCGACATACTCTGGATCATGCTCTCCATTTTAAGTTTATCTAATTCAATAACATCCTTTGATTCCTGCAAATCTTCCAGGATATTGATGGTCGCTTCTTGGATATCACGAAGCTCCTGTGTGCGCTGGCTGACTTTTTCTTCAAGGCCGCGTGATATCTCTTCAACTTGCACCTTCGCGGCTAGAAGTTCGGCATTGGTTTTCTCCAATTCCCGTTTGGCACTATCCGCTTCTGCAAAAAGCTTTTCTTCCTCTAATGCCTTCTTTCTCTGGGTTGTCACGTCTTCAATAATTTCAACCACCGAAATAACCCGGCCCGAGATATCCTTGATCGGTGAAGACAAGATACGCTGATGCACAACAATTCCGTCACGAAGAATTTCTTGGATGGTTTCGTGGACAAGGCCATCCTGGAACGTTTTTTCCGTAGGGCAATGCAGACACGGTTGTACGTCTCCCCGGTCATGCAGCATTGTATAACATGATGCCTTCATCCCCAGGGAAACATGCGGATACCATTCTTTCATTTGCTTATTCATCAGCACAATTTCCATCTGCGGATTAATAAGCAAAACACCTATACCGACATTATCGACGACCCCTTGCAAGGTCTCTTCATACGTGCGCCGCTCATATTCCGACTCTTTTTGATATCCGATATTTTCAGCAAACCCATAGAAAGAAACGATATTCCCCGCGGAATTTTTATACGGAGCTAGTACCAGCTGGACAGAAACCAATGAGCCGTTTTTATGACGCACGTCAAGCGGCGCAGTAAAAACATGCTTTAAACCTGCCTGGCGCAAGATATCTCCGGCAAGTCCAGCATCAATACTGATATCGGCAAGTGTCTTATGATGCACTATCTCGCCGGAAGAATAACCCAGGATCTTCTGCGCATAGGCATTCCAGGATAAAAATACACCTGTTTCCGATATAATACATACGAGAAGCGGCACATGATCTATAAAAAGTTTATAATGCGCGGCAATTTCATCGGCTCGAATATTTCCGTTATACCGTTTTTTGCCAAAAAACATTTTATCGGGTCCCCTCTTCAAACTTCGTTTTTTCTTCCATCTCTCTAAGTTTCTTCTTCAGCTGGACCATGACCAACTCACGGTCAACTGCCGCTTTGCGAAAAATCTCCAGGTCATGAATCCTATGTTCCAGGTATCTCTCTGTTTTTTTAAGCTCCGTAATGTCCCGGGTAACGTGAACTGCCCCAGCAAAATCACCGGCATCATCAAAAATAGGAGATGTAGAAACAAGGTACCATGTGTTTGTTCCAGTATTCATAATTTCCGTCGCATGCGATTTCAAATCAACCACTGTCTTGGTAAAAGGGCAATCAGGCCAGGGTTTATCCATTCGATGCACAACTTCATGACATTGTTTCCCCACAATATCCTGCTGGGGTAAATCAAACATAACAAATGTCGCCTTGTTAACACGCTTAATACGGTAATCCTTATCGATAAGCATGATTGAATCGGTAATTGCATTAAACGTCATATCCCATTCACGAGAAGCTGAACGCAGCTCGTCCTGAGTTTTGGCGCGCTCAATCGCATAGAGCAATGCCCGAGACAAAAGAGGCGCATCAACCTGGGTTTTGACAAGATAATCCTGAGCACCTTCCTGCATCGCCTCAAGGCCGATTCTTTCGTCGGCAAGCATGGTCAAGACAACTATCGGTATATGGCGCACAAATGAACAAAGGGATTTCAAGGTCTCGATTCCCTGGCTATCACGAAGACCTAGATCTAAGATAAGGACATCGTACCTGTCCTTAACCAACGCACGGTTAGCCTCAGCAAGCGTCGCAACGCAATGCATTTCAAAATGCGGATATTCAATCGTTGCCAGCATCTCTTCAACAAGCCGGCATTCAGCGCCGTTATCCTCAAGCATTAAAACCCGCAGATTTTCTTTACTCATGAAGACGCTCCCTTCAACCGGGCACATTCCTCTTCAAGCGCCGCTATCTTTTCCTTCAGTTGGCGCATCCGCAATTCCCGCCCTATAGAAATCTTGCTGAATTGCTCCAAATGATTCACTTTATCTTCCATTTCGGTTTTTAAGACAACAAGCTCATGATTGGCGATATTTAATTTTTCCACCATTTCCTGATAGGTTACATTCGATAATTCCAGCGCTTCATTGCGGAAATTCAACTCTTTGGTAAACCGTCGCAAGTCTGCCGCCATGGCTGTAAAAGTATCGGTTAAGGCCTCAATTTCATCATGCGTATCAATATGAATATCCGTATCAAACTCACCGCGCGCAATACGTTCGGCTGCCTGCTTTAATTTTTGCACGGGTTCCGCAAATTTCCTGCCGCTTTGAATCCCTAACATAACAGCTACGGTAATTAAAATAAGCGCCAAAACAAGCATGCCCATAAGAAAGCGATCCAACGGAGCAAATATCTGACCTTTCTTAACCTCAACACATACGTACCAATGGAAATCCTGCACGAGTGATTGGCCCAAAGAAACGGGAGAACAAACAACAAAGTACCCGTTGCCATGGATAGGCGAATCTTCCAAGGTAATTGTTTTTTGAGTGTTTATATCCTTAAAGAAAACCGAACCCGAAAATACTTGATACTGCATAGGCTTTACTTTTTCATGGACAATGACGTTCCCCTTCTCATTGATAATGAGCGCATGACCGCTGGCACCAAAATGCAACCGGCTTAAATAAGCAAAGTAGCGTTCAACGGAAATAGATGCCTTCAGAATACCAATTACCTGATCACGATCACCCACAACAGGGACACTGACCGGTATGATCCAGATCCCGCTTGAATCATCAAATTCAGCATCACCAATCACGATCCTTCCAACGCCGCCATTATAAGCGTCCAGCCACCATTTTTCATCCGCCTGATAGAAATCTGTTGTTTTACCGGTTGCTGCCACCAAACAGCCAAACTGATCGGTTAAAATCATTTCACCAAGAACTTCATCACCCCTGGTAAAATACCGCAGATAAACACTTGCATCCTTGGACATATATCCCTGGACTAAACCGCTATCAGGAGAAGCCGCAAGCCACTGCCGATCCATATCCAAAACATATTGCTCTCTGACAGCAGGGCTCATCGCTGAGATAAAAGCATTACCAGCCTGAACAGCCTGCAGTACACGCACATCTCTGGCATATGCCTGAAAATCTTTTGTTTTTTCTATTAAATCCTGTGATAAAGAAAATGAAAGGATCTCGGTGATAGTTTTACTGTTTGAAAGGATGACACTCGAAAGAAGACGATATCCCCAGATATAGGATATACTGATAGCAAAAAAAAGGACCACAAGGGTGATAGAAACAGTAATGAAGGAGAGTTTATAACGGAGGCTGTTAAATGGTCGTCGGAATCGATCGGCAACGCTTTTTATAGCCATTGTTTTATCTTAGCCTTTGAAACTTAGTTTGTCAAGAAACAACGGGTTGGAGCATACGGGTAACGATAATTAGTTCATGGCTCGTAGCTCATAGCTCATAGAATGTATACCGCTAGGAGCGATGTCACTCACAAATACTTGAACTCACAGTTTAATTCCATAAATGACGATTGCGCTTTCTTGATACGTCTTGCCGTTGGGAAAGATAACCGGGAACGTACCCAAAATCCGGAAACCGCATTTTTCAAAAAACAAACAGGCAGCCGTGTTATCCTGTCGGGTCGAAAGATGAACCCCGCAAACGCTGCGGGTACGCGCCTGTTCAAGAAAACGTTTCATGAGCAGCCGGCCGATGCCGCCCCCCCGGGAATCCTTATCGATATCAATATGAAGATGCGCCGGGTATTCCTGCACAAACGAGGGCCGATGATACCCTCCCTTAGCCCATGTCGCAAACATACCCCGGACAAGCCGCCAGAAATAGAGTCGAAAAAAAAGACCGCGCAGGCATGCTTTCAAAAAAATTTTAGGGATCACGACGTACGCCATTACCTGATTATACCGCTTGGTATCAAAACATCCGCAGAGGTACCCGACGACATTCCCTTGTGATTCAGCAACCAGCAATAAATCCTTTTGATAATCGGTATAATAGGCGGTTACGGCATCGCAGAAAATTTCCCGATCGGCAAAAAATGACTCCGCTGAACTCCCTGCATCGGCAGTCGCATAACAAATCCGTCTCACATGCGCACGGTCAACTGACCTGAACTGCCGGATAACTGCCGATTCAGTCATGAGGTTTCAGCATAGCCTCCACTTGGCTCAAGAATACTTCAGAAGAAACATCTTTAAACAAAAATTCCTGCCTTCCCTGGGTAAGCTCTCTCTTCGTACGTAAAATAACTTCCATTGCCTTATGCGCGGTATGCAGTAAAACCGGGATATGCGCGATTTCAGGATCATTCCGGATTTGACGCAAAACTTCAAATCCATCCATATCCGGCAACATAATATCAAGAATAACCAATGCGGGCTTATTGGCGCGAATACCTTCTAAAGCGCTTCTACCGTTAAAAGCAGTAAAAACCTGGTACCCGGCTAACTCAAGCTGCGTTTTAGTTAAAAAAAGGACATCCGGTTCGTCGTCAACAACCAAAACCCTGGCTGTATTCTCCATCTCTTCTCCTGATTCTACAACCGTTGATAATAATTGTAGGTATGCAAAGCCAGCCGCGATATCAAATCCTTTGATTGCCTGCTTGTGCTGGCATGCCGGGTTAAAACACAAATCAAGAAATTACCTTTTTCCGTGTATACAATACCAACATCATGACAGACATTACGCTCGAGACCGGTTTTATGGGCAACGGTTACACCCTCGGGTAATCGCCGGGGAATACGGTCGTTGATTTTTTGCTGGGCCAAAAAGATTAAACACTGCCGCGCCTGGGGAGACATACGCTCCAAGCGGTAAAAACGCTCCAAAACAATCGACATATCCCGTGCCGTAGTAAAATTCTCCACTCCCTTCCGGCGGAACCGGAAATCCATCATTTTACGGGAAAGGTTGGTTTCTTCAAGGCCAAGTTTTTTAAAATACGCATTGAGATAATCAAAACCAAGCCTGTCAATAAGCATATTGGCAGCCGTGTTATCGCTGTAGGTAATCATTGTCTGTATCAATTCTTCAACCGTATATTCAGTGCCGGACGGCTTACTCTTAAGAATCCCCGACCCGAGTGTTTTAACCGATCCCTTCAGAACAATCTTTTCGTTCAGGTCAACCTTGCCATCTTGCACTGCCTGAAAAACAGCGGCCATAATAGGAACCTTCACAAGGCTTGCCGCAGGAAACGGTTCATTCTCATTCAAAACAAACTCCCGATTCCAATCGAGATCTTTTATAACCACGGCAACCTCTTGCCGGGATCCGTTAATCTCTCTCATTAAAACGTTCGTGAGCGCCTCCCAGGCAACTTTGCGGCGGGCAAGTTCCAGCCGTTGACGCTCAATCCGGACCTTTTCATTATAAACATACTGCCCGCCAAAACCTGCCGCTGTCACAAGAGCCGCGCAAACACAGACGATGTATATACCTTTCTTCATGACAAACCGTGCTCCTTTTCATTAATACCGATACAGCAAGCCGCATACACATGTTCCTGCACATACGTAAGCGGAAAGAACGCAAACCGAAGAACAATCTTGTTTCCCTTGAAATCAAGTTCTTTCTGTTCAATAAGATGAACTCCCTCTTTCATCACAAGCGAACTCTGGTGCTCAAACCAAGCTGCCATTTCCGGCGGGAAGATCACGTCAAACGTTTTACCGAGTACCGTTTGTTCATCGGCAATCCCCAGCAATGAAAGCGCGTATCTGCTGATACTAATTAAATCGCCCTCCATACCGACGATACAAATAAACGCATTTGCATCGTTTAGGATAGCATTCAAACGCTCCTGTCCCAGCTTCAATTTATCCTCAGCAAGCCGCCGTTCGACAATTTCATACACCAATTCCCGGTTTGTATCATCGATTTTCTTTGCGCGGATTTTTGTCAGCTGAGACAGATACAAAATAACCAGTAGCGATATGGTTGCGGTAATACCAAAAGCAAAAACCCACGCCGGCAACAGAGTATTCACTTCGGAAAAACGTTCCCTGCCCGGCCAAATGGAAACTTTCCATTCAACCTGGAAGAGCTCAAACGAAGCTGTTTTCTCCCATTCTTTGCGATACGCGGAAGAATACTCCTGACGCGTATATAACAACATATCATCGGCAAAAACCGAGATTCCATACCCGGGAACGATATTACGGAAAATATTGTCAAAAAGCTCCTTCGGATCATTAACCGCTATCATCAAACCGTCAAACGTATCGCTGCTGTATAACGGAACACACATCAAAATACCGGTCGTGCCGTCATTCAGATGTACCAACGGTAAAACAGTAACTTCTCCGCGAATGTTTATCTGCTGAAAATCGATCAACTTATCAGCGTAATCACGGAACTGAAGGGCCTGATGCTCGCTCCCAGCCTCCGGCGGGAATATCCAACGCAACGCAAATGACGCATCAGTGACCATCGCAGACTTCAACCCCTTATAATGGTTATAAAAGAGCGCCGCATCAGAATCCCAAACTTCCTTACTAACGCCCTTATTAAGCTCCCACCGGCGCTCCATACCTTGCAAAACTATACCCCTATTGCCAAAACGGGTGATCAACTCATTCTTAACATAATCAGCGCGCAACTGAAGAAGTTTATTGGCCTGCCCCTCGCCAAACCGCAGCAAGAGCTGCCATATAGTAAGCGATATCAAGAAACCAACAATGCCCACTGCCCATAAACTAAATGTTCGGACACCAATAAATTTTTCTTTTATCGGCGGCAACCCTTTATTCAAACTCATTGTGAAATAAACCTCCTTGCCAAACCAACGGCTGTATCCAGAAGCCTCCGACAGTCTAACTCATTCGTATCATACCCGGAATTCGCCGAAGTCGTCTGGCGCACCACCAAGACATCAACATCTTCCGAAACCTGATTCTCAAGAGTAACCCGTTGAAGCGGAATATCCATATCATCGGTTTTTAAAATCGCCAGACCCGCACCCGATTTTGCCAGAATAACGCAATAGAGATACGGATAATCGGTCCCCTCGACGGTATTAATGGAAACCTGCACCTGAACCCCCAGAAAATAATCGGGGGCATTTAAAAACCGAAGCATTAACCGCGCGTCCGTTGGGATTCGTCCCTTACCAACCACCTCCTGCGTTGCAAGCATCGGCAGAACCTGGATATCTTCGGGAGAAACAAGATACGCTATAATCTTCTTCAAAATCCCTATTTTAATAATCAGCTTATCTTTCTTCAAATAGGAACGGATACCGGTTACCCAATGCGGAATAATCAAAACAATACAATCAAGTACCCAATAGAAAGCAATCCGGTAAAATCCTTTTATAATGAACGTTTTCCAGATAACAAAACAAAATAAACCGACAAGCACGAATACGGCAACGCCCCTATGATTGGTTATATCAAAAAAATCAAGATCCCATCGGCGCAATTGAGCGTCTTTCTCTTTTACTTTTTCATATTCATCGGGTGTGACCTGCGCCCATTCTTCCACACCTTTCAGGCGAGCAGTAACCCGGTACCCCCGCACTAAACTTAGCGAAGTACCGATAATAAACGCGCAGAATCCTGCCCAAAAATTAACAAAAAACTGTAAAAAAACACCCGCCGCAAGAAAGCCGACAATACACCATGCCCTTTCATCATACTGCATATCCTTGGCAAAAATGAATTTTATATCTCCCCACCGCTGCTGTTCAGGAAAAAGGTTCATACTGGCAACTCCTCATGCGCCCGGTGCAATTCTTGAAAACCAACCGCATCCCAATAAAGAGGACAAGCACCGTTACAAACAGCTAAATGCTCACAGGCTTGGCAACGCTGATGAGCGAATTTCTTTTTCTGAAAATAGGCAAATGCCTCACTGCGCCAAATTTCCCGGAATTTCCCTTTGCTCCGCACTATATTTGCCATCGGCTTAGGAAAACTTGAGCACGGTAAAATATCCCCATTCGGAGCGATACTTAACAATCCATCACAGGCAGCGCACCCCTTGTTCCCTAAGCCATGTACAACCGGATTAAAGATACACAGGGGTGTCGGTGAATACCACATGAATTCTAACCCCATCTCCGCAGCTTTTTGCCGGATATCCAGGATACAAGCGCCAATCTCGGAATAAGAAACAAAAAGTTCGCTCATATTCATTTTTGCCGAACCTTCCGGCATCAGCATATTCATGGAAAATCGATCCATCCCCAAACTTTTGACTACCGGAAGAATCATGCGCAATGAATCCTTATTAAGCGCCGAAATTGTCGTATTCGTATGAACGCGGATCCCGGCATCACGTAATGCGCACACCCCGGCACAGGTTTTATCAAACGAACCCTCCTGTTGAACAATAGAATCGTGTAAATCGGCACAACCCGCCTCAATGCTGACCTGCGCTGAATCAAGCCCAGCCGCCTTAAGTTCTTCAGCTGCACGATGAGTCACACACGTGCCATTGGTAATAAGGTTCGTCCAGAGTGAAAGCGACTTGGCATAGGCAATAAGCTGCGTGAGGTCTTTTCTCAACATTGGTTCCCCTCCGGTAAAACTGACCGAAGGGACTTTGGCTTCATCGCGTATGATACGAAGTATTTTTTTCATCGAGCGCAAATCACATTCTTTTCTCGAATTATCTTTCTTACAACCGCAAGCGGCATAGCAAAATCGACAGGTTAAATTACAGCGATAGGTTACCGCGATCTCGCTTAAAACAGGTAATTCATTGAAACCGAGAGCAAAGGTGAATTTTTCAACAGCGTAACGTTCCTGACGCTCATGGTAACATCCCTTTAAAACCGCACGCAGATCGGAAAAGAAAAAATGCAAATCACGGGCAACCGTCTCTTTATCGGCAAATGCGTCAATGATCGAATACACACTCTTTCCTTCGAGGAGATCAGACACAACGGCAACAGCCTGAGCATTCAATTTATATGCCTGATTAGGGATCTTAATTAAAAGACAATCTTCCCGTCGCACGCGGATAAACGGCGAGACATCCTTTATATATTCATTGACCCAGGCTATTCGAGAGTAATAATCCATACGTTAATGTCCGCTGGAAACACACGCACCGTGACAGGCTCCATGACAGGCCGAATGGCACGCTGAGTGGCATGCCGAATGACACGCTGAATGACACGCATCATGACATACATTCTGCACAAAAGGACCGTCATAACAAACCGCGGATGTCCGAAATGTCGAAAACGTATGATTCATATTCGGCATCGACTTCTCAATCGTCCTTCCGAAATCAGACGTGCGACGATACACATCATCATCATGATAATAGCTCCGGCCGTAATAGAAATGGTTGTATCCATCCCAATAAAAAGAATCATCCTGAGTTTCAGCGGCGCGTAAAAATTCGCCTAACCGCTCATGATAATACTTTTTTGTCTCTTCAAGATCGGCATCCCAAATTTTTTGTTCAAGTCCCTGTCCAACCGTCTTAAAAATATCCTGGACAATCGTTTCCGATACCGTACCGTCTCCGCTCAACGCGCTCATCAACATATTTTCATATGTGTCGCTTGATACCGGAGCAGTCTCAACTCTCTGGAGGACTAACGGATTCATACGTGCAATATGGATCAAACCTTTGCGCTCCATATTGGTAAGCATAAGGGTAACAAGCGTAGAAAGGGGGACATCCATCAACAAGCCGGCCTCAAGAGGCACAAGATCTTTGCAGATCTTTCCTTTTTTGCGAAAGACCCCCATCTGGATCTTGGGAGGAATCCATTCAGTCCCTTCCCACCGCACTTTTGAAAGCCCGTCCTGAGCATGGAGCATCGAAATTTGTTTACGCGTCATAATCAAAAAAGGGATCCCGACAAAACAAAGGCACCCGATAAAAATAATACCGATCACGGTTTGAAGCCGAAGGGGGATCTCAGAGAGGATGCTGCCGGGAAGAAAACGATTGAATACATAATCTTCTTTTGCAACCTTAAACCCGGATACACCTTGTGCAAGGGCCGGAGCCATTGAGGTCAAAGCAAAATACGTCGCATCAACGTATGCCTGAACTTGAAAATGATACTGCGCAGGGATGTCTTTGCGATGGAACCTGACGGAGAAAAGGTTTTTGTCAGAGCCGCCTTTTACCGTCAGATAATCAACCTGATACCGCTCATTTACGAATTTCTCGGTACGGAAGTTAAGACGGATAAGATCGCTCGGGACAGGGACTTCATGATCAAGGGCGATGGGGTAATGCACGGTCAGGGTTTCATGTTCGAGCGAATCATTCCACTGTACCGGCGCCCAATTAAAAACCGCAAGCCGCCCCGCAGGGCTCTCTGTCTGCGTCAAACTCCCGGCTCTCTCCATATCAACGGCATACCGCAAGAAATAGGTTATCTCCCCGTCTTGAAAAGCCTCGCCTTGCGCAAGAACAACGTCATACTTACGGCTTGAAATCATTGAAATATCTAACGCATACCGATTGCCGGAATCATCT
>Ga0209098_1000254_pt1 | contig 61151 bp, 59 predicted proteins | sample AD_JPNHW1_MetaG_FD_184429 | JGI IMG/M metagenome (GOLD analysis project Ga0209098, IMG submission 184429) | Active sludge microbial communities of municipal wastewater-treating anaerobic digesters from Japan - AD_JPNHW1_MetaG (SPAdes) (version 2) | ecosystem: Engineered > Bioreactor > Anaerobic...
TACCATCATCTCATCGAGGACCTCTGGCATATGCAGCGGATAAGAAGGCGGCTTTTGCTCTGCGGCCTCATCCTTTGCCTTTGATTCTGCCTTTAGTTCCTTATCGTCCTCTGCCTTGGATTCGATCTTCTCTTCGATCGCGTCCTCAGATATTTCTTCGGCAATTGCGGGCGCTTCCTCTGCCGCCTCAGCAGCTCGCGATGTTGCTGGCCGGCTCTCTTCCGCTGACACGGAGCTGTCCTGAATGGGAGCCATCTTCCTTCTCGTAGGAAGGACTACTGTGCCTTCATCGAAGTTGAGGATCAGATCGGTATATGTTCCGGTAACATCCACGAACCTGAGCGCCCGCGGAACCAGGTAGGAGACGCCGGAAATCTTAACCTCTTCGAAGAACTCGGTGTTCTTCATCAAACGATCCTTGAAGGCGTAAACCGCCCCGCTTTCCATCTTTGCGTCTATCTCGCTCAGGCTGGGAAAGCGATCTTCCTGCGCGGCCAGCTCTTTGGTGGCCACAACGTAGGCTTCGAAGAAAACGCGACTCATTCTGTTGAGCCGATTGGTGTAGCGCCTATCGAAGAGAAAGGAGAAGCCTTCTCCTTTGAGCTGCAAGCACTCTTCTCGCGAATGCCGCCAGGCAGAAAACGATACATCCATCAATGGATGATATCACCAAACCAAATAAGTATTTTATGTTTGGAGCAGGGCTGAGATGGGGCGAATTGGATGGAAATGTGCATCAAGGATGCGAGTATGTCTCATATCAATCTCGTATGACAGGTATCTTTAAATCTCGCTGGCTTAACAATAAGAGTCCAATGAAGCATTTGGGATTGGGGCACATTCTTCTGCTCATTGGGATGGGGTTATTATTGGGACAGGCGGCTGCTGAACTTACTGCCTTTCAGAGCCTGACGCCATCGGCAACCGTTGGTCAGATGGTCACGGTAACCGTATCGCTTACCTATAATGGACAGACGCCTACTCAAGCAGTGGTCACGCCGAGCCTTCCCTTCGGACTTGTCGCGAACGCCGGGCAGCAGAGCACCGACCTTTATCCAGGAGTCACTCAGCAGATCAGTTACCCGCTTACTGCAGAGCAGAGTGGATCTTATTGGATCGTTTCCGATATCAACTATGCGGAAGGAGGAGCATGGCGCAATCTTCGGTTGGAAGCACCATTTACCGCCGTTGATTCAACGCCATCCGCGCCTCAGCAATCGCAGCAAGTTCCATTGCCCGGCATGACACCAGGCATGGGACAGGATGGATCTTATCCTGGTGGATCATATCCCGGTGGTGCTGACCAAACTACAGATCCGACCATAATGCCACAAGACGGCGGTCTGCCTAACAAAAAACGGCCAGGAAATATGAATCCCGCCAATCCCGGAACTGAGCCTGGCAATAACAATGATGAGCCAGGCAATTCCGGCAGCGAAGGCAGCGGACAACAAGAACAAGGATCTACGCAGGGAGAAGCATCTGCATCATCCGAGACTGGCCAAACGTGATACAATGGCTTGCAGATTATTCTTTAAAAATTTTTAGAATTTTTATAGGTTCTTTTTATATTTATCTATGTCCAGATCGTCGCGTGTAAAGAGGGCTTGCAGATTCAGTCCCAGTCCAGTTATTGCTTCCCTTCCGCCCTCCTGTCGGTCCAGTATGGCGAGAGCCTGCACCGGCTGATACCCGGCTGCTTTGATGCGATCGACGGCTCTGATCAGGGATGCTCCCGATGTGACCACATCCTCCACTACTGCCACCATAGCGCCTTTTTCCAGAGCGGGGCCCTCTACAAAGCTCATGGTTCCGTGCTTTTTAGGCTCTTTTCGCACAATCAGGCCGGGGAGGCCTCTCTTTTGAATGTGGCTCAGAACCGATATGGCCGAGACAATGGGGTCTGCGCCCAGAGTAAGGCCGGCAACTGCAGAAACCTCCGGACGGATCATCTCCAGCATCAGGCTGCCTGTGAGGAAAGCTCCCTCCGGGCTCAGGGTTACACGTTTGCAGTCCATGTAATAGTCGCTGATCTTGCCTGAGGACAGGGTGACCGGCCTCACCTCAAGGGACCTTTCCTTGAGCATCTCCAGGAGCCTCTCTTTATCATTCATTGGTAATCGCCTTCGTTTTTATGAGTGCCATCATTTTTTATGTGTATCATCATGAGCAGTATCATCCTGTGCGGCGGCAATAATTCTTGCGCCTTTTTTGATATTTCTCTGCGCTCTCTTTATCTCCTCCAGAGTTCCCAGGTCGGTTCCGTCCAGCAGGTAGAGACGCGCCCCATCCCAGTCTGCCATACCCAGGAGCGGCCCGCGCATCTCTTCTACCGGCTCATTGAGGGGCAGGCCGCCGCAAAGGCCGTTGAAGGCTGGCGCGACAACGATCTCGCTATCCCCGAAAAAACCGTAATGCTCCTCAAACGCGCGACTGGAGAGCCTCGCTTTTGCCCAGACCGGACGGGAATAAGAGTGGCCGAGAGGATCATAGAGCCTTATCGCCGGGTGCAGGTGACCGGCCACCAGGCTTTTTGCGCGCATGACCCTCTCATCAGGCCAGGTGTGACCGTGAAAATAGCCCACACCATCCAGGACGAAGCCGGAAGCGGAACGCACCCGCGCGCCCTGGGGCGCCATGTCCGCAAGATTGCTGTCGTGATTTCCGGGAACGATCTCCACAACAGTTCGATCGCAAAGCCGGCGCAGGAATTCGGGCACCTCCCGCTTCTCCTGCCAACTTGTCCTGGGAACATTATGTTTTATATCTCCCAGGAGCAGGAGCCGGTCCGGCTTCGTCTCCTCCAGAAATACCAGGAGAGAAGCGAGGATCTTCTCGGTCTGGCTGGGAATAGAAACGCCTCCTAGCCAGAGCTCATGCTCAAGGCCCAGGTGAAGATCAGCCGCCACCAGGACGCGCTCCTCGCCTTCTACCAAGAGAAGTGGAGCGTCAAAGATCGGGGTGATTGATCCGGCAATCAATAGAGGAGCCCCTTGAGGGCCGCGGCCAGCTCTTCAAGACTCGATGTCACCGCTCGGCAGGAGCATTCGATCATGAGGTTCACCCGTGAGCTGTCAGTCTCTCCGGCACGGCGAAAATCGGTCCTCAGCCCCAGGACGCTCTTTCCCTGCATGAAGAAGCAGCCGATCTCCCAGGCGGTGCCGTCGTCCACCTGGGAGCCATCCAGCATGGCCACCATGATGTCGCATTCCTTCAGGGCCTGCAGATTGGCCTGGAAGATCTGATCCGCCGTCGACCGACAGGAGACCAGCTCATGAGGCCAGATGATTCGGACGCCATCCAGCCGGTCCACTAAAAATCCCTTGACCCGCTCTCCCCAGGCGATCTCGGCCCGAGAGAAGAGAGGGCCGGAGAGGTAGATCCTTCGACCCACTAGGCCTCTGTCACATCTGTCCATGTATTTTTTAGTGTTTTAACTTTTTTTGAATTATGCTGCTGCCGCCTGTTGCAGCCTGCTCTTTACAAATTCCCTCTCAAGGCTGGCCAGGAACCATCCTACCTTGGGGCCCTGTCGGTCTCCCAGGAATGACAGATAGATGGCCTGGAAGAACTTCTTGGAGTCGAGGCCCTGTTCCTTGGCGACGGCATAGACCAGCTCATGAATCTCGGCGGCGGTCTTGTCGTCCAGCTGCTCTGCAAGGATTCCCAGGCCCTTCCTCTCTTCGGGCGTGAGGTTCTTGACGGCGGAGGGAAGGGTCTCCTGAAGCTGGAACTTGACGTAGGCGGGAGCGTATTTGTCCAGCCACGTCTTTACGTTTCTGGCCCGGCCAAGGATCTCATCCCGGCGGGTCGAGACATCGTAGCCAGATCTTTTCAGAGCTACGAAGAGAGCATCATCGTCTCCCCGAGCGATCTGAACTGCGGTAACCATATGGCGGAATGGAATCTCGAAGGGCCCGCTCTTGCTCGGGTTGGATAGCTCTATGGCCCTCTCATCGCCCTTCCTCTGGTCGTATTCGTCAACCAAAGAGAGCAGCGGCAGGCCTGGGTCAAACTCGATATGCTTCTCAGGCTTGTTTCTGATGATCAGGTATCGCAGGACCTCGGGGGGCACCACGTCCAGCATCTCCTGGATCGTGACCACGATTCCGGTGGAGCTATGCATGGCACCCACCCCTTTGAGATGAATCCACTCGTAGACCATGGGGAAGGGAGCCGGGTAGCCATAGATCTCCTCGCTGATGCGCTTTCCTGTGTCGTAGGATCCGCCGGATGTGGCGTGGTCCTTGCCGAAGGGCTCGACAGTGACGCGGAAGATCGGCCAGCGGGCCGGCCAGTCCACCCTCCAGACCAGCTTTCCTCCGCCGCTCATGGAGACCGTTCCCCGCGATCCGCAGGAGCATTCGTAGTCCACCGTCTCGGCGTCCAGATCGAAGCCCGTGACGCGGGTGGTGTTGGTGCGACCGCAGGTCGAGCAGATGGCATCAAAGGGGCTCCAGCCTTCGGGAACGTCGCGCCCGGATACCTCCTTGAGAATGCGGGCGATGTCGTCCCTGCGCTGCAGCGCGGTCTTGATGGCTTCGTTGTATTTGCCTTCCTTGTAAAGCTGGTCGGCGCGGTAGACAATGGGCTTGATGCCCAGCCGCTCCATGCTCTTCAGGAAGGGGGTCAGGAAATGGTCGGCGTAGCTATTGCAGCAGCCCTTGGGGCAGGGTATTTCCGAGAGGGGCTTTCCGATGTGCTCGGTGAAGCTCTCCGGCAGGAATGGATAGAGCCTGCGCAGGCGGTCGTAGGTGTCGGCGATGTAGATGAGCTTGGCCTCCACACCCCGGTCCAGAAGGGCGCGGTAGACGGCCTCTGCCGTCATGACCTCGCGCATGTTTCCGATGTGAACAGGGCCTGATGGAGTTATGCCCGTGGCGATGGTATGCGGGCCGCTCTTCTCAAGCTTCTCGGCGATGACGTCAGCCCAGTGAATAGACATAAGGTCAATTCGATGTCTGGAGGGGGATATTAATCTTATGTTAAGAAAGAATGTCAGGAAAGAATGCCATAGAGGAATTAAGATGAAGACTGCTCTGCTAATATTCTCAATGCTGCTGGTCCTTTCTGCCAGCGGGGCCGCATCGGACGCATCCCGGATGACGCTTCCCAGCGGCATGGACAATCCCATGACCATCAGGTTTCCGCAGCTGGCAACTGCCGTTGCCCCCCCGGCGATTGAGGAAGGTCTGCGGGCCACCTACCAGATGATAACCGGGTCTCCGGAATCAGAGACTAGAGGAGACATCGAATTTGTGGGAGGCGACGCCGGCGTGGGCCTGGCTCAGGTTACTGTGGTGGCAATGGAGGCGGGAAAGGCCGCCACCTGGACGGTCGCCTTCGCACCGGACGCCACTTTGGGGGCGATGAAGAGGGTCAACTCCTACGGCTCGGTAAACCCCGCCGGCTGCGGCGACTTCTGGTGCAACCCCCAGGTGCTACAGGCTATTCCCGAGAGGTCGGACGATGATCTGACCGTCACCCGCGGGACCTATGAACTGAACGGAAAGACCTACAATGTCATCCGGTTAAATTTCCAGTCAAATCAGGGCATAGCCCTGGGCATGGTCTATGATCTGAATAGCGGCATAATGCTCTACCACACCGCCGACTACAGCTCGAGCCTGACGACGGAGGGCGGCGGCGCTCTCACCCGCGGCCAGAATGCCATCCTGAAGCTGGTCAATCTGAGGGCAGTGGACATTCCCTGGAAGGATGGGAAGCTTCCAGGCTGGGCGAGGCCGGGAGTTGTCCTCAGCTACCAGGGCAGCCATTCCTTCTGGCTGCCACAGTTGCCTGACGTGGCACCCACGGTCTCCGCCCTCGGCTCAGAGCTGAAGATACACGCGGCGCACAGCCGGTATGCTGAGGGACGGCAGCAGACCTACACAGAGGAAGCGATGCAGCCGCCCTATGTTCCAATGGTCTCGGGAATAGCTCAGCTCATGGGATTCTGGGTACCGGAGGAGGCACTCTCCCTGCAGCCGGGCGCGGTAGATTACGATCCTGATACCGGCATGACGACCAGCGTCATGGAGAGCGGCCCGGAGGGAGTGGTGATGGAGGAGACAAACGGTGTCAGCTACCGGCTGACTGCAACCTACGATGCCACAGGAAAGCTGACTGGAACGGTCACTGAGAGCTACACTGGGACTGCCAGCGGGCAGAAGGATGAGCTGCAGCTCGTGGAGTAGCCCGCCACCAGCCCGAAATCCTCTTTCTTATTTTTTCATCTTCGACTAGGATGCCCGGGCAATAGTTCCGCTGATTGCGATGAAGAACAGGACCGAGAACAGAGCCCCCAGCACCCTCTCCAGTATGAAGGCTTTCTTGATCATGGATCGGGAACGACCTTCTATTCTGGGCAGAGGCGGCGGATCGATGAATAGCCGGGTGCCAGAGAGAAATAAGGTGGCACTGAAGGCAAGGATGTCGGTGATGTCGCCATCCAGCCACTCCTCAATGTCCTTCGGGCTTTCGCCGCTCTTGTCCTTCAAGCTTTCTCGGGTTATGTCCTTCGGCCCGCCCAGGCCCACGCGCCACCAGAACGCAGCAAAGACCAGGACAATACCCAGGGAGAAGAGTGCGGCATTGAAGGGCTTAGTGCCGTAGCCGTAAAACAACTCCAGGGGATAATCTATGAATTTCTTCCTTACGAATTGCTCAAGACCTTCCACCGCTGGCCAGGGCTGGTCACGGTGTGCTCTGCGGTACTGGAAGTAGCAGCTATCATAATCCTCGTAGTAGCCCAGGTCCTTGAAATTCTTCATAAGGGACATGTAGGCGGCATCATCGTAGACAAAACTGCTAATATTATACCACCTGATATACAATTTATTATATCTGGCTCTGCTGAGGGAGAGCTCGCCTTTAAAGTCGGCACCTTCGAAAAGAGCGTCTTCTTTGAAAAGGGCGTCATTGAAGTTGGTTTTTCCTATGAAAAGTGCATCATCGAATTGAGCTTCTTTGTCGAACTGTGCTTCTGTGAAGTCGGAAGAATTGAATTTAGTCCCCCAAAAGTAAGCATTGCTATTGAATACTGCATTCGGAAATCCTGCATTTCCGTCAAATTTTGCGTTAGGAAAGTAGGCATTGCCGTCGAAGGTTGCATTCCAGAAGTCAGCATCATGGTTGAACCTCACATCTCGAAAGGAGGCATAGCCATTAAAGACTGCATAAAAGAAGTTGGTCGAGCTGTTGAAGCTTGAGTTCTTAAAGATGGTTTCGCCAAAGTCTGCATCTCCGAAGCTTGCATTGCCATTGAAGATCGTGTTCTCAAAATCAGAAAAATCGTCGAATTTCCCACCCAAAAATTTAACATCGCCCTCGAAGGTGGCGCTATTAAAGTCAGCATTTCCCCTAAAAACCGCATTATTGAACTGAGAATCGCCATCAAAAGAAGCATTATTGAAATCAGCATCCCCGCTAAAAACCGCACCAACGAAATCGGCATCTGCGTAAGGGGCCATGATATTAAGGTCGACCATACCGTTTAAATTAGGCACTTGATGGTAAGCAACACCATTGAAGTCTGTATTTCGAAAGCCAGCATAGCTGCCGAAATCCGCGCCTTGAAAATCGGCATAGTAGCTAAAGATCGCATCACTGAAGATGGCAACATCCTTAAATTCTGCCATCATGAAGCTGGCATTTCCTTCAAAGTTCGTTGAATCAAAATTAGCCAAGCCTCGGAAGATTGTACGGTTGAAGTGAACATCTCCAACCATATTCAATCCGCGAAGTTCCAGATCGCCTTGAATAATGCAGTTATCGAAATTCACCGGCCCACCAGCTTTTGCCGCAGCACGAACATCTTTCGCAGCAACGACTCGTTCGTCCGGAATGCCCGCGGACAGTCCAATCGAAATTAATAGAGCGACCAGCATCATCATTTCGATTCGACTCAGAGACCATGCCTCCTCCAAGAAGATAGCCGCCGCAAATACAATAAGTTTACCCAAAGAGTTGGAGCTTCGTTCTGTGGTGATCTTCATAAGCCAGAAGAGCAACTGTCACAGCAAATGCCGCCCATCATCCGCCCCGCTCTGGACCAGTATTTCATGGAGATTGCCACCGTGGTTGCCAAGCGCTCCACCTGCCTGCGAAACCAGGTGGGCGCCCTCTTTGTGAAAAACAAGCGCATTCTCTCCACCGGCTACAACGGCGCGCCCTCCGGCCTCGACCACTGCGACCTCGTCGGCTGCGCTCGCGAGAACGTAGCCTCGGGCACTCGTCACGAGCTGTGCCGGGCGGTGCACGCCGAGCAGAACGCCATCATCCAGGCGGCCCTGCACGGCATCAGTATCGAGGGGGCGACGCTCTACTGCACCCACCAGCCCTGCATCCTCTGCGCCAAGATGATGATCAACGCCCGCATTGCCAAGGTGGTCTACCAGCAGAGCTATCCTGACGGCACAGCGCTGGACTTCTTGCAGCAGGCTGGAATTGAGGTAGTAAAGCTTTAGGAGGATATAAGACATATCGCATTATGATATTTAAATATTTATAAATATGCAGGTTTTTGTAGAGTCTTGATTGTTTAGGGACTGCACTTTTAACAGAAACAAGGAGAGACAGCTCCGCATTCATCCATTGCGACTGCATTGCAACTCCCGCCAACTCTGCAGAGTTAGTGAGATCACCCCGAAGAATGAGGACTTACCGATGTTTCGACATCCTGTCGAGATACCCGCTGATCCACAGTCGACAAAATCCGCCCTTCGCAATTCCACAAGTCTAATCTGTTAAAATTTGGCGCATGAGTTGTACTCAATCGTCTATATGATCCTTGAATCGCTCAGAGATATCTATGGCCTGGAAGAAGATAAGTGCAATATGTCTCATATCGATTGTGATCATGCTGGCGCTGCCCACCGTCAGTGCAACCAAGACCACCATCACGGAATTGAAGTCCACAATATCCTCATTTGATGATCCCCGCATGAATGCAGAGGACCTGGCATTCTATCTGGTAACTCACGAATTCGATGCTCAACCCAAAGGCGATTATGTAGAGGTCGGTCTGCAGGATCGAACCTGCAAGCTCACACCTAATGGTCCGGCTCCTGGACTCTGCACCATTGCCTTCTGAAGACGCACCACAGCCGGCAAAGATCGCGTGATTCTTTCCGGGCCAATACCTCCTGTTTTAGATTAAAAACGAGAAAAATTATGCCATTGAGCCATCAGAGGCTAAACCAATGGCCTGGGCTGCTTTTTCTCAGGCAACACCGGCAGAGGCATGGTGTTTATCAGAATAGGCTGCTCTACTTTCTTTGCCCTTTCCACCAGCAGCTCCTTGCCCCAAGCTGTCAGGCCGAAAAGAGGCACAGCCGTTCCCACCTGAACCAGAGGCTTTGCCTGCTCGCGAATGTGCTTTGAAGCGCAACTGGTTACAATATCGGCAACCGCGAGAAGCCTCGATGCCTCCTCAGGACCTATTCCTGTGAGATGAACGCCGATTATCATTATTCTTACACCTGCGGTCTCCTCCAGAGCGCGCAGCTTCTCTGCGGAGGCGCAATCGGCAACAGTGACAGCGAATTTTTTAAATCCTGCGGCTATTGCATAAAGCGCGCCTTCAATCTGGTCGATTTTGCCATCCCGAGCGGAGAGAACATGGCCGCCAGCTTCCCGGATGCCTTCTATGACCTCAGGTATCGGCTCGGTCTCTACGAGCCCAGAAAGATAGCCGCCCATGCCCTGAATGAGGTCGGCGTTATCTGAGATCACAGTGCCCGCACCGTCGCAAACGGTAACAGCAGCGTCGATGATTCCCGCCTCGATGCCGGTCATCATGGACTCCGAGGCCCCAAAGCCCACAAATGTGTCCATCTGCAGCTTCCGTCGCGCCGAGAACATTCCATGAGTCTTTATTCTAAATTCCATATTTGCTGCGGCTGATTCGGCGGAGACCTTCTTTATCCCCCTGATCTTATCAAAGAGCGGGCACCAATCAATCAGGGGCTCGCCGGCATCCTGGACCTTTTCCTCTTCCACCTTGACTTTGGATTTGCCTAATAGCTCCATTATGTGCATTTAGTCCTCCAGAGAGTGCCAGCCTCTCCGACGGAATTTTGCCTTGGCCACTCTCCTATGATCATCATCATATCCTCAATCCCGCTGATGTCCTTAATATGATTTCTCATTTACCTGCTCGATCAATAGCCAAGGAAGGGCCCTGCTATAATAGCGAATTTCTTCCGAAAGATCATATATATCAAAAAATAATTAATAAGATAAGACTGTATCCAATCGCAATGGAATTATTTTCGACGAAACTTATATATATGTTATCATTCGTTAAGCCCAAGGTGACCGTATTGAATACAATAGCTGCCTCAGACCCTAAAGTTGAACGCGATGAATTTGCCTCTATTCTCATGAAAGTGGGACTGAAGAGGAACGTGGCCAGAGTCCTGACCTATCTGGCGGGAGTGACAGAAGCAACGTCCCGAGAGATAGAGATCGGATCGGATCTTCGCCAACCGGAAGTGAGCATTGCCATGCGAGAGATCCGGAAATTGGAATGGATTGTGGAAAGGGATGAAAAGAATCCCGGAAAAGGACGGCCATATCGCATTTATAAATTGAATAAAAGCCTTCCGGAGATCGTCGATTACCTGGAGGGCGAGAAATCGAAGGAATCCGAGAGGGTGATGAGGCAGATTGAAAAGCTTAAATCCCTGCGATCCAATTAACCAAGGCAGCATCCTCTTTTCTATATGCAAAAAACTATATACCAATTGATTGGCAAATAAAGTAGAAAAAAGAAGAGGGGATGGAGATTAAGTACATCATCGACGAAGCCCTGGGCAGATCTGAGGCCGAGAGCAGAATCAAGCCTTCCAGCTTAATCCAGAGCGATGAAGAGCTGGTTGGGGTTCTGGAGGAGCTGACCACGGTTATCCGCGTCATAGGATGCGGCGGAGGCGGCTCGAATACCATCGACCGCCTGGCAGAGTGCGGCATCCAGGGCGCAGAGCTTTTTGCCTTAAATACCGATGCCCAGCATCTCTTGCACATCAATGCCGATCGGCGTTTTCTCATAGGCAGACGCACCACTCGCGGCCTGGGGGCGGGAAGCTTGCCGGCCATCGGAGAAGAGGCTGCCCAGGAGGATATCGATGAGATCAAAGCCGCTGTGGAAGGAGCGGATATGGTCTTCGTTACCTGCGGATTGGGTGGCGGCACAGGCACAGGCGCGTCACCCGTGGTCGCAGAAGCTGCGCGAGAGGCAGGAGCTCTTACCATTGCCATCGTCACCATCCCCTTCAGTGCGGAAGGCACCATCAGAATGCAGAATGCTGAAGCAGGACTAAAGAGGCTGCGAGAGGTTTCAGATACGGTAATCGTGGTTCCTAACGACCGTCTATTGGATGTGGTCCCCAATCTTCCCTTGCAGGCGGCTTTTAAAGTGGCCGATGAAGTATTGATGCGCTCGGTCAAGGGAATCACGGAGTTGATCACACGTCCCGGACTGATCAATCTGGATTTTGCCGATGTGAGAACGGTCATGACCAACGGCGGCGTGGCCATGATCGGCATGGGTGAGGCAGAGGGCGAAGAGAAGGCGCGCGATTCTGTCACGAAAGCTCTGCGCAGCCCTCTTTTGGATGTGGATGTGTCGGGGGCAAACTCAGCTCTGGTAAATGTGGTAGGTGGTCCTGATATGACCATTACCGATGCGGAGACCGTGGTTGATGAGGTCTACCAGAAGATCAATCCTGATGCTCGCATCATCTGGGGGGCGCAGATAGACCCGAACCTGCAACACACGCTGCGAACAATGCTTGTGGTCACCGGCGTATCGTCGCCTCAAATACTGGGAAAGGACCTGAACCGGCGTGTAACATCCAAGCACGGCATAGACTTCCTCCCTCGTCGGCCGCGCTACTGAAAGCGGATGTGATAGAGATTCTGACCGAGAAGGTGAGCGGTGAGCTTGAGATGCTGCAACGGCACCTGGTCATCCTCAAGAAGGTAGTGGAGAATGAGCCGATAGGCATCCTCAAGCTGGCCGAGGAGACAAAGATACCTAGCCATAAGGTACGCTATTCTCTTCGAGTTTTAGAGCAGGAAGGATTGATCAAGGCTTCCGCCCCAGGAGCGGTTACCACGGAGGAGACAGAATCATTTTTAAAAGAGCTGGACGGAATGATTGAGGATCTGGCCAAGCGCACAGAGGATCTGCTGAATATCAAGATTGCGAGGTAAATTGTATTATTCAAAGATCGCCCAGGCTCTGCAAGATATCTCCAATGCCTCACGCAGCAGCAAGGCGGATCTTGTAGCGGGCCTTCTTTCGGAGATAAAGCCTGATTGCGAGATGCTCTGTCCGGTTGTGCGGCTGCTGCTCGGAGAGCTCTGGCCGTCCTGGCATGCAAGAGAGATGGGCGTAGGCCCGGAGGCCATCATGACGGCGTTAGCGGAGGTGTCCGATCAAGATGTCCCATCTCTGCGGGAGCGTCTCTTTGATGTGGGAAAGGTGGCAGAAGCTGCACTGGCGCAGAAAGGGCAGCATCCCCTTTTTTGCGAGCATCTCAAAGCCCAGTCGGTATATGAAAGGCTTCGCCGGATCTCCGAGATGAGGGGCAAAGAATCGGAGCAACGTAAGAATGCCCTGCTAAGGGGCCTGTTTTTGGAAGCAACTCCTCAGGAAGGAAAATTCATCGCTCGCACTGCTCTGCGAAACATGCAGGCAGGAATCGGGCATAGGACCATGATTTCAGCACTCTCTTCTTTTCTACAGTGCGACCGGGAGAAAATAGAGAGGGCCTACGGCCTCATGCCGGATCTGGGAAAGATCGCCGTCATGGCCCAGGGCGGAAGGCTGGAAGAGGTGACCGTTCAGGCCAAAACGCCCATTCGCCTGATGTCATTTCGCCAGAGCGATCCAGTAGTGCCAGGATGCTTTCTGCCCAGATACCCTGGCTTAAGGGTCCAGGTTCACAAAATAAAAAATGAAGTTCTGATATTCACAAGCCAGCTGCGAGATATCACCGCATCTCTGGGCGACATATCCCGGCAGCTTGAGAAGATCGAACCGGATTTTGTTGTCGATGCCCTTCTCATGGGTTTTTATGACCGGGCCGGCAAAGGAAAAGAGATTTGCAGCCAGGCGGAGATGCTGAGATATATAAATCGCCGTCATCTCTCCAGAAAGAGCAGAATTCATTCATTCATTTTGGCCTATGATCTCATCGCCCTGCAGGGAGAAGATATTTGCAGCCTGCCTTATCAGGATCGGCGAGCTCGGACCCTATCGATTCTCGGCGAGCCCCAAGCACTGCCATTTCAGGGAATATCTCCTGCCCAAGAGCATTTCCTTACTGACCCGTGCGCAGTTGCTGAACTGTTCAGCAACACCGCAGGTGCAGGAGCATTGCTAGAGCGGGACCTCAATGGCCCTTACATGCCGGGCAGAGTCGCTGAGAACGATTTCATATCCAGAGCCGAGCATAAGATTGCAGCTATGATCGTTCAGTTCTCATGGGGCCGGAGCAGGAATGCGATGGGCGCCGGGAAGAACAGCGCCGGAAAATATTTGGTTGCGTTGAGGCAGGAAGGTGAGCTTGTTCCGGTAGGCTGGGCCAGCCGCGGCCTAACAGAGGATGACCGGGGCAGAGTATCTCACGCCCTGACGTCCCTGACCGGCGGCGAAAGTGATGGAGGAGCCAGCGATTCGGTATCGGTCCCGGCAACGGTTCTCCTGAACCTCAAGATAAGAGGCGCACATAAACGAGCAGGAAGCTACATCATTGATCGGCCTGCAATTGAAGGCTTCAAGCTCGGCGCGTCTCCAGAGGACGCGGATGAGCTTACGAGGCTGGAGAAGATCAGCAGAAAATGATCCTGACCCCATTTGATCCCTGGAAGAGCGAGATGTGCACCTGCCCGGCCAAGCTGAGCCTGAATCCCTACACAGGATGCCAGCATGGATGCCTCTACTGCTACGCCTCTTCTTACATCCCCCGCTTCGCCGAATGCCGGCCCAAGGTTGATCTTCTGAGAAGGCTGGCCAGAGAGTCCTCCCGGGTCAGCCCGGATACATTGGTGGCGATGTCCAACAGTTCTGACCCCTATCCGCCGCAGGAAGAAGGGCTTCTTCTCAGCCGGGGATGCCTGCAGATCCTGAAAGATCGGGGGCTCTGTGTCCAGGTAGTGACCAAGTCGCATCTGGTGGCAAGGGATGCGGATCTTCTCTCCGGGATGAATGCCTGCGTGGCCATAACCATCACATCGCTGAGCGACGCCATCTCTTCCAGGCTGGAGCCGGGAGCGCCGTCGCCAGCAAAGCGCCTGGATGCCATGGCCAAGCTATCGGCAAAGGGCGTTGCTCTCTCGGCAAGAATTGATCCCATCATCCCCGGCATAAACGATGCAGAGATCGAGCAACTGGCTTGCGCGGTCTCATGCGCGGGGGCCGGACACATAACCTCATCCACTCTCAAGGCCAGACCGGCAATTATGAAAAGGATCAGCGCAGCCTTTCCTCAAGAGGGGGCTGCATTGGAGCGACTCTTTGCCCTGGCAAGCAAAGCCGCAGGAAGCCGCTACCTTCCCAGGGAGACCAGGTGCGATTTGATGCTGAGGGTGAAGGAGTGCGCACGACAGGAGGGCTTGACGTTCTCCACCTGCCGAGAAGGATGGGCAAAGGTTCCTGGCATAAACTGCGATGGATCTCATTTATTGTCTGCAGTAGGCAATTCTATGCGAAATTCTCAATTTCAGTAGGCTGACTCAACCACAAAAATAAAACAGAGGAGAAATCGATTTATCCTGTCGGCCAGTCGTCTGCGCCGGCAGATAAAGAATGGACACAAATTGCGATGCTGCCCCTCAATTGTGGTATCAGTCCATGAAAGTCTATTTATATGAAGAATAACTAGACATGACGACGATTCTTCTCAAAGGGGAGGATGTTCAAGCTACAGTCATAAATGCTATGCGCTAGAGGAATAGGAGGTATTTAATATGAGGAAGATTTTGGCTATCACCGTGGCCCTCATGATAGCAGCCATTGTTATAATGCCTGCTTTGGGGTACACTAATCAAGCTGCAGGAAATCAATCTTATTCTGCAAAATCTGGAAGTTCGGTTGGATACAGCTTAAAAACAGTAAACGCTCCTGCCCATAATCTCACACCCGATATGGTGGCTAACAAGTATTCTTTCAAGTCTGCCGGTGTTTCAAGCACCAGGATGGCTTATTCGTTCCAGAATGGAGCTTCTGCACCATATTCTTTTAAACTGGTTGGTGTCGAGAATGCAGTTGCTGAGGGCATGAAGACCACCAAGCCCACCGCAAAGCTGGGCAACATGGCAGGCGACATAACGGATGCTGTTGCATCTGGACCTGCTTCCGAACTGACATCCGCATCTGCTCCCGCCGTTGAAGCTGCAAACACGTCTGCACCCGCAGCCGAGCCTGCCGTAGCACCAGCACCCGAAGCAGCTGCACCTGCCACCTTCATGATTGAAGGAAAGGTCGTGGACGACAATCAGACCGGCCTGGCCGGCTGGACAATGAACCTGACACAGGATGGAGCAGTCATCAATAGCGTTACCACAGCAGCCGACGGCAAGTTCGCCTTCCCAGATCTGGCAGCCGGAGCATATGCAGTCTCCGAGCTTCTGATGGATGGCTGGAATGTCGTCTCTCCCGCTGAGGGATTGGCAGCAGTGAACATCACCGATGCAAACGTGAGCGATCTGGTATTTATAAATCAGCTCGCGCCAGTTGTTGTCGCTGAGCCTGCGGTTTCAGAGAACGCTACAGTATCCGCCAACGCAACTCTCAATAGCACCGCAGTAGTTGCATAGATGGGAATATTAGCTGGCAAATCATGACCCTGGCCCTCAAGGGCCTATTTTCTTTTTCTTTTGCGCGAACTCGACCAATAATCTTTCATAGCTTGAACGGCAATAGTAGCATTAGTTTCAGTTTGGTGGGATGTCTGTGAAAACAAAGACAATGTGCCTGTTAACAGGCTTTCTTGCGATAATGCTTGCTACACCAGTTTTTGCAGTAGGACTTTCCGGGTCTGGTCAATGTGAGGCAAGAAATGCGATCGAGGCTTATTGCATAAATCATGGGGGATGTCCGAGAGATGGATACTGCTATTTTCCGGATGGCAGCTTCTGTGAACTTCGATCCTTTTACAATGGCACCTGCCCGGGAAGGGAGTACTACGAGCAGGCCATATGGATGTCAGAAGCCTATCGTTTCCTGTATGATGATGGCATTTACAGCGCTCCTTACGTTCCCAACCAGTATCCCTACAATTATCCCTATTACTATCGCCCGGTATATGCGCCGGGATATGGCGTGTAAGTGATTCTTTATAAAACAATTCGGAAGCCCGATAGCAGACAGATGGTGGGTGGGGAAAGAAGGCCCCATCCATAAACCGCTCTCGCATCTTTATGCAGGAAGCGATTCTGCTTCAACTCTTAGCGAGGATATCGCGCTTGAAATTCTCAAAGCCGATCTCATCGATGAACTCGCCCAGACGCTGTTTCTTGGCATGGTCCTTGTAGTAGTTGATTATTCTATCAATCAGCGAGAGGACCTCTTCGTCTGAGAGATTTTCTGCCAGAACCACGCCCAGCCTGGGCTTAACTCCACTGCTTCCTCCTACCAGCAGTTTCCATCCTTTGGACATTCCGATCAGGCCGATATCTTTTACAGCAGGCTCGGCACAGGAATTTGCGCATCCGGATACGCCAATTTTAAATTTCCAGGGAAGCGGCATACCGTGATATAACTCATCCAGCTTCAAGCCCACACCCACTGAATCCTGCTGTCCTCGCTTGCAGAACGTGGTTCCAGGACAGATCTTGATGCTTCGGACACACAGGCCGATGGCTGCCCCAGCCTTCATCCCCAGGTCCTTCCAAGCGGCATCAATATCCTTGGGGTCGATTCCAACGATTGCTATCCTCTGTGCTGAGGTGATCTTGAGAGCTTTAGCATTATATTTCTCCGCTACGTCGGCTATCCGGCGCAGGCTGGCAGGATCTGTTATGCCGCCGGCCATATGCGGCGCTATGGCATAAGTCTCTCTGTCCCTCTGCACAATTGCGCCTTTCTCCAGAATATCTTTCGACATGGTCCAAGTACCACCAATTAAGTAGTCATGGTTTTTCCCGGCAAAAAGCATTTCTCTTAGGCAATTACGCGAAAATGCAAAACCACTAACATGAAATGCCACTATCGAGACTTGCGCGAGACTTAAGGATTTGATGAGAAGAGATGATTCGTTACGAGGCTTGCTGATGAGGAGCTTACTTCGCACCCTTCGCGGACCAATTCCTCACCAGCATTGCTCTGAAAGACCTCATGCATGTGCCTTTGCCTGCGAGGCGGCCCCACTTGGCCTGCTCTTGCGGTGCCTTATGACATGGCGCGAGCGTCTTCCCGAGACCTCTTCGCTCTTTACCCACTCACCCGTCTCGTCGTCCTTCTCGTACTGCTCTTTCACGGCCGACCAGGCAGCTTCGTGAGATGCCTTCTCGCGATCTGCGTCATCAGTATCTGCACTCTCCAACTCTTCCCAGCAGCTATTGTAGGCCTTCATGTAAAGGGTCTTGGCACGGCTGGGCAGATTGCGCACGCTCTTGGGCAGTTCGCTTATGCTCTGAAATGGCATCAGTACACCTCCTGTTAATGTTTGAGCTTTTTTGGTAACTAGCTTACTATGAAGATCCAGGTTAAAAGGTTTTGGTATCATTTAAAATCTTAATCATTGAAGTCCTGATAATCAAGAAGGAATGAATATCATCCCTTCCTTGATCCACAGCACCTTTCCGTCGTCACCCTTGACTGCTATCATATTGGCATTCTCGGATTCGCCCCAATTATAGACAATGAGGTCCTGCAATCCTTCGCCGGTCAGGTCCGGGCCGGCAGAGGCCAGCACCAAGCCGGAGAACGATTGCTGCCATAGAGCCGAGCCATCCGATCCGTCGAGAAGGACAATATCGCTGCTAACTGGACCGTACTCGGAATAATTCAGGAGATAGACCAAAACATCGTCCCGCTTGTCACCGGTCAGATCAGCCGACGGCATCGCCAGAGCCGGACCGGCGAAGCTGCAGTTCCAGAGCGCTTTATGCATGTGGCCGTCCATGGCCTCAAAGGCAGTTGCCTTGATATTGAGTGGTGCGCCCTCGCCGGACTTCTGATCATCAGCAGCTGCATCAATAACTCCCTCGCTCACACCACCTGTTAGCGATCCGTTCAGCTGATAGACGGCAGTAATGCTGTCCTGCACCTGATCGTCTGTGAAGTTTCCAGCAGGATATTCGATCGCCAGGGCGTTGGAAAACATTCTCTCATCGATATTTGTTCCGTTGGATCCGTTTACTCTGGCAATGCTGGTGAATATTCGGTTGTTCATGCTGTCCATGCCCATTACGTGCACCAGGAATTGAGAAGAATTGTTTGCACTGCTATCCTGAACCGGATAGGCAAGGGTCAGGGCCAGAATCTGTGACCTGCTCCAAATATCAGTGCCATTGATGCCGCAAACCGCAGAGATGCTGCTGTAAGGGATCAGGCTGCCAGAGCTAAAAATCTCGTTGACCATGATATCCGTCAGGCCATCACCATTGAGGTCTCCTGATGTCTGGGCCAGGACCAGTGCGCCAGGATAGTCCATTTGCCAGAATGCGCTGCCATTGCTTCCGCTCAGTGCAGAGATCTCAGAATTAAAAACCTCAGTGCCGGCGTCACTGCTGATATTTATAACCAGCAGATCAGTGGCATGGTCTCCATTGAGGTCAGCAGCAGGAAATGCCAGTCGAAGGATCTGCGGTTCGCTGTGCGGTTGAGCGAAAAGAGCGGAATCATAATAGTCATCTGAATAGTCATCTGGATACTCCCAGGATTCGAAATCTGATGGACCCGATGGATATCGGTCGTATTCTGTGGAGTTCAAATCGAGCGAATCGAAGAAAGAGGAGACCATTTTTGATGAATTGAAATCGGGCGAATTAGCGCCGGACGATTCAGAATCGGATGTACTATTATCAGAATAGGTGACTCGGGAGGATTCGGGGTAAGAGGAGGTGAATTTGGTGCTCGTGCAATTCAATTCCGTGTGATTGCACGCAGTCTGATTCAAAGTCGTTTGGCTGCTTCTATTCATTGCCAGAAGACCATCAATCGATTCGGGTCCACTGGCAGCCCCAACTCCCAGAGACAGCATCAGATAGAATGCGGTCAAACAAAAAGCGGTCGTTCTCATGTTCATTTCTCCGTTAGATCTCGGATGCAAATTAGTTTGCATGTTTAAGAAGCTTCGCCTTCCTGCCGGAAAAGCAGCAGGGAAATGGGTTTCGGCTGGTATGGCCTCTAAATTTGAAATATGTCATGACACAAAAAAGAAAGAACAGAAGGCCGGGAAAATGCCTTGAAGACCGGCAATTCCGGCTCGGTGCATGAAGATGCAGTGCTTTGGATATCGGCATCTTCTTTCCGGCAAAATTACAGTCTCTTTCTTGCTGCATTCATTGCCGCTTGGATCCGTTCCCTATCCTCCTTCATCTTCTCGGCAGCGGTCATCTTTGCTTTTACTGCCGGGGTAGTAGCGGGATTGTCCTGGACTGGGGTCGTTATGGCAGCGTCATTAGTCTCTGCTGCGGTGTCCACAGTGGTATCTGCTGCCTGCTCGCTACCAGGGCAATTGCCTGGCGGCGTTATGCCTTCATTTACAGAGATGCTCAGATTGCCCAGGAAGCTGGCCATCAAACTTGCGCTCATATTTACATCCGTTGTGATCAGGGCAACAGTAGCGTTGTTCGGCTGGTAGGCGATAACGTTTCTATTTCCCAGCCGTCCCAGGAGCGCCGGGCCGGTCTCAGATTCATTGTAAACGGTTTGAGCCATGACGGGATCAAAAGCTTCCAGATATGGCTTTAGCTCTACAGGGTCCAGCTCTTTCTGGGGCGCCTCACAGGGGTAAAGAAGATGCAGTTCGACCCTGTTGCCATCCAGCAGCATTGATGCTCCGACCTCCCTTCCGCCGGTATAATTTGACTCAGCCATGTTTTCCGGCTCAACAGCTACCTCTTGAGGAAGGCAAAATACCAGTTTGGCGTAATCGCCCATCTCTGCTCCTGTGCAAACGTCTTTTTCCGAGTCTGCAGCGGCCGAGAGGGCAGCTAAAATGCCAAGCGTGATGCAGAAAAAGAGCAGCAGCGTTCCAAGAGGCACCATTCTGGCCTCAATTCTCTTAAATTTCATCCAATCCACCTCATTGCTAATTTGTTTGATCTCCCTTGAAGATTCTAAATATTTGCTTCCGCTTATACCTCTCAAACTATTTAGCCGTTTTCCACTCCCCCCCATAATCAATCGGCATTTTCGGGCATTCCGAGTAGTCTCTTCATTTATTCTCGCATCGGTATTGCATGAAGCAGCACCAATATACAAAGCTCCGATATGATAATATACTTGAAATAATCTGAATACGAATTTAGGATCAAAATTTAGGATCAAATACTGAGTGGAGGATAGAGTAGTGAAGGAAATATTAATAGTTAAATATTTTGTGGCGGCATTGATGCTTCTGGCGATAAGCGCCAGTGCATCGGTCGTCCTAAACGAGATGGAATTGAATCCCCCCGAAGGCGGAGTGGACTGGGTTGAGATTTACAATCCAGATAACGAGAGCGTGGACATCAGCGGATGGACCGCCAAGATCACCGACGGAAGCTGGGTAGGGCAGTTTCCGGCTGTTCCCGCAGGAACCATTCTGACCGCCAAGGGCTTCTATGTCTTTAACGGCCAATCATCCTGGAATCATAACGATGGCGGATATGCCACACTCTATAATGCCGCCGGAGAGGAAGTGGATAAAACTGCAAACAGGCAGGACTCCATGGACAACGACTTCACCTATGGCAGGCATCCGGATGGATATGACACAAATAACGATGGCGACTGGGGACTGGGCTCTGCCACCAAGGGCGAATCGAATATACGCTAACGTGAATGATACCCAAATTTAAGGAGTGTGAAACAAGATGAAACTTGAATCAGAAATGGCAATCAAAGCGCTCCTGGCTTTCTCCGGCCTCCTGGCCATCTGCAGCCTGGGCGTGTGCGACGTGGTCATTAATGAGTTTGAGCTGAGCCCGCCTGATAACGGCACCGTCTGGGTGGAGCTTTACAACACAGGAGATTCAGCCGTCGATCTGACCGGCTGGAAGATAAATATCGTTGACGAGCCCTGGCAGGGCCCTATTCTCCTGAAGGGCAGCATAGAGCCCAAGGGATTCGTGGCTTTTGACGGCCAGGATACCTGGACTGCCACCGGCAATGGAACCGTATTTCTCTATGATGCCTCGGGTGCAGAGGTAGACAAGACATCCCAGCAGAACGACAACTCCCATAGCGACTTTACCTACGGTCGGATGCCGGATGGCAAGAAGACGGGCACCAGGGCGGACTTTGCCTTCATGATGGCCAGCAAAGGCAGATCCAACGTCCGCTAGAAAATACTATAGCCAGGGCTTCTTCTGCCGATTTGCAGCAGAGGAGACCAGAGGCCATTTTTTCTGAACCTGATGCGAGACTGCGACTGCGCATTCACACAACAATCTGCTAGACGTTACATTTTAATGCAAAACAGATACCAGAATTGAGCCGGATAATTCTACAGTTCGCTATGTAGCTCTCCTGCTCGCAGGCAAGAATCCCGGCGATTATACCATAGAACAGGAAAGTGCCATTTACAGCTATCTTAGGAGCAGGGATGACGCGAGGATGGAATGGAGCTATGTAAGGGACCCGCGAGGCCTTGACTACTTTAATAATGCCAGCGAATCCCTGGGTGCGGCAACGGAGATAGGAGGCGGACTTGATGCCAAAGGCAACCAGGTCGAAGACATCACCAAATATCTCAGACAAGAGTTTCGCACCGAGGAGATCTATACTCATATCGATACGGATACCAAAGACGTTTGGCTGAAACTTGATTGGGGCACAGATGAAAAGGGAATGCTCATCCCGACGGGCCGTTCTTTCAGGGGGACAGGTATGGAAAGACGCCGCTCAAGTTGCCTGATGGGTATGCGAAGAGCATTCTGCATGATGGGGAAAAGTTTGGTCTGATTGCGGTGCAGAAAATCTGTCGAATACTAAGTTTTCTGTGGCATTCAGCCCGGACCGTCGCACATTGGCGTCGGGAAGCGATGACTGCAGAGTCCGTCTGTGGAAGGTGGCGTGATCCGGATCGGGGCCAGCGGATGCTTGCTGTCCAGCTCCTCCTGTCCAGCAGCTGATGGAGTCGCTCTCTTTCGCCGGGCCTGTCAACTGCAGCAAACACTACTGCCTGCCGCCGCTCTCGCGATTCAATCTGCCGCAGATCCTGAGCTTGATCGAGCAGGAAAAGTACTTCGTGCTCCACGCCCCCCGGCAGACCGGCAAGACCTCCTGCCTTCTGGCTCTGATGGAATACCTCAACCAAGAGGGAAAGTACCTGGCTCTCTACTCAAACCTGGAGGCAGCCCAGGGCGCGCGGGGGAGGACGTTGGAAGAGCAATGCGCGCGATTTTAGGCGAGATAGCACAAGAAGCTAGCATGGAATCTCACCGCCGGCCAGCCCTGGCTCGTGAACGCTCTCGCATACGAGACGTGCTTTCGGATGCCCTAGGGCCGGGACAGGTCAATGCCTGTGACCGGTGAGATGATCCCCCGAGCCAAGGAGAACTTGATATCACGTCGCGAGACGCATCTCGATCAACTCGCCGACAAGCTGCGAGAGGAGCGGGTAAGACGGGTGATAGAGCCGCTCCTGGCAGGCACGGCAAAACCAAAGCAGCTTTCCGAGGACGATGTCCAGTACGTCGAAGATCTGGGGTTGATCACGACCAAAGGGCAGATGCGAATTTCAAATGAGATCTATCGAGAGGTGATCCCAAGAGTTCTGACTTACACAACACAGATCCAAAAAAGCCCTGGTCCAGGAAGATCTTTCATAAAAAGGAGAGTCGCATGATGCAGGAAGGCATCAAGCCGGCCATCGACATCTGGGGAATGTGAAAGCGCCATCATATTGTGCATGGTGAGGCGCTCGATTTTAGTTCATCTGCAGAGTGTAATGAGTATCCCGTGCAAATGTCCTCGTGTGCTCGCTTCTGTTGATGATTCCGCCCCGGCCGTCCCTCTCTGAGATCGTGATGGTGTGAGTCTTGCCGCCACCGATTGTCAGGGTTGCCACCCCGTCCAGTGATCCGTCGCTGTTGTCATTGGCGAAGAAAACGCCGTCCACAAAGACATCGTAGCCCCTCAGCCTCTGAGATCTTATGGTAACAAAAGCCTCACCTATGGCGATCGAATTCACATCCACCGGCGAGAACGACTGCCCGCTCTGTCTGGGCAGGACATCCAGGATAAGGGCGTTTCCAGGCTCGGTTCCCTGAGCCAGCAGCATAAAGAGCCTGCCGCTCTCCGTAGGCGTCAGTCGGAGCCTGTAGCTTCCTGCCAGGAATTTAAAATTCCAGTGCATGGTAGTGTTTTTGGCGTAGGATATCAGATAGATGTCGCCGCTTCCCTCCCGAGGAGTGCGCACTATCAGGTCGACTGCTTCACCTGCCGTGACCTCTCCGTACCGGCTCCAGACCGAGTCCCTGGAAATCCACAGCTCGCTGAAAAGTGGCGCGCCAGCGTTGTCGGAGGCATAGTCTGAGTAGTTCATCTGGCTATCACCCAGGCGAATCGACTCTGGCTCATTGCCGCTGAGGTTGAAGTAAACCGGATCGGAGAGAGTGGTTATGCTAAGGTCCGTCTGCCCGTTTTCCTGGGACACACCACCCGGTTTAACCCAGGGGTCCTCAGTCCAGCTCGCATATCCGCTGGGCACCGCACCGACGGCATGCACCAGAAAAAGAAGAACGAGTGGGACAATCAGGGCAAAGGCGCAATGATCGCAGCAGGGGCGCATTTACATCGTCTCTAGGGCGTCAATTCCCAGGGTATCCAGGGTGGTTCGCAGGGCATTCCGGGCTGCTCTGGCCAGGGCAAGCCTTGCCAGGCGCAGCTTCGGCTCGGCGTCAAGCACCGGGCTATAGCGGTAGAAGAGGTTGAAGCTCTCAGCTAGCTCCCGGGCGTAGGTGGCAAGCTGATGGGGCTTCAGATCCCGGGCGGCTCTGTCGATGACCAGGTCGAACTGAGCAATCTTCTTGATGAGAGCGATCTCGTTCTCGCCATGGAGCAGCTCGGTCAGACCTACCTGGGCTTGAGCCTTCAGGCCATCCGATCCAGCTTCCGCCTTGAGAGAGTCCTCGCCCTTGCGCAGGATGCTACAGGCCCGGGCATGAGAGTACTGGATGAAGGGGGCGGAGAGCTTCTCAAAGTCCAGGGCCTGCTTCCAGTCAAATGTGGTGGCCTTGTCAGGCGAGACCTTGACCACATCGTAGCGAACTGCACCCGCTGCCACCTGAGCGGCCACGACCTTCAGGAACTGCTCGCTCTCACCCGGACGGCGAAGCTTTACCTCCTCATAGGCCTGCTTTTCCACCTCATCGAGCAGCTCATCCGCTGAGATGAACTTGCCCTTCCTGGTGCTCATGGAGCCGGTGGGCAGGGAGACGAACTCGAAGATGACCACCTCTGGCTCGCGGACCCCCAAAAGGCCAAGCGCGGTGCGAAGCTGTCCTGAGACCAGCTTGTGGTCGGCTCCCAGGACATCCACGGAGCGGTCGGAGTTCAGGGACTTCCAGCGGTGGTATGCCAGATCTCGGGTGATGTAAAGCGATGTGCCGTTGGCCCTCTTGAGGACCATCTTCTTCTCAAAGCCAAACTCGGTGAGATCTAACTGAAAAGCGCCCTCCTCGTACTCTGTGAGGCCCGTCTTCTCTAGCAAAGCCAGGATCTCGGAGACATCGCCCTTTCGCACGAACTGCGACTCCCAGTGGTAGCTATCATGGCGGATGTTCATGCGGTGAAGGGTCTGCTCAATGCCGCCGATGGCGAATTTTATGGCGCTCTCAATTTTGGCCACAGTCTCACCGTCGCCCGCCTCGTAGCGCTGGATAACCCCGTCCGCCTCGTCTTTGATCCCGGGATTGCTCTCCATGAGTCGGTTGGCGGCAATGTAGACCTTGGCTACGGCGTGGTCGGGCTTGCTGCCGTCCAGCTCGAAGTGATTGCAGCCCACGACCACCATCGCCTCCTGGCGGCCCATGTCGTTGACGTAGTACTGGGCGTCCACGGTGCAGCCTGCCCGGCGAAGAATGCGCACCAGGGTGTCGCCTATGACCGAGTTTCTGATATGGCCCACGTGCAGCGGCCCGTCTGGATTGGCGGAGGTATGCTCCACAATGACCCGCTCCTTCATGCGGCCCGTCCAGGCGTTGTCCGCCAGGGCTTGTTGGAGTACGCTGTTCAGAAACTTCTCGCTCATGAAGAAGTTTAGATAGGGGCCGGAAAGCTCCACCTTCTGCACATAGCTGAAATTGTTGCCGATTGCCTGGTGGATCTCCCGAGCGATCGCCACCGGGCTTTTTTTTGCCACGGGGGCCAGCCGGAAGGCCACAGATGACGCCAGATCTGAATGGGGGCTCAGCTCCAGCCCGAGATTGTTTGCTCCTTCTTCTACCTTATAGCCGCAGTGATCGAGGGCGGCATGCAAGAGGCCCTCGACCTCACCCAGAAAATCGAGAAACATGGGAACTCCAGTATGAATAGTATCTAACCATCAATTGGATGGGGTGATATAAGGATTGCGTGCTTGATAGCATGGCGGCTTGCTATTATATAACCATAAGGATCTTATTGCTTGGAATGATGCCCAAGCAAAGCAACTCGAAATCTTGAAATATATGAAGTGAAATCTATTTTTTATAATAAACACGAACTGTATTCGATAGCAAAAACGATTTTTTTAGGAAGGGGGAGTAACTGAGGTGAGTGCAGCTAAAGATGACAAAAAGTGGTCACCCTTGGCGCTTAGAATTGTTGAAATCACATTGGGCATGATGCTTTCAGCAAGTAGCGTTTATATATTTATTCTAAATTTTTACTATGGGTGGCATGATGCATATTCAGTCCTTTCTTTGATTATTACCCCTATTGAATTGACATTATTTGCGATCCCGGCGTTTATTGGATTTTCCACAATTAGCGCAGGAGCATTCGGCAAAGATCCTGCAATTATTGTACGAAAAAATTTAAATATATTATTATTTTTTGTAGTAGTAATGACCTTGATCGTACCCATTGGATTTTCAATTAAGGAAATAGCACCATGCGAACTTAAAATAGATCAAGCCATTTCTTTTGGAGATCTCTTTACGCCAATAACCATTATCATCTCATTAGCTACAATCTCGTATGGATGGTTTAGGGACCAACAGCAGAGGAAAAAGGAATATGCAGATCGAATCAGAAGTGCTGCAGGCACAATATTGGCCATAATAGCACGCAGAAATTCATTAAACGAGCGTTTCTTTGAGAATATTCAACCCATAATCCTAGATTCAATATCCTTGATAATAAAAAATGGTGATAATGAGCAATCTCGCGAATACATCTGGAAAGAAATAGTGAAGGAAGGTATGAACACCACTCAACGGAGACTTGAGGAGCCACTGGAAGAGGCATTTAAGGATCTTTATGGATATGATTCCCAATTGCAGAAAGCGTTCGCCGATTCAATACATGAAATGACAAGAATTGAAGGTTATATATATATGGTTACATTGCGCCTATTTCAGATACAAGTAAATAGTCTGTTCATGCGTCAAGTGCCTTGCGAAAAGAGATTAGAGCGCGCCCATTTGGCAAAAATGCTCGATTGGAATAGAATTCCTGGAGAGGATACCGAAAAACTCATAGAATTCCTTAGGAATAGGCTTGGAATTGAACGGATAGAACGACAATCAATTAAGAAAACCGAAGATGAAATGACGATTAATGCATCAGGCGACAATAAAATTATTTCTCTAGAAATTAATGAACGAAAGACCGAGGTCATCTTAAAAATCAATGGCGAAAAACACATCGTTCTCCTGGCAAAGATCGCCGGAAAGGAGCTAAATTTATACGGAATCAAGTCAGAATATGCACCTACCTCAAAAGAAATGCTTGTTAGCGACTTGAAAAAAGCCGCATCTATGCTATCTTATGAACAAGACTATCTGATAAATTCGATAATATCTTCATTTGGAAAACCACTTATGAATCTAATAATATCAGAAGATGATGATATCTCCAAAATGCGTATTGATCTTTCAGTTCAACCATTATCAAAATCTTGGTATATTTCATTAGATGGGCTTAAATTATGTACACAAGGGAGATTTATAGAAGCCATAAAATTCTATGACCAGGCTTTGGATACAGACAGTTCCATTGCAGGATTATGGGCGGGAAAGAGTCTAGCGCATTTGGGCTGCCTTGATCTAGAGGGCTGGAATGAAGCAAATCTGAATGCCATCAAAATTATATATAATGATTAATTTAATATAGATAATGGTGAAAAGAGGGCTAAAGGGAGCAAATTTTCTATGATATGCAAAAAGCATGGGAATGAAATTCCTTGTATCGATTGTATCATGGAGCAAATATTTGTGGATGTACCCATTGGACGGCCATATAGCCTACCACAAGGTATCAACAAACGATTCTTCATGCACCTATTCAGGAAATTGCAAAAAGATCTTGCCCTTTCGGGAAGTCAGATCGTCCTTAACGAGCTTGGCGTCAAGCAAATGCGCCACAAAATGTCGCATATGACATATTACGATATATCAGATGGAATGCGATTGGGCCAGATCCACGATACCACCACCAAGACGGTATCGAATTTTGCCAGACGAAGACAATTGGGTTGTATAAATCCATCCGCAATTGAGGATGCGGAGTGCAATAAAAATCGACATCATTCGCTGCTATCTGCAGCATCGATTCGATCCGTTCGAAGAGGACGCATCGCTCGATCCAAGAATTGAAAAGCAACTATGCTATGAATGTGGGTCACCAGTTCGAGTACGCGGGCAATTGCAGCGCTGCAATTGCCGGCCAAATGGATGCATTTTCCTGTAACCTCCTGACAAGGTCGCTTTCGCCAACACTGGCATGGTATTCGACTGGGCAGACATCCGCGGTTGCTTCGGAAAGGGCGGTGCCCGCGAGTTTCGCTCGGCGGGGGAAAGAAGCATGGTTATGCCAGTTATTTAGGGTTTGAAATAGCTGCAATGTCAATCAACTTTTTTCTGGGTCAAGATAAAGTATATTACTTTAAAATGAAACATGTAATGAGGTTTTGCCATGAAACTCATTGCAGCCATTTTAATGCTATCTCTATTTACTCCCGCCTTCGCAGCCTCCGATGAGGCGAGCTCGGTCGAAGCCACCACCGCCATCACGCTGCCCGTTGACTCCGTAACCATCTATCCGGACGGGCTGATGGCGGTAAAACGCACCGGAAACCTGGATGTGACCGAAGGCTTGCATAAATTTGTGATCAACGTCCCAGAAAAGGCCGATCAGAGATCAGTGCTCCTGACGGTGAGCAATGCGACCCAGGAGCGGGTGGTCTACGATGCCAATCCCGTCTATACCCTGAACATCTCTGCTCCGGGATCACAGAGCTTTGACCTCTCCTATCTCATGTACGATGCCGCCACCTGGAACCCGGTCTACGACCTGCATCTTCTCAGCGACACCGTGCTGGTGAAGGCCAATGCAGTTCTCAGCAATCGGGGCGGAGAGGATCTCAAGAACGTGCGCCTCAAGCTGGTCGCAGGCCTGCCGTTGTCAACCGAGACCTATCTGGCCAAAGCCGCGCCCCAGATCAACCAGCGGTATGCCGAGGCTCCTGCCATGACAGAGTTATTTGACTATGCAGCCGCACCTGCTCCTGCCTCTGGAGAGCTGGAGACATTCTACATCTTCGAGCTTGATGGGCGAAAAGACCTGGTCATGGACAAAGAGATCGGATTTCCACTGTTTGAGGAAGAAGCTCCCCTGGTGAGAGTCTACACCTGGGATGCCTACAGTCAGGAGGAAGGACCTGCAAAAGAGGAGATTCGGGCCAACAACACCCTCACCAATCCCTGGCCGACTGGAAAGGCGCTGCTCTACAGAAATGACGAGTACGTTTCAAATATCGATATGCCCTATACCCCGTCCGGAACCAATGCCTCCATAGTAGTCGGCCCATCTGCCGATCTGAAGGTGGAACGAAAGCTATTCGACTACAACAAGACCGAGACCATCAAAGCTATAGGATCAGGACAGGGAAATCATACTGTCAAAGAGACCATTGAGTCCTGGACCTACGCCCTCAAGATCAAGAGCAACCTAGATCGTGCAGCTATGCTGGAGGTAACGGATAGCAAACCACAGGAGGCGGTGATCATCGCCGTCACGCCGAGGCCAGCGGAGAGCACAGCCACCAGCCTCAAGTGGAAGCTGGCGCTTGCACCACGGCAGAAGACGGCCATCAACTACACCTACCAGATGACAACTACAGAGAGCCTGGATAGGGCGTATTAATTCTATCCTATATTTTTTATATCTTACGTATTGGTAAATTCCCACAAATCGTTCACTGCACTCGCCGGGAGTTGTACTTCAGTCATCCGTCTTTTTCCTTCCATCACCCAGTAGCAAATCGCGAATCACATAAATAGGATGATGAATGAGTTCACAGAGAGATTAGATGTATGCACATTATTATCATGGGGGCTAAAAAGAAATGCAGCTAACGGGAATAATTAAAAAATCCGGAGATTATTATGTGGCTTTGTGCATTGAGCTAAATGTATCCAGCCAGGGTGAGAGCATTGAAGAAGCCAGGAAAATGCTGCAAGAAGCGTGTGATGAGTATCTCTCATTTATGAAGGATGAAGGGCTGGTGGATGAAATAAAATCTGTTCCCATGGACGTTCTACGCGAATTTCTCATGGATGATGTCGAGTGTGTGAAGCCGTCTTCGAGCTGGGTTTATTCAGAAAGTATCACTTTTGAGGTTTGTGCCAGTGTCTAAGAAGATCCCGCCGATGTCAAGCCAGAAACTTGTAAAGCTTCTCAACCAAGGCAATGCAAGATTCGTCAGGCAGAGCGGAACAAGTCATGCCATCTTTGAGCGGGAGAGCGGTGGGGTCATGTATAGAGCACCTGTAATAATGGCAAAGAGCGATCTCTCTTCTAAATATGTAAAATCATGATATCTATGTATCTTTGTCTGGCTCTTGCTACTAGAAGTAGAATAGACTCAGGCAGGTGTCAGCCATGCTAGATCTCAGAACTCCTGATAGCAGGTTGTACAGGGAAGTCCTGTGCGTAAAATCTGGAACGGCGAGCATCGAAGCCATGAAACAATCGCCCTGGGGGCGGCATGGCGTTGGTTGAGAGACCATAGATGCCTACGACTTCAGTCGTGGGAGCCGTCACAGCCGAAAAATATAGATCGATGGGCAAAGTGGATTTCAGCCTCTAATCCACCTGCACCCTCTGCGCGTTTACGACCACAAGCTTTGGCAGATGAACCTCCAGTATTCCGTCCTTGAAGGTGGCCTTAACCTGCTCCGGCTTGACCTCGATGGGCAGCTTGATATCCCTCTTTCGGCCCATGGTGCCCAGCTCCCGGCGCAGGTATTTCCCTTCTCTTGGAGTGATCTTGGCATCGACATAGAGGCTGTCTTCAGTCACACGCAGGTCGATCTTCTCCTTGCTTGCGCCCGGCAGAGCCACCAGGACGATCAGCTCATCGTCCTCCTCAATGAGGTCGACGGGGGCAAGGTCGCTGCTCTTGGCATCGCCAATCTCGCTGCTCACATCTCCCAGGATCTTCTTTGCCGCCTGGCTCGCTTGGCTTGACATCCTGGCAGCCTCAACTGCCGCCCTGCCGATAACGCGCTCCAGATCGCTGCTCCCAGATGAATCGGATTTCATGATCAAAATAGTTGTCATTGCAATCATAAAACCTTTTGCTTCATCCTCGGCTTTCCCAAAAAGCGGCCGTATCCCGGGTGGACTGAAAACTCTCCGTCGTAGACCACATGACCCCGTACGAGCGTCATTTGGGGGAAGATGGCCTCCTTTCCCTGAAAAGGCGTCCAGTCTGCCCGGCTGTGCAGCCGATCGGAATTTATCTGCGAGACAGACTTGGTATCAACGATCACCAGATCGGCATCCATTCCCTTTTCGATGGACCCCTTGCCAGCTAGGCCGAAGATGCGGGCGGGCCTGATGGAAACGGCATCCACCAGCCTCTCCAGGCTGATCAGATTCCGTTTCACGGCTACGAGCATCAAGGGCAGCATGGTCTCCACCCCCGGCACTCCTGCCGGAGCCTCCCAGATGTCCTCCCTCTTCTCCTCAGGCAGGTGCGGAGCATGGTCCGATGCCAAAATATCAATTGCCCCCGATCTGAGGCCCTGCCAGAGGGCATCGCTGTCCTCCCGGCTTCTCAGGGGCGGATTCATCTTCAGGTATGAGCCCTGGCTTTTGTAGTCCTTGACATTGAGCAGGAGATGGTGGGGCGTGGCCTCACTGGTCACTTTCCTGCCCTCCCCCTTTGCCCGGGCAACCTTTTGCAGCCCACGGGCGGAGCTGAGATGGCAGATGTGCAGACGACTGGTCCAGCTCAGGCACTTGTCTATGGCCGCCGCCTCCGCAGCCGCTGGCCTGGCCTGAGAATAGACCTCTGCGTCATGCCTGTGCTGGAGGAGAGCGGCCATCTCTCTTATGATCAGCCCGTCCTCGGCATGAAGGGTGGCCAGCATTCCTGCACCCTCAACCTGCTCAAGGATTTCTCGAAGCTGCTCATCGCTGTGCTCGTAGGAGAATATCTCCCCGATTGCCGTCGCCCCGGCAGCCGCCAGCTCATCGATGTTTCCAGCTCCGCCATTGAGGCAGAAGTCCACCAGAGAGCGATGGCTGGCGATGTCCAGCTTCTCACTGAATGACTCTGCATCCAGGGTGCGGGGTGTGGTGTTGGGCTGGTCGATTACCGTGGTCACCCCGCCTGCCGCAGCAGCTGACGAGCCGCTCGCCCAGTCCTCTTTGTAATTGGGTCCAGGATCGCGAAAGTGCACATGAGCATCGATGGCGCCGGGCAGTACCAGCATGCCACAGGCATCGATAGCATCCTCGGCCCTGTGCTCTCCGCCCAGAGCTGCAATTGTCCCATCTCTGATCCAGATGTCTATGCTCATCAGGCCCCTGGCTGAGAAAACCCGGCCGTTCACAACTGCCAGATCAAAGTTTATATCCAAACCTCCGTAGCAGCTTGCGCCTATCCTCGACCTGGGCGGCATTCTCCGCGCCCCGCGGAGAAGCGCCATCGATGACGCCCATGATTCCCCGCCCCTGCTCCGTTTCGGCCACGACCACCTGCAAGGGATTGGCGGTGGCGCAGAATATGCCGCAGACCTCCTGCACTGATTTGATGGCGTTCAGGACGTTGATAGGAAAAGCCCCTTTCATCAGCACCACAAAGGTATGCCCGCAGGCAAGGGCCAGAGAAAAACCCCTGGCAGCTTCGATCAGGCTATCGTCGTTGCCCTCCGTGCGCACCAGGCAATCTCCGCTGGCTTCGGAAAAGGCGACGGCGAACTTCGCGAATGGAACTGTTCCTGCCATGACCTCATAGATGTCTTCTGCGGTCTTGATGAAGTGGCTCTGCCCTAAAATCAGATTGGCTCCCTCTGGAATTTTTATGTCTACCGTCTTTAGCTGCATCAGCAATACCCTCAGGGGCACTGTGTGCGGTCTGCAGACTTATACTTTAGGGAGAACAAGAGCAAAATGTGGAGAATAGAGGCGGAAAGAGGCAAAAAGAGACGAAACGAGAAGCATGAAGCGGGGCGGCCGCCACATGATCGCTTATTTTCGCAGCCCCTTTCTGGGGCCCACGGATTGCTTTGCCAGCTGCCGGCTCTTCTTCATAATAATCGAGGAAGTTATGTAGTACACCGCTATGAACAGGATGGCGGAATATATCGCCATGCCGATCGATTCCACGATTCGTAGATGCAACAAAAAGTAAGAATAGGGGATATAAATCAGCAGCACCAATACGCCGGCGATGGCTGCCTGCTGCATCAGCGTATACTGCCGGAAGCGCGTGATAAGCTCTGCATAACTGGGAAGATTCACCAAGGATCATTCACCTCATCGACCTTCACCATTCCCTTCCTGTTCATATAAAGCCTTGTCCACCAGAGATTTGACAGGGGCGCTAAAACCAGCACATTAATCAGGCTGTAAAGCGCCGTGAGCGGGCTGCCATTTGCCTGCTCTCCGGCAGAAAATATGCCGCCGATCATCTGCATGCCCAGAGACAAGGCGACTACTACCAGCCAGAGAATTGCCACATCAAACTTGTTGTACCGGAAGAACTCGACCGATGCTAGGACCGCCTGCGAGGGCCCCAGCTTTTCTATCACCAGGGCATAAGGCATGGCGACCAAAACCACAGAGAGAACCAGGGCATAGAGCACGAACAGGATCAGTCCCACAGCAGCGAGGCCAATGGTCTGCGAATCCGCCGGCAGGGTGGTCGTTTTCTGAGCCAATACCGGCAAAAAGAAGATCAGGCCGACCAGCGTAAGCAATCCGACCAGCAAAGTTGCCAGGAACATATTGAGGAAATGGCTCCTTCCGGCGGACCACATGGAACCGGTATCTGACCTTCCTGAGTCCAGCGCCTGTCTTGCCATGCCTACCGCCCCGGCTGTGAAGAACGCATTGATCAGAGAGAGCACGACCAGCCAAACTAAAAAGATCCCTGCGATGGGCAGGAGCCCGGCCACGTCCAGGTGATCCAGAGAGCTCTGCATCAGAGAGATGAGCTCCTGCATATCCTGATCATTTTGTAGCATCGTGGCATTAATATCCGCCACAGGCAGGTAGGTCAAAAAGATGCCCGCCAGAAACGGCAGGGTGACTATCATGGATAGAATAACGCTGAGCAGGAAGGGAATGCACAGGTTCAGGTTCCGCCTCCAGATGCCAAATCCCTTGCCGATCAGCTCCCCAATCTCTTCCATACACTATTCCCCCAGCCCATTCCAGATCGCATCGCCCACATGGTGCAGCGACTTGACTGCCTTTCCCTCGCCCTTCATATCCGTCCCCGCCACCAGAGCCCGGCCGATCGCCAGAGGCTTTTTGTATCTCTCCTCCACGATCACCACCAGGTCGCCGACGGCGATCTCAGGATCGGCTGATACTATGCCCGGCCTCATGATGTCCGCCCCATTCACCACAAAACGGACTGCGCCCGAATCCACCACCACCAACTTCTTCTTGGGGTGAAGTTCAATGGCACCGAGAACAGTAAAGAATGGCTGGTCCTCCATCACCATCATCAAAGGCCGGCCATCCACGAATATAAGGTCCACGCCCTCATCGCTTATCGCCATTTCCAATGATGAATGGCGCAGGCCGGAGGCGTCTTCCAGCAGCGGCTCGATCTTTGCTATTACCTTCCGAGCGTCGCTCCCCTTGAGGTGATGCCTGGATTTGATCTTCATGCAAGGGAGAATATCCCGATAGGTTTAAATATGCAACGAGCACGTTTGAGTTTTGAAGCCTTTTGCGGTTATCAATGCTGGAGAGAGTTTAATGGGTCAGAGACCGCTTGATATTCTGAATGAATCACTGAATGGACCAGTCATAGTTAAGCTAAAGGACGGAAGGGTCTTTCGGGGTGAGCTGCAGGGTTATGATATACACATGAACCTTGTGCTCGAAAAAACTGAAGAAGTGGCAGAAGGGGCGGTCGCACGCAAGATTGGAACTGTAATCGTGCGAGGAGATAACGTAGTGTATATTTCACCATGAGGTGCATAAGATGACGAAAGGTACTCCTTCTATGGGCAGGCGCCACAAGAGTTCTCACATCAGGTGCAGGCGCTGTGGCAGCATATCGTTCAATTTCAAGAGAAAAGTGTGCGTCCATTGCGGCTTTGGCAGTTCCGCCAAACTGCGCATGAAGAGCCACAAGTGGATGAGAAAAGCTGATTACTAGAGGCGCAAAGTTGCACGATGCCTGCGGCGTTGTCGGGATTTCCTTCAATGAGACGGGCAATAACGTAGCCAAATCCATTTATTATGCCCTCTATGCTCTGCAGCACAGAGGGCAGGAGGCGGCTGGCATCTCGGTTCACGACGGCAAGGCCATTCGTACCCATCGGGGCATGGGACTTGTCTCGGAGGTGTTCGATGATGCCCAGATCGCCCTGCTGCGAGGCCAGGTGGGAATCGGCCACGTTCGGTATCCTACATCAGGCCGGTCGTGCATAGAAAACAGCCAGCCTTTGCTGGTGAAATACAAAGACGGAGCCATTGCCATAGCACACAATGGCAATCTTGTGAACTCCACTCAGCTCAGGGAGCAGCTGGAAGAAGCGGGCGACATATTTTATTCCACCTCGGACACCGAGGTCATAGCCCATCTTTTTGTAAAAGAGCTTCTGCGCTATGATCTACAGGAAGCTGTGCGCGCTCTGATGCGCAAGATCGTGGGCTCCTATTCGCTCGTCTTTCTCTGGGGTGACTCTGTTCTCGCTGTGCGCGACCCTCTGGGCATCAAGCCCCTCTGCATCGGCGAGGTAGATAACGGAATCATGGTGGCCTCCGAGAGCGCCGCCATAGATACACTCAACGGAAAGCTAATTCGCGATGTGCTGCCCGGCGAGCTGATCGTTATCAAAAACGGAGAAATGAAGTCATATCAGCTGGCCCGTCTTCCCCATCGGTCGCACTGCATATTCGAGTACATCTACTTTGCCAGGCCGGACAGCATTATGGATGGCCGCCTGATTTACGACGTGCGGGTGAACATCGGAGCCAATTTGGCCCGCGAGCATCCGGCCAATGCCGATACCGTTACGCCCATTCCCGATTCAGGGATCACCCTAGCGGTGGGCTACCACCAGAATTCCGGTATCAGTTACCGGGAATGCTTGATGAAGAACCGCTACATAGGCAGGACATTCATCATGCCCGACCAGAGCATGCGAGAGACCGCCGTGCGTTTGAAGATGAATACCATCAGGCCCAATATCGAGGGCCACAAGCTGGTCTTGGTGGATGACTCAATTGTGCGCGGCACAACGAGCCGCAGGATCGTGGACATGGTTCGCAGAGCAGGAGCCAAAGAGGTGCATGTGCGCATAGGCAGCCCGCCCATCCTGGCACCCTGCTATCTGGGAATCGATATGGCCAGCCGCGATGAGCTCATTGCCGCCCACAAGACCGTGGCGGGAGTGGAGGCGGTGATCAACGCCGACTCCCTGGGCTATGTGAGCCACGAGGGTCTGGTGAATGCTGTCGGCATACCCAAGGAGGACCTCTGCATGGGCTGTCTTACCGGCCTTTATCCCGTCGAGATCCCGGGCGAAAAGTGCATAGCCGCACAGACCAGACTGTCGGAATACCTGGATCAGTCGACTTGAAATACTTGAAATGATTCAGGTTCTGTCCAGCTTATCCGGCCAGACTCCATGCACCACGCCCAGCGCCCTGTCCACTGAGCTGTGAACCTTCTCTTCTGAAAATCCACATAGCATTAGGTATGCTTCGGCGTAATTCGGCACCGGAACAGACATCTGCTCCACAAGCATGACGGCCTGCATGATGGTAAGACCGCCCATCTCAAAGGCTATTATTGCATCGGAAAAGAGCAGCTCAAAGATCTCGGAGTTTATCGGCCTTTCAAAGCAGGATGAGAAGGCCTCGATAATCTCGCCGGTCCACTCGTGTTTCCGTCCGGCATCATCATAGGGAATTACCACAACCCGCCTGGTCTTAGCCAGCTGCTCAAGCAGCATCTCTGGCTCTGGGTTCCCGTCGAAGATGAAATTCAAGTGATGCACATGGGGCATGGTAATAGGAACCTTGCTTGCCCGAACTGAAAACCTCACATCCTTGAAGACGGTTGCTGCATCTTTTCCCTGATGGCCCAGGCCGCTTCCGAACTCAATTGAATTGGCAGACATTTTGACAATGTTTTGCGGGTCGCCGCTTCTGCGATCAAGGTTACCCAAGACGGCCTTGAGTCCAAGTGGTTTCGCCGCCAGTACGGCTCTGCATAATGAGGTGGTGTTGCAGCTGGTGCACTGGACTAATTTTGGAGAAGCGCTGAGAAACCGATTGTAATTCTCCAGTCCGAAGAAGAATTCTCTCTCCAGGTCTTCCCTGATCTTTTCCGAAATTGCTATGTTCTTTTCAGCCAGGCCGTTCCGTATATCACCTCTCTTGGCTCCACCCATCAGCACCATGCTGCAATCATGGGATATGCCCTCCTCGACATGGGGCTGCTCCTGACCCTCGGGTGTTCCAATGACGATCGCATCAGATTCTTCAAAGAAATCGCTATAACCGCCTTCGATTCTGGCCCCGCTGCTCTCCCACGCCGCTCTATCCTTTTCATCGGTCAGGAAAGCTCTTACGTCACACATCCTCGTGAGTTTTTCGAGCATGCTCTTGGCCCTGGCATGAGGCCTGCGAAGGAGCACATTCATATCGCCATCGATTCTTTCCATCTCCTTAACCTGGTGGATGGCTGGAATGGCCCTCTTGCTTTCGGTTCCATCAAAGCCTACAAACCCAACATTCAGTCTCATCAGATGATCACTTTAAGTATCTTATTGCAGGGATAATATTTATAATTGACTATTAATCCCGAACCCAAGCCCATGCCTTGCTGATATCAGCGGTGTGGAAGAATTTAGCATCACGAGCATAGAACGGTTTGGCCAGATGCGTCACCCACTTCTCCCAGGTCTTATCTCCGACTATGGCCATTTTTTGGATCTCATGACGAAATTCTGATCCAAATTTCAGATCCTGTAGCCAAGCCTCCATTTTTTCCCACTTGAATTCGCTCAGATCAAATAATATACGGATATTACCCTTATTTTCCACTAAAGCTCTGACTTCTGGCACCATTATTTGGTAATCTGTGGAAGTAATGGTTCCAATACATTTAAACCCGATCACATTTTCTGAGCTTTCAGCTAATTTTTCGATCATTTTATATCACCAATTTATTTATATAAGTTAAAACTACTTATTGCTGTCGGGAACAGTTTACCAATTTTTTCCCTTATCGTTGCTTAGTGAATACTACCAAAAGTATTCAATATAACATGCAGCCAAGAATATATGATTGTGGAGAAGGATACGACAACGGACCCGATCATCAGCGCCGATGAAGCAAGGAAGATATCTGTCGCTGATTTGATGGATAGACTCACATCGAGCGAGATGGGGCTATCCGCGTCAGAGGCTAACACAAGGCTCTATCATTACGGCCCGAATGAAATCTTGGAGAAGAAAATCAATCCACTCATAAAATTTATGGGCTATTTCTGGGGCACCATCCCCTGGATGATTGAAGCTGCGGCAATTCTCTCCGCAATTCTCAGCCGCTGGGATGACTTTGCCATCATCTTCCTGCTCCTTCTCATGAATGGCTTGGTGGGATTCTGGCAGGAGAATAAAGCAGACAACGCCATAGAACTCCTGAAGAAGAGGCTCGCACCTTCTGCCAGGGTCCTCAGAGACGGGAAATGGGACGCAATTGCTTCCCGCATTCTTGTCCCAGGGGATATAGTCAGAATCCGTCTGGGCGAGATCGTTCCCGCAGACCTCAAGCTCATCGAGGGCGACTTTATCCAGGTGGACGAATCCTCTCTGACTGGTGAATCGCTGCCCGTGGAGAAAAAGGTCTCAGATACCGTCTTCTCCGGGTCAATAGTTCGTCAAGGGGAGATGGATGCCCTGGTATTTGCTACAGGAGCGAATACCTATTTCGGCCATGCTGCCAGGCTGGTGGAGTCTGCCAGGACCCAGAGCCACTTTCAGAAGGCAGTTGTCAAGATTGGAGATTACCTGATCATCCTGGCCGCCGCTCTGGTCGCTCTGATATTCGTCGTGGCCACTCTGAGGCACGAAAGCTTTCTGCAAACGTTGCAGTTCGCCCTGGTGCTGATTGTGGCCGCCATACCGGCTGCCCTTCCTGCGGTTCTCTCCGTCACCATGGCTGTTGGAGCGATGCAGCTTTCCAGGAAAGAGGCCATTGTGAGCAGGCTGGCGGCCATCGAAGAGATGGCTGGGGTGGATGTTCTCTGCTCAGACAAGACCGGCACAATAACCCAGAATGCAATCACCGTATCGGAGGTTGTACCTTTCGAAGGATTCAGCGAGAAGGATGTGCTGCTCTTCGGAGAACTGGCCTCCCGAAATGAGGACGGCGATCTCATCGATCTCGCCATCATTAAGAAGAGCAAAGAGGTGGGGATCGAATCAGGCAGCTACAAATTGGGCAGGTTCAGGCCATTCGATCCCGTTTCCAAGATGACGGAAGCTGAAATCAATGGACTGCAGGGCAGCTTTATGGTAGCCAAAGGCGCGCCTCAGGCCATATCATCATTGATTCCAAATAGAAACGATAGCTCTCCGGTCGATAAGGATGTAGAGCTATTCGCAGCCAAAGGCCGCCGGGCTTTAGGCGTTGCCTGCACCGATTCCAAGGGGAACTGGCGCTATGCAGGACTTATTGCCCTTCAGGATCCGCCAAGAGAAGATTCCGAAGAGACCATAAAGACGGCTCAATCATTGGGCCTCAGCGTAAAAATGGTCACAGGTGACCACCTGGCCATTGCCAGAGAGATTGCCCGCCTGGTGGGTCTGGGTGCCAATATCCGGCCGGCATCGGACTTCATAGACAAGCCAGGTGCCGAAGCCACAGAGATCGTAGAGAAGGCGGATGGTTTTGCCCAGGTTTACCCGGAGCACAAATTCAAAATCGTAGAGCTGCTGCAAGCCAGAGGTCACATAGTGGGCATGACTGGCGACGGGGTAAACGATGCACCCGCCTTGAAAAAAGCCGATGCAGGAATCGCGGTCTCGGGAGCAACTGATGCTGCTAAGTCTGCTGCGGCCATTGTCCTGACCCAGCCAGGCCTGTCCGTAATAATTGACGCCATAAAAGAGAGCCGCAAGATCTTCCGGCGGATGAATAACTATGCCATTTACCGCATATCTGAGACCATCAGGGTTCTCTTTTTCATCACTCTATCGATAATCATCTTCAATTTTTATCCGCTGACTGCGATCATGATAGTGCTGCTCGCTTTGCTCAACGATTTCGCCATTATGACCATCGCTTATGATCGGGCGGAATATTCCCAGAAGCCAAGCCGCTGGGATATGAAGACCGTGCTTGGCATGGCGACATTCCTGGGATTGGTTGGCACTATTGCATCATTTATATTGTTTTTCATAGGAGTGAATATACTTCACCTCAGAATTGATGTTCTGCAATCGATGATGTACCTCAAGCTCTCTGTCGCCGGACATTTTCTGATCTTCATAACCAGGACAAAAGGCCACTTCTGGTCCTACAGGCCTAGCAATATTCTGCTGGCTGCAGTTCTGAGCACCCAGACTGTAGCGACGATCATAGCCGTCTACGGCTTGCTCATACCTCCCATCGGCTGGAAGCTTGCAATATTCGTATGGGCCTTTGCCCTGGCATCTTTTGTTCTGACGGACTTTGCCAAGGTGTTTCTATTCAGGCGGTTTGAAAGTGAGATGGATATCCTGGAGAAAGAAGCGGTGATAGTCGAAAAAGACCTCGGCAAGCTTTAACAGCTTTTCAGCTATCACTTGCAGAGCACTGTATTCTGGTCACGTCATCCAGAGCCAGCATTCCCAGGATTCTATCGGGACAGTCCTCCTGCACAACGGGCAACTGGCTGATGTGGTTTACGATCATCTTATTCATGGCATCAAAGAGCGACTCGTCCGGATAGGTTACTATCAGGTTTTGGCTCATAATATCCATCACACGGACTGCGGAATGGTCCTCGTGGGTGTGTCTCAAGGCATCCTGCTTTGCCACGATGCCCAATATCCTGCCCTCATCTACCACCGGCACGGCGTGAACCTCGTACCTTTCCAGCAGTTTCATCACCTCGCAGAGGGTCGAGCCGGGACTGATAGCAGGCACGGCCCTGACCATAGCAGCACTAACTTTAAGCGATTTGAGGAGCATGAGAGAATAATCGTGCCGATGAGCCGGGGACTCGGCCCTTACATTTACCTGCTTCTCGTAGATGTAATTGTCTCCGGTAACGAAGTAGGCAATGGAGCAGGCCAGCATGCTGGGAATCAGGAGGGTGTAGTCCATGGTCATCTCGCTTACCATGATGATAACCGCGAGAGGCACCTTGGCTATGCCGCCGAAGAGAGCCATCATTCCAACGATGACAAAAGCAGAGGGAGAGCTGGGAGTGATCGCCGGAAAGCCGGAGAGCAGGTTCCACAGAGAGCCACCTACCATTCCGCCGATCACCAGGCCGGGCGCAAAGACCCCGCCGCTTCCTCCTGAACCGATGGTCAGCCCGGTGGTGAGGATCTTAAAGACTGCAACCACGAGCATAACCGCTGCCGGCAGGGCGAGAAAGTCTCCATTTATGGCAAACTGCAGCCAGCCGTAGCTTGTTCCCAGTACCTGGGGCAAAAATATGCCGATTGAGCCCACCAGGAATCCGCCGATGGCCGGCTTTATCCATGCGGGAATTTTGAGACTCTTAAACAGGTCCCTCATGTAATAGAAGCTGCGACCGTATGCTATTCCCGCCAGGCCGCAGACCAGGCCAAGGACTGTGTAGGAGACAAGCTCAGAGGCCCGGCTGAATGGAGGGACTATGCCGCTTCCCAACACCGGGGCCCACCCGCTCCAGGAGGCGAATATGCTGTAGCCCACAACGGAGGCGATAAAGGACGGCAGAAGGGCCTCGTACTCGAAATCACGCCGGTAGAGGACCTCCATGCTGAGGATGGCGCCACCCAGCGGGGCCTTGAAGATCGATCCGATTCCAGCACCGATCCCGGTGGCCACGGCGATGCGCCGGTCGGAATCGGAGAGATGGAACAGATCGGCAAGAGCTGAGGCAATTCCCGCTGCGATTTGGGCGGTCGGTCCCTCCCGTCCCGCGCTTCCACCTGAGCCGATTGTGATGGCTGAAGCGATGGCTTTGACCACCGGCACCCGTCGGCGAATAGCGCCTCCCTTATTGTGAAATGCATCAATTGCCGCATCCGTGCCATGGCCTTCCGCCTCCGGAGCAAAACGATAGACAATGAGCCCGCTCAGAAGCCCTCCGGCTGCGGTGAGCAGGGGAAGGGCCCAGGGTCTGGCCACCCCTGCAAAAACGGTCAAGCCCTCTCCGGTGGAGGTGGGCGGAACATATCCTGCTACAATTCCCAGCAGGAGCTTTGTGGCGGCCGCTAAGGACCAGTAGAAGACTATCGAGCCCAGTCCCGCAGCAATTCCGATCAGTATGCTCAGCATGATCCATTTTCGAGCATAGCTTGCCCGGGCGAGATCCAAGAAACTCCAGAGACTCTCAGCAGAATAACTCATGCTATTTCAGAGCAGCAAATCGCAGGGATGATCTTCAATCTATCGGTCACTCAAATAGGCAGTTGATGCAAATGCTATTTAAGAAATCGGCTTTGATATTCACCCTATGAGAGAATTTGATCATAGGCAGATCCTGCACGGAGCAGCGGCTATTGCTGTAATGCTTGCTCTGGGGATGATTTCGATTTACCCCGTTCAGGCCTTTCCTCTGCATGGGGGCAACGGAATAGTCAATGCTACCGTCTACGGCATTATGAAATACGAATACGGTGACGGAATATATATTGATATATCGGCAAGCGATGCAGATCGATACGACGTAGATCTGATCGATAGTGATAATAATACATATAACGGTAGCAGCAGCCCTTACAGATCCACCATGCATGGTTTTCCCACAGAGGTAAGGCATAAGGGATCGATCAGAGATATGCTCCTCTTCGATGTCCCTGATGAGGTCATCATAAAGCGTCTCAGAATCGTGCCCATCGAGTCAAATCCCTTCTACATAAACTGGACAGGTATGCCTGAAATCGCAGGTAAAAATACCACTCTCAGGTTCTACGGGGCAGCATTCGAGCCCAATGGGATGAGATGGCGTCAGGGAAACTGGAACCTGGACATATCCATCACCAATCTCGCCAACCAGACCGCCGAATGCAATAGCTCATGTTTCGCCCTGATGGATCAGTTCGGCTGGGTTTATTCAGGCGAAGACGGCGGCGAATTAAAGGACATTGCCGCAGGGGAGTCGTTGCGTTTCAATGTCAAAGTGCCCTTCGTATCGGAACTGTCCAGTCCCACAGCCATTCTATTCAACGGATTGAAGCTGGATATATCTGCCTGGACATGAGGCATTCGCCATACTCCGGGTATGGATATGAAAGAAATTAAAAAAAAGTGAATTAATTATGCAGGTGGCTTTGGCGGTTTTAACATGAGGAATGCGATTACAATGCCAACTACTGCCAGCCCGACCACATAGGGGAATACGCCCATATAGCTTCCCGAGGCGGTCTTGATGAAGCCAGCAAGCTGCGGACCAACGATCGCTCCCGCACCGTAGGCCAAGAAGACTACGCCGTAGTTTCTGGGATAGTCGCATGTGCCAAAGAAGGTTGCTGTAGCTGTGGGCGCTATGGCCAGCCAGCCGCCCAGACACATCCAGAGGATGGCGAAGGCAACGATATATATCGTAGTTGCACCAGGCCCGGCCATCGTAATCATCATCAAAGATGCTAAAGCGATAAGAACGAAGGAGACCATAGCAGCATTCCTGGGAGTGAGCTTGTCGGTGAGAGTACCGAAGATAGGTCTGCCGCCGCCATTGAAGATGGCGAAGAATCCTACCAGCATAGAGGCCAATCCGGTCTCTATCTGCACAACTTCAGTGCCCACCGGTTTGGATATTCCTATAGCCATGAGTCCTGCTATGCATCCTATAAAGTAGCATAACCACAGGCCCAAGAAGGACGTTGTCTTGAGCATCTGCTCGCGTTTGAAATCGCAGGTTACGTGAGCACCGGCCTTGGGGACAGGCGGTGTCCATCCAGGTGGTTTATAGCCTGCTGGTGGAAATGTCAGGGGTAGAGAACACAGGGCGATGATGACTATGAATGCAATTCCAAAGAAACGGAAGGTGCTCATCACATCATATGCCGCTATAAGATAGGTCGCGATGTTCGCGGTAAAGAATGCTGAGAATCCAAAGCCCAGCACGGTTAAGCCGACAGCAAGTCCTCGCTTATCCGGGAACCATCTCGCTGAGACAGCCACAGGACAGCCATAGGCTATCCCCACGCCCAAGCCGCCGATAACTCCGTATGTCGGATAAAGCATCTGCACTGAGCCTGCTGTTGAGGCCAATAGCCAACCCAGACCGCAGATAACTCCACCGGCCATGGCAATCTTGCGTGGCCCGAATTTTTCGATATACTTTCCTGAAAAGACCATCGCAATAGAGAAGACTGCCAGGAATATTGAAAACGGCAGCAGCACATCGTTTGCAGTAACCGTTTGACCCATACCCGTAAAGTGCTTAGTTAATGGATTCACGAAGACAGACCAGGAATAGACGCTGCCTAGACAGAGCATAATGATCGTGCCCAGGATGACGAACAACCACCGCCCACCGGGCGGCTCTTTAACCATATTTTCTGCCATAAGTTTAACACCCTTTTTATAGATAATGATTTATTCAAAGCCAATACTTCGATTAATATAGATAACATAGAAAAAATGTATCTATCTAGTTTTATTAATCCCTCTTTATTCCCTCCCTAACCATTGAAGATAATTCAATGGCTTGGAACTAATTTCGTCTCTCATATATTTAAATTTGGCGGCAATTATCGGGATTATAGATTATAATATTACTCATATCGCAAAAATTAATAGATTAAATCCAATTGCATTCGATGTGCGCATCGCCGATGAGATTGATCCTAGTTGATTTGGGCCGCAGATCTATCGCTATCGACAATAGTCAATAACCAATTTCCAAACCATCGTTAATGGCAATCTCTTTTAAGGGGAATGTAGAATAACCGAGGAGGTGGTGCTAATATGCTAAAGGCGAGCCCCAAGACATCATGGAACAGCAAGGAATGCATGCCAACGATTGCAGAAACCGCTTACGTGGATGATTCCGCAGTAATCATTGGCGACGTGCGCATCGGCAAAGAGGTTTATGTGGGCCCGGTCGTATCCCTGCGAGCAGACGAGGCCAATCCCATAATCATTGGTGAGAAGTGCAACATCCAGGATGGAGTGATCTTCCACGGCCTCATGGGCAGCTCCATTAACCTGGGACGGAAGATCTCCATCGCCCATGGTGCCGTAATTCACGGGCCGATGAAGATCGGGGATGAGAGCTTTGTGGGATTCAACTCCGTGGTTCATGCCTCGACTCTGGGCAAAAAATGCTTTGTAGGCCATGCAGCTGCAGTTATTGGTGTTACGCTTGCAGACGGCAAGTTCGTGCCGCACGGCGCGCTGGTCGACACCCAGGAGAAGGCCGATGTACTGGGACCGGTTCCCGAGAGCCTCAAGCACTTCAATGAGGAGGTGGTCGAGGTCAACTCCGAGTTTGCCAGAAGCTACAGGATCAGAGAGAAATCCTGCGTGGGCGACTGAGGCAACTGCGAGCCCGGAAATCGACCCGAAATCATAGCCAATTTCCCGTCAGCCCCTTTTTTCCGGACCCATCGGACAAGAAATATATACACCCCTGGCCCTAAGCCCCAGTTTAGCTTTAGGTGATTGATAATGGCAAAGATCAAAGCTGGCGTCTTAGGTGCCACCGGTGCCGTGGGGCAGCGCTTCATTGAAGGACTGAAGAACCATCCCTGGTTTGAGCTGACCAGCCTCGCCGCTTCGGAAAGAAGCGCGGGCAAGAAGTACAAGGATGCTGCCAAGTGGCGCCTGGAGAGCGAACTTCCCGATGATATCGCGGAGATGACCGTGGTCAATGTCGATCCGCGAGAGGTCGATGCGGATATCGTCTTTTCCGCGCTGCCCGCGTCAGATGCTCTTACGGTTGAGCCTGCCTTCGCCGCCGCAGGCTGCGCCGTGGCCAGCAACACCAGCTCATACCGCATGGTGGAAGATGTGCCGCTGCTCATACCGGAGTGCAATCATGAGCACCTGGATATCATCAAGATTCAGCGCGAGAAGAGAGGATGGGACGGATACCTCACCACCAATCCCAACTGCACAACGGTCATGTTCACCCTGCCACTCAAGCCGCTCATGAAGTTCGGCATAGAGACAGTTCATGTGGCCTCCATGCAGGCGGTCTCCGGAGCCGGGTACGAGGGCGTGCCATCGATGGCAATCCTGGGCAATGTCATTCCCTACATCGGCGGAGAGGAAGAGAAGGTAGAGACCGAGCCGCAGAAGATCCTGGGGCACTTTGATGGGGAAAAGATTGTGAATGCAGATTTCACCGTGACCGCCAGCTGCCATCGTGTCCCGGTCATGGACGGGCACACTGAAGCCATCTGGGTGACCATGAGGGATAACCCTACTCCAGAGGAGGTCAAGAAGGCCATGCAGAGCTTTGATGCGGGCCTAGCAGACCTGCCAACCTCGCCCAAGAAAGCGATCATCGTCAAGGATGAGCCGGATAGGCCCCAGCCAAGGCTTGATCGCGGCCGCGGAAACGGCATGGCGGTCTCTGTGGGACGGATCAGATCCGGAATCAGGTTCGTCTGCATGGGACACAACACCGTGCGCGGCGCAGCCGGAGCCAGCATCCTCAATGCGGAACTGCTGGTGAAGAAAGGCCTGCTGTGATGCTGAGATGCTGATCCTTGCCTGGGAGGTGACAGCAGCCTGCAACCTGTCTTGCAGCTACTGCCGGGCCTCTGCTTCCCTCCTGCCGGATGAGGGTGAGCTATCCACCCAGGAGGCTTTTTCTTTTTTAGAGAGCATTGCCCCCCTGAAGCCCATGCTGATTTTGAGCGGCGGCGAGCCCCTGTTGAGGCCGGACATCTTCCGGATAGCGCGCCGCGGAAAAGCGTTGGGCATGCGCGTCTCCCTGGCCAGCAATGGGACCACAATCACTCCCCAGCTGGCAGACGAGATTGCAGAGAGCGGCATCTCGCGAGTCAGCATCAGCCTGGATGGCGCTTCGCCGGAAAGGCATGATGCCTCCCGCGGAAAGGGAAGCTTTCAGGCGGCCATGCAGGGGATAGAGAATCTTCGCGGCAAGGTCGACTTTCAGATCAATAACACCCTCACCAACAAGAATGAATCAGAGGTGTCTGAGGTCTTCGATCTGGCTCAGAGGGTGGGGGCCTGTGCTCTGCACTTCTTCTTCCTGGTGGCTACCGGCCGGGGAAGGGAAGCGGACCTCATATCTCCGGAGCGTCAGGAGCAGCTTTTGCGGGATATAGATCGTGCGCGAGTGGCGCGGCCTCTGGAGGTGCAGGTCACATGTGCGCCCCAGTATGCCCGCATAAAAAAGCCGGAAAGAGGCCGCGCAGGCGGCTGCCTGGCTGGAAAGAACTTCGTCTTTGTCTCCCGAAAGGGCGATGTCTATCCATGCGGCTATTTTCCTCTGCGAGCGGGAAACATCAGGGAGAAGAATTTTATAGAGATATGGGAGAATGCACCTGAGCTTATGGCACTGAGAGAGAGAAAACTCAAGGGCAAATGCGGGCGGTGCAGCTATTCTGCGGTCTGCGGTGGATGCCGGGCTCGGGCCTACGCAAAGGCCGGCGATTTCCTGGCTGAGGACCCTGCTTGCATCCTGGAAGTGTAGACATGGATGAGATAGATTTAGAACTGCTCTCTGCCGTGCAGGACGGCTTTCCCATAACATCCAGGCCTTTCCGGGATTTGGGGGAGGCAACGGGACTTGATGAGGAAGAGGTGATGATGCGGATGGCCGGCCTACAGAGGGAAGGGCTGGTGCGCAGAATCGGCCCGATTCTCGATCTGCACAAAATGGGCCGGAGCGGAATGCTGGCAGCCCTCAAGGTATCACGTGGCGAGGCAGACGGCGCTGCTCAAATCATCAACGAGTACCAGGAGGTCTCGCATAACTACCTGCGGCCCGATGAGAGCGGCTACAATCTCTGGTTTACCGTCTCTGCCACCGAAGAGCGGATCCAGGAGATATTGCAGGAGATCAGAGAGAAGACTGGCAGGAAGATGCTGGTGCTGCCCACTCTGCGCATCTTCAAGATCGGGGTCAAGTTCGACATAATCTGATAATTTGATAATTAGATATACCTGGAAGAACATCGATTGCATCGAACCTTGCCCTGGCGTGCCTGGCGAGGCGGCAAATCAAGGAGAGGATATATCACGGCTAAACCAATTCTGATGGACTTTTATGCGGACTGGTGCGGGCCATGCAGGTTGCAGGCCCCCATTTTCGAGGAACTGGCCAGAGACTACAGCGATAAGGCTGAATTTAAGAAGATCAATGTGGACAAAGAGGGTGACCTGGCGATCGAGAAGGGCATCATGGTCGTTCCCACCATCGTATTGGAGAAAGACGGCCAGGAGATACAGAGGTGGATGGGCGTCACCGCCAAGGAAGAGCTGATAAAAGCCGTCAACATGGCCCAGGATTGAGAGAAGAGACGAGAAGAAAAGCAGGTCGCGGCGCACAGGAAATGGTGGCAGAAATAAATGGAAGACTATGAGTTGGAGGCGGTGCGAAGGATCAACAGCCGGGGGGGGATCGCGCCTCATCTCTCTTTGCGCTTTGGCTCTCACCTCTTTTCTATCGATACCAGCCGCGCACCAAAAGGCAGTTTTCAGCCCGATGCCTATCTCATAACCCATGCCCATAGCGATCATTACGGAAAATCGGCCATGAACTCCCTGCAGGCAGTGGCATCAGTGGAGACGGCTCGTGCCTTGGAGATTCGCTACGATCGGGAGTACAAAGGCCGCACCTTCAAAGTGGGGCAGAGCATCGTCATCGATGATGTAGAAGTGAACACCCATGCCACAGGCCATACCATCGGCTCGGCAGCCTTCTCCTGGCAGACGGAGACAGGAGAGAAGGTTCTGGTGACCGGGGATGTCAAAGACTACCGGCATCTGCCAAAATGCGATTTTCTGGTGACGGAGGCCAACTACGGCGATCCCTACGATCCGTCCTGCATCTTTGAGGATGACCTGGCCGGGTTTTCCGAAGCTCTGGAGGACGGGGCGAGCTTTGGTGCCTATGCCTTCGGCAAAGCCCAGAGGGCGGTGGCTCTCATGAGGGCCATGGGCTACAAAGATGAGATCGGCATGGATGAAAAGAGCCTGGTCCTGACCCGAGAGCTGATGGGTGACGCCGCCGGGCCGCTCACCGAGGTTCATGGCGGAATATCCAATGTGGTAACCCCCTGGAATCTGCACCAGGTGCACTGCCGCAGCAAATACTTTCTCACCGGGAGAAGGGATACGTCTTATCCCACCATTCAGCTTTCTGATCACCTGGATTTTCGCGGCCTAATGAGGATGATCGAGCATGTCTCTCCCAGAGAGGTGTTGGTCTACCATCCGGAAGGGATGAGAGCGAGCCTTCTGGCGCACCATCTGCAGGACTGCGGCCTGGAGACGACATCGCTCGACCTGATTGATAGGTTCGTGCGATAATAGAATCTAAAATCGAATTTCAGAGCGAGCTGGAGGCTGAGGTTTTGGTGGACCTTTTCGGCAAGAAGAAGCTGGAAGATCGCATAGCAGAGCTGCAGGCGGCACTGTCAAAGCTGCAGGGCGAAAAAGAGCAGCTTCTGAGCACCCTGGAGAAGAGGGACGAGAAGATATCTAAACTCGCTGCTGCCAATCAGCAGGCCAATTTGGCCCTTAAAGCAGCCGAGCAGCGGGCCGCAGCCACGGCAGCCACAACCCTGGCCCCTGTGCAGGCTGCGCCGGTGGCAGAGGCATGCGAAGGGCAGAAGCCGAAGGCAAGAGTGCTGAGCATGCGGGAGATGGACGGGCTGATAGAGAGGCTCCGGGCCTGCCGCTCGCCCAGAGACGATCTTCTTTCTGCCTACTACACCGGTCCCGCTGCTGAGGAGGAGGCTCTCCCAGCGGCAATCAGGAAGGCTTCTTCTGCCGTCCGGTCCCGGCGAGGTAGTATAGTCCTGCACAGCCCACTGCTCTTTTCTCTGCTGCTAGTGCCGCCTTTTCCAGTCCAGGAGATCCACAGCAGAGAAGGGAGCACTTTTGCCCTTGATCCTCTGGTGGAGATGATGGAAACTCCCGTGCTCATCCTCTCCATCCATGCGGGTGAGACCTTCATCGGTGTGGCTTTGAGCCGGGAGGGCTTTGAGGCCGAAGAAATGGTGGAGAGCTCGGTAATGGGAAAGCACTCCAAAGGGGGATGGAGCCAGAAGAGGTTTGAGAGGCTGCGTGAGGAGGAGGTCAAAGGCCATGCCGATCTTGTGGCGGAAAGGCTTGCCGGCTTGATGGGCCGGTACAGGACCCTTCTCAAGTATGCTGTGGTTTCCGGTGACGAGGGACTCATCCGCCAGATCGCTCCCGCAATCGGCCTGCCGCTGGTGGAGCGAAAGCTGTCCCGGCTGGGGGGGCGAAAGGCAAAGGAACTGTTGGATGAGGTTTATGGCTTTTACTGCTACAGAATTGATGTGTAGATCCGGCCTTAAGAGGGGCGCAAGATGAGCGAACAATCAGCGGAAAAAAAAGAGAAAAACGGAAACGATCCGGAGGAGCTTGCCCGCGCCTGGGACTGGCATGTGCGAAGAAAGGTCGCCTGGAGCGCCGAGACGCCGGAGAAGGTCCTGGATCAGCTATCCAGAGATGGGGTGCAATGGGTTAGGGAAGCAGTTGCTGGCAATGCCCGGGCTTCGCCGCAGGCCCTGACCCGCCTGGCCGAGGACAGCTCCGGATATGTTCGGGCGGCAGTGGCCCTGAACAGCCGGGCCGCAGAGGAGATTTTAGAAATGCTGGCCGCAGACGAGATGGTGGACTACGATAGCACTCTGCACAAAAACCGCTATCTTGTGAAGGAGGCAACGGCAAAGAGCCCTCGTGTCAACTCCCGAACGCTCGCCTATCTGGCCAGAGATGCCGATGATCATGTTCGGGCGGCAGCGGCGAGCAATCCCCTCTTGCCGGTGGAATCGATGAGCAGAATGGTCAAGGACATCTTCTGGGAGGTGCGAAACAACATTGCCAAAAACCCATCCACGCCAGAGGATCTGCTCGTTTACCTCTCCGCGGACAGGATCATGGATGTGCGGATGACGGCAGCGCAGAACCCACGCACGCCCGCGCAGTCGCTGGCCGCTCTTGCGGCGGACAAGAGCTGGGAGGTCAAGGAAGCCCTGGCCCGCAATGCGAGCCTCGATGGCCGGACCCTTGATGAGCTTTCTGGGCACTGGTCCTGGATGGTGCGGGCGGCGGTGGCGGAAAACCCCAACACGCCTGTGGAGACTCTGAAACGGCTGGCCGGGGATCAGGATCAGAGCGTGCAGAAGGCTGCGCGGGGGAGGACGAGATAAAGTGATTCAAATTCATCCTTGGAGATTGAAGGCTGCTCATAGTAGCGAATGTGACTTTCCAGACTCAGCATATCATTTGCTTGAAAACCTATCGTATTGATTTCGAAGAAATAGGGCGAGTCCAGGAAGTTTTAAAAATAAAATATAATTTTTCCATTATGCAAGAAATTAAAGGGATAACAATAAATACTTATACGAATAATTTAGCAGCGCATAGGTGATTTGAATGAATATAACAAGGACATTAATGCTCTTTGTTTTAGTCTATGCATTTATTTCGTCTGTAGGCGCCACCATGGTAATGATTAATGTCTACGAATTGGACATTCATAACAACCGAGTCCCTGTGCAAGGGGCATCCATATCATTGGATAATGTGAAAAAAGGATTAACAGATACACAAGGAAGTCTGACCATTCAGATTCCGCCTAATGGACCTCATAGGATATCGGCAAAAAAAGTTAGAGGCTCCGACACCCTTTGTGGTTATACCAATAGTCAACCGGTTGGAAACTCTAGAAGTGGATATTCACCAAGAATCAATATAAGGATAAAAAAAGGGGGTGCCTGTTGACAGGATTGCATCATATCTATCGAATTAATTAAAACTGCGCGCTGCCGCCCGAACCACAAAGGGTGCGATATTCTTCGGGCCACTCGCTCAGATTTTTGAAACATCTGAATCATCGGATCATGAATATTATCTTCAAAATAAATTCCTATCTGCATTTGATCTCATGATGGCCTTGATACCTCTCAAGAGAACATGAAATCCCTGCGAGGGTTTGCTTCTCTAAAAGTAAGTGAAGAGGATTTCCCGACCTGCCATAATTCTGTTTGCATTAAATTGAGGACATTGATTATGATGGTGCGCATGTGGCCAATAATAATAATTGTGGTTCTTTGGACACTGCTTGCCACATGCAATGCAATTAGTCAAGATTTGGTTTTACCGGGGGGGACTGTCGAGGCTGCGATCAGATGTGGTGATAATGCTAATTTTGATAATTGCATAATCTTCGGAAATCTGGTTCTGGATGGTGCGAAAATTGATGGCGATGTGCATTTTAATAACACCACATTCTCAAACGGAGTTAAATTTAATGCCAGTTGCTTCAATGGATGTGCATATTTTAACAATTGCAGGTTTGGCGGAAAGGCCGATTTCAGCTACAGTATTTTCAATAAATCCGCGTACTATGCCGGCACTAATTTCGACGAATCGACAGACTTCAGTAACGTCCACTTCACCAGTCTAGCAGACTTTACGACCTGTGAGTTCAATAATCAATCCAATTTCCAAAACTGTAAATTCGATGGACGGTCTTTTTTTTGGGACTCCAGATTTATCGGGCCCGCAGATTTCAACGAATCCATGTTCAACGACGAAGCGGATTTTCAAGGCTCGGAGTTCAGCGAATCGGCAGGTTTCATCCATTCTACATTCCATAAAACCGCTAACTTTGAGGATTTAATTTTTCAAAGGTCCATCGCGTTCAGTGACTCATGTTTTGATCAAGATGCAATATTTTCACACTCATATTTTGGAGATCAAATCGATTTCAATTATGGAAAATTCAACGGATATGTCAAATTTGGAAATTCTCATTTTAATGGGAATATCAGCTTCTTTGATGCAGAATTCGACAATTCGGCGGACTTTACTGCTTCTGAATTCAATGGATCCTCGGATTTCAGCAATTCAATATTCAAAGAATGTGCCTACTTCAGTCTAACCAATTATCATGGGCCGGTAGACTTCGGCCAGGGATATTTCGGCAAGGAAGCTTATTTTCTTGATAGTTGCTTTGATAATAATCTAAGCTTAATCAATAGACAATTTATTAAGGATGCAGTATTTGAAGGTACAAAAATCAAGGGTGTTCTTTTTTTAAAAAGGTCAAGTTATAATAAACTATATATCAGGTGGTTTAATATTAATGATCTTGACTATGATGATTCAGCATATCTATATTTATTAGATAATTTTAAAAAGCTCGGCTATTATGAAGACTTTGATAGTTGTTATTACGAATACCGAATTGAGCACAGAAAACAGTCTTGGCCTGGAACCAATCCATTGATGAAATATCTGGATGCATTCATGCAATATTCCTATGGATATGGCAAGAAGCCACTGAATGCTTTGCTCGGGTCTTTATTGGTCATAGGCTTATTTGGCCTTTTCTGGACGATAGTGGGAATCGGAAAATCGAACGCTGATCTGATTATGCAGGACGAATATAGCTCACGGGATAATGTTATTAATAAAAAGCCATCACATTATTCCATTATCAAAGACAGGATCAATGATTTTCTGTACGCAACGGGCTTTAGCGCAACGGTTTTTCTTTCCGGGACGAAGTTATTTATCGATCCGCCTGCCGTACCGGATGCTCTTTATCTAACGCCAGATCTAACAAGGAAGATCTATATTCTCGAAAGAATTCTCGGAGGTTTGTTCTCGATCCTGTTATTCATCACAATTAGCGGAACCGTGATGAGGTGAATTCTCATTGATCACAGATTTTGCATGATAACGAAACGATGTATTAACTCCAAAAAAGCTTTATTTTTATAGCCCATTGAGGTGGGATGGTGCGAAGTCCTCTTGGATCTCGGTGGTTTAATGAACTCCAAAAACCCGATGTTTCGAATGTTGTCTTTGCGTGACTTTCGTCTTCTTTTCGCCGGCACCACAGTTTCACTACTGGGAGATCAGTTTACCCTAATTGCTACCCCCTGGTTGACGCTTCAGCTAACAGGCGATCCGATGGCTTTGGGATTGGTCCTGGCACTTGAGGGCATTCCACGCGCCGCGATTATGCTTTTTGGAGGCGCTATTACAGACCGTTTCTCTCCACGCATTGTCATGTTCACGGCAGACATCATCCGTTTTCTTTTAACATTCTTGATGGCCTTTGCGGTCTTCACCGGCGCCGTCCAGATATGGATGATGTACATCTTTAGCCTTGGATTTGGCTTTATGTCTGGTTTCGAGATTCCTGCGGAAAGTAGCATAGTGCCGACGCTGGTAAAAAAACATGAGCTTCAGGCTGGCAACTCTCTCATGCTGAGCGCTGCTCAAGTGGCGCAGTTCGTGGGTCCTACAGTCGCAGGCATTCTGATCGGACAGTATTCACATTCGTTCCTAGGCATCGGCTTGGCCTATGCTCTCGATGCCTTGGGTTTCGCAACTTCGGCAACCTGTCTATGGCTGATGAGCAGAGGCAATAAGCACCAGCATTCCGAGGACGCTCCTGAGAAAGACAGCATCATAACCGCCGTTCTAGCCGGGGTGAAGTACCTAAGAACCGACAACGCCCTGATGCTGATAATCCTGGTTATTGCAGGGTTGAACTTTTCCCTCATCGGTCCCCTTATGGTCGGAATACCAGTGCTTGCAAATCAGCGACTTCCAGAAGGTGCAATGGCGTTTGGCCTGCTCATGTCCGCTTATGCAGGAGGAAGTCTGGCCGGCTTTCTGATGGCCGGCTCTCTGCCCCGTCCAAGCGGAAAGGCCATGGGCGTCATTCTTATCAGCTTTATGATAGCTTGTGGGGTGGTAATTGCGTCCTTGGCCTTCATTCAATCAACCTGGATAGATTTCGCCTTGATGTTCCCGCTTGGTATGGGAAATGGCTATATTAGCATCATACTTTTCTCATGGGTGCAGATTCGCACTCCTAATGAGATGCTCGGTCGGATGATGAGCATTGTATCATTCTCCAGCTACGGGCTGATGCCGATCTCCCAGGCGATCTCGGGAGCAGTTATTAAATGGAGCCCAGATGCTCTGTTCCTCTTGGCAGGATTGCTCGTTCTGATGTTAACGTTATGGACGGCTTGCCAGCCTGCACTCAAGACGTTCAGTGAGAGTCTGGTAGCCCAGGAGAATAGCTATGGTAGCTCAGGAGGCATAAAAGAGCCGTGATCTGTTAAGCCATCTGTCGCCAGCGCTCGAGCGTGGTCCAGCCCGAGAACGAAGGCATCTGAGTGCTCCCCCAGCACCTCTCTTGCGCCCATCTCTGAGAGAAGGTCGGAGATCTTCTTGACCCCTTCCTCCAAGCGGCAGAAGAGGTTAACCCCAAGAGCAATGCCCGGGGCTGCAGCCCTGTCGGCCCGAAATGCAAAACTGATCGGCAGGATTTCGGAAGAGCTTTGAAGTTCAGGATCAAATTTCGAGCAGTCTTTGAAAATGGGCAGACATTGCCCGAAAGTGGATTAGCACTGAATAATCGAATCACTGCCCAGTTCGTCTGGATTATCTTCAGCTTTTTGGTCATAATATATCTGACCGAAAAAAGATTTATCCTGATAACTTTAACATTTATCCATGAGGCAAGTTTGGTTTTTTGCTGTTTTGATGGCCCTGATAGTCATCTCCTCCGGGCAGGCTATCGCCGTTGCGCAGTCTGGCTTCTCAAAGGCAGCGGATAATGTAACCACTGTACGGTTCGTATTTGACAAGGATTATGGCCCCTTCACCTACGAGGATAACGGTTCAGTGCGGGGCTTTGAGCTGGACCTGTTGAATTTGATCGGAAAGGTGGAAGGATTTTCTGTGACGGCACAACCTATGATCTGGGCTGATGCCCAGCTCTCCTTTCAGAAGGCAGATGCGGATATCATTGGGGGATTCATCAAGACGGAAGAGAGGCAAAAGCAGTACAACTTCACCGAAAGCCCGCACGGGACATGGGACATAATGACATTCGTCAGAGATGATAGCGGTATCAAATCTGCTGCCATGCTTAAGGGCAAAAAGGTTGCTGCACAGAAGGGAAGCGTTTCATATGGCATCGTGAAGAACCAAACAGGCGTTCAGCTTCTGGGTTATGATTATGAGCAAGAATGCCTTCAGGCACTGCTCCAGGGTGAAGCGGACGCATTCGTGTGTGGAAGCTCATCCACCTGGTTTAGGATAAAGCAGCAGAATATTTCGGGCATAAGAGCCCTGGCCACGCCATGGGAGATGCACTCACTTTACTTTGGAGTCAGTGACAGAGAGCTCAAGGAATCTCTCGATAGAGGAATGGAGACAATAATTCAGGATGGAAGATACGACCAACTCTATCGCCGGTGGTTTGTGCGAGAGCTTAGCGAGCTGGAAATTTCTTCACTGGTGAACGCCTCATATGAGGCAAGTCTGAACGCCTATGCTCCGTATTCGGGCTTTGCTGTGGGTGCGGCAGTGCTCACCGACTCAGGCAGAATCTACACAGGCTGTAACATAGAAAATGCGCTCTACGGCTATTCCACCAGCGCACTAAAGGTCGCAATCTTTAAAGCGATATCTGATGGCGACGGCAATATCCGGGCGGCTGTCAATTTTCTGCCTGATGGAATAGCCGTTGCACCTGCGGGAGACGAGCGCCAGATCCTCTTTGAGTTTAATAGAGGCACTCAGGTAATCCTCGGTGAGAATGGAAACTACGAGACAAAAATGGTGTCGGAGATATTCCCCTACGCATTTGAAATGAGAAGCTGAGCAAAGCTTCTCATATTTTAATCATCTCATCATGATTTTACTATCCGTCCAGACTCTCTATCTAGATAGACTCTCCGTCTAAACTCTCTGCCAGTGATATCCTGAGTAGCTCTGAGGCTTCTCCCTGGCTACCATCTCGTCATTGGACAGAATTTCCAGAACAAGGGTGCCGTATCCAGCAGCGTTGCCATTTGGAACATCAGAGTACTCAAGAGTGAGCACGCAATTGCTGAGAATCCCCCTCGCGGCATTGGACCAGCCCGGTTCAGTTGCCGAGCCTTCTGCACTCCACCAGACAACATGACCCTGCTGTTTGACGTAATAGATCCCTCCATCATCGCAACTCCACCTCCCTGTGAGGTCCAGACCGGTCAGGTCCTCCGGGCACCATTGGCATCCAGTGTCAGATGGACCGGTATCCTGAGATGGCTCAGCGCTTTGAGCGAGTCCCGTCGCCTGAGTGTGTCCAGTACCTTCCTCGCTCTCCGGTGGTCTGGGCACATAGGCAGGCTCGGAGATCTGCTCAGATCCGCCGGGCGGAGTCCAGAAGAGCTGTAATGCGATCTCTTCTCTGGGTCCCTGGAAGTAGTCCACTTCAATTGAATGCTGGCCGCTGGCAAGATAGACATCCCCCGAGATGCTTCGTGTCGCATGGATGCCATCATTGTCAATAATCATCTTGCCATCGATAAGAAGGCGTGAACCGTCATCAGAAACAAGTCTGAACGCGTAATCTCCCTCCATATCGACATTGAAGACCCCTGTGTATCTTATGGCAAACCACTCAAACCGATCGGAGACTCCAGGAAAACCGGAAGTAAATGAACGAGTCGGGATGTCCAGGACTTTTGTGTATATGCTTCCTGCCGGAGTCAGGCCTGAAAAATCCGGAAGGGATGATGCACCCTCGGGTAGGTAATAGATATCACCCTTTAGAGAGACTGAATCCAAGGTTGCTGAGCCAAAGGGATTTTCGCTGCCCTGACCCATAGCAGATATACAAAGCATATTTGAAACAATCAAGATACGGACTAACCATAATTTCATTATCACACCTTGACAATCTATGTTGATTATTAATCAGAAATAGTTTATGGTTGTATTCACGAATAAAATCAAACACATCAAAGCTCGCGTCAAGCATCCTCAGATCAATGGAAAACTGGAAAAATGGAATGACACATATGAACTCAACCGGTTTAGGTTCGATAATTTTGGCAATTTCATGAATTGGCATAACAGAGTAAGATTTCATGAGTCCCTTGATACAAAATGGTATTTACAGACGCCGGATATCGCATTCTGGTCAAGGTTGCCGGAAGGATGCTAATTTGGAATGTTCCTGAATCGAATGGAGACTGAATTAAATGGTTAAAAAAGAATGTAATTTTCGGGCCAGAGTATATAAAGTCCAAGCCTTCAGGACTACACAATTTTATTTTGGAACCTAAACACTAATGAAAAAAAGTGATATCCGTTTTACATTATAAAGGTCCGATCTTATTACCTTCATTGGTGAGCGGAGACATCTCTGCGCCCCACTGGCATGAAGTACCAAATACCCTGGAGCATTGTCAGACAATAAAGACTCCAGAGAGTATTTATCACCAAAGAAATTGAAGTGTGATCCCAAATTTTTATAATTCCTACAGCTACCGTAAATGCCATTACGATCATCATTGCTATCTGGGGAAGGAACTCCTTAATTGATGCACGGCCACTGCTGGTTTTTGGAGTTACGACAAAAGGGAGTTCTTTGCCGATAAGAGCATAAAATGCGGCTTTCATGTATGTAGGAAATGCTATAAAAGATATGTTGAGTCCCCATAAAATTTCACTTGTTTTAACCCCCCGTAATTTTAATGTTGTGAAGAGCTGAAGGTATGAGAATGTGAGATATAGTAGGTAGCCGATGAGATAAGACCCCTGCTGTTTCATGGAAAGAGAGTGTATATCGAATAGAAGAAAAGCCACTGGGCTGAGCATGAGTAAGAATGTAGCCAATCCTATGAAGTACCAGGTGCTAGTTAAGAAGTATTCTTGCCACTGGGTTATAGTCAAGCTACTTCTATATTTTATGAAGCTCCAAACAACCTTTCTCAGTACCCGAATGCCTCCATAGGCCCAACGCATTTGCTGCTTTTTAAATCCAGGAAAATCCAGTGGGCCGTTTCCCTCTGCAAGAATGTGATTGTGATAATAGCTGCTATAGCCATTTTTATGCAAATCGAATGATGTGGATAGGTCCTCTGTGACACTTTCTTCATCAAAACCGCCTATGTCCTGCAAGGCGCTTACTCTGATGACTACATTAGTGCCAGAAGTAAAGATCGCGTTGACTCGAGATTTTCCTTCGCAGATATAATTGAAGAAGCTCGCTTGATTGGCAAAGGCTGCCCCGGCCACCCGATTAGTCGCATGGTTGCTGTAGAACTGTGGTGTTTGGACAAAGGCTAGCTTTGGGTCTTCCTCTAACATTGGAACAACTTCGCTAAGAATGTTGTGGTATGGTCGTTGGTCTGCATCAAGGAGCAAAACATATTTTGCTTTCACTTTTCTGAGAGCCTCATTAATGGCCCCAGCCTTGTAACCAATGCGATTATCTCTATGCAGATATTCAATTTCGTATCTTTCGGCAATATCTTGAGCAGAGATCATCAGTTCATCGTTGGTTGAATCATCTAAGAGGTAGATTACTCGGTTTCGATAACTCATCTGAGTGCAGCTAGATATCGTTCTCTCTAAAGTTACTCTGTCTTCGTTGAAGTCCATAATGAAGACCGCAACCTTTGGTGAGATTGGATCAACAGAATGCGTCTCCTTAGATTTGTTAACGCAATAAAAGTTTTCTCTAAATACACACAGTGAGTATTCTAAGCTATTGGCTGCAAAAAAAAGAATAGACGGAAAAAGCAGAAATGAGAATAGCCTATCTATCATATTATAATCATAATAGAATAGAATAAATGTATACATTATTAGATATATTATTGTAGTTATGGTGCCAATTACCACAATGGTCATAGTCAGTTTGAAGTAATTCCCTGATTTAGACATCATATTTCTGTACCCAATGCGGTACTCCTTAATATGTCAATTTGCCTATATGAACGTTTCGAAAAAAAAAACGTGCTTCACTAATACCGTGTGAAAAAATAACCAATACGTGGTAGTTGACTGCCTAATACCTATCGTATCATCAACCGATTAACTGTTCCTATCAGCACTAACAATAACATCCAACCTAACAGTCGCTCAGTAATTGGGAAATATTTAATGTGCTCTGCGTAATTATCGTATTTTTTAGTTCCAAATGGATATAGATCCCTTGGTATTGATAATATGACAATAGCACTAAAAAGAAATGGCTCAAGAGATTTATGTGCAGATATATTCCACTTCTTATTACTACTTATGATAAAATAAATTAGGCCATAGATTATAAACGAAATTATTCCAATGAAAATCGTATATTCCAATTTGACGCCAAAACCATAAATTATAAGGGCGATATAATCGCCAATAAGGGAGCTATAATCTTCAGGTGGTGACATAGTCTTATACCTATACTCATAATATACATTATCCGCCTCTTCGTATCTGCCTTCTTTCTTGAGCGCTGCTATCTTGTCATTCCAAGCCTGGTTATAATTACGGTCTATTTTGATGGCCATGTCATAGCATTGGATAGCTTGACTGAACAGACCTTTTTTTTCAAATGCTAAGCCCTTTGCGTGCCAGGTTTCTGAATAATTCTGATCTAACTTGAGTCCATTATCCCAACTAGTATCAGCTTCTTTCGTCTGACCTAAAAAGGTGAGCGCAATGCTCTTGCTGTAATGTGCCTCGGAGAGATTAGGATCTAGTTGGATTGTCTCATCAAAAGCCTCCACCGCCTCCCTATAATTGCCCAAACCAATGAGCGCAAAGCCTTTGCCATATAAAGCATGTGCATGATCTATATTTGATCTGTTGGCATTTTGATATTTTTTAATGGTTTCGCGAGGCTCACCTCTTATATCAAGAGTCTTTCGTGCATCAGACCAGGAATATGAATCAGGCGAATTTGATTTAATTGCATTATCAAACGCTTGAATCGCTTCATCATACTTGCCGAGTCTAGTGCAATATTTGCCTCTGTTATACCATGCCTCGGAATAATTGGAATCTATCCTAATTGCAGCGTCATTAGCGTCGATAGCTTCATTGTACTTACCCTGTCCACTCAATGCATGTCCTTTAGAGTTCCAAGCGTACTTGGACTTAGGATCT